>ERZ1022756.98-NODE-98-length-31729-cov-13.318368_pt1 | contig 31729 bp, 25 predicted proteins | sample MGYA00520902_ERZ1022756 | MGnify/ENA primary metagenome ERZ1022756 (study PRJEB33162, sample SAMN09537601) | freshwater metagenome | isolation source: freshwater | place: Canada:Alberta | collected 2017-07 | study: EMG produced TPA metagenomics assembly of the...
GTAGCTGACTCGCCCCAACCGCCCCAGTCGCTTGCCCCGCTGGAACCTCGCGCCAGTGTCCGGGTGATCACAGTTGATCGCAGTCAGGATCAGGCCGATTCAGCGACACAGGCTGCCGAGGGCGCCGGCGCGGCCATTGCTGCCGCACGTGAAGATATGGCACGCCATCGCATGGTGATCCGCCACAGCCGGGCGATGGACGGTATGGATCGCACCGAAATTGCGGCTCTCATGGCTTATGCCCGTGAACAAGCACGCGCTGCCGCGGCTGAAGCGCGGGCTGCCAACGGTCATGCGCAATCGCTTATCCGTGTGCGGGCCTGCAACGATGCGGTTGAAGCCGAGTTATTCGGATCCGCTGCCGTCGGTGAGGCCGGCCAGCCGCAGATTCGCCTTGTCCGTTGCGTGGAACGCCTCGCAACTCCGCACTTGCAGGTCGAAGCGCTGCGTCGCGCGCGCAGCGCCCTTGCCTCTATAGATTCCCGTCACCTGCCGGCGGAAGCCCGCGATTCGGCGATTGCCGAACTCGATTCCGCCATCGCCGCCGTAGAGGCTGAGGCGAACCGCACGACATCCGACTGATAGGCGTTGGAAACGGGTTCTGTTCCCCGGGGGTCTCCGCAAAGGCTCCGGGGTCACTGGCCGGAGCGGGCGTGCCCCGCTCCGGCCTTTTTTATCCAAGCCTTCCGATTTCGGCTAACCGGTGCCACATGGGCAGCGTGACGATGGAAAAGCCTTGGCCGGATTCGCTGCGGGCCGGTGAATGGGAGCGGCATGAGCCGCTGGTCCGCCGCGTGCTTGCGCCAAACCCCTCACCCTATACCTTTACCGGCACCCAGACCTGGATTGTCGGGGCAGGCGCCGATGTCGCGGTGATTGATCCCGGTCCGGTCGGCACCGGCCTCAGCATGGGCGATCCCAAGGGGTTCGATGATGGCCATGGCGCCGGCCATGTCGAGGCTATCCTCGCTGCTGTGGGGGATGCACGGGTTGCCGCCATTATGTGCACCCATACCCATCGCGATCATTCCCCGGCGGCCGCGCCATTGCGGGCGATCACCGGCGCACCGGTCATCGGCTGCGCGCCGCTTGCCCTCAGCGATGATGGCCCGCGTGCCGATTCCGCTTTCGATGCCGACTATGCGCCTGACCGGGTGCTGAGCGATGGTGAGCGCATTTCGGGAGACGGCTGGACGCTTGAGGCCGTCGCAACGCCTGGCCACACATCCAACCATCTGTGCTTCGCCCTTGTGGAAAGCGGTGCGCTGTTCACCGGCGACCATGTGATGAAATGGTCCACCAGCGTGGTCAGCCCGCCAGACGGCAACATGGCCGATTACATGGCGAGTCTCGAAAAACTCTATGCGCGTGAAGACCGCATCTACTACCCCGCGCACGGCCCTGCGGTGGAAAAGCCGCGCCAGCTGGTGCGCGGCATGCTTGGCCACCGCAAGAGCCGCGAGGCGCAGATCCTGCGCGAGCTGGGCTCCGGCCCCCGCGCCATCCCTGCGATGGTGGAGGTGATGTACAAAGGGCTTGATCGCAAGTTGGTCGGCGCCGCCGGGCGCAGTGTGCTCGCGCATCTTCTCGACCTCGAGGCGCGCGGGTTGGCGGAAAGGGAGGGGGAGGCATGGCAGCTTCGGCATTGATGCTCGCATTGGCACTGGCGCAGCCTGCGCCAGAGGGGCCCCCGCTCATGGTGGCGATGCTTCCGCCGCGGGAAATCGGCCTCAACTTTGTCCGCTACCCTGATGGCGAGCATTATCTCTGTTCCGAAGGCTATGGCGACTGCCTCCGGATCGTGCGCGGTGAGGACGGCTCGGCCATGCTCGAACTGTTCGATATGGATCCGGCAGCAGGTCCAGCCCAGATCCTTGCGGCGCTGCCGGCGCATGTGGGAATGGATGATGGTAATGACGTGCGGGTGTGGGATCGCGCCATCCGCCTCCCCGCTAATCCCGACGTGCCGGGTGCGCGCGCCTATCTGGTCGGCATCGTGCGCAGCACGCCGCTCTCCTACTCGGGCGGTTTTGCACGCGCCGAGCGCTTGCACCTGTTCCAGCTGGTGGTTGCCGAAGATACGGCGACACTCGGCCCCGAACTGCTCGATGTGCGCTGGAATGGCGAGGTGCAGCTGCGCGCCTGCTTTGGCGAGGAAGATGTGCAGAAACGGCGCGAAGCCTGTCATGACATCTACCGCTTCGCGTCCAGCCTGTCGCTCATGGAAAATCGCCGCGGTGCCTATCCCGACCTGGGCTACAGCAGTGTTGCCACCGCCTTTCCGCGTACCGCCTATCCTACCCAGGACAGCAGCAGCGCGCCGCCATTGTCGGCAGAAGACCTAGTCGAGCGGCGTGATCCGGAATGCAGTTTCCAGCGCACGCTGCGCTACAATCCGGCCACCCGCCGCTATGAGATGGATAGCCCGGCGCCCGAGTGTGCGAGTTATCAATCGCTCTGATCTGCCCTGTGGCGTGTCATCGCCGGGCCTGTGAACGAAAATAGTCGCCGTCCCGGCTTGTCCGCCGGGGATGGCAGGGGCATTTACGCCCTGCCCGTTTCGGGCCGGAGCCGATAGCCATGACTGCCCAGTCCCGCGAAAACCTGTCCGGTCTCGATCTCGTCGCCGAGATCCAGCGCCTGAAGAAGGAACGCAACGCCGTTATCCTCGGCCATTATTACCAGCGGCCGGAAATTCAGGACCTGTCCGATTTCGTCGGCGATTCGCTGGAGCTCAGCCGCAAGGCGGCGGAAACAGACGCTGACGTCATCGCCTTCTGCGGGGTCAAGTTCATGGCGGAAACCGCCAAGATCCTGTCGCCCGACAAGATCGTCGTGCTGCCGGACATGGATGCCGGCTGCAGCTTGGAGGACAGCTGCCCGCCCGAACAGTTCGCGCGGTTCCGCGCGGCGCATCCCGATCATATCGCGCTTACCTACATCAACTGCTCGGCCGAGGTGAAAGCGCTCAGCGACATCATCGTCACCAGCTCGTCTGCGGGTCAGATCATCGCCCAGATTCCGCCGGAGCAGAAGATCATCTTCGGTCCCGACCGGCATCTCGGCGGCTATCTCAACCGCAAGTTCGGGCGCGACATGCTGCTCTGGCCGGGCGTGTGCATCGTCCATGAGGCTTTTAGCGAAACCGAGCTGATCAAGCTGAAGGCGCAGCATCCCGGTGCGCCGGTTGCCGCGCATCCGGAATGCCCGCCGCATATCATCGACCATGCCGATTATGTCGGTTCGACCAGCGGCATCCTGCAATTCGCCAAGACGATGGGCGGGGACACGCTGATTGTCGCCACGGAACCGCACATCATCCACCAGATGGAAAAAGCGGTGCCGGAAAAGACCTTCATCGGCGCGCCGGGTGCGGACGGCAACTGCAACTGCAACATCTGCCCCTATATGGCGCTCAACACGCTCGAAAAGCTCTACATCGCGCTGCGCGACCTCGAGCCGCGCATCGAGCTGGATGAGGCGCTTCGGGTGAAGGCGAAGAAAAGCCTCGACCGGATGCTCGAAATGGCAGGCGGCACGGTCGGCAAGGGTGACCTCGGGCGCGCCTGATTGCGCCCTTGCGCAACATCCTTTCACCCCTTTTGACTTATCCACAGATTCTGCTGCGCGGTGTGGATGACTCCGCGCAATGGGGCTTTGCGACTCACCCTTTCCCATGACAGCTTCATGTCATCGGCAGGACGGAAGCCGGAGCCAGACAGGCGGAAAAGCGCAAGCAATTCCTAGGGTCTGAGCGACAGCAACCCGAGAGCCAAGCACGGGAAAGAGACCGCAGCAAAACCGGAAGAAAGCGTTCGCGCAGACGGATGGCGGAGCAGCAGTGGACAGCCCGGGCGACCGGACCGGAAAGGTCGGCCGCGCCAAGGTGAGGAGCTTGCTTCTTTCCCACGGCAAGGCGGGACACCCGGTCCAGGGGAGGGCAGCGCAAGGAACCTTCGGGAACCTGCGCAGCCCGAACCGCCCGCCGAACAGGCTGGCGCTGACCGGATCATTAGTCCCTCACCGGACCGATCAGTCGGAGGCGCGTGAAGCCGACCATCGGCGAAGTGGGCGCTGACCTCGCGCAGTTCAGGACATACTTCGGTGTGTCACGGGACAGCAAAGAGGGCAGCGCCCATCACTTTTGGCGCAACGCCCGTTTCGGTACCGCCATTCTTGCAGCAGGATGATAGGCGCCCGGTCCGCCGCGGGATCGGGTTTTCTGCCCTGTTCAGTCCGCTGCGCGTGCCGCGATTCCTTGCGCGATCAGCTCATTGGCTTCGCGCGCCACTTCGGCACTGGCGGCGCCATCGCCCCACACGCCGTAGCGCAGGCCGAGGAACACGTTCATCCCCATGATCGCCCAGGCATGTACCTCGCCGAGGCCGGGGCGCATCGCCCCCGATTCCGAACCCTTGGCAAGGCGGGCGGCGATACGCTGTGCTGTCGTTTCGTAATGGGCGCGGAAACTGTCAGGATCGACGAACTCGGCCTCGTCGATGATGCGGTAGATTTCCTTGTGGCTGCTGGCGAAGGCGAGGAATGCCTCTAACGCGGCACGTTCGGCTGCCAGCGCATCAGGGGCGGCGGCAAGTGCAGGGGCAACATGATCGCGCACCCGCGCCGACATATCGGTCACCAGCGCCCGGAAGATGGCATCCTTGGAATCGAAATAGGTGTAGAAACTGCCGAGCGCGACGCCGGCGCGGCTGGTGATGCCGCTGATCGATCCTTCATGATAGCCGCGCTCGCCGAACTCGACGGCGGCAGCATCGAGCAGCGCGCGCAGCGTCCGCTCGCCCCGGGCGGTGCGCGGTGTCTTTGCGCCACGCGCCGGGGCGACCGGTTCGCTGTCCTCGTCTGTTGCAGCGATGTCACGCCTTGCATCCATCCTGCACCCCTCCCGCGGCGGCAAAGTTGAAAGTCGGTTCAACTTTCATTATAGCAGCATGAGAGCGGGCGCAACATCGGCCGGACATGGCGGAATGGCCCGCATCGTGGGAGGATGATGATGAAGACCATGCTGCGCAATGTGCGCACCCTGACCCTTGCCTCGGTTGCCGTATCAGCTTTGCTCGCCCAGCCTGCTTTCGCGCAGGATGCCGGGATGGAGGCAGAGGATGGCGCGGATATCGTCGTCACCGCTCGCCGCCGCGAGGAAAGCCTGATTGACGTTCCGATCGCGGTCAGCGCCTTCTCTGGCGAAGCGCTCGAACAGCGCGGCGCTCTCGATATCACGGACGTCGGTGCGATCACGCCCAACACCACGCTGGAAACATCGCGCGGTTCCAACTCGACACTTTCGGCCTTCATCCGTGGCATCGGCCAGCAGGATCCTGTCTCGGGCTTTGAACCGGGCGTCGGCATCTATCTCGATGACGTCTATCTCAACCGTCCGCAGGCGGGCGTGCTCGACATTTATGATGTGGAGCGGATCGAAGTGCTGCGCGGACCGCAGGGCACGCTCTACGGTCGCAACACCATCGGCGGCGCGGTCAAATATGTGACGCGCATGTTGCCGCAGGATTTCTCGCTGCGGGTGCGCGCAACCTACGGCACCTATGATCAGGCCGATGGCGTGGTCACTGTGTCCGCGCCGGTTGGTGACCTGCTCCGCGTCGGCGGCAGCGTCGCGCGCCTCTCGCGCGGTGGCTTTGGTGACAATCTCACCACCGGTCGTGAGAATTACAACAAGGATGTCTGGGCCGCGCGCGGCACGGTTGAGCTCGGTGGCTATGGCGAACCGGTGATGATCCGCATCACGGGTGACTATACCCGTGACCAGAGCGATCCGCGCGGTGGCCATCGTCTGATCCCCGGCCTGCTCACCGGTGCTCCGGTGCTCGCCAATGTGTTCGATACCCGTGGCGGCCTCGTCGATCCGGAACAGGATATCGAAGCCTATGGCGGCGCGATCAACGTCTCGATCGACCTCAATGACAGCCTGACGCTCCGCTCGATCAGCGCCTGGCGTAAGGATGACAGCTTCACCCCGATCGATTTTGACGCACTGCCCGCGGCGGACGTCGATGTTCCGGGCGCCTATTTCAACGAACAGATCAGCCAGGAATTCCAGCTGCTCTACAACAGCGACCGGCTCAACGGTCTGGTCGGCTTCTACTATCTCGACGCCACAGCGGACACGCTGTTCGACGTGCGTCTGTTCAACACGCTCGCCGGCCTCACCGCCTTCACCAATGCGGCGGTCGATACTGAAACCTACGCCGTATTCGGCGAATTCACCTATGATTTCAGTGACCAGTTCAGCATCACGCTGGGTGGCCGCTACACCTGGGATGAGCGTAGCGCGAACATCCTGCGCCAGAATTATCTGGGCGGCGGTTCGCCCTTCTTCGGCGGTGCCGGCGTTCCCTTCGGTGCGGCCAGCACCAATTTCCAGGGCAGCCGTTCGTTCAACAAATTCACCCCGCGCGTGCTGGCGAGCTGGGAACCGAACGATGACACCACCGTCTATGCAAGCTTCAGTCAGGGCTTCAAGGGCGGCGGCTTCGATCCGCGCGGGGTCGGTGCCAATGCGCCGGACTATAACGGCAACGGCATCCGCGGTGAAAATACCGAGGTCGCGCAGTTCCTGAGCTTCCGCCCCGAAAGCGTCGACAGCTATGAGATCGGCTACAAGGGCAATCTGCTTGACGGTGCGCTCTATCTCGCGCTTGCCGGTTTCTATGCCGACTATACCGACATCCAGATCCCGGGTTCGGTTGCCTGTACGGTGGCCGGCCTGCCGTCCTTCTGCGGCGTCACGTCAAACGCCGGCGCGGCGACCTTCAAGGGTGTCGAGGCCGAGTTCAACGCGCGTCTGGGTGAAGGCATCGCCGCTGATGGCGACCGTCTGAGCCTGATGGGTGCGGTCGGTTATATCGACGCCCAGTTCGACGAATATATCACCAACATCGCCAATGTGCCGACCGATGTCGCGAACTTCCGCCAGGTGCAGAACACGCCTGAATGGACTGCGAGCGGCACGCTGGCCTACATGACCCCGCTCGGTGCCGGCCGTCTCAACCTGGGCACGACCGTCTCCTACCGCAGCAGCGTCAACCAGTTTGAGATCCCGAACCCTTATATCGACCAGTCGGGCTATGCGCTGTGGGATGCCAGCATCGTCTATACCGCGCCCGATGACCGGTGGAGCATCGGCCTCTACGGCCGCAACCTGACCGATAAGGAATATATCACCTCGGGCTACAGCTTCATCGCGGGCAATGCGACGACGGGCGTGCCGACGCTGGTCAACGGCCTGCCGGTGGCAACGCTGGGCCGTGAAGGGACGCTGACTGCCTTCTACGGCAATCCGCGGCAGGTGTTCGTGACGCTGACCTTCTCACTCTGAGACAGGTTGGTATCTGGCCCTCGGCGGCTGGAAAGGTTAGGGGGCGGGCAAAACAACCCGCCCCTCTCCCTTTTCAGCGGCAAGGACCAGAACTCCCATGGACATCACAGCCATACCGACCGGCGGCAATCCGCCCAATAATGTCAATGTGATCATCGAAGTGCCGGCTGGCGGTGAGCCGGTCAAATATGAGTTCGACAAGGCCTCCGGTGCCCTGTTTGTCGACCGTATCCTGCACACGCCGATGCGTTATCCGGCCAACTACGGCTTCATCCCGCACACATTATGCGATGATGGTGACCCGCTCGATGCGCTGGTCATCGCGCGCTCGCCCTTCCTTGCAGGCTGCGTTGTGCGCGCCCGCCCGATCGCTGTCCTGCATCTGGAGGATGAGCATGGCGGGGACGAAAAGCTGGTGTGTGTGCCCGACACCAAGACCTTCCCCTATTACACCAACGTCCGCGAGCGCGATGATCTGCCCGACATCGTCTTTTCGCAGATCGAGCATTTCTTCACCCACTATAAGGATCTGGAGCCGGAAAAGTGGGTGCGTGTCGGCCGCTGGGGTGATGCCGCAGAGGCACGTGAAATGGTGCTGCGCGCCATCGCGCTGGCCGACGGCAAGGGCTGAGGGAGCCCTCGGGGCGGTTCAGGTCTGGAGCCCGGCCGCCTTCAACGCCTGATCAAGGTCGGCGATCAGATCGGCCGGATCTTCCAGCCCGATCGACAGGCGCACCAGCGGTCCGTCCGACTGCCATGGCACCGCGCTTCGGGGCGGATTGGCTGGCACGACGAGGCTTTCGAAACCGCCCCAGCTATAGCCGATGCCGAACAGGGTCAGCGCGTCGATGAATGCGGCGCGCTCGTCTTTGCTCGCGCCCTTCAGCGTGAACGCGAACAGTCCGCTCGTGCCGCGGAAATCGCGTTTCCACAGCGCATGTCCCGGGCAGCCGGGGATGGCGGGGTGGAGCATGGTGCCGACCGCTGGCTGACTGCTGAGCCAGTTGGCGATTGTGAGTCCGCTTTCCCCATGGCGGGTGAGGCGGACGTCGAGCGTTCGAAGCCCGCGCAGCATCAGCGCGCAATCATCCGGCGCGACATGCTGGCCGAGCTGATAGGCGGCCTCCCGCAGACGCGGCCACAGGGCCGCTGTCGCGGTCAATGATCCCATCAGCGCGTCTGAATGGCCGCCGACATATTTGGTCAGGCTCATCATGCTGATGTCCACCCCATGCGTCAGCGCAGGGAACAGCAGCGGGGTCGCCCATGTGTTGTCGATCATCGTCACGATGCCGTGCGCCTTGGCGACGGCGACAATGGCGGGAACATCCTGCACCTCGAAGGTAAGGCTGCCCGGGCTTTCGAGGAAGATGAGCTTCGTGTCCGGTTCGATCAGCGCGGCAATGCCCGCGCCGACCGATGGGTCATAATAAGTGGTGCGCACACCCATGCGCGCGAGCAGCCCGTCACACAGGCTGCGCGTCGGATCATAGGCGCTGTCGACCATCAGCAGATGATCACCGGGGGAAAGGATCGCGATCAGCCCCGCGGCAATGGCCGCGACACCCGAAGGATAGAGCAATGTCCCTTCCGCGCCCGGTTCCAGTGCGGTCAGCGCCTCGGCCAGCGCCCATTGCGTGGGGGTGCCGCGCCGCCCGTAGAACAGCCGGTCATGGGTGTTGCGCCCCCGCGTATCGAGATCGGCCACGCTGTCATAGAGGATCGTCGATGCCCGCCACACCGGCGGGTTGACGATACCGCCGCCCAGCCGCGGATCACCGGTCCATTCGGACCGCCGCCCGCCGGTCACGACTTGGGTCGCGGGGCGCTGGTCAGGGCTCTTACCGGTCATGCACCTGACCCTATCGCCTTTGGCGCAGAAAGGGAATGTCGGCTGGCGCAGCGGTGCCGCGCGCCTGAGCGGTTGGCTCAGGCCGCGCCGGTGGCCTTCGGCGTTGCCGGGTCGGCGCCCCATTCGGTCCAGCTGCCGTCATAGACCGCGACATCTTCTTTGCCGAGCAGGTGCGCGGCAAAGGCAACGGCGCTTGCGGTCATGCCGCTGCCGCAGGTCGCGACCAACGGACGGCCGAGATTGACGCCGGCGTCGGCAAAGGCTGCCCGCAGCGCGTCACCCTGTTTCCAGGTGCCATCGGCGTTGAACAGCTGGCTGTGCGGCAGGCTGCGCGAACCTGGAATGTGGCCCGGCGCCATGCCCGGACGCGGGTCGCGGTCTTCGCCGGTGAAGCGCTTCGACGGGCGGGCATCGACCACCTGCTCAGCATTGCTGTCCAGATTGCCGAGCATCTGTTCCTTGGTGCGCACGGCGTTGGCATCCCGCCACACGGTGAAGTGGCGGTGGCGCAGCGTGTGGTTGCCCATTTCGAGCGGACGCCCTTCGGCCTTCCACTTGGCGAGGCCACCGTCGAGCAGCGCCACGTCATGCGCGCCGAACAGTTTGAGCAGCCACCAGGCGCGCGCCGCGCTGGCCAGCGGGCTGTCATCATAAAGGACGATACGGCTGCCATCGCCGAGGCCGAGGCTCTGCATGCGGCTGGCGAATTTTTCCGCCTTGGGCGCCATATTTTCGATGGGGTTGGTCTGATCGACCAATTCGGCAAGATCCATAAAGACCGCGCCCGGAATGTGCCCGGCCTCATATTCGGCGCGCGCGTCGCGTTCAGACCCGCTCATGAATCGGGTGGCGTCGACGATCCTGAGATCGCTCGCGCCCAATTCCTTGGCGAGCCATTCGGTTGTGACCAGCGGTTCCATATCCTGCCTGCTCCCTGATTGCGTCCGCGCGTGGAGAGAAATTGATGCGCGGCGCGATTCTTTGTGTCTGTTCCCGGGGAGGGAGCGCCAACCTATGGGCTGCCCTCCAGCTTGGCAAGGAATGCCGAAGCGGAATTGCGGATTTTATTTTGCGTTGCACCATCGAAGCGGTCCCAGCTGCGATAGGGCATGGCCAGGCGCGGGTTGCCGCCGATTGTTTCGCGGTTGCGCACAAGAAAGTCCCAGTAAAGCGCATTCAGCGGACAGGCCTGTGGGCCGGTGCGCTGCTTCACATCATAGCGGCAGTCGCGGCAATAATCGCTCATTCGGTTCACATAGGCACCACCGGCCGCATAGGGTTTGGATCCCAGCAGGCCGCCGTCGGCAAACTGGCTCATGCCGATGGTGTTGGGCGCCTCCACCCACTCAAAAGCATCGACATAGATGGCGAGATACCATTGGTGCAGCGCGTGCGGATCAATGCCGGCAATCAGCGCGAAATTGCCGGTGATCATCAGCCGCTGGATATGGTGGGCGTAACCATGGTCGAGCGTCTGGCGCAGCGCCTGCCCAAGGCAGTTGAGGTCGGTTGCCCCGGTCCAGTAGAAATCGGGCAGCGGCCGCCGCGCATGGAGGTGGTTGCGCTCCACATAGTGCGGGCCTTCGCGCCAATAAATGCCGCGCACATATTCGCGCCAGCCGATGATCTGCCGGATGAAGCCTTCGGCGGCATTGATCGGCACACGCCCTGCGCGCCACGCGCTCTCCGCTGCGCGGCATAGCTCGAGCGGATCAATGAGGCCGATGTTGAGCGCCGGGCTCAGCAATGAATGCCAAAGGAATGGCTCGCCGGTCAGCATCGCATCCTGCCAGTCGCCAAAACCGGGCAGCGCATGGTTCAGGAACCAGAGCATCTGCGCCTCGGCCTGCTCGCGCGTCACAGCAAAGGCGAAATGATCGATGCTGCCGGGATGCTCGGCAAAACGCGTCCCGACCAGCGTCAGCACTTCGCGCGTAACCGCATCCGGCTCATGGCGCGGCTGTGCGGGTGGCACTGGCGCCTCGCGCGCCGGGCGGCGGTTCTCGGCATCGAAGTTCCATTGCCCGCCGGCGGGTTGGTCGCCCTCCATCAGCAGCCCGGTTTCGCGCCGCATCAGGCGATAGAAATATTCCATCCTGAGCTGCTTGCGCCCATCATCGGCCCAAGCGTTGAACAGCGCGTGCGACGCGATGAAGCGGCTGTCCTCGCGGATCGAAACGGGAATGCCGAACAAAGTTTCCCATGCCTCGATCGCGGCGAGCAGGCGCCATTCGCCGGGTTCGGTGATGATGATGCGATCGGGGCTGTGCCGGGCGATGGCGCGTGCAACCTCTCCGGTAAAGCTGCCGCTGTTTTCGGGATCGTCGAGGCGGATGTAATCCACCTGCCAGCCGGCTGCGCGCAGCGCTGCGGCATGGTGGCGCATCGCGGACAGGATCAGGGCGATCTTGGCCTTGTGATGCCGGACATAGCCTGCCTCTTCCGCCACCTCCATCATCAGGAGGATGCTGTCGGCGCGATCGGCATCGGCCAGCGACGCCAGATGAAAAGACAGCTGGTCTCCAAGGATGGGGATGAGCGTCGGCATGGAGCCCGTTAGCGCGCGGCTCCGCCGAAGCGGATACGGCCATCAGACCACTTTGGTAATGCCCGTGTCCCGCGCGCCGAGAGGAGCGAAGCTGGCCGGCCCCTGGTCGAGGCGGAAGGGAGCGAGCTTTGCGCCGGCAACGCCGCTGTCGCGACCGACAACAAAGGCCTTGCCGATCTGCCCCTCGATCGGTGCCTCGCCGGGTCCATGGCCATAGCGTATGTCGAGCGCGACCAGCGGAATGGCGAAAGTCTTGCCGTCGATGGTCACCGGGCTCAGCGCATCAAGCGGCGCTGCCAGCTCGCCTTCAAAGCGGTGTTCGCCGCCGGCAGCAATGGCGATAAATCCGTGCAGGCTGCGATCCTCGTCGAGCGTGTACCATTGGGATACGCCCTGCGGATTGATGTTCGCGCCGGCGAACAGGCCGATGCGCAGGTTTGTGTCGACAGCGTCGATCACCCCTGTGTTGCGAACTGTGACGGCATAGCGCAGCCGCAAATTTACCAGCGTCGATTGGGCAGCGAGCAGCTCGAACTCCAATGACAGGTCTGCACGGCGGCCGAGCCGGTTGGTCGCTTCCGCTGGCGCCGGCGTTTCCGGACGGGCGGCAGGCTTTGCCGGCGCGCGTTTCCGCTTTGGCTTGGCCGGTGGCGGCGACGGTGGCGTTGGCGGGGCGATTGCTTCGGGCGCAGGCATCGCAATCGGCTTGCGGCGATTGCGCCGCCGCCAGGCCAGCCAACCCCCGCCGATCAGCGCTGCACCCCCGCCCAGAGCCGCGAGCGGAAGCCATTCAGGCGTGCTGTTCGGTGCCGGGGGCGGGACGGCAGGCAATGGCAGGTCGGGCGCTGTGTCCGCTGCCGGGCCTGTAGGCGCAATGTCCGAAGCGGCCGGGGTTTCGGCAGCAGGCACAGGCGCTGCGCCTTCGCCTGTCCGGGGCTCTGCCGCGCGCGGTTCGGCGCGGTCGCGCGCGGGCGGTGGCGCTAGCGTTGGTGCGGGAGCCGGAGCCGGGGACGGCGTCGGCTCGACCACCAATGGCGGCGCCGGTTCAGGCGTGGTCGCAGGCGGGGGGATCAGACCATCAGGCGGGCCCTGCACGCCGGCAATGACGGGCTGTGCGGGCAGCAGCATCAGGATGCTGGCGATCGCGGTGGCGGAATGTCTCAGGGCTGCAGTCATCGGTTCGTTTTTCGAGTGAGATTGCGCGCCACAACGAGCGGGGCGCGTGACAGGGCTACCGCCTGTGGCTAAAGCGCGCGGATGGTCAAGCCCCCAGAACCCCGTTTCCTCGGCCAAACGAGCGCGCTTCCCGCCAGTCCGGAAGAAGCGATCCTCGATTATGTGCCCAATCCGCGCGCTGGTGAGCTGTTCACGGTGCGCTTTGTCGCGCCCGAATTTACCTCGCTCTGCCCGGTCACCGCGCAGCCCGATTTCGCGCACCTGGTGATCGACTATGCCCCCGGTGAGACCATCGTCGAATCCAAGTCGCTGAAGCTGTTCCTGGGGAGCTTTCGCAACCATCAGGGGTTTCACGAGGATTGCACGGTCGGCATCGGCCGGCGGCTTGCTGATGAGATGCGCCCGCGCTGGCTGCGCATCGGCGGCTACTGGTATCCGCGCGGCGGCATCCCCATAGATGTATTCTGGCAGACCGGGGCTCCACCCGAAGGGCTGTGGGTGCCGGATCAGGGCGTCGCCCCTTATCGTGGACGCGGCTGAACGGAGCGTACACCATCATAACGGCACGGGCATGAGGACCAGATTATGAGCATTGCCGTTTCGCATAACCACCCGATCCGCGTCGCCAGCAGCGACATCGACTTCATGGGCCATGCCAACAATGCCCATTATCTGTCCTGGGTGCAGGAAGCCGTGCTCGCCCACTGGCGCAGCATCGCCCCGCCGCAGGCGGTGGCAGAACATCTGTGGGTCGCGCTGAAGCATGAGATCAGCTACCGCCGCCCCGCCTTCCTCAACGACGAGCTGGTCGCGACCGTGGTGCTCGAGCGCGTGCAGGGCGCGCGCGCCTTTTACGAGACGGTCATCCGCCGCGGAGAGGATGTGCTCGCCGAGGTGAAGTCGAGCTGGTGCTGCGTGTGCGCCGAAACCCTGCGGCCCGCACGCATCGCCCGCGATGTCGCAGCCCGCTTCTTCGGCGGCGAACTGCCCTGAACCCTTATCGTCCGCGGATGAAGGCGCGGACGTCTTCGGACAGCTTCACCCGGTCCTCGTCGCGCACATACATCATGTGCCCCGAGTCATAATAAGTGAAGGTGATGCGGTCGCGCGGGAAGCCGCTGCGGGTCAGCGCATATTCGGCGGCGAAAAAGGGTGTGGCAAAATCATACCAGCCCTGCGCGTTGAAGATCCTGAGGCCGCTATTTTCGCGCATGGCGCGGGAGATGTAGGGCGCGACATTCATGTACGTGTCGCTGTCACGGCCGGCGTTAAGCCGCCAGTCCCACTGGCCGACGCCGCCGATGGTGACGTAATTGCGCGTGGTGCGATAGCCCAGCGTGCGCCGGATATGGTCATTGACCGCGGCGGTATAGCCCGCGTCGATGCCGTAAAAGCTGGGGTCATTGTCCGGCGTTTCGCCTGCGCTGTCGGCATCGACGCCGGTGTAGCGCGCGTCGAGCCGCCCGACGGTGAGGCCGCGATCACGCAGCAATTCCTTGTAGAATCGCGACGGCGTGACGCGCAGGTCGGCGCGGTCGAGGAAGGCTTCGGACAGGCCGGTGTAGCGCGCCAGATCGCGACGGATGGTGGCCCGGCGCTCACCGGTCAGCGCATTACCCTGCATCAGTGCGGGTAAATAGACGTCCATCGCCCATGTGCGCGCTTCGGCAACCAGTTGCTCGGTTGGCGTCCCGGCGAACACCGATTTGCCATGGAACAGGGCGGTCGCCGCCATGCTCGGCAGGTTGAGGGCATAGCTCACCTCATTACCCGGCGTGTCCGCGCCCGCCCCGAAATCGAGCACCGTCGAAATCAGGATCACGCCGTTGAGCGCGACATCATTATACTGCCCTTCAAGCTGGTTGAGCACCGCCGCCGAGCGGGTGGTGCCATAGCTTTCGCCACCCAGATATTTGGGGCTGTTCCAGCGGCCATTCTCGCTCAGCCACAGGCGGATGAATTGCGCGATGGAACGGGCGTCTTGCGTGACACCATAGAATTCCTGTGGGTCGACGCCGGGCATGGCATAGGAAAAACCGGTGCCGACCGGATCGATGAAGACAAGGTCGGTGACGTCGAGCAGGCTGTCCGGGTTGGGCAGCAGTGGATAGGGCGGCGCGCCATCGTCCGTCGCATTGGACGGGATGGCGACACGCACCGGCCCGAACGCGCCCATGTGCAGCCATAGTGACCCTGACCCCGGCCCGCCGTTGAACAGGAAAGTGACCGGCCGGTTGGGGTCGTTTCCGGCCCGGACATAGCTGGTTGAAAAGATTGCGGCGCGCGGGTTGCCATCCGGCCCGGGCAGGAATGTCTCGCCGGCAGTCGCGGTATAATCGACGCGCACGCCGTTAAAGACACCACTGCCGCGCGTGACCGACCGGTTGGGGGTGCGCTCGGCCGCTGCCGGTGCAGCCGCGGCTGCGGCTGGCGCGGTGTCACGTGCCGGTGCCTGCTGCGCCGCAGCCGGTCCTGCCAGTGCCATCCCTGCCAGCAGCGTTGCTGCCTTCCACCCTGCCATGCGCATTTATGTTCCCCCCTCTGGTCTTTGTCAGCGTCGCCCGAACAGACCGCCCAATATGCCGCGTACTAGACTGCGCCCGACGCTGCCTGCAACTTGCCGCCCGATCGAGCTTGCTGCGGATCGCGCCGCCGACTGGATCGCCTTTTCGGCAAGACTCGGTTTGGCAGCTTCGCGTGCTGCGGCCGCTTCGGCGCGGAGCCGTTCGCGCTCCGCTGACGCGCGCTGCTTGGCTTCTTCCTTGGCGCGGGCGGCATCGGCGCGTGCCTGCTCTTCCTGCGCGTCGGCCTCTGCGGCTGCCGCCGCTGCCGCTTGGCCACGCGCAGCCAGCAGCTCCTCCGCTGACTCGCGGTCGATGGCGGTGTCATATTTTTCGCCGACAATGCTGGTCGATCGGATGATCGCCCGTTCGCGCGGCTCGAGCGGGCCGACCCGGCTCGCCGGTGCCTTGATCAATGTGCGCTCAACCATTGACGGCGCACCGTCTGCCATCAGCGTCGAAACCAGCGCCTCGCCGATGCGCAGATCGGTGATGACCCGCTCGACATCGAGCGCGGGGTTGGGCCGGAAGGTTTCCGACGCCGCCTTGATCGCCCGCTGTTCGCGCGGGGTAAAGGCGCGCAGCGCGTGCTGGACGCGGTTGCCCAGCTGGCCGGCAACGCTGTCGGGAATGTCGATGGGGTTCTGCGTGACGAAATAGACACCGACGCCCTTGGACCGGATCAGGCGCACGACCTGCTCGACCTTTTCGAGCAGCGCATCGGGTGCCTCGTCGAACAGCAGATGCGCCTCATCAAAAAAGAAGACCAGCTTCGGCTTGTCCGGATCGCCGACTTCGGGGAGCGTTTCGAACAGTTCGGACAACAGCCACAGCAGAAAGGTCGAATAGAGTTTGGGGCTCGCCATCAGCTTGTCGGCGGCGAGAATGTTGATGACCCCGCGTCCGCTGTCATCGCACTGGATCATGTCCATGATGTCGAGCGCGGGTTCGCCGAAGAAACGGTCTCCGCCCTGATCCTCGAGCGTCAGCAGCTGACGCTGGATCGCGCCCACGCTGGCTTTGGTGACATTGCCGTAGCGGGTGGCGATGTCCGCCGCATTCTCCGCGCACCAGGCGAGCATCGCCTGCAGATCGCCCAGATCGAGCAGCAGCATCCCCTGTTCGTCGGCAAGGCGAAAGGCGATGGAAAGCACGCCTTCCTGCGTCTCGTTGAGGCCGAGCAGGCGGGCGAGCAGCAACGGCCCCATTTCCGATACGGTGGTGCGCACTGGATGGCCCTGTTCGCCGAACAGGTCCCAGAAGGTGACGGGATTGTCGCGATAGGCCCAGTCGCTCTGGCCGATTTCGGCGGCGCGGGTGGAGAAAATCTCGTGCAGCTTGCCGGTCGGCGTGCCGGCGAGAGCGAGGCCGCCCAAGTCGCCCTTCACGTCGGCAACGAACACCGGAACGCCAACCGCTGAAAAACTTTCGGCCATGCCCTGCAGCGTCACCGTTTTGCCGGTGCCGGTCGCGCCGGCGATCAGCCCGTGGCGGTTGGCGCGCCGCAGGTTGACGACTTCGCGTTTGGACCCCTCCGGTCCGCTTGACTGGCCTATGAAAATCTCGGGTGCGTTGCTCATCTGGTCCCTCGCAGCGCTCGAAAAGAAAAGGGCGGGCCACGCAATGCGGCCCGCCCTTTTGGGTCTAACCGGCGCGGGCGGCAAATCAAGCCGCCCGGCGCGTTCATATCAGTTGCCGAGCACCAGCGGGATGAACTGCGGGCGCACGCCGCGGCGCACGACCTGTACCAGCATCGCAGTCCGGCCCTGCCGCTTGGCTTCGGCAATCGCGGCCGCGAGATCGGCATTATTGGTGACCGCGCGGCCATGGGCGTTGAGGATCACATCGCCGCGTCGCAGGCCCTTGGCTGCCGCATCCGAAGACGGCGAGATGGCGCCGATCACCACGCCGCGCGTGGTTGTGTCGATGCCGATCTGGCGCGCGATTTCCGCTGTCAGCTCCTGGGTGACGAGGCCGAGCTCGGCGCGGATCGTGGTGTCCGCGCCTTCGGTCGGTTCCTTCTGCTGACTGAAATCCTGTTCGGCCTCGGGGTCGAACTGTTCGCCGGCCAGCTGTTCGGCGCTCGGGCGGGTGGCGACGGTTGCCTGCACCGTCATCCGCCGCCCGTCGCGCAGCAGCACGATCGGCACGCGCGTGCCCGGCGCGATATTGGCGACGATGTAGGACAGATTCTGGTCCGGCGTCACATCCTGACCATTGATGGTGAGGATGACGTCGCCGGCGCGGATGCCCGCACGGTCGGCGGCGCCATCGGGCATGACGCGGTTGATGAACTCGCCACGCGAGCGGTCAATGCCCAGCGCGTTGGCGAGATCCTCGGTCAGCGGGCCGCGCTCGACGCCGAGATAGCCGCGGGCAATGGTCTGGCCGGAAATCAGCTGGCGCACGATCGGCTCGGCCACTTCGCTCGGGATAGCGAAGCCAAGGCCGATATTGCCGCCGTTGGGCGAGATGATCGCGCTGTTGATGCCGATCACGCGGCCCGACATGTCGAACAGCGGGCCGCCGGAATTGCCCTGGTTGATGGCAGCATCGGTCTGGATATAGCGGTCGAACGCGCCGCCTGAACCGACGCCGGCCGGGCCGACATTGCGGTAGAGCGCGGAAACGATCCCCGCCGTCACCGTGCCGCCGAAACCGAGCGGATTGCCGATCGCGATCACCCAGTCCCCGACGCGTGCTTGCGTCGAATCGCCAAAGGCGACGTGCGGCAGATTGCGCCCGTCGATCTTGAGCACGGCAAGGTCGCTGTCGGGATCACGGCCGACCAGCGTCGCCACATATTCGGTGCGGTCGGGCATGGTCACGGTGATCTGCTCGACCACCGCATTGGGCGCACCGGGCGAAACCACATGGTTGTTGGTGACGATGTATCCGTCCGCCGAAATGATGAATCCCGATCCGAGCGATTGGCCGCGCCGCGTGGTCGGCGCGCCATTGCCCTGACCGCCGAACAGCCCTTCAAAGGGCGTGCCCGCAAACGGGTTGGTGGGCACCTGGATGCGCTGACGGGTGGAAATGTTGACCACCGCCGGCTGCAACTGGGCAGTCAGGTCGGCAAAGCTGGTCGGCGCGCCGGTGCGCGGCGTGATCGCGGTGTTGGCCGCATCCTGCGCGTTGAGTGGTGCCTGCGCGGTCAGCGCCAGTGCGGTCCCCCCGAGCAGCAGGGCCGTAGTGATGGCATAGGCTTGTCGCACGGTCGTCTCGTTCCTCTTCGATTCGTTACCTGTCATGCCAGTAACAGGCGCGACTGGCTAACGATTACATTTATAGTCGCGAAACATGAACCTGTCACAACGGGTAATTCTTGCGCCACGCGCGGCGGGCGCCCGGGATCAGCGTTGCGGCTGGTTGAACTGCGACAGATATCCCTCACCCGGCGGCAGAACGAAGGTGGTCTGGCCTGCATCTTCCCCGGTGAAGGTCTGCTCATAGGACTGCATGGCGCGATAGAAGGCGTAGAATTGCGGATCCTTGCCAAAGCTCGCGGCATAGATGCGTGCGGCCGATGCGTCTGCCTCGGCGCGGATGATCTGTGCCTGCTTTTGGCCCTCGGCCTCGATCGAGCGTGCCTCCTGTTCGCGCGCGGTGCGCATACGGGCAAACACCGAATCGCGTGATGACCCTTCGGGCAGGTCGGCACGATTGATGCGCACATCGATCACCTCGACGCCGTAACGCCGCGCCTCACGGGCCAGATCGGTACGGATACCGTCCATCACCTGACCACGCTCGGGGCTGAGCAGCGCAGCAAAGGTCCGCCGGCCGAGCTCGTTGCGCAGCGAGGAGGCGAGCAGATTCTGAAGCTGCGTCTGCAGCCGCTGTTCGCTGCGGATCGATTCATACATGCGGCGCACATCGACGATGCGATAGCGGGCATAGGCATCAACCTGCATGCGCAGCTGGTCGGTTGAGAGGACCGGCTGGTTTTCAAGCTGCACACGCTGCACGCGCTTGTCGATCAGCTGAACCTGTTCAAGGAAGGGGATCCGGGCGGTGAGGCCCGCGCCAGTCGCACCAAATCCTTGATTGGGCTGATAGGGATTGATGACCCGCTGGATCTGCCCATAGCGCAGGACCAGGCCCTGCTGCGTTTCGGGGATCACCGAAAAGGTCATGGTTGCGAGCACCGCGAGCGCGAGGCCCGCGACGGCGGCGTGCATCGGCTTTGCGATGATGATGTCGAGCAGCTTCCTCACGGGCGGCCTCCCTGCGGCTGGGCAGCGGGCGCTGCTGGCGCCGGTTGCGCGCGGCGGCGAACATCGGGGAGCGCCATATAGGGCGTCACTCCACCTGATTCGACGACGGTCTTTTCCGACTTGGTCAGAATGCGCTCCATGGTTTCGAAATAGAGGCGTCGGCGCGTCACTTCGGGTGCGAGCCGATATTGTTCGTAAAGGCTGTCAAACTGGGCCGCGTCACCTTCGGCCCGGGCTACGACCTGCGCCGAATAGGCGCGCGCCTGGTTGAGGAAGGATTCGCTGCGCTGCTTGGCGGCGTTGACCTGGTTGAACGCCTCTTCGACCTCGGCCGGCGGGGCGGATCGACGGATGGCCACACCTTCGATGTTCACACCCGCGCGATAGCTGTTGAGGATGGCCTGCAGGCGTTCCTGCACCTGGCCTTCTATCTCGGTCATGCCCGGGCCGATGGCTTGCGCGAGCGTGAAGTTGGCAACGGTCGAGCGCATCGCGCTCTCGGCTGCATCGCGCACCGCGCCTTCCGGATCATCGAGCTGGAACAGGAAACGCTCGGGATCACGCACATTCCAGCGCACGGTGTAGGCCAGGTTGATGATGTTCGCGTCCCCGGTGAGGACGAAGTTCGCTTCCTGCCCGCCCGGAATGTCGATGGTGCGGATTTCGGTGGTGGAGACCACCTGCAGCCGCTCGATCGGGCGCGGGAAGGTGATGTTGATGCCCGGCCCCACAGTGCGCGAATAGCTGCCGAGGCGCGTGACCACGCCTTCTTCGGCCGCGCCGATCACATGGAAACTGGTGGAAAACACCCACAGGCCGAGAATGCCGGCGCCGATCCACATCCACATTTTCTGCCCGCCGGGCAGCTGCGGCAGCTTGGGGCCGAACGGCCCGCGCTTCAGCATATCGTCAAGGCCGGTCGGTCGGCGCGGGCCTGATCCGCCACCGGAGCCGCCACCTCCGCCGCCACCGCCAGCGGGCGGGAGCCAGGGCGAACCGCCCTTTCCGCCGTCGCCGCCACTGCCGCCGCCGCTGTCGCCGCCGCCCCAGGGGTTGTTGCCATCTGCCATCATGGCCGGCTGGTCGGATGCCACCGGCGTGCGGGTTTTGCGTGTCATGCGCCATGTATAGGAACGCGTCGCAACGAAAAACAGTGGCAAACCCACGATTGCGCGATAACAGCGCGCACATGGCACAGAATGGCGATGCACAGGAGCAACAGCGGGCCGCGCTGGATGCGCGCGCGGCGGCGATTTCCGGCAACCGCACAGGCGGATTGCGCCTCACTGAGGACAGCATCACGCTGACCCTCGATGTCGCGGGCATGGATGCCGACGCGCGCGAACTGGTCGCCGCCGATCTGAGACGAGAACTTGCCGCGATGGCGGGTGGCTTGCCGGTGCGCGTGGCGATGATCGCTGCGAAAAAATCGCGCATGTTGATCGCGGTCGGCAGCGGCAAGGGCGGTGTCGGCAAATCCACGCTGGCGACCAATGTGGCGCTGGCATTGGGCGCGCTCGGCCTCAAGGTCGGGATGGTTGATGCCGACATTTACGGCCCGTCCCAGCCGCGCTTGCTCGGGCGGGAGGATGGCCGGCCCGAAGCGCGCGAGGATAAGCTGGTGCCGATGATGAGCCCGCACGGCATTCCGTTGCTGTCGATGGGTCAACTCGCCAAGCCGGGTCAGGCGATTGCCTGGCGCGGGCCGATGGCGGGCAAGGCGCTTGAACAGCTGGTTGATGCCCATTGGGGCGATACTGACGTGCTGATCGTTGATCTGCCGCCTGGTACGGGCGACATCCAGATCTCCATGCTGCAGAAATTCCGTCCGGCGGGTGCGCTGATTGTCTCGACGCCACAGGATCTCGCGCTGATTGATGCCGATCGGGCGATCACCCTGTTCCGTGATGCCGGCGTTCCCATCATCGGCATTGTCGAAAATATGGCGGGCTATGCCTGCCCCCATTGCGGAGAGGTGAGTGATCCCTTCGGGCAGGGCGGTGCGGAGGCGGAGGCCGCGCGGCTTGCCGTGCCTTTCCTCGGCCGCATTCCGCTCGACCGCTCAATCCGTCTGGCCAGCGATGCCGGTGTTCCGCCGGTCGTTCAGGGCGGTGATATGGCCGCACCCTTTGCTGAGGTGGCTGGGGCGGTTCACAAGTGGATCGTCGATCACAGGAAGGGAAGCTGACCCATGCCGCTGACCGCCGACGCCGACATTGCCGCTTTGCTGCGTTCGGTGCGCCGGATTGCGGTGGTCGGGGCCTCGGCCAAGCCGGAACGGGCCAGCTACGGGGTGATGCGCGCGCTGATCGATCATGGCTATGATGTCGTACCGGTCAATCCGGGGCTGGCCGGCCAGACGATTCATGGTCAGCCGGTGGTCGCCGCGCTCGCTGATGTCGTGCCGCCAGCCGACATGGTGGACATTTTTCGTGCTTCCGATGCGGCGGGTGCGGTGGTGGATGATGCCATCGCGCATGGTGCGGCCGCGGTGTGGTTGCAGCTCGGCGTGATCGATGATGCAGCGGCTGCGCGGGCGGAGGCAGCAGGCCTTTCCGTGGTGATGGATCTTTGCCCCAAAATTGAATTGCGCCGCCTTGGAGTGTCCGGTCCGGCATGAGCGGGATAGAGGGCCTTCGCGAAAAGGTCGGCAGCGGCTGGCATATGCCGCGCCCTGACCGGCGGACGCTGCTGATCGGCGGCGGCGCGGCGGCCGGGCTTGCGCTCGCCTGGGCGGTGTGGCCACGTGATCCCACGGTGGCCGTGCCGATGATGCCGGGTGAGAACGGCTTCGGCGCCTATCTCAAGATTGCGCGCGATGGCCGGGTGACTGTGCTCGTCCCGCAGGCCGAAACGGGAGAGGGCGATTATACGCTGATCGCCCATATCGCCGCTGATGAGCTTGGCGCCGACTGGCGCACCATTGCCGTTGAACCCGCGCCGATCGCGCCGGCCTATGCCAACACGCTGCTGCTGGCAGAGGATGCCGCACTGGCCACACCGCGTTTTGGCGTGCCGGACATTCTGGCGCAGGAAGGCGGGTGGCGGCGCTCGATCCTCGCCGGAACGGTGCCTGCGATGCTGTCGGGCGGTTCGACCACGCAGCGGATGTTCGAAACGCCGGTTCGTGAATGCGCCGCAATCGCCCGTGCGCTGCTGTGTATGGCGGCGGCACAGCGCTGGGATATCTCGTGGGAGGAATGCGAGGCGCAAGGCGGCTTCGTGATCCATGACGGACGGCGCCTTCGCTTTGGTGATCTGGCCGCAGCCGCGGCTGAACTTGACCCGCCCTCCACCCCGCCGTTGCGCGCGAACGGTACCGGCCCCCTCTTCGGTGAGGAACTGCCCCGTCTCGATCTGCCGGCGAAGATCGACGGGTCGATGAATTTCGCGGGGGATATCCGGCTACCGGGGCTGGTCTATGCGGCCATCCGCCAAGGGCCGATCGGCGACACGCGGCTCAAACGCTATGATCTGACAGCGGCGGCGCGGGTGACGGGGTTTATCACCGCCGTGCGCCATGAACGCTGGGTGGCGGCGGTCGCGACCAACGGCTGGGCGGCGCAGCGCGCGCTTGATGCGATGGACCCTGTCTTCACCAGCATCGGCCAGCGCGCTGACAGCGCCGTGATCGACCGGCGGCTGAAGGCGGCAGTAGAGGGCTTTGAAGGCACGCGCATGGCCGAAACCGGCGATGTTGTGGACGCGTTCGAAGGCCGGCCGGTGTTTGGTGCGGACTATCAGATCGCGCCTGCACTGCACCAACCGCTCGAAACCCGCACCGCCACCGCGGCGACCGAGGGCGGGCGCATCCGGCTGTGGGTGGCGACCCAGGCCCCCGGCTTCTGCCGCGCAGCCGTTGCTGCCGCCCTTGATGTTGCGGAAGCGCAGATTTCGCTGTTCGTCATGCCGGGTGGCGGATCCTTCGGCATCGCGATGGAGCATGAGGTTGCCGTGCAGGCGGCGCTGCTTGCCCGTGCGCTCGACCGGCCGGTGCAGTTGTGCTGGACGCGCACCGAGGAGATATTGCGCGATCTTCCCCGCCCGCCGGCTCGGGCGCGCGTGCGGGGCAGCCTGTCTGCCGGTGCCACTATTGATGCGCTGCACATCGCCTTTGCCGCCCCTGCCGCGCGGCACGAATGGCGGGCGCGGCTGACCGGTGAAAAGGCACAGCATGCCATGCGCGCGTCTGCCGGCCGGGTCGATGCTGCGGCAGTCGCGGGCGCTGTGCCGCCTTATGTCATTCCCAATCTCGCGGTCGATCATTTGCCGGTCGATACCGCGCTGCCCAGTGGCCGTTGGCGCGGGGATGCGGACAGCTACACCGTCTTCGCGATCGAAAGCTTCGTTGATGAAATGGCGGGGGTCGCCGGGGTTGAACCGTTCAGCTTCCGCATGGGCATGCTCGGCAATGCGCCGGAACTCGCCCGTTGCCTCCAGTCTGCAACCGCGCTGGGCGGGTGGAGCGGCGGCATTGCTGGCTCGGGTCAGGGCATTGCCTGCTGCTCGTTAAGGGGCAGCCATATTGCGGTCATGGCGGTTGCGCGGCCGGGCAGCGCCGGCCTGATTGTAGAGCGGCTGGTTGCCGCGGTCGATGTCGGCCGCGTGCTCAATCCCGGGCTGGTGCGCCAGCAGGTCGAATGCGGCCTCATGTTCGGGCTGGCCGCTGCGGTCGGCGTCACCACCCGCTATCGCCGCGGCCTTGCCCAAGCGCGCCGCCTAGCGGAAATCGGCCTGCCCGATCTGGCGCGCAGCCCTGTCATCGATGTCGAAATCCTCGAAAGCGATCGTGATCCGGGCGGCGTAGAGGAACTCGGCGTGCCGCCAGTGGCGCCTGCGCTTGCCAACGCGCTATATACTGTCACAAGCCAGCGCATCCGGCGACTGCCGCTCAGCACAAAAGCACTGCCATGACTCTCCCTCTTCCGATTCCCTCGGATCATCCCCCGGTTGCGCAAAAGCGTGTCGGCGTGATCGTCACCAATTTGGGCACACCCGACGCGCCGGAAACCGGCGCTGTCCGGACCTATCTCAAACAGTTTCTGTCCGACCGGCGGGTTGTTGAACTGCCCCCGCTGATTTGGCAGCCGATCCTCAGGGCGATCATCCTCAACACAAGGCCGCGCAAATCGGCAGAGGCCTATCGGGAGGTGTGGACGGACAAGGGCTCCCCGCTCGCTTCGATCACCATCGACCAGGCGGAGGCGCTGCAACAGCGCCTCGGCGACGGGATCATCGTCCGCCATGCCATGCGGTACGGCAAACCGGCGATCGGGGATGTGCTGGAAGAAATGATGGCTGCTGGCTGTGACCGCATCCTGCTCGCCCCGCTTTACCCCCAATATTGCGGCGCGACGACAGGGACGGCGAATGACGCGGCCTTCGCGCGGATGGGTGAAATGCGCTGGCAGCCGGCCGTTCGCACGCTGCCGCCCTATTTTGACGATCCTCACCATATTGCCGCCCTGGCGGCCAGTGTGCGGGCGTCGCTCGCCGCTCTCGATTTCGAGCCGGAGCGCATTCTCGCCAGTTTCCACGGCATGCCGGAACGCACGCTCTATCTCGGCGATCCCTATCACTGCCAGTGCCGCAAGACGGCGCGGCTTTTGTCAGAGGCGCTGGAAAGGCCGGTGGATGTCAGTTTCCAGTCGCGCTTTGGCCGTGCCAAATGGCTTGATCCGGCCACCGATGAGGAGCTGGAACGGCTCGCCCATGAAGGGGTGCGCCGCATTGCTGTTGTGGCGCCCGGCTTTTCTGCCGACTGCCTCGAAACGCTTGAGGAACTTGCCATCCGGGGGCGCGAGCAGTTTGTCGAGGCGGGTGGCAGTGACTTTGCCTATCTGCCCTGTCTCAACACGTCGGAACCGGGGATGACCATGTTGGAAGCGCTGGTCCGGCGTGAATTGTCAGGCTGGATTTAGGGCCGGCCTCAGGCAATCCGCTGCATCTGCTGCTGTCCGGCACTGGCCAGCCAGCCCAGATCCATCGTTTCCGCAAAGGTGATGCCGCAGCGGCCGTCTGCCCACCACACGACGCGAACGTCGACCGTTGGCCCGTCCTGGATGGCGATCTGGCCCGCTGTTCCGGGCATGAGATAGGTTTGCAGTTCGAGCATTGCGCCGGATTCGGAGATGTTGCGCAGCCGGACGCCGATCTGGTTGCCATCGCAGGTCAGCTGCGCGCGACGCAAGATCGACAGGCGCGGCGCGCGCGCGGTCTTGTGGCCGACTTTGCTCGCGGCCCCTCCGTCGAGGCCCATCTTGTCAGACAGCTCTGATACTTCGAGCGGCGGCCCGTAATAGAATCCCTGGATGTGCGAACAGCCCAGCCGCCGGATCAGTTCGATCTCGTCCTCGGTCTCCGCCCCTTCGGCGGTCGTTTCCATGCCCAGCGCTTCGGCCAGCGTCACGATGGCCCGGATGATCGCGGCATTCTGATTGTCGCCGCGTGTCGCGCCGCGCACAAAGCTCTGGTCAATCTTGATCTTGTTGAGCGGCGCCCGCTGCAGATAGCCGAGCGATGAATAGCCTGTGCCGAAATCGTCGAGCGCGAGCCTGACACCGATCCGCTTGAGCGTTTCGAACTGGCGCTCCGCGTTGCTGCGTTCGTCCATGAACACGCCTTCGGTGATCTCGAGCTCGAGCCGTTGCGGGGGCAATCCGGTTTGCGCCAGAACCTGGGCCACCAGCGTGGGGAAGGCGGGGTTGGCGAACTGTGCGGGCGATACGTTTACCGCCACACGAGCCGGGATGGCCCAGCGTGCCGCCTCTTCGCATGCGCGGCGCAGCACCCATTCACCGACCCGCTCGATCAGCGAGGATTCCTCGGCGATGGGAATGAATTCGCCTGGTGAGATCGGGCCTTCCACCGGGTGGTTCCACCGCAGCAGCGCCTCAAATCCGGTAACCCGTTCGCCGCGGCACGACACGACCGGCTGGTAAACGACACGCAGGCCATTTTTTTCCAGCGCTTCGGCCAGGTCATTTTCCAGCATGTTACGCCGGTCGGCGGCGGCATGCATCGTGCCGTCGTAAAAGCGGTGGACGCCGCGACCTGCGGCCTTGGCTGCATAGAGCGCAAGGTCGGCGTTGCGGGTCATGTCCATGTCCGTGCGCCCGTCATCGGGGGCAACCGCGATGCCGACGGAAACGCCGATGGAAACCTGGGTCCGTTCGATCAGATAGGGCCGCGACACAGATTCGATCAGCGCCTTGGCGATGGCCTCAAGCTGGGACCGGCTGGTGACGCCGGGCAGCACCAGCTTGAACTCGTCTCCGCCCAGTCGGCCGACATGCCCGTTGCTGCCGATCACGTTGACCAGCCGCTGCGCGACCTGTTTGAGCAGCGCATCGCCGGCCGGATGGCCCAGCGTGTCGTTGACATTTTTGAACCGGTCGAGATCGAGCAGGAACAGCGCCGCTGGCCGTGTTGTGCCGCCCTGACCGGTCAATGCCTGCCGCAACAGATTGCTGATTTCCGCACGGTTGACGAGGCCCGTCAGCGCATCAAAGCGGGCGAGGCGCGCCACTTCGGCTTCGGATCGCTTGATTTCGGTGAGGTCGGTGCCCGTGCCGATGAAGCCGCGCAACTGATCGAAACGGTCATAGACGGGGCGACCGGAAATCGACCACCAACGCTCCTCCGTCGAGGCTGCGCGGATCGACATGTCGGAAAAGGCAGTCTGGGTCGAAAGGAGGAAGGGGATGGTGCGTTCCCCGACCGGGCCGCTTGCGGTGCCGCCATCTCCGCTTGCCGCAATCATCGCGAGGGGCTTGCCAATCAGGTCGGCCGGCTCTTTGCCGAGCGCCTTGGCGATACGCGATGACAGATAGAGGATGCGTCCGCGCCGGTCGGTTTCCCAGAACCACGCCGACCCGCTGTTCTCCAGTTCGTCGAGCAGGCGCGCTGGCCGGCTCGCTTCCAGTTCGGCGCGCCACAATGACCGCGCCTGGCCAAAATCGGCGCGGGCCGCGGCGACGGTGACCAATGCCGTACACAATAGCATCGGGGCGAGGATCGCCAACGCCAGCGTGGCTTGGAGCTCCCAGACGATCACGCCGATCAGGGCCGTCGCAAAGCTGAGCATGGTTGCCGGGATGCGGCTCAGTGCACCCATCACCACGAAACCGGCGGCGACGATGAACAGCAGGCCGGCCGGGCTGACCCGTGACGACGAAGCGTCAAGGGCGAGGCTGCCGCACGCCGCGCCAATCACGGCGCAGACAAGGCTGAGGATGAGGACGCGCCTATTCGGCGCGATCTTGCGGGCCGCGCGCACGTGGAACAGCAGCAGCGGCAACAGGGCGACGACGCAAATCGTTGCGATCATGATCCAGCCGCCGTCGCGCTCAATGACCGGGCCGGCCTGAGGGCTGAGACCCAGCAGGAGGGAGACAAAGATGGCGGGCCACAGGTTGGCGAAGGCTGCCAGGCGTTGGTCCAACGCTTCGCTGTCGAATGTGACGTCACTGGCCTTGAGGCCAAGCTGCACCAAGAGCCCCGGGTTGCGCGATGATGCGCTGCCCTTCTCGTCTGCCGAATCCGTGATGTCAGGTCGCTTTTTCATGGATGAGTTGCCTATCGCAGCAAAATGCAAAGCAAGGCTTAATGCGGCTCGCCCTGATGAAAGGCGGCCTGCCTGACGTGGCCGTCAGCTTGCGCGCCATCGCCTCCATGCTATCCCTCGGTCATGCAGCGCGTGCGGACTCAGGCACGGCGGCGGATGAGGATCAGGCCATGGCAAGAGTTGCAGTCGTGACAGGCGGAACACGCGGGATCGGCGCCGCCATCAGCCTTGCCCTGAAGGACGCGGGCGTCACAGTCGCGGCGAACTATGCCGGCAATTCACAAAAGGCTGCGGCCTTTGCCGAAGAAACCGGGATCGCCACCTATCAGTGGGATGTCGGGGATTATCAGGCCTGCCAGGATGGCTGCGCAAAGGTGGCCGAAGACCTTGGGCCGATCGACATATTGGTCAACAACGCTGGCATCACCCGCGATGCGACGCTGCAACGCATGTCGCTCGATATGTGGGAAGAGGTGATCCGCATCAATCTGGGCGGCTGTTTCAACATGGCCAAGGCGGTGTTCCCCGGCATGCGCGAACGCGGCTGGGGCCGGATCGTCAACATCGGATCGATTAACGGCCAGGGCGGCCAATATGGTCAGGTCAATTATGCCGCGGCCAAATCGGGCATCCATGGCTTCACCAAGGCGCTGGCGCAGGAAGGCGCCAAATTTGGCGTGACCGTGAACGCGCTGGCACCCGGCTATGTCGATACCGACATGGTGGCGGCTGTTCCGGAAGCGGTGCTGGAAAAAATTGTCGCCAAAATTCCTGTCGGGCGCCTTGGCAAGGCAACCGAAATTGCCCGGGGGGTGGCATTCCTCTGTTCGGAAGACGCGGGCTTTGTCACCGGATCGACGCTGTCGATCAACGGTGGCCAGCATATGTACTGACAGGCGGCCGGGCCGGACCATGTCTGATCGGGACAGCATTGCTCGGCTGCGTGCTGCACTGGCGCAGTCCCGCGCTTTTGATTCTGTGCCGGGCAAACACAGCGCGACCATCGCGGGCCATGCGACGTCGATTCGAATCGAATCGGTTTTCTGGGATGCCCTCAGGCGCGAATCGGACCGATTCGGGGTCCCGCTGAATGCGCTGATTGCGGAGATTGATGTGGCGCGCCTGGCTGCGCCGGCCCCGCCCAATCTGGCGAGCGCAATCCGCCTGTGGCTCTACGAACGGGCGACAGAGACCGCGCGCACCCCCGATATCTGATTATCTAAGCTTTAGTATACATTAAGAAATTTGGGGTGCCCGTTGCCGGACACCCCAAATGACACATCAGCAACACCTGGTCCCGATATCGCAGCTTAAAACTGCGCGTCGCTGTTCAAAGCGGCGGGATCTGAGTGCCTGCGTTGTCCTTGGGGACGAAAAAAACTTCCGCCAAGATCGACAGCATCACTTCTGCTCCCTGTTTTGGTTGCCACATATACTTAGGCGATCAGTAACCATCTCGCAAATGGTGTTGTTTGTTCGCTGCATTGACGGTGGGCCAAGAGTTAAGAGAATCTTCACGTCGATCGTGGAGAGGGGTGGCGATGTTGCCGCCAAAGCGCCCGATGACTGAATTGGCCCGAGCCGCGCGCGCCATGCCGCGCGTGCGCGATCAGGATGTGATTCGCGGCTTGCAAGACAATCAGTTCCGCCTGGTGTATCAGCCAAAACTCCACGTCCGCCGCGGGGTCGTGGACAGCGCAGAGGCGCTGGTCCGTTGGGACCATCCCGATCATGGCCTGCTGTTGCCGGACCGGTTTATCGAAGCGAGCGAGACATCGGGCACCATTGGCGCGATCACACTGTGGACGATGGAACAGGCGTTGCGCGATCAGCAGTGGATGCGTGCGCAGGGCCGTGACCTGCGCCTGTTCGTTAACCTGTCCGCACAATTGCTGACGGACGAGCAGATGGTGATTGCCCTGTGTGCAATCGGGCGCCACGCCGGCGCCGATCTCGGCATCGAAGTCACTGAACGATCCGTGATCCATGATCCCGACCTCGCCTTCTCCAACATTCGGCGGTTGCGCGAAGCGGGTCTGAAGATCGCCATTGACGATTATGGATCGGGCCTCTCCTCGCTCACCTATCTCAAACAGATTGATGCGGACGAGCTCAAGATCGACAAGAGCTTCGTTACCTCGCTGGGTACCAGCCACCGTGATCCGCTGATCGTGCGCTCGACCATCGATCTGGCGCATGCGCTGGGCATGGAAGTGACAGCGGAGGGGGTCGAAACACCGGCGGCCCATGCGCTGCTGACGGTGATGGGCTGCGATATCGTGCAGGGCTATCTGGTCGGCCGGCCGATGCGTGCTGATGCGCTCATCCAGCATCTGGCCTCGTTCGACCCGGCATCGATTGCCGTGCCAAATGATGGGCGCGTGCTGCGTGACCATAGTTTCTGGAAACGCGCCTGATGTGGCGGCTCCTTGCCGCATTCTTGTTGGTTGCAACGGCGCTTCACCCCAGTGATGCGCGGGCGGAGCAGGCGGATTTCATTGCTGAGATGACCCGCGATCTCGCGGTTAATCCGGCGGCAGCATCAGCTCGGGCAGATCTTGAGATTACTCGACTTGAGGCGTTGGCTCAGGGCCGAGCCGGTGAACGACTGGCTCAGGCTTATTGGGTCAGAGCCCAAGCATCTTTTCGATTAGGTGATATCGAGCAGGCGCGCGTGGCGCTCGGCCAAGCCGGTTCACATGCGGGCAGGGGCATCGCAGGCGTACGCGTCAGGGGTTACATTCATTTGCTCAGCGGGCTCATTGCTCGCGGGGAGAGGAGGCTTGGCGACGCACTTCTCTCATTCGGCGAAGCTCAACGAAGGTTCATTGCGTCGAACGACCGGCGCGGACAGGCTGTCGCGCTGCAGTCGATCGGCCTTCTCTATAATGATGTAGGTAACGGAGACGATGCGCTACGATATTTCGGTTTGGCTCGCGAAGCGTACCCGCAGTCTGATGCTATTTTTTCACTTAGTTTGAATAACAACATGGGGGTCTCCCACCAGCTTCGGGATGACTTCCAATCAGCCGAGCGCTTCTTCATGGCAGCGCGCGAGGCGGCAGAGGATCTGGGAAATGACGCTCTTACCATTCAGACTAGCTTGAACGTTGTCGCCGCTAGGCTGCAGACAGGCAATGTCCGTGGAGCGCATTCGCTTATCCGCCAAATAGAGCGGAGCCGTGCCGATCTTTCAGACGCTCAGCGCCGTGAACTGCAGCGCTTACAGGCTTGGCTTGCTCTTGACGAGGGGCGGACTGCAGAGGCTTTGAACCTCATTCGGGTGTTGTTGGTGGGGGTAGATCCTAAGACCAGCGCCTCGCTGGATCGTCCGGTTCATCTGGTTGCTTACCGCATTTTCGGCGAAGCTGGTCGTAGCGGAGAGGCACTGGTTCACCTCGAAGCTGTCCGCCGTCTCGACGCAGCCGACGCACAGATCGTCTCCTCCAACC
>ERZ1022756.99-NODE-99-length-31693-cov-9.954833_pt1 | contig 31693 bp, 28 predicted proteins | sample MGYA00520902_ERZ1022756 | MGnify/ENA primary metagenome ERZ1022756 (study PRJEB33162, sample SAMN09537601) | freshwater metagenome | isolation source: freshwater | place: Canada:Alberta | collected 2017-07 | study: EMG produced TPA metagenomics assembly of the...
CTCTTGAGCTCTGTCCGTACAGCCTCAATGTCACTCTTGAGCAGCAGTTGCGAAGCAGAAACGTCGCTTGTCCGGGCGAGGTCCGACCACCCGGCCGGTGGCAGGTGGTCCATAAGCGTGTCGGCCATGTTGGTCTCCATGTGGGTTCGGAGGTACTGGTGGAGTTCAAATCGCTTCGTGTCGGTAATTGTCACGGTAGTTCCTTTCGCGTGGTGATGCGAACGAGATGTGTGCGCCAGATGGCTCGCTTCGGCATATTCAAGGGCCTCCCCGTATCCCAATTGGGTAAGGTTTCAGGCGTGATTCTTTCCGACCGTGACCTTCGAGCCGAGATTGCGGCTGACCGCATCATCATTGAGCCATTTGACGAATCCTGTGTGCAGCCCAGCAGCATCGATGTGAAGGTTTCCAACCTCTTTCGCGTCTTTCGTAATCACACCGCGGCGGTTTTGGACGTCAAAAAAGATCTCACTGAACTCACCGAATTGGTAGAGGTCAAAGACGGCGAGGCATTCATGCTTCACCCCGGTGAATTCGTTCTTGGCTCCACCTTGGAGCGCGTCGCTGTCCCCAGTGATTTAGTTGCCCGTGTTGAAGGCAAGAGCTCGCTTGGTCGCCTTGGCTTGGTCATTCACTCCACGGCCGGCTTCATTGATGCTGGTTTCGATGGTCACGTGACTTTGGAACTCGCAAACCTTGCCAACCTCCCGATGACTTTGTATCCCGGAATGAAGATTGGCCAGATCAGCTTCATCAAGATGACATCACCAGCAGAGAAGCCGTACGGCTCGGGTGCAAAAGGTTCGAAGTATCAAGGTCAGCGCGGCCCAACACCAAGTCGCTATTTCGAGAACTTTCAGTAGTCATGCCTGGCGAGATTCACCAGTCGCACAAACTGGAAGATGTGCTCTACGACATTCGTGGACCAGTTCTCATTGAGGCAAAGCGCCTTGAAGAACAAGGACATCGCATCACCAAGTTGAACATTGGCAATCCGGCGCCATTCGGTTTTGAAGCACCACCTGAAATTTTGGTGGATGTGATTCGGCACTTGCAGGAATCACAGGGTTATTCAGATTCACAAGGCATTCGTTCTGCGCGCACTGCAGTTGTGCAGAGTTACCAAACACGTGGCATTGATATCACCGACCCTGATGACATTTGGTTGGGCAATGGAGTCAGTGAACTGATCCAATTAGCCCTCAATGCATTGCTTGATGCGGGCGATGAGATTTTGATTCCTGCACCGGATTATCCGTTGTGGACTGCAAGCGCCAGCCTCGCTGGCGGCAAGCCCGTGCATTACTTGTGCGACGAAGACAACGACTGGAACCCAGACCTCGAAGACATTCGTTCGAAGATCACAGATCGCACACGCGCCATTGTTGTTATCAACCCGAACAACCCAACGGGTGCTGTGTATAGCCGCACAGTGTTGCGTGAGATTGCAGACATTGCTCTCGAACGCAATCTCATTGTGTTTGCTGATGAGATCTACGACAAGATTTTGTATGACGACGCCATTCATCACAACTTTGCAGAGGTTGCACCAGATGTATTGACGTTCACGTTTAGCGGTTTGTCGAAGGCGTACCGCCTTGCCGGATTCAGATCTGGTTGGATGATGGTGACAGGTCCGCGCAAGCATGCTGCGAGTTATATCGAGGGCATCAACATGTTGACGAACATGCGCTTGTGCCCGAATGTTCCCGCACAACATGCAATTCAGACCGCACTAGGTGGACGTCAAAGTATTCAAGATCTCATCCTGCCCGGTGGTCGACTTCTTGCTCAGCGTGATGCTGCGGTGAAAGCGCTGCGCGAGATTCCTGGTGTCACTTGTGTTGAACCAAAGGGCGCACTGTATGTGTTTCCGAAGCTTGACCCCGAGATGTATCCGATTAAGGATGACCGTCGATTCGTTCTTGACTTCTTACGTGCAGAACATGTGCTGCTTGTGCAAGGCACAGGCTTTAACTGGCCAAGCCCAGACCACTTGCGCATCGTGACATTGCCATGGGCGAAAGACCTCACCGAGGCCATCAACCGCTTGGGCAATTTCCTCTCCACCTGGACCCCACCAAAAGACTGATTGTTCCACTCGAATGAGTCGGATAACAACAAAGGGCGCCGGTACCGAAGCACCGACGCCCTTTTGTATGAACTAGTTAGTCGCCAGGGCTGGCAGCAAGTGGTGCGTCCATCGCACGAAGTGCCTTCTCGCCATTTTCCAAAGCTTCAAGCACGTGAATAGCAATGTCTGCCACCTTCACCTGATCTTCCTCGGCACCAGCAGCCTTCACACCGTCGTCCAACATGATGTAGCAGAACGGACATGCAGTTGCGACGCGACCAGCACCAGTGCTGATTGCTTCTTGCGCACGCTCATCGTTGACCTTCACGCCAACTGACTCTTCCATCCACATACGAGCACCGCCTGCGCCGCAGCACATTCCTTGGGTGCCGTTGCGTGGCATTTCGACAATCTGCAAGCCCTTGATGGAGCCAACAACTTTGCGTGGTGCCATGTAGACGTCGTTGTGACGGCCGAGGTAACACGAGTCGTGATACACGATGCGATCTTCGAGAGATGCATTGCGCATGTCCAACTTGCCTGTCTCAATGAGGTGCTCGAGGAATTCACTGTGGTGCACTACTTCGTAGTTACCACCCAACTGTGGGTACTCGTTCTTCAGAGTGTTGAAACAGTGTGGGCACTGCGTGATGATTTTCTTCACGCCCATGCCGTTCATCATTTCAATGTTTGGCAATGCGAGCATTTGGAACAAGTACTCGTTGCCAGAACGACGTGCAGAGTCGCCTGTGCACATTTCGCTTGGTCCGAGAATTGCAACATCAACATCGGCGCGCTCGAGGAGCTTGGCCATTGCTTGTGTCACCTTCTTGTTCTTGTCGTCGAATGAACCGGCACAACCAACCCAGTAGAGGTACTCATGGTTGAAAGCGGCACCTGGATCAACAACTTCAACGTTGAGGTCCTTGGCCCAATCAGCACGGTCATCCTGGTTCATGCCCCATGGGTTGCCTTGGTTTTCCATTGCACGGTAGGCATTGCCCAACTCTGCAGGGAAGTTGCTTTCCATGAGCGACAAGTAACGACGCATGTCGAGAATCTTGTCGAGAATCTCAATGTTGACTGGGCAGACTTCGTCACATGCCTTACATGTGGTGCATGACCACACTTCTTCAGCTGTGATGCGTTCAAAGAGTGAGTTGGCACCGATCTTGATTTCGGAATCAACAGACAATGGAGGAGAAACGGTTCCGCCTGGCGCATGCGAAGCAGTTGCCGCCATCACTTCACCGGTCTTCAACACAATTTCGCGAGGGTCAAGTGGCTTGCCCGTTGCATGTGCAGGACACACGCTGGTGCAACGACCGCACATGGTGCATGAATCGGTATCGAGCAATTGCTTCCATGTGAAGTCTTCAATGACTGCAGCACCGAATGTCTCGAGAGAAGTCTCGGTGAGGTTTGGCATTGCACGCATTGCGCCCTTTGGACGATCGCGATCCTTGAGGTACATGTTCAACGGTGACGTGAACATGTGGCGCAACATGGTGATTGGCAAGATGGCGAGGAACACGATGAATGCGACAACGTGCACTACCCACATTCCTTGATGCCAGTACTCAAGAGCGCTGAGCGACATGCCGTCAACCGTGAGGGACAGCGGGTAGCCAACGAATGACCAGACTTCGAATCCCATGTCTTTTCCAGCGGCAGCAGAAGCTGCGATGCGGAACATTTCTGCACCAAACCCGGTGAGGCCAAGTGCAAGAAGTACACCGAGAATCACTCCGTGCTCAGCCTTGGTCTTGATGCGAATGCGATATGGCTGCTGGATGTAGCGACGAACGATTGCCCAAAGAACACCAACTGTGAAGATGAGTCCGCCCAGGTCACCAATGAATGCATAGGCCTGGTACACGCCACCGTGAAGGAACTTGAGAGACACCGGCAAGATGTGGTCAACCTCAAGTGTTGTGGTGACACCGAGCAAGATCAAGAAACCGAAGTAGATCATTGAGTGCATCATTCCTGCGGCACCATCACGAAGAAGAGTGCGCATGTAGACACCAGCGCGATAGTCGGCGAGACGACGCTTCGCGTTCTTCGGAGTTGTCTTGCGACGGTCCGGAGCACCACGTTCCCAGTTGCGAATGCGGTCTGCGAAACGGAACGAACCCCACATCAGCGTTATGGGAACGATGGTGTAGAAGATGATCTTGAACGCGTTGGGAATACCACCGAATACTTCGCGGTGGATTTCAGACGTGCTCTTCCATCCGGTGATGGTGGAAAAGATGCCAGAGAGCATGGCAAACGAACCAATGCCAATGCCCAAGGCAATTGAAATCTGGTACGGATGGAGGCGCTTTCGCCCCTTCTCTGGTGCAGGTGTTGCGGTCGTGCTCATAACGGAGACAACGCTAGTGGCATAAGGGTCTCAGAGCCGACCCCAGTTGTGGATAATGGGGCTGTAACCCCAAAAAAATCAGGTCGAAGAATCAGCCAAAGTGGGCGCGGTCGAGCTCGCGAACGCGAGTAGCCAGGGCCTTGAGAAGCTTGCGAGAGATCGCAGGGATGTTGTCGATGGCTCCCTTGAGGGCGCGCTCGGAAATCACAAGCAAACGAACATCGGTGTCCGCGATAACTGCGGCAGTACGTGGGCCATGGTCGAGGAGTGACAATTCGCCAATCACGGCACCGGACTTCACGCTGGCGACCTTCTTGCCATTGCGCTTCACCGTGGCAGAGCCTTCGAGAATCACATAGGCCTCACGACCAGTTTGGCCTTGGTCCATGATGACCGTGCCTGCCTTGAGTACACGCTCGGTGCTGCTCTTGACGACGAGGGAGAGTTCCTTCGAGGAGCACTCAGAAAAGAGCGCAATATTGCGGAGGTGATCAACGGTGGACTTGGTACTTGCCATGTGCATAAGTGTAATCACGCTGAGAGCACTCATTTTCCACTGGAGCTAGGTCGATTTTGTTGGAATCGTCACATGTGACATCGGCATGTCTCCCTCAATGTCTGCGGAGTCCCCCGTGATGTGAGATTCGGGACAATCGTTATGAAACGGAGAGAAGAGCGGGGCGGTAGTCCGCAGGGATTGGCTGACCCAGTAATTCAAGAATCGTGGCGGCCACGTTTGAGATGCCCGCATCGGAAACACCGCCACTGGTGATGGTGCGAGTCGAGTAATCGATTGCGATGAATGGCACTGGTGACAACGTATGCGACTTCTTCGGAACAGCAACACCATGCGCATCAAAAAGTGGTGCACCGTTTTTGTCGCGCTCAATCAACACTTCGCAGTTGCCATGATCAGCAGTAATGAGAAGTGTTCCGTTAGCAGCTTTCACTGCCGCATTCACACGAATGAGAGCTTCGTCAATTGCTTCTACCGCGATGATCGATGCAGGGATATCGCCGGTGTGCCCCACCATGTCTCCGCCCGCAAAATTGCAACGAATAAAGGGGTATTTGCCACTTTCAACTGCTGCGACAACAGCATCTCCTGTTTCTTTCGCTTTCATCTTTGGAAGCTTGTCGAAGGAGACATTGTCGGAAGGAATCTCTTCCCATGTTTCAAGTTGTGCATTGAATTTTTCGGAACGGTTGCCATTCCAAAAATATGTGACGTGCCCGAACTTTTGTGTTTCGGCAACGGCGTACTGAGCAATACCTGCAGTTGCGAGTAGTTCCGACACCGTGCCAGTCACGCGTGTTGGCGGAACAAGAAAATGTGCGGGGATGCCCATGTCGCCGTCGTACAACGTCATGCCAACAACGAGAAGATTCTCTGGCAGTGGTCCACGAGCAAAAGGTGCGAAGGGTTCCTCGGTGAGTGCGCGATAGATCTCCACCACGCGGTCACCGCGGAAGTTAAAGATGACAACGGCATCATTGTCGTGCATGGCGCCGACTGGTGTGCCTGATTCATCGACCACTGTGAAAGGCGGGAGGTACTGGTCACTGACGCCCGAGTCCTCTGCTCGAAGGGTGGCAAGGGCAGCGGACGCCGATGGGAATGGGCGAGCCGACCCCTGAGCATGAGCCTTCCAGCCATTTTCCACGATGGTCCAATCAGCTTCGTAGCGGTCCATCGTGACGATCATTCGTCCGCCACCCGAGCCCACTACGGCACTGCAGCGTTGGGTGGTGGCGATGTCGCTCAAGAAGGCTTCGAGGTCTGCGAGATATGCCTCGGCCGTGCCATCGATGACATCTCGGCCATCAAAGAGGGGGTGAATCACGATGTTCCGTGCTCCGGCAGTAGCGGCTGCGGTCACCAGGGCCTTGAGATGGCGAATATGAGAGTGGACATTGCCGTCAGACAACAGGCCCACGAAATGGATCTGTTGCTGTTGGCGGGCCATCACCATTTGCCAGGTCTCGCCCCAGATATCGCCATTGCGGAAGGCTTCTTCCACCTGTTTGGCGCCTTGATCAAAGATTCGGCCGGCACCCATGATGTTGTGCCCCACCTCGGAATTACCCATATCGGCATCGGTGGGGAGCCCCACTGCCACCCCGTGGGCATGAATAGGGAGTGACACGACTGGCTGGCCGTCCACCTGGCCTGCAATGGCACCAAGGAGAAATGGTGCAACAGCTGATGTCACGGCATTATCGGCGGTGGGGCCTTCGAGCCCAACACCATCAAGGATGGCGAGAACTAATGGGGAAGAAGCGGTATTGGATCCGGGGGAAGCCATCCCGTCAGACTAAACGGCAAATGGTCCTCCTCAAAGTTGAGTGTACCTATATCAAGTTTCCTGTCACATTGGTTGCAACAGGGATTAGCACTCCCTTATCCTGACTGCTAACCCCCAACCTCTTCTATTGAAGGAGTCCACCATGGCAAAAGCAGTCGGTATCGACCTCGGAACAACTAACTCCGTCGTTTCTGTTCTCGAAGCAGGCGAACGAGTCGTCATTCCCAACGCAGAGGGTGCTCGCACCACACCATCAATTGTCGCGTTCTCGAAGACCGGTGAAGTCTTGGTCGGCGAAGTCGCCAAGCGTCAGGCCATCACGAACCCTGATCGCACTTTCCGCAGCATCAAGCGCCACATGGGAACAACGTGGAAGTCGGAAGACATCGACGGCAAGAACTATTCCTCACAGGAAATCAGCGCACGCATTCTCATGAAGTTGAAGCGCGATGCAGAGGCGTACTTGGGCACCACTGTGACTGACGCGGTCATCACTGTCCCTGCGTACTTCAACGATGCAGAGCGCACCGCAACAAAAGAAGCTGGCGCAATCGCCGGCCTCAATGTGTTGCGCATCATCAACGAGCCAACTGCAGCGGCTCTTGCCTACGGCCTCGATAAGTCGTCACAAGACGAAACCATTTTGGTGTTCGACCTCGGTGGCGGAACATTCGACGTTTCCGTACTTGAAATTGGCGACGGTGTTTTCGAAGTAAAGAGCACCCACGGCGACACACACCTTGGTGGTGACGACTGGGACCAACGCATCATCGATTGGTTGGTGCAGCAGTTCAAGGGCGCACACAATGTTGATCTCTCACAAGATCGCATGGCGTTGCAGCGTTTGAAGGAAGCAGCTGAAAAGGCAAAGATCGAACTCAGCCAAACACAGCAGACACAGATCAACTTGCCATTCATCACTGCAACAGCAGAAGGCCCATTGCACCTCGACGAGCAGTTGTCTCGTTCGAAGTTCCAGGAAATGACAGCAGACCTCGTTGAGCGTTGCCGTGTTTCATTTGAAAAGGCTTTGAATGATGCAGGCCTGAAGAAAGACCAAGTGAATCACGTGATTCTTGTTGGTGGTTCAACACGTATGCCTGCAGTGCAGGACCTCGTGTTCAGCCTCACTGGCAAAGAGCCAAACAAGACCGTGAACCCTGACGAAGTTGTTGCCGAAGGCGCAGCAGTGCAGGCCGGTGTGTTGAAGGGCGAAGTGAAGGATGTTCTTCTTCTTGACGTGACTCCATTGTCGCTTGGTATTGAAACGAAGGGCGGAGTGATGACCAAGTTGATTGAACGCAACACCACGATTCCTACGCGCCGCACTGAAGTGTTCACAACAGCAGATGACAATCAGCCATCAGTTGAGATCAAGGTCTTGCAAGGTGAGCGCGAAATGGCTGCGTATAACTCTGAGCTTGGAACATTCACCCTGTCAGACTTGCCAGCAGCACCACGCGGTGTTCCTCAGATCGAAGTCACATTCGACATCGATGCAAACGGAATTGTTGTGGTGTCCGCGAAGGACCGTGCCACTAACAAAGAAAACAAGATGCAAGTGCAGAACGCTTCTTCGTTGAGCAAGGACAAGATCGAAGAGATGATTCGCGATGCGGAAGCACACGCGGAAGACGATCGTCGTCGCCGCGACGAAGCAGAGATTCGCAACAACGCTGATGCACTCGTGTACCAAACAGAAAAGACATTGCGCGAACAAGGCGAGAATGTCTCTGCTGAAGAGAAAGATGCCGTTGAAGGCCCACTGTCTGCATTGAAGGCAGCGATTGCCGGAAACGATCTTGAGCAAATCAAGTCCGCAACTGAAACTCTGATGGGCGCAAGCCAAGCATTCAGTCAAAAACTGTATGAAGCAGCAGCGCGTGACAGCGGTGCAACAGGAACATCAGCATCTGGTGCGTCAGCACCATCCGATGATGACATCGTCGATGCTGAAATTGTTGACGAGAAATAAGCCATGACGGACGAAACTGTCGAACAGCCCGAAGAGGGTGCGGCCGACGTTGTCGAAGAGCTTGTTGTTGAATACGACATCGAGACTCTGCTTGCAGAACGTAATGAGTTCAAAGACATTGCATTGCGTTTGCAAGCAGACTTCGAGAACTACAAGAAGCGCATGACTCAGACACAGTCAGATGAGATCGCCCGTGCGACTGGTCGTCTTGCCGAATCTCTTCTTCCTGTTCTTGATGCATGTGAAGCAGCTTTTGCCCACGGTGCCGAAGGTGTTGAGCCAATTTGGTCATCGCTGATTGGTGCTTTGAAGTCACAAGGTCTTGTAGCGATGGACTTGTTGGATCAACCCTTTAATCCGGAACTGGCCGAAGCTGTCATGACCGAACCTGGCGATGGCGCAGAGCCAATCGTGAGCGAAGTGTTGCGTACTGGGTACGAGTGGAAGGGCCGCGTCTTGCGTGCGGCCATGGTGAAGGTAAAGGGATAAGCCTTGGCTGCCCAACGTGATTGGTTTGAAAAGGACTACTACGCAGTCCTTGGCGTCTCGAAAGAAGCCACCGACAAAGACATCACGAAGGCGTACCGTCGCTTAGCGCGACAGTTTCACCCCGACACAAACCCTGGCAACAAAGAAGCAGAAGAGAAGTTCAAAGACATCTCTGCTGCATACGACGTTGTTGGTGACACAGCAAAGCGTGCCGAGTACGACGAAGTGCGCCGCATGGGACCATCTGCTGGTTTCCCCGGTGGCGGCATGGGCTTCGATACGGGCGGTGCTGATTTCGGTGACATCCTCGGTCAGATGTTCGGCGGTCGCGGTCGTCGTGGCAGCGCAAGTGGTGTGGGTCCACAACGTGGTGCCGATATCGAGTCCACGCTGAGTCTTTCTTTCGAGGAAGCAGCGCATGGCCTCACTACTTCTCTGCACCTCACAGCTGATGCGGTGTGCTCTTCTTGCACTGGCTCAGGTGCGCGTCCCGGTACATCACCAAAGATGTGCAGTGCATGTGGTGGTCGCGGATCCGTCGCAAACAATCAGGGCCCCTTTGCAATGTCCTCGCCGTGTCGATCATGTGGCGGCAAGGGAAACATCATCGAGTACCCATGTTCCACGTGTCGTGGAAATGGCATTGAACGCCGACCTCGTGAAGTCAATGTTCGTATTCCAGCGGGAGTCGATAACGGCCAACGCATTCGATTGAAAGGTCGCGGGACACCTGGTCGCAATGGTGGCCCCGCCGGAGATCTGTTTGTTGAGTGCCGAGTTGCATCACATGCAGTCTTCACGCGTGAAGGGCTGACCTTGCTCGTGCGAGTGCCGATTTCATTTACGGAAGCTGTCTTGGGAGCAACGATCTCAGTACCCACATTGAGTGAAGGTGACGTGACACTTCGCTTGAAGCCGGGCACGCAATCAGGTTCACGTCACCGGGTCAAAGGGAAGGGCATCGCAAATTCCAAAACTGCTGGCGATCTCATTGTCACCGTTGAGGTTTCTGTCCCGAGTGATCTCAATGGAGAAGAGCAGAAAGCCGTTGAAGCACTGCATAAAGTTCTGCGTCCTCCCCGTCAGCAGGAGAAGTCGTAATGCCTCCGCAACATCAAGCTGTGTATGTCATCTCGGTAGCGGCTGAACTCGCCGGCATGCATCCTCAGACATTGCGCATTTACGAACGTCGTGGGTTGTTGACACCTGCACGAACAACCGGTGGCAATCGTCGCTACAGCGAGTTTGACATCACGCGCTTACGCCGCATTGCAGAACTTGCATCCACCGGCATGAATCTCGAAGGCATCCGACATGTGATGTCTTTAGAAGAAGAAGTCATTCGACTTCGAACAGAAGTGGCAGAACTGCGCCAGGGACTTATCGATGCAGTGAACGCACTTGAACAGCGATCTTCGGGAGCATTGGTGCCACTTCGTCGTGCCGTCACGCTCTACAAAGAACGCCCCAGCATTTTTGATCCCAACCGATAACCACATAGGAGGCCACCACCATGGCAATCGATCCGAAAAAGTGGACCACGAAGACACAAGAAGCTGTCGCCGCTGCTGGCGAAATGGCCCGCAGCTACGGCAACCCTGAAGTCACCGTTGACCATGTCCTTTCCGCAGTTCTCAATCAGCCCGAAACAATTGTTCCGCCGTTGTTACAAAAGCTTGGTGTCGCCCCAGGAATGTTGCGCGCCAAAGCGGATGAAAACATTGGCCGCTTGCCTCGCGCAGATGGCGGCGCTGAACCACGAATGAATCGCGAACTCAGCAATGTGTTTGAGAACGCGGATTCCGTTCGCAAAGACTTACGTGACGATTATGTTTCAGTAGAACACCTTGTTCTCGCAATGAACCAACGCGTTGGTATTGGCAGTGAAGAAATGCTGCAAGCCCTGCGAGATGTACGAGGTTCACATCGTGTGACGACACCAGATCCAGAATCTCAGTTCGCAGCTCTTGAAAAATATGGACAAGACCTCACTGCTCGTGCCCGCGCGGGCAAGATTGATCCAGTCATTGGTCGCGATGAAGAGATTCGTCGTGTCATTCAAGTGTTGTCTCGTCGTACGAAGAACAACCCAGTTCTGATCGGAGAACCCGGCGTTGGTAAGACAGCAATTGTTGAAGGACTTGCACGACGCATCGCTGATGGTGACGTGCCCGAAGGATTGAAGAACAAGCGACTGGTTTCACTCGACATCGCATCGATGTTGGCGGGTGCGAAGTATCGCGGTGAATTTGAAGAACGTCTGAAGGCTGTCTTGAAAGAGATCACCGACTCAAATGGCGAAGTCATCACCTTTGTAGATGAAATGCACACCTTGGTCGGTGCTGGCGGTGGCTCTGAAGGCGCAATTGATGCCGGCAACATGATCAAACCGATGTTGGCGCGTGGTGAGTTACGAATGGTCGGTGCGACCACTCTTGATGAGTTCAGGAAATATGTCGAGAAAGACCCAGCGTTAGAGCGTCGCTTTCAACAGGTGTATGTAGGCGAACCCACAGTCCCTGACACCATTGCGATTCTTCGTGGACTAAAGGAACGATACGAAGTGCACCATGGTGTGCGTATTCAAGACTCAGCACTTGTCAGTGCTGCTGTGTTGTCGAATCGTTATCTGACGAATCGCTTTTTGCCAGACAAAGCAATTGACCTCATGGACGAAGCAGCAAGCAAACTGCGAATTGAGATTGACTCGTTACCGACAGAGATTGACATTGTCCAACGACGAATTCTTCAGTTAGAGATTGAGAAAGTCGCACTTGAGAAAGAAACCGATAGCGCTTCCATCGAGCGATTGAGTTCTTTGCAGAGCGAACTTGATGAACTACAAGCTCAAGTTGATGTCATGAAGACTCATTGGGAAGCAGAACGCGAAGCGATTTCAGCCATTCGTACTTTGAAGGAAGAACTTGAGAATCTGCGCACGCATGTGGAGCGAGAGACAGACCTCGAAAAGGCTGCAGAGATTCGATACGGACGCATTCCGGAGCTGGAACGTCGTATTGATGAAGCCACTCAACACTTAGATGTTCTGCAAAAAGACAATCGCATGTTGAAAGAAGAAGTCGACGCAGAAGACATTGCTGAAGTTGTATCGAAATGGACTGGTGTTCCTGTGAGTCGTCTCCTCGAAGGAGAGATGCAGAAACTGGTTCATCTTGAGGCGCTTCTCCACAAGCGAGTGATTGGTCAAGACGCAGCAGTGACTGCAGTAGCGAACGCGATTCGCCGCAGTCGTGCTGGGCTGTCTGATCCGAATCGGCCGATTGGATCTTTTATGTTCCTCGGACCAACAGGTGTTGGCAAGACAGAACTTGCACGTGCGCTTGCTGAGTACTTGTTCGATGACGAAAAAGCCATGGTGCGTATCGATATGGCGGAGTACATGGAGAGTTACTCCGTGAGTCGCTTGATTGGTGCGCCTCCGGGATACGTGGGTTATGACGAAGGCGGTCAGTTAACCGAACTTGTTCGACGTCGTCCGTACAGCGTTGTCCTTCTTGACGAAGTGGAAAAAGCGCACCCCGATGTGTTCAATGTTTTGCTACAGGTACTCGACGATGGGCGTTTGACAGATGGGCAGGGTCGCACTGTTGACTTCACCAACGTCGTGTTGATCATGACAAGCAATCTTCCAGGGGAACCGATTGAGTATTTCCGTCCAGAGTTCGTGAATCGCATTGATGAAATCGTGCGATTCCGATCATTGACCGAAGAAGACCTCAGCCACATTGTTGAGATTCAGTTGGAACATCTCGTTGCGCGAATGGCGGATCGACGTATCTCGCTGCAGGTGACGCCTGCTGCGCGCATCATGCTCGGCGCGAAAGGTTTTGATGCATCATTTGGTGCACGACCACTGAAGCGACTGATTCAACGTGAGATTGCAGATAAAGCTGCGATCATCATTCTTGAAGGTGGTATCGCCGAAGACGGAATCATTCGTGTCGATGTCGTCAACGATGAGTTGACTGTTACGGCTGTGGCGCAATAGCTAACTGAAGCGGCGACGAATTGCATTGCCATGAGCGGAGAAGCCTTCATGGTCTGACATGGAAACGATTGTTTGTGCCATGCGACGCAGTGCAGGCTCGTTTGCTTTTGCAATTGCAGTGCGCTTGAGGAATGCATCAACGGTGATGCCAGAAGACACGTGTGCGAATCCACTGGTGGGAAGCGACGCAGGTGCGCCGATGACAAAGTTGCCCGCACTAAATGGCGTGTTCTGACCAATCAGAATTTCGCCGGCATTGACAAGAAGATCAAGCAACTGTTCTTCATGTTGAGGATCAACTGCAATCTGAAGATGCTCTGGCGCATACATATTGGAAACTTCGGCAGCCTCGGTGAGGTTCTTCACGAGAATCGCTCCACCATTTTGACCAAGTGATGAGCGAGCAGCAGTTGCGCGCACTTCTGGTAGATCATCGATCTGCAAGGCAAGCTCGGCGTCCACTGCCTCAATCACATCTTCTGATGTGCACACCAGAACCACACTTGAGTCGGTGCCGTGTTCAGCTTCAATCAAGAGGTCTGCTGCCAATTTGCCGATGTGGGCTGTGTGATCAGCGATGACAAGGCTCTCGGTAGGGCCGAGCAGCATCATTGTGGCCAAACCATGGCGCTGCATTTCCACCTGGGCGATGGTGACGGCCGGGCTGCCTGGTCCCATCACCTTGCGCACCTTCGGAATCGTGGCGGTGCCGAAGCCCAACGCGGCGATGCCAGCTGGGCCATTCACTCGAAAAACGTTCTTGATACCAAGGAGTCTGCAGACCACCAGCACGGCAGGGTCGACTTCACCTTGACCGCCAGGTACTGGCGGGACAATCAGGGTGATGTTGGGAACCCCTGCGACAACCGCGGGAACGCCCAACTGGTAGGCCACAGAGGGATAACTGGCTTTGCCGCTGGGCACAAAAAGGCCCACGCTGGAGATGGGGGTGATTTTTTCTCCGGCGGTGAGGCCGTTCTCGATCTCGATCTGCCAGTCGCTATTGCGCTCAAGAACCTGGTCGTTAAAGGCTCGAAGGTGCGAAATGGCGTCGAGGATGGCATTTTCAATAGCGGGGTCGATGCTTGCTGATGCAATCTCTTCCTCGGTGACTCGCAATTGGTCAGGTGTCAGTCGAATTCCGTCAAATTTCGCCAAAGCGTCGCATACGGCTTCATCGCCGCGAACCCGCACATCGTCAATCAGAAGATTGATTGATGCCCGCAATGTCGGCTCAAAGATGTCGTCAAGGCCGCGACGACAGAGGTCATCGCGTTGCTGGGGGGTCATGGAGGACCACTGTTGGCGCCTAAGGACTGCACTCACACCTAGAAACCTACCCGTGAGGCACTATTCACGGGGCTTGTATTAGCAAGAACAAGTAGTGTCAATACACGTTCCGAAAGGGGAGCGTTCATGGCTGTCACCGTTGTTGTAGGTACCCAGTGGGGCGATGAAGGCAAGGCCAAGGTCATTGACCTCCTCGCCGCATCGCACAGCATCGTTGCTCGCTATCAAGGCGGACACAATGCGGGTCACACAGTTGTTATTGGCGACCAAAAATACGCGTTGCAGTTAACGCCAAGCGGTGTCTTTTATGAAACCGTCACGCCGGTCATTGGTAACGGCGTCGTGGTTGATCTTCCGACGCTCTTCAAGGAAATCGACTCTCTTGAATCTCGCGGTATATCAACAGCACGATTGAAAGTGTCAAGCCTCGCGCATCTCATTTTCCCGTGGCACCAAGCCATCGATGCTGCTCTCGAAGCAGCGCGTGGTGACGGAAAGATTGGAACAACGTTGAAGGGCATCGGACCTGCGTACGTTGACAAAGTCAAGCGTTCAGGTATTCGCGTGGGTGAAGTTCTTAATCCTGCTGCATTTGAGACCAAAGTACGTGAACGCGCAACGGCTGCGCGGCGCGAAGTGAGCGACATTGGTGGCGACACTTTTGATGTTGAACAAGTAGTTGCCGAGTTTGTTGCCTATGCAGCGCGACTTGCACCATATGTTGCTGACACCGTGAACCTGTTGCACGATGCGCGCGAACGCGGCGAACAGATTTTGCTGGAAGGTGCTCAAGCGACTTTCCTCGATGTTGATCACGGAACGTATCCGTATGTCACTTCTTCAAATCCCACAAGTGGTGGTGCCGCAGTTGGTTCCGGCCTCGGACCACGTCACATTGATCGTGTTGTGGGAATTGCTAAGGCGTACACAACGCGCGTGGGTATGGGTCCGTTTCCAAGTGAACTCACTGACGCGCTCGGTGAAGCTCTCGTTGATATCGGCCGTGAGTACGGCACGGTGACGGGTCGTCGTCGTCGTACGGGTTGGCTTGACACTGTGATGTTGCGTCACGCCATGCGGTTGAATTCATTGACCGAAATAGCACTGACAAAGCTTGATGTTCTTGACACCTTTGATGAAGTCAAGGTGTGTGTTGGATACCGCATCAATGGTGAGATCATTAAGAACTACCCCGACACCGTGGAACGTCTTGCACAAGTGGAGCCAGTATGGGAAACCCTTCCTGGCTGGAAGAGCAGCACAGAAGGCATTACGTCTTTTGAAGCTTTGCCAGAGAGCGCACGTCAGCTTGTTGCAATTGTGGAACGCGAAACCGGAATTCCTGTGACGATGGTGGGCACTGGTCCTTCACGTGATGCGATGGTGGTCCGTTCATGATTCAGCGTTACTCGACTCCTGAAACTGATGCGCTTTTCTCCGAAGTCGGAAAGATGACGCGGTGGCTGGAGATTGAGTTATGTGTTGCTGAGGCAATGGCCGAAGCTGGTGTAGTGCCTGCCGATGCAGCGAAAACTTGTCGCGCAAATGCTCCAGTCATTAATGATTCATTTGTTGCACAAGTGGAAGAACGTGAAGCGATCACAAATCATGATGTCGCTGCATTTGTCGATGTTGTCCAGGCATCAATTGGTTCGCCTGCAGGTTCATGGGTTCACTACGGACTCACCAGTACCGATGTTGTGGACACCGGATTGTGTTGGGCGCTACGCGATGCATGTCAGTTGATTGATGTGGCACTCACCAACCTTGTGGGTGTTGTGACAAAGATGGCAACTGATCATCGTGGATCAGCAATGATTGGCCGCACGCATGGCATTCATGCCGAACCAACAACGTTCGGAGCAAAGATTGCATTGTTTGGATTGCAGTTGTTGCGCGACCGCGATCGCTTGCGTCATGCAGCAACCAACATCGCTGTGTGCAAGCTTTCTGGCGCAGTCGGAACATTCTCAAACATCTCGCCCGACGTCGAAGCAGCTGTTGCTAAGCGTCTCGGACTTGTTCCTGTTCCAGCAACACAAGTGGTCTCGCGTGACCGTCATGCAGAGTTCCTCTATGCATGCGCCAGCATCGGCACCACGTTGGAAACGATTGCAGTAGAACTTCGACATCTACAGCGCACAGAAGTAAATGAAGTGCGAGAAGGCTTTAGTGCGGGGCAGAAAGGCTCAAGCGCAATGCCTCACAAGCGCAATCCAATTAGCGCCGAAACAATTACTGGTTTGTCGCGCGTCTTGCGAGCCAATGCTCAGGTGGGTCTGCAAGACGTCCCTCTGTGGCATGAACGCGACATTTCACACTCATCTGCGGAACGAATTGTTCTTCCTGACTCGGCATCACTTGCGTTGTACATGGTGAAGCGCATGTCGCGTTTGTTGGAAAATCTTGAAGTAGATACCGATCAGATGGTGAAGAATCTGAATTCACTTCACGGAGTTGTGTTCTCGCAGTCGATACTTCTTGCACTGGTGGAATCTGGATTGACTCGTGATGATGCGTATCGCATTGTGCAGAGTGCAGCCCGTGTAGCAATAGAAACTTCTACACCATTACAAGCGGTGTTGATTGCAGATACAGCAGTCACACTTGATGCAACGGCGATTAATGCAGCTTTTGACCTTGATCGAGTTCTACAACATGCAGGCAGGGCAATTGATGCCCTGGTTGCAGCTCAGTAATTAATCGCGTTCGATACCAGCGCGCTTAAGCACTGCTGGTGTGACGCCAAATTCGCGCCATGCGTCGTAGGTGATGTCGTTGCGAACACTGAATGAACGCGCCACTTTTACGAAACGTGCCTCGGCAGTGCCGACTTCAGTTTTTGTTTTCATGCCGGCGAGTTCCGTCCGCAAATTCAATCGTTCCTGAATCAATCGAACCTTTGTGACGGGATCTGCGGTCTTTAGTTCAGTGGCAATGACTGCCAAGCGCTTAGTAATGGATTCGGGAGTACGACGACGCCCACGCTTTGGTTTGATGGCTTCTACGATCTCCAGGTACTCGCGAATAATGCGACCTTCGGTGCGACCATTTGCAAGAGCGTTCTTGTGAGACACACTCATTGGGGATGTTTTGGGGGAAATCTTTTTCGTAGGCATATCAACTCTCTTCACCACAGTAACTACTCAGCGCTCTAGATACCCAGCCGTAAGTTGCCTTTTGCAACGATATTACTTTTATTAGTTGCAATCATCAAATACTTACCACCGCCACTAGTGTCGCATGAGATGACGAACTTGTATCCGCACACACCTACTGAACTTCGTGAACTACCGCCCACGCTCGCGAAATTGCGTGATCACGTATTTCAGTACTCCGTGAAGACCGGTGATTTCACATTGAAATCTGGACGCAAAAGCAAGTGGTTTCTCGACACAAAACAAACGATGTGTCGGCCAGATGGCATGTTGCTCGTCGCTCAAGCTGCCCTAGAAATTATTCCTAGTGATGTCACCGCAATCGGTGGACTCACGATGGGTGCTGATCCGGTTGCGTACGGGATTGCTGCCGTCGCCGCGACACAAGGTCGCAATCTTCGCAGCTTCAGTGTTCGCAAGGAAGCGAAAGACCATGGTGTGACTGGCCGTATCGCAGGTGCCCTGCAACCTGGGGACAAAGTAGCCGTTACCGAAGACACAGTGACTCGTGGAACAAGTCCGCTGGAAGCAGTCGAAGTGATTCGTGCATTTGGTGCTGATCCAGTTCTCATCACAGTGATTGTGGACAGAGGCGGCACATGTGGCGCGATGGCAGCTGATGCGGGAATCAAGTTTCTTCCGTTGCTGACCGCTGAAGACCTGGGTTTTGATTTCGGTTCATAAGTCACGCCGCTGTTACTACTGAGCGTTCAATAGATTCTGAGAGACTAGAGAAATGAAGAAATTTGCCCTTGCTGCAATTGCAGTTTTCGCATTGGCCTCGTGCGGCGGCTCATCCACAACCGACACGACATCAGTACCGACGACGGTTCCTGCGAGTGCATCAGACGAAATGAAGACAGAGACATTTACGCTGACCGTCGGTGAAAATACTGGCGTGAAGAACATTGTGTCCTTCTCAAAGGGATCCAATGTCGAACTCACCATCGTGAATCCAAATGCAGACGATGAAGTTCACCTTCATGGGTATGACCTCAGTACCGGTGATCTGCCAAAGGGCGAAAAGAGCGTCATCAGCTTTATTGCCAATGAAGCCGGGGACTTTGAAATCGAGAGCCACATCACCGAAGAGGTTCTTTCAATCATTCGTATTTCTGAATAATGGGTATCGCAAAGCTTTTTGAACTCACGGACCATGGCACCGATGTCATGGTGGGCGAAGGGTTTGCGTATCCATGGGGCGGTCTCTATGGCGGTCACATCGTTGCGCAGTCACTCCGTGCTGCATCACACACCGTTGAAGAAGGATTCCTTCCTCACTCTGTTCGTGCCTATTTCATTCGACGCGGTGACAACACTGAAACAGTGCGGTACGAAGTTGATCGCATTCGAAACGGTCGCAGTTTCTCAACACGTCGTGTTGTTGCCCGTCAATCGAATGGTGCAATCCTCAACTTGGAAGCCAGTTATCAATTACCAGAACCATCGGCGGAAGTGACTGTGGTGTCAATGCCATCAGACATTCCTCGCCCAGATGATCTGGCGCCAACAGATACGTGGTCTCCTCACATTGAGCAACGCGAGATCCCCATCGACTTCGTGTCGAAAGATGCACGCGACGGTTCAGGACGACTCATGAGTTGGTATCGCACTAAAGAAGACTTTGGCGATGATCAACTGATGCATCGTTGCGCTTTGGCGTACTTGTCTGATGACTTGCCAACGGGTGCTGTGATTCGTGGTGTTCCAGAACTGCGCAAAAAGTGGAACACAGAGAACGCATTCTTCTCAGCAAGCCTTGACCACACAATCTGGTTTCATCGCGATCTTGATTCCAGCAAATGGCATCTCTACGAAATGAACTGTCACTCGTATCGCAACAGCCGCGGCCTGGCGTTTGGTTATGTCTTTGCTGAAGACGGCACGCATGTTGCGACGGTTGCGCAAGAAACTCTCGTACGACTGACTGAGACGAGATAAACAAAAACGACGACCCGAAGGTCGTCGCATTGGTGGTCGAGACCGGCGTCGATCCGGTGACCCCACGCTTTTCAGGCGTGTGCTCTGCCAACTGAGCTACTCGACCGTGCAGATCGCCGGATTGCTCCGGCTGATCAACAAGACAATGACGATCCGCCATTGATGGCGGTCCCGACGGGACTCGAACCCGCGACCTCCGGCTTGACAGGCCGGCGTGAACTCCAACTTCACCACGGGACCTAGTGGAAACCACTTGGTCACTTTGCACCCCCAACGGGATTCGAACCCGTGCCGCCACCTTGAAAGGGTGGTGTCCTAGGCCACTAGACGATGGGGGCTAGAACGACTCCGGTTGAGAGCAATAAAACACTATCGGCAGGAGTGCGCTAATGCGCCCCTTGAATCTAGGGACTTTCAGCCGTTAGACAACGTGTCAACTGTCCATTCCAACAACCAGCCCAAATATCCATAGAGCTGAGCTTGTCCAAAAGTGGGGTCATCATCCTCAATGTCGTCGGTGTCGTCATCCTCTGAAACCCCCAAGAGCGTGCCCAGCACCAACCTCAGGCTGTTCAGCACCATCATGAAGGCGTACAACTGGGACTCTGAGATCGGCTCATGAGTGGCCAGGACCTCTCGCACGGTTGCGATGGATGACGCCCGAGATTGGCTGAGTTCGTCGCGCATGTAGCCCTGATACTCGGCATCAAGGTCCGGATTCTCGTGGTACGCGGTGGGGAAGAGACGACGTAAACGGGGGTCTGTCTGCTCGGCAGCTAAGACATCTTCCAATTGGTCAACAAACGAAAGCATCGTTTCGCGTTCGGCATCAGTGAGATTGATGCGAAAAGCACCGTCCCCCAGCGCCTCAATTGGTCCAGCTTTCTTGCGCTTTCTCATGAGTCCTTCTGCATGGTGGCCCACAGACCGTGCTCGTGTAATCGAAAGACATCAATCTCGGCGTGTTCTCTGCTTCCGCTTGATACGACAGCTCGTCCCTTTTCGTGAACATCGAGCATTAGTAAGTCGGCTTTTTCTTTCGAATAGCCAAAGAGCTTTTGAAATACAAAAGAGACATACGACATCAAGTTGATGGGGTCATTCCAGACCAAAACAATCCATGGCAGGTCAGTTTCAGGAGTCTCAGTGACCTCGGGTTCGGCCACCTGGGTGTCAGAAGCATGGGTGTCCCCAGGTCTGATGACGGGCACTGTGGTGAATGGCACTGAAACATTGTGCTGCCGATTGGTCGTCTTTGCTTACCAGCCATACGATGAATGACTGTGCCCCTCAATGTTCGCCCCGTCGTCCCCTCGCGCCTGACCAGCCGCGGACACAGTTCCAACCGTGCTCCTCGCTCGGTGATTGGTGGCTACATTGCGCTCACAAAGCCCCGAATCATTGAGTTATTGCTCATCACGACCGTTCCCACGATGGTGGTTGCCCATGGTGGGTGGCCAGCACTGAGCCTTATTCTGATCACCTTGATTGGTGGCTCTTTGGCAGCAGGCGGTGCAAACGCAATCAACATGTACATCGACCGAGACATCGATGCCCTCATGGAGCGCACGAAGACTCGCCCCTTGGTGACCGGACTGATTGCCCCACGGAATGCCCTTGTTTTTGCAATTTCGCTTGAGATTCTCGCTTTTGCTGTCTTGTGGGCTGGTGCGAACTTCTTGTCCGCCTGCCTGGCCCTGTCGGCCACCTTCTTCTACGTCTTCGTTTATTCGCTGTGGCTCAAGCGCACCAGCAAGCAGAACATCGTTATTGGCGGTGCCGCGGGGGCTGTGCCCGTGCTTGTCGGTTGGGCTGCGGTCACCAACTCGTTGTCCTGGACCCCATGGCTCTTATTCCTGGTCATCTTCCTGTGGACCCCACCACACTTCTGGGCATTGGCCATTAAGCACAGCGATGACTACGCCGCCGCAGGAGTTCCCATGCTTCCCGTCGTGGAAAGCCACGAAAAGGTCATCCGCTCGATGGTCTTGTACACAATCGCACTAACTATTTCCAGCTTGGCCATCATCCCGGTGGGGAATATGGGCTGGGTCTATGGCATCTCAGCGGCTGTTCTTGGACTTGCATTTCTGGTGGGCACAATCGCACTTGGTCGATCTGATAGCCCATCGGCATCCATGAAGCTCTTCTCTTTCTCGATTTCGTACATCACGGTCCTTTTTGTCGCCCTGACCGTCGATGTCTTTGTTCGTTAAAACTGCGCAATTGCACTAACTAAAAGCCTTCCAAGGATTTACCCACAGAGCGGGGGCGGTGGTTAGTGTTAGAGCGTTACATCTAGGCGAAATCACCCCGGAAGTTCGCAAGGGCCACGGGGTGTCACCAGGAGACCATCCGAAAATGACCACCAACGACACTCATGTCGGCGCATCGACCAAGAGCTCTGGCTCGTCCGTTGTCGCCTCCGTTGGCCAATGGGTGACCAGTAGCGATCATAAAAAGATCGGAAGACTGTTCATCGGTTGGTCACTAGTTCATGCTTTAGAGGTTGCCGTCCTCGGCGCCATCTTTGGCTTAGAGCGAATGAGCCCATCCAGCATGCAGATCTTTGATGGAGATGCAGCATTGCAACTCTCGTGGTTGTTCCGCCACGTACTCGTACTTGGTTTGCTTGCACCACTCTTCATCGGTCTTGCAATTGCAATCGTTCCAATGCAAGTTGGATCAAAGGCAATCGCATTCCCACGCTTGGCGCAATACGGATTCTGGGCATGGTTGTTCGGTTCCGGTCTTGTCTTAATTTCTCTCATTGCAAACGGTGGGCCGAATGGCGGCAATGCGGACATGGGCGACTTGTTCCTCATGGGAGTCGGACTTCTGATTGTTGGCCTCTTGGCAGCAAGTCTTTCTGTGGCAACAACGATTCTCACGTCACGTGCACCAGGAATGTCCCTTGACATGATGCCTGCGTTCTCATGGTCTGCACTGATTGCATCCATCGCAACATTGCTCAGCCTGCCTGTTGCACTGAGCAGCATCATCTATCTCTACGTCGACCACACACATGCTCAAAATGCATTTGGTGGCGGACAGGGCATGGAGACATGGCTCGGTTGGATTTACTCAGCGCCGCAAACTTTCGTGTTTGTGATTATGGCACTCGGTGTACTTGCTGAAATTGCCCCGGTTGCTGCGCGCGTTCGTCAGCCACTGCGCCCCGTCATGCTTGGCGGCATCGCATTGATTTCCACGGCAATCATTGGTGCGGTCACGCAGACAAATCATGTTCTCAACCTCACTGGAACAAACAGCGACAAGTTGTCAAGCACAGTGCTTTTCCTTCTCACCAACGGTTTGCCTCTGCTCGGAATTCTTGTCGCGGTCGCAGTGTCATTGCTTTGCTTTAAAGAAGGTCGCCCATCGGTGAACGCAGCCTTCGCTTTTGCGGTTCTGGGTGTCATCATGATTCTTGTTGGAGTTGCAGGTTCATTCCTCGCCAACATCGATGATGCAGGTTTGCTCGGAACCTCGTTCACGGAAGGCGTCACCTTGTATCTCGCATACGGCGGAGTGCTTGTTGCTCTTGGTGCGTTGACGCACTGGGCACCAAAACTGTGGGGCGTTGTTCTTGATGACAAGAAAGTTCTTGGCCTCGCAGGACTTGGCCTCATCGGAACTGTTCTTTCATCTTTCCCGCTGTACATCGCCGGCTTTGCTAACCAACCAGCAAATGTTGTGAATGGTTTCGACTACGACGGACCTGTTGCGCTGTGGAACGTTCTTGCAGCTGCAGGTTCCGCATTGATTGCGCTTGTTGTTCTTGCCTACGTCGGACTTCTTGTTGCTGCCGTGCGTGCAGGCGCCGGTGCGAAAGATGATCCATGGGATGCACACACTCTTGAGTGGTCAATTCCCTCTCCAGCACCAGCAAACAATTTCGCTTCACTCGCAACGGTTTCTTCTAGCGAACCACTCCTCGATGCGAAGCCTTCTCAGGAGGTACCGGCATGACATTGGCATTGCCTTCCGCACCCTCACAGACATCACGTCGTCAGGTTCTTGTCGCAACAGCGATGGTCGCTGCTGCTGCAGGAATGTTGATTGCCGGCATGCTTGCGATGTGGATGAAGTTCCGCGCAGGTGCGCCCACCCGTGAATCTGCTGATGGTCTCAAGATCATTAAGGACTGGATGTCAAAAGACATCAAGGTTCCCGAAGTAGCAGCAAACACGATGTTCGCGACATTCCCATTTGCAGCACTGATGGCTCAGTGGGCCGTGTATGCCGCAAAGCGTCGTGATAGTCAGCACCGCTCTCTTGCGCTTGTGATTTTGTTTGGTATCGGTATTGCACTTGTGAATGCTCAAGTTGCTATCTACGCCCAGATGGAAGTCGTTGTTTCAGAAGGTGCCTTTGGCGCAATGTTCTACGCAATCACCGGAACCATGTTGGCGTTGATTGTGAGCGGCATGGCGTTTACAACAGTTGCTTTCTTCCGTTCCATTGGCGGACGCGACGATGATCAGCAGGTCATTTCAGCGAATGCGTTGTATTGGTACTTCCTCACGGCGGCATTCACCGCGGTGTGGTTCTTCGTGTACGTGCAGAAGTAGGTCGAGATGATTACTCCAGGCTCAAAATATTTCCTCGGTCTTACAGGCCTTGGTCTTGTGTCCGCAGTGTTGTACTGCTTCCTTGTGAACCCTTCCGATCTTGGTGCCTATGCACTGTTTGGTTTGTTCATCAGTGCCGCACTCATCGCAGGCTTTTCAATCTTTACTCGCGACGGAGATGTAGCAACTGCTGCTGAAGCCGTTGAAGCAAACACTGAAGCGACCGCACCGTCTTTCTGGCCGATCATTTTTGCACTTGGTGGTGCATTGACGCTTTTGGGTGTTGCAACAAACGAAATCGTTTTTGTTTTGGGTCTTTCAGTTCTTGTGGGTGGCGCCGTTGAATGGGTCATTGATGATTGGGCTGAAAAGGCTTCAGCAGACTCAGAGTTCAATGCCTTCGTTCGTCATCGTGCCATTGGTGCCTTCGACTACCCCGGTATTGCAGCAGTAGTGCTTGGTTTCATTGCTTTCTTGTTCTCACGCATCATGCTCACAGTGTCCAAGGACGAAGCATCAATTATTTTCATTGTTGTTTCCGCAGTGATTTTCGCTGCAGGATTTGTTCTCGCAGCAAAACCAGCTTTGCGCGGCAAGACCACAGCCATCATCTCAGTGGTGGGAGCGCTCGTCTTGTTGGTCGCCGGAGTTGCAAGTGCACTCAGCGGTGAGCGCAAGGAACTTGTGAAGTACGCAAAAGAAGATGTGTACTCAGTTGCTAATCGTGGCTGTGGCAAAGAAGAGGGCAAGTATTACGACCACGAGGCCAACGGCTCCGTGTCTTTGCGCTCTGGAGTGATTGCAACAGTTTTCGTTGAAGACGGAAAAATTCGTGCTCAAGAAATTGGAATCAAGAAGGACGTTGAGACCATCACGATTCCTCGTTCTAACTCCACAAGTATTTTGTTCCGCAATCTTGATGCCGAGGAATACCGCTTGGTTGCCACCTTGGGCAAAGTCAAAGTCGGAACCACAGATGTCATGGAAGAGGTCGGAACCTGTACCCAGCTCACCGGCAAAAACGAAGAGCAGGTCTTGACCGTCACGATTCCTAAGCCTTCGAGTCCAGAAGAGCCGTTCAAGTTGACGGTCCCTGGCGCGACAGGTGAGATCAAGGTGGTGGTGCCGTGAGCCACACTAGAAAGCCCGAGACAACGGAGAACGCAATGGATACCGTGAGCCCCGTGAAAAGTTTGACACGTCGAATTTCGACCATCGTCGCTGGTGCCGCTGGCACTGTGGTGTTGGCAGGTTGTGCTCAGAATGCACCGCAGGACACCTGGCAGCCGAAGGGCGACAACGCCCAGATGATTTCTGCTCTTGACAAGATTGTGTTCCCCATCGCGGGCATTGTTGGCGTTCTTGTTTCCGTCTTTGCCGGATACATCTTCTGGAGGTTCCGCGACAAGGGTCAAGCAATCCCTGCGCAGTCGCATGGCAAGCCAATCGTTGAAATTGTTCTCACAATCGTTCCGGCTCTGATTCTGACCGTTGTCGGTGTTTTCACGTGGCGCACCATCATGGATCTCGCAGAAACGCAAGACACCGAGATGATTATCAATGTCACCGGTCAGCAGTGGTGGTGGGAATATGACTATCCCGCGCAGGCTGATCAGGGAATTACCCAGCCCATCATCACTTCGGGTCAGTTGGTTATTCCAGAAGACACCAACGTCTTGTTGCGCGAGACAAGTCGCGACGTTATTCACTCATTCTGGATTCCCGCTTTGAACGGCAAGAAGGACGCAGTTCCCGGTCGTATTCACTTGCTTCGTATGCAGGCTGACCAGCCAGGCATCTACGCCGGCCAGTGCACCGAATTCTGTGGTCTGTCACATGCCAACATGCGCATGGAAGCCATTGCGTTGTCAAAGGAAGACTTTGCAAAGTGGGTTGCTAACCAGCAGAAGCCATACACAGCTCCTGCAGAAGGAACCTTGGCAAAGGAAGGTGAAGGCGTCTTCATCAACCAGTGCGTACGTTGTCACCAGGTCAATGGCATTAAAGATGCCAACGGCAAGGCCATCATTTCTGCTCCCGACGAGAACGTCTACTCCGGTGCTGCACCGAACTTGACGACACTCATGACACGCAACACATTTGCTGGAGCCATGTTCGACATGGTGAATCAGAAGTGCCGCGCCGATGTGTGGGATGCAAAGACAGAAGAATTTGGTGCGAAGTATCTCAAGGGTGTCACTGAAGAGTGCCTCAATGAGAAGACCCTTCGCGCGTGGTTGCGCAATGCTCCGGCAATGAAGCCGATGTATGCCGACCCAGCAAAACTTGAGAAAACCAATGGTTTGTACCGCGGTATGCCGAATCTCGGCCTCACCGAGGATGACATTGACAAGCTCGTTGCCTACCTATTGACGCTGAAGTAATCGGAGAACGACATGGCGATCATCGAACGACCCGGAACAGGCACTACTCCAGTAGTGGTGACTCCACAACAGACCTTTGGTGCTGTGAAGCGCCCGGTCCAAACTAAGGGCTGGCGCGAGTGGCTCTTCACTGTTGACCATAAGAAGATCGGCATCATGTACGGCGTTGTTGCCATGGTGTTCTTCATCATTGGTGGCGTGGAAGCTCTTCTCATTCGTTTGCAGCTTGCGATGCCAGATGGTCAGATCCTCAGTGCTGACAAGTACAACCAGATGTTTACGATGCACGCCACCACCATGGTGTTCTTGTTCGCCATGCCGATGGCGGCTGCATTTGCAAACTATTTCTTGCCGTTGCAGATTGGTGCGCGCGACGTTGCGTTCCCGCGTATCAACGCTTTGTCGTTGTGGCTTCTCATTATTGGTGGACTTGTTCTCAACGCTTCATGGTTCCTTGGCGGAGCTGCTGACGGTGGTTGGTTCATGTACGCACCAAACTCCGGCCCCATCTTCTCGCCATCAAATGGCGTCGACTTCTGGGTCATCGGTTTGCAGATAACGGGTGTGGCGTCACTACTTGGTTCGATCAACCTGATCGTCACAGTGCTGAACATGCGTGCTCCAGGTATGAGCCTCATGAAGATGCCAGTGTTCACCTGGATGATTCTGGTGGTGCAGTTCCTCTTGGTGTTCTCGCTCCCAGTTATCACCGTGGCGCTTGTTCTCTTGATGTTGCAACGATCGTATGGCGCAACATTCTTCGACGTCTCTCAGGGTGCGGACCCGCTCTTGTGGCAGCACTTGTTCTGGATCTTCGGACACCCCGAGGTATACGTATTGATTCTGCCGGCGTTCGGAATCATCTCTGAAGTACTCCCAACGTTCGCTCGTAAGCCTCTGTTCGGTTACCCATTCGTGGTGTTCTCCGGTGCCTCGATCGGACTTGTTGGTTTCGGTGTGTGGGCTCACCACATGTTTGCCTCAGGTCTTGGGCCCGTATCGGTGGCGGTGTTCTCTGTTGCAACGATGGCTATCGCCATCCCAACAGGCGTGAAAATCTTCAACTGGTTGCTCACAATGTGGGGCGGCAAGATTTGGTACACAACCGCAATGAACTTTGCGATCGGGCTCGTGGTTTTGTTCACCATTGGTGGCTTGTCAGGCGTGACGCACTCTGTTGCACCTTCTGACACTCAGCAGACCGACACCTATTACATCGTCGCTCACTTCCACTACGTGTTGTTCGGAGGAATGGTCTTCGGTCTGTTCTCCGGCTTCTACTACTGGTGGCCGAAGGTGTTCGGCAAGATGCTGAATGAAAAGCTCGGTGCTTGGAACTTCTGGTTCATGGTTATTGGTATGAACCTGACATTCGGACCGATGCACATTCTTGGCCTTCAGGGCCAGCCACGTCGTATGTATGTATGGACAGAAGCACGAGCTGGTGAAGGATTCTTCAACCTCGGTTTCTGGAACATGGTCGCATCTGTCGGTTCCTTCATCCTCGCGGTGGGCGTGCTCTTCTTCCTTATCAACGTGGTGGTCACAGCGCGCAGTAAGCAGCAAGCACCGCTTGACCCATGGGACGCTCGTACCCTTGAATGGCTGACCACCAGCCCACCAAAGGAACACAACTTCGACCGCATTCCAGTTGTTCATCACTTGGATGAGTTCTTCCACCGTAAGTACGAGGAAGACACTGCAACACACACAATGAAGAAGGTTGCCGAAGGCGAAGATCTTGTTCGCGCAGAAGAAGAAGGCGCGGATGCTCACATCCACTTGCCTTCTCCTTCCTACTGGCCAATCGTTCTCTCCGTTGGTGTCGGTCTTCTCGGATTGGGAACCATCTACGGAGTTCCAATGATCGTGATCGGCTTCGCCATCACACTGTTCGCTTCCTACGGATGGATCCTTGAGCCATCCGTTGCGGAAGAGATTGATTTTGAGCCATCAGATAATGATGGCAACACGAAGGAGATTGCTCCCCTTGGCTGAGACAGCAACACACACAGCTGACCACGCGTCAGAACACGCGCACGAAACGTCCACCGGCCTCACCAACAACAAGTTGGCAATGTGGTTGTTCTTGGGTTCAGAGTGCCTTCTCTTCGGTGGTCTTATCTCCACCTACATGCTGTACCGCGGACGTATCTCCGACGGTCCACACCCAATGGCGATCTTCGACATTCCATTCACTTCTGTCAGCAGCTTCGTTCTGTTGATGTCTTCTCTCACGATGGTGTTGGCAGTGACGTCAGCACAGCGTGGTGACGACAGCCGCACGAACTTGTGGCTCACAGTGACTGCTGTGTTGGGTGCGACATTTGTTGGTGGTCAGATTTACGAGTTCACAGCTTTCGTCCGCGAAGGTCTTGGCTTCTCCACCAGCCTCTTTGGTTCGAGCTTCTACACACTCACTGGTTTCCACGGTATTCACGTGACGGTTGGTGTCCTTATGTTGCTCTCCACGGTGGGCATTATTCGCAAGAACAAGATCACGGGCAATAAGGCCGAGGTTGTTGAAATTGTGGGTCTTTACTGGCACTTCGTTGACGTGGTGTGGATCATTATCTTCACACTCGTTTACCTGATTCCATCCTGATAGCGAAGGACGTCATGAGTACATCTACTGAACAGCAGCAGAGCGATCACGAACACGGCATGTCAGATGCCGGGTACATCAAGATTGCACTCATCTTGGCTGCAATCACTGCGCTCGAAGTCTCCACGTACTACGTCGACTTCGGACCGCTTTTCATGCCTTCATTGATGATCATGATGGTGGTGAAGTTTGTAATGGTTGTCTCGTACTTCATGCACTTGAAGTTCGACAGCAAAATTTTCAGCTTCTTGTTCTACACAGGATTAGGCCTTGCGTTGTTTGTGTACATCACAGCACTCGCAACGTTTAAGTTCTTCATCTCCTAGTAGAGAGGTGGGTTGACGGTGTTCTTCGCCGCTATAGAACCCACGACAAATCCGAACCCTTGGCGGTACCAATTCCACCCAGAAGTCTGGGTGTTGGTAATTGGCCTCATCGCGGCATTCGTGTACACCGTGCGCGTCCTCGGCCCAAAGGTTGCACCTGAAGGCAAGGTCATCAGCCGACGTCAGAGGAACACTTTCATTGTGATGATCACGTTGTTGTGGTTGGCCAGTGACTGGCCCATGCACGACATCGCAGAGGAATACCTGTATTCGGCGCACATGGTGCAGCACATGATTCTGACCTACATCGTTCCGCCACTGGCTCTCTTGGCGACACCGGAATGGCTCTTCCGACTCCTCATTGGTAATGGTCGAACCTACAAAGTTGTCAGACTTCTCACGCGCCCAGTCGTCGGCGTGGTTGTATACAACTGCACACTCATGATTACGCATATTCCTCAGATTGTGAATCGAAGTGCCGACGGTGGCCCATTGCATTACTCGCTACACGTTCTTGTTGTCTTTACATCGTTGATGTTCTGGACTTCAGTATGTGGACCAATTCGCGAATGGCGAATGTCTGATGGCGCAAAGATGATTTATCTCTTTGGTACCTCATTGATTCCGACAATCCCCGCCGGTTGGTTGGCCTTTGCCGAAGGCACTGTGTACAAGCATTACGACACGATTGTGCGCGTCGGTGGCATCAGTGTTGTGAGTGATCAACAAGCAGCCGGTGGAATCATGAAACTCGGCGGCTCCTCCCTTATGTGGGGGATCATCATCTATATCTTCTTCAAACGCTTTATGGGTACATTCTTTGAAGAGCAGTCATACAACCACGTGAATCAGATTCCAGATTCGGAAGTTGTTGGAACCGATCCTCCACTGATGTATGCAGAAGTGGAAGCTGCGTTTGATCGCACTCGTCCACCAACTGATGAGAAGTAGCTAGCTCCAGCGAAAACGCTTAGCAGCAATAGCGGGGGCTATGGTTCCCCACACCGCAAGCACAATGAATGGTTGCAGGAGTGATCCACTTCCATTGAGCGTTGACCTCAAGAGATCTGCCAAGCCAGTTGATGGCAATACAGATGCTGCGTTGCTAAGAAAGCCAGGGAGTGAATCCCGTGGGATGATCATGCCGCCGAGCAAAAGAAGCAACAAATACAGGCCGTTTTGGGCTGCCAAGTTGATCTCTGCACGAAGGCGACCCGCAAGGATGAGTCCGACACCGGCGAATGATGCGGTACCCAGGAAAACCGCCGCAATGGCCAATGGCCATGTGTTGCCTGCCGGGTTCCATCCGAGAAGTAGACCAATTGGCAATAGGACTGCTGCTTGGAACAACTGGACGACAAACACGGAAAGAATCTTTGCAATAACTAACTGCGAACGTGATAACGGTGTGGCGCCCAAACGCTTCAGCACCAAATAAGAGCGCTCGAAACCGGTGGCGATTCCGAGGCTAACCATTGACGTACTCATAATGGCGACGGCAAGAACGCCGGGAACCAAGAAGTTCAACGGTTCGCTGTCGCCGCTGGGCAACACATCAACAGAGCCAAAGAAGGAAAGAAGAATCACGGGGATGATCAGTGTGAGCAACAGTTGTTCGCCGTTGCGGGCAAGCAACATCAGTTCTGCACGCAGTTGAATAAAGATGCGCTTCATCGGCGACCACCTGTCATTCGTCGGTATGCATCCTCGAGAGACTCTTGACCCATGTCGATACTGATCAGTGGAAGTCCTTGTTCTGCGAGCCACTGCGTGACACGCCCAACCAGACGCGGTGATGATTCCGCTGCGATCTCATACACACCGTCACCCATGTGATGAGCGGGGCTGCCTGCTGCACCCGCAAGTTCAGTGGTGTCAATCGTTGCAGTCGATGTAAATCGGAATCGCTTGCGAACTCCTGTGAGGTCGGCAATGGCGCCTTGGGCAATCACGCGCCCTTCTTGAAACAAGACCGCATGAGTGGCGACACGTTCGGCCTCAGCCATGTCGTGAGATGCGAGAACAACAGTCGTACCCCGTTGTGCGAGAGAGGCGATGATGTCGCGAATGGTGTCACGCCCATCAATGTCGACACCCGAGGTGGGCTCGTCGAGGAAGACCACTTCAGGATCGGCAGCCAGGGCAAGCGCGAGGGAGACCCGTTGCTGTTCGCCCCCAGAGAGACGACGCCAGG
>ERZ1022756.100-NODE-100-length-31648-cov-22.868452_pt1 | contig 31648 bp, 29 predicted proteins | sample MGYA00520902_ERZ1022756 | MGnify/ENA primary metagenome ERZ1022756 (study PRJEB33162, sample SAMN09537601) | freshwater metagenome | isolation source: freshwater | place: Canada:Alberta | collected 2017-07 | study: EMG produced TPA metagenomics assembly of the...
GCGTACTGAGCGATGATGTCGTTTTTTACTTTTGCTTCTAGTGACACTTTGTATTTCCTTCGATTCGCTGCGCGGCGCAAGAAACCTTATGTCTCTTGCTCTATGGATCCGCGGCCGATACACGGCAACTTTGAAAGCTTACCCCAGCATTGGCCTATCGCGCCAGCCCTGAATTAGGCCTCGGGAGCGTACTTATTGCCCTGTTCGCGTGACTTGGAAGGAAGTAAGCACAAAATAAGGATAAACACCTGCACCCCGAATGCGATCAGCAGAGTGGGGACGAAGTAGGCAACCGAGGTTGCCAAAACTTCAATCTCAGGAGCAGATGTGGACTCTAGATAACCAACAACACCAAGGATTCCCATTACCAAAGGGGCAATCGGCAGCAGATACAAAAACAGCCACTTACCTGACCAACCTGAATCCTGCATTCTCCTCGAGGTGACACTAAGGGTGGGAATCAACAAGATTAGTGCGGAGATACTCGTTAGCGGAGTCGGTTGATTAATGGCCTCGATCAAATCGTCGGTAGCAACCGGTGGCCAAATAATTGACTCGATAGTGGAAAGCACAATTCCAATCAGGACTGTTGCCAAGATAAAGAACCAATACTCGCGCCTAGGGGCAGTGCCTCTGAACTTTCTAAAGTTCACAAACACCGATTTCACTGCATCCACGAAGCTCAGTTTCATTTACAGTCCTAACTGTTTTCTGACTACGTCTAAATCTAGATTGATTTGCTTAACAAGTGGCTCAACCCCGTCAAACTTAGCGGCGGGTCGCACAAAGTCTACAAATTCAAGCGAAACGACCTTGTCATACAAATCCAGCTCAGTCTCATCCAAAACATGTGACTCTACAAGTCTGGGAACAGCCTGAAAGGTTTCATTGATGCCAACAGAATGTGCAGCAGGGTAGCGAATACCGTCTGCAATTAGCCATCCGGCATAAACCCCATCCAGCGGTAAATAGCCCTCGGCATCTCGGGCGATGTTAGCCGTTGGAAAGCCAATCTTGCGACCAATTTTTAGACCGTGCTCGACCATTCCACTTACCTCGTGGACTCTCCCCAGCATCTTGTTCACAAGCTTCACGTTTCCTAAATCCAGCAATTCCCGAACCAAAGTTGTGGAAACCACTTCCCCGTCAACTTGGACTCGCTTTACCTCTGAAACTTTAAATCCGAATTCGTGGCCTAGGTCCTTGAGTAGCTCGAAGTTGCCTGAACCTTGGTTTCCGAACCTAAAGCCCTCCCCGACCAAAACAAGCTTTGCGTTCAATCCTTGAACCAAAACTTGCTTTACAAACTCTTCGGGAGAAAGATCCGCTAGCTCTTGGTTGAACTCGAGCTGCAACATCGTTGCTATCCCAAACCCAGAAATCAAATCAGTTTTTTGACGTGGTCCAAGAATGGGCAATTTTGCTCTGTCTGGGCGCAGCAAGTGATCTGGATGCCTGTCGAATGTCACAACTGTGGGAACCAGGTCCAAATTCGTTGCGGCGTCAACAATCTCGGTGAACAGGGCTTGGTGACCCAGGTGAATGCAATCAAACTTGCCGATTGTCACGGCGGTTGGCCCGTGACCAGTCGGTATAGCTGAAAGAGAGTTTATTGTCAGCACTTTAGTTATCCTTGTGAGCTTTTCTGATCCAAAGTAAACCAAGAATTGGCAACACTAAAGGAATGTATCCGTAGCCCGATCCAAAACCAGACCAGACACTCGGATGGGCAAATAGCTCTGGTGCGAAAAAGGATAGGGCTCCAACTGAGAGCACTCCGACCAGCTCAAAGATGACCGACCAGAGCGCTATTCGCCGCCAGAGCTTTCCTGCCTTTGCCAGAGAAACAGTTGCCAAAATATAGACCAGAGCACTCACCAGCGACAGGGAGTAAGCAAGTGGGGCTTCATCAAACTTTGTCAGAATCTGAAAGCTTGCCCGAGCCGTTGAGGATACGGCAAATACAGCGTAAAAAACAATTAGCAATCGCCCCACGCCAAGTGAGCGCTTCGGAGTTGAACCAGGTGTTTTAGACAATTTTTTAGTCCGTGCTTCCTTTACATTGATGAGCTAGTAGCTGCCAGTCCAGATCTGATTCATCCGAACCAGCATCACTGCAACTGTCAAAGCGGCAACGCCGAGAATCACCGTCGACCAACGATTTCTTTCAACTAATGCCCAAAACCCAGCACCAACAGGAACCATGATTGCAACCAGAAGGTAGGCATAGAACTCAACAGTGTCGACTGCAGCTTGAGCTCCTCCAATAACTATTACAGTCGTGTAAACCAACTGACCGATTAGCCCCAGTAATACAACGGCGAGCGATCCCACACTCCAAAGGCTTGGGAGTTTGCCGATTAGCCCAAGTACGAGCGCAAACAATCCGGCGGCAACAGCAAACCAGAGCTGGGCTAGATACAACACTTCAATCATTTTTGCTCTCCTTGAAAGACCACAACTGATTTTAAGCCAGAACCAATCGGTTCCAGGACAGCTATGAGTTGCCCTGAACCTGAGAGCCCTGCAATCAGTGAACTGCTAGTTGACACATCCGAAAGTCTTTTACCGTGAACCAAATCGGTGACCTGTTCAGGGCTAAGCGAGATTGTTGGAAACAGGTCACTGGCCGCTTGAGCCAGTCCAGTAAGCCTGAGATCCTCAAGGTCGGTAATTGAATTAGCATCTGAAACCACAAAGGATCCGACCCTGGTTCTTCTCAAGGAAGTGATGTGCCCCCCGACGCCAAGGGCTTCGCCTAAGTCTCTGGCAAGGGCTCGGATATATGTTCCAGAAGAACAATCCACCTTCACCTCTAAATCTATGAACCCTTCGGTTGATTTAGAACTAGACAGAAGCTCAAAGGCGCTGACGGTGACGTCACGAGATTTGAGTGAAACTTCTTCACCGGATCGAACTAGATCGTAAGCTCTTTTTCCATCCACTTTGATAGCACTAACCGAAGATGGGCGCTGCGAAATAACTCCAGTAAGTTTGGTCATTTCCCGCTCAATGTCTTCCGGACTAACCGAGGCTAAGTTAGCCGGTGTTGCGGTTTTTAGAATTTCAGACTGCGAGTCATCGGAAACTGTTGAGACGCCAAGTCGGATAGTTGCTAGATATGTCTTATCTGCGCCAACTAAAAAGGTGAGCAGCTTGGTACCTGATTCAATTCCTAGAACCAACAGCCCGGTTGCAAGTGGATCCAGGGTTCCGGCATGACCTACTTTTTTAGTGCCCACGGCTTTTCGAACCTTGGCGACCACGTCGTGGCTGGTCCAGTCAGTTGGTTTGTCAATTAGAACTAAGCCCGGTTCTACCAAAATTAGTCCTGGTCTTCAATGCGCTTTGGTTCCTTGTATGGATTGGCATCACCTGCAGGTTTGGCAGCAGCTGCAAGTCTTGCCACTTCCTCGTCGCGAGCCCTAGCGGCGGCAAGCAAGTCGTTCATGTGTGCTGCATTTTCCGGAAGCTCATCTGCGATGAATTCAAGAGTTGGAGTTAAGCGAATAGAAAGGTTGTGACCAACTTCTCCCCTGATGCGACCAGTGTTTTTCTTGATAATCTCATTAGAGCGAACCCGGTCCTCATCGGAACCAAAAACTGTGTAGAAGATTTGCGCGTGCTGAAGATCGGGGGTGACTTTTACTTCGGTAATCGTCACAAAACCAAGGTCTGGATCCTTAACGGCTTTTTCAAGCGCTTCGGCAACCAAAACCTTGATTCGCTCGGCCAACTTACGAGCTCTTGCGACATCAACCATTTTCTAGACCCTTGGCTTCTCGCGCATCTCGAAGGTTTGAATGATATCTTCAAGCTCAAGCTCGTTGAAACCACCAAGTCCGATACCACATTCAAAGTCAGTCTTGACTTCAGTGGCGTCATCCTTGAATCGCTTAAGTGAGTCAACCTTTAGGTTGTCTGCGATAACAACGCCTCCGCGTAGAACGCGAGCCATTGAGTTTCGCTTAATTGAGCCGGATCGAACAATCGAACCTGCGATGGTTCCAACCTTCGAGGACTTGAACAGTTCGCGAACCTCGGCGGTACCAAGCTCGAACTCTTCGTACTCTGGCTTGAGCATTCCCTTAAGGGCCTTTTCAATGTCTTCCAAAGCTGAGTAGATAACGGAGTAGAAGCGGATGTCCACGCCCTCACGGTCAGCTCGGTCCTTAGCCTTGTTATCCGGCTTTACGTTGAAACCAATGATGATTGCGTTGTCCACGGTTGCTAGGTTCACATCCGACTCAGTTACCGCACCAACACCACGGTGGATGATTCGCAGCTGGACAGAATCGTCCACCTCGATCTTTAGCAGCGAGTCTTCTAGCGCTTCAACAGCACCAGATACGTCACCCTTGATAACCAAGTTGAGAGATTCGACCTTGCCATCTTCAAGTGCCTTGGTGAAGTCCTCGAGGCTAACGCGCTTGCGGGTCTTGGCAAGAAGTGCGTTTCTGTCGGCTGCTTCACGCTTTTCAGCAATTTGTCTTGCCTGACGCTCGTCATCGGTCACAACAAATGTGTCACCGGCGCGAGGAACACTTTGAAGGCCAAGCACCTGAACTGGTCTTGAAGGAGTTGCGGCCTCAACTGGTACACCGTCTTCGTTGAACATCGCACGCACTCGACCGTGTGCACTACCTGCAACAATCGAATCACCGACATTCAGCGTTCCAGACTGAATCAGTACTGTTGCAACTGCTCCGCGACCCTTGTCCAGGTTGGCTTCAATGGCCACACCACGAGCGTCCTTGTCAGGATTTGCGCGCATATCCAAAGCGGCATCCGCTGTAAGAAGCACGGCATCTAGCAACTCCGTGATTCCCTGCTTCTTCAAGGCTGAGACTGGTACAAACATTACGTCTCCACCGTATTCTTCGGCAATCAAGTTGAACTCGGTAAGTTGCTGCTTGATCTTGTCCGGGTTAGCCCCTTCTTTATCAATCTTGTTGACTGCAACCACAATTGGAACTCCCGCGGACTGGGCGTGGTTTAGAGCCTCAATGGTTTGAGGCATCACGCCATCGTCTGCTGCAACAACCAAGATTGCGATGTCAGTTACTTGAGCACCACGTGCACGCATAGCTGTGAAAGCCTCGTGTCCTGGGGTATCAATAAATGTAATGGCTCGGTCTTGACCTTCGTGAGTGGTGTGAACCTGGTAAGCACCGATGTGCTGGGTGATTCCACCAGCCTCACCAGCTTGGACGTTTGCATTTCTGATTGAGTCCAAAAGCGCAGTTTTACCATGGTCAACGTGACCCATGACGGTCACAACCGGCGGACGAGGTAGCAAGTCTGCTTCATCGTCTTCGTAGTCGGTTGATATATCCAACCCAAAGCCTTCGAATAGCTCTCGCTCTTCATCCTCGGGAGAAACAACTTCGATCTTGTATCCAAGCTCCGCTCCAAGAATCTGGAAGGTTTCTTCGTCCAACGATGCGGTAGCTGTTGCCATCTGTCCCAGTGCAAATAGCACTGTGATCAGCTGTCCGGCATTGGCATCAATCTTGTCTGCGAAGTCTTGAATCGATGCACCGCGACGCAAACGAATAACTGTTGTTCCGTCGCCGCGTGGCACAACTGCGCCACCAAGGCTTGGAACACTTCTTTGTTCGAATTCTTCTCTCTTGGCACGCTTTGACTTGCGAGCCTTTCCGCCTCCGCGAGCTCCGCCTTTACCGAAGGCACCAGCAGTTCCTCCGCCAACGCCACGACCGCGACCGCCGGCTGGTCCTCTGCCTGGGAATCCTCCGGTTGGAGCACCTCCACCGAGTCCTGGCTTTGCTCCACCAAATCCTGGACGAGCACCACCTGCACCAGCTGGTCTTGACCCAGGTCTTGATGCACCACCCTCTGGTCTTGCCCCTGGTCTTGGTGCACCAGGTCTTGGAGCACCTGGTCGTGCCATACCTTGAGCTGCATTAAATGGATTGTTGCCAGGTCTTGCCATCGGACGTGGAATTCCCATTCCCTGTGTTGATGCGAATGGATTGTTACCTGGTCTTGGAACCCCTGGCACTGAAGAGGCAGCCGGTGGCGCCTTAGGAGCGTCTGTGATTGAACTTGGAGCAAGTCTTGAAGTTTTTTTCTTCGGAGGCTCAGTGGCTTCGACCGCTTCGGCAGTTTCAGAAGCAACTTCTGAATCGTCTGCGGCGGCTGCCTTCTTGGTTGCTGCCTTTGGCTTGGTAGCTTTTTTGGTCTCTTCTTTGGGCTTGGCGTCAGGGAAGGCGGCGCGAAGTTTCTTGGCAATCGGAGGTGCGATTGTTGAGGATCCGCTCTTGACGTATTCGCCGAGCTCTTCCAGTTTTGCCAGAGCTACTTTGGTATCAATACCAAGTTCTTTGGCTACGTCGTAAACACGTGGTAGCGCCACTTACTTCTCCTGTCTGGGCCTTCCCAAACAGGGCAGGCCGTTAAAGCTGTTGGGTACTCATTTCGAGATACTCATTAGATTTCCAACATCTTTTCTGCCTACTTCTTCTTTTCTTGAAAGACTCATACCAACTAGATAGAGGTAAGTGTCCAATTTGACCATTTGGTCCGTGGCAATAAATTCACCAAAGGCCAGTCTAGGCCCAAACGCCCTAAAGGCTCTAGTCGTCTTCTAAAATACTGTCGGGCTGGATGTCAATCTTTGCTCCCGTGAGCTTGGCTGCCAGCCTGGCATTCTGGCCTTCCTTGCCAATAGCTAGCGAAAGCTGGAAATCGGGGACCAAGACCCGCACCTGGCGCTCTTCAGCATTGATGACAAATGAGTCCGAAACCTTCGCCGGGGACAGTGCGTGAGCTACAAAAGAAGGCAAATCATCCGAGAAATCTACAATGTCGATCTTCTCATCGTTTAACTCATTCTGGACTGCGCGAACTCTTTGGCCAAGCTCGCCAATGCAAGCACCCTTCGCATTTACTGCCGGGTCATTGGCACGAACGGCAATCTTGGTTCGGTGCCCTGCTTCTCTGGCAACTGAAACGATTTCAACGACGCCCTCGGCAATTTCGGGCACTTCCATCGCAAACAACTTGCGAACCAAACCTGGATGGGTTCTAGAAACAGTCACCTGAGGGCCTTTGGTTCCTTTGGAAACATTGGTGACGTAAACACGAATTCGCTTACCGTGCGCATAATCTTCGCCGGGTACTTGCTCTTCCGGAGGCATGATTGCTTCGATGGAGCCCAAGTCAACGTAGACCATGTATGACCGTTGTCCTTGCTGAATTGTTCCCGCAACAATGTCGCCGTCTTTACCCTTGAACTCTCCAAAGAGACCTTCGTCATTTATATCCCTTAGGCGCGAGGCGATGACTTGTTTGGCAGCAGAGGCAGCAATTCGGCCAAAACCATCCGGGGTTGCTTCGGTTTCGCCTGTCTCGTTGCCTTCTTCATCCAAGTTTGTTGAAAAGATCTGAACATGTCCGGTTTTTTGATCCAGCACAGCACGGGCTTTATCAGTGTTGCCAACGGTGCGGTGGTAAGCGGCCAAAATGGCAGCTTCGATGATTTCAACGAGTTCCTTGAACGGAATCTCTTTTTCGCGCTCCAGTCCCCTAAGGACACTCAGGTCGATATCCACGGGCGACACCTCCAGACGCTATTAAATTTCAGACAAGGCTGATTCTAGCTTGATAGAACGCCTTTCCCCACTCCTGCGATTCCAAAGCTCAACCTCACCGGTTTCGAGTCCCTTGCCAACAATCAAAACCTTAGGGATTCCAAGTAGCTCAGCATCGGAGAACTTAACTCCAGGTGAAACTTTGGCGCGATCGTCCAGCAAAACCGTTTTCCCAGTTGCCTCGATCTCGCTAGCTATTTTCTCGGCCGCTGCAAAAACGGAATCATCTTTACCGGCTGCAACAACGTGCACATCGGCAGGTGAAACAGACTCTGGCCAAATCAAGCCCTTGTCATCGTTGTTGGCCTCAGCTAAGACGGCAACCAGCCTGGTCACACCAATTCCATATGAACCCATGGTGACTGTCACTAGCTTGCCATTTTCATCAAGAACTTTAAGATCTAGCGCCTCCGCATACTTTCTTCCAAGCTGGAAGACGTGACCTATTTCAATCCCTCGTGCTAGCTCCAAAGTACCTGAGCCATCAGGTGCTTGATCTCCTTCGCGAACCTCGGCAATGTCGGCATTGCCATCTGAAGCAAAGTCGCGTCCAGCAACCAAGTGAAACACGTGCTTTTGATCCACATTGGCTCCGGTGATCCAGCTGGTTCCCTTTACCACTCTTGGGTCAAGCAGATACTTAATTCCTGAAGTCGCTTTCTCGCCGAGGAATTGCTTTCCGTCCTTTGATGGACCGATGTAGCCCTTGACCAGTTGTGGAAACTTTGCGAAATCCTCTTCAGTAGCCTGCGAAACTTCGTTGGGAGAAAAAGCTGCTTCGGCACGTTTCTCATCCACTTCGCGATCTCCTGGAATACCGACAATCACAAGTGATCGTTTTCCTTCAGGTGAGACAAGGGCCAAGACAACGTTTTTCAAGGTATCCGCCGCACTCCATGCTGACCCATCGGACTTTTTGACTTTGGCATTAGCGAGATCAACCAGTGTTTTTATGGTTGGAGTATCCGGTGAATCGTGAACCTCCGCAGCTGGCTGAGTGCCAATTGGAATTTCTTCTGGCACTACCGTTGCAACAGCCTCAACGTTCGCCGCATAACCACCAGCAGACCTGACAAAAGTGTCTTCCCCAATTGGAGAAGGAGACAAAAACTCTTCAGATTTTGATCCACCCATCGCTCCTGCATCAGCTTTCACGATTACGTACTCAACACCAAGGCGTGTAAAGATGCGCTCATAGGCTGCGCGCTGTGCTTGATAGGAAGCCTCTAGGCCCTCGTCGTTTATGTCAAAGCTGTAAGCATCCTTCATTACAAATTCGCGACCGCGAAGTAGTCCCGCTCTAGGTCTTGCCTCATCGCGATATTTGTTTTGAATTTGATAAAGAGATAGAGGAAGGTCCTTGTAGCTTGAGTACATATCCTTTACAAGCAAAGTAAAAACTTCTTCATGAGTCGGTGCTAGAAGATAGTCCGCTTTCTTGCGGTCCTGAAGCCGAAAGAGATTATCTCCATACTCGGTCCAACGGCCAGTTGTTTCAAAAGGCTCCCTAGGTAGCAATGCAGGAAAGAAGACTTCTTGAGATCCGGCGTTTGCCATTTCTTCGCGGACAATCTTTTCGATTTTTACTTTGACCAAAAGCCCCAGTGGAAGCCAGGTGTAGATTCCAGGAGCAGCTCGTCTGATATACCCAGCACGAAGCAGAAGCCTGTGGCCTTGGACATCGGCGTCGGAAGGGTCTTCGCGAAGGGTGCGAAGAAACAGTTGGCTCAGGCGGATAGGCATGGGCTCAATGTTACCCGTTAGCCGCTAATTGTCCTTTACTACCACCTGAGGTGAGCCCACGAGAGATGGGTCCATCTCAGCCGCTAAGCGGTTAGCTTCTTCGATCAAGGTTGCAACGATCTCGCTTTCAGGCACGGTCTTGATAACCTCACCCTTTACGAAAATCTGACCTTTTCCATTTCCAGAAGCAACGCCAAGATCGGCTTCACGGGCTTCACCTGGACCATTTACTACACAGCCCATAACAGCAACCCTCAGAGGAACTGTTAGCTTCTCAAGTCCCGCGGTTACATCATTGGCCAGTTTGTAAACATCAACTTGAGCACGACCACAGCTTGGGCAGCTGACGATCTCGAGTTTTCTAGGGCGAAGGTTCAAAGATTCAAGAATCTGTGATCCCACTTTCACTTCCTCCGCAGGAGGTGCTGATAGGGAAACTCGAATGGTGTCGCCGATTCCTTTGGACAGCAGAGCACCGAAGGCGACAGAAGATTTGATGGTTCCTTGGAAAGAAGGTCCGGCTTCAGTCACACCTAGATGAAGTGGCCAATCTCCTCGTTCAGCCAGAAGCTCGTAAGCGCGAACCATGACAACCGGGTCATTGTGCTTCACAGAAATCTTGAAGTCGTGGAAATCATGCTCTTCGAACAAGCTTGCTTCCCAAACGGCTGACTCAACAAGTGCTTCTGGGGTTGCTTTGCCGTATTTTTCCATCAACCTTGGATCAAGAGAGCCTGCGTTCACACCAATACGAATTGAAATACCTGCTGCCTTGGCAGCCTTGGCAATCTCACCGACGTGGCCATCAAACTGTCTGATGTTTCCCGGGTTTACTCGAACCGCTCCACAACCCGCGTCAATTGCCTGAAAGACATAGCGGGACTGAAAGTGAATATCGGCAATGACTGGAATTTGAGATTTTTTGGCGATGATGTGCAGCACATCTGCATCGTCTTGAGATGGGCAAGCAACTCGAACGATATCGCAGCCGCTTGCGGTGAGCTCAGCAATCTGCTGAAGAGTCCCATTGATATCTGTGGTTGGAGTGGTTGTCATGGACTGCACAGAGATTGGAGCTTCGCTGCCTACTTGAACCTTGCCGACCATAATCTGACGAGTTTTTCGTCTTGGCGCAAGCACTGGAGGTGGCCCCTTTGGGAGACCAAGATTTACCGCTGGCACAATGCTCCTTGCATCTCTAATGCTGTTACTTGTTAAAGCATAAGCAGTATTTGCCTAAACCTCGAAGCGCTAGCCAAACAGCGAAACTGGGTTCACTAAATCCGCGGTAATCAGCAGAGCCGATACCACAAGCAAAGCGATGAACACAAAGTAAGTCAGAGGCATCAGCAGGGCGGTATCTGCTGGGCCAGGATCTTTTCTGCCAGCAATTCGGTATAGGCCTCGCTTAATGCTCTCGTAGATTCCCCCCGCAACGTGACCGCCATCTAGTGGTAGAAGAGGCAGCATGTTGAAAACAAATAGTGCAAAATTCAGCGATCCCAAAATTTGAATTCCAGTTGCGAGCTTGTCAACAAATCCAGCCTGATCCGAAGCCGCCACTTCGCCAGCGACCTGGCCGATTCCAACAATCGAGATTGGTCCGTTTGGATCCCTCTCACCGCCTCCGAAAGTGATTGCAGTCACTTCAATTACTTCTTGCGGAAGTCTGAGAATAAGCGTCCCAATCTGCGCAATCGTTGACCCCGATGCCTCGAGAGATTGAACAAACGGGACAGGCTTGCGCTCAGGAGCTAAGAACACTCCTAGAAAAGGCTGCGGAGCGTAAGTTATCTCACCGGCCTCATCCAAAATCGGATTACCGAGTGAATCGAACTGTGGGCGCTGTTGCAAAACAGCAGTGACGGTCAGCTTCAAAATCTCCCCGTCACGAAGAACTTCAAACTCGGCAGTTGGGGTAGCTGATAAGAAATCTCTAATCTGGGACCAATCGGTCGCTGGTTTTCCTGCAACAGAAACGACCTCGTCTCCAGCTTTTAGTCCTGCGATGTGTGCAGGAGTCTGTTCGGATACTGGACAGGCGGTGCTCTGGCTATCAAGGCAAACAGAAACCGCCTCGATTTTCAGCGAGCTTTGGTAGATTCCGAAGCCAGTAAGAGCAATGGTTGTCAGCAACACACCGAGCACTAAGTTCATAAACGGTCCACCAAGCATGATGATCATTCTTTTTGCAACTGGAAGTTGGTAGAACTTGCGATTGGCATCCTTGGGAGTTTCACTCTCGGAGTGAGCAAGGCGAGCCTGACGAATCATGTCTCTGAAGAAACCTGTTTTTGTCTCTGGCTTTTTTGCGGGTGGGTACATACCCAGCATGGCAATGTATCCACCAAGTGGGAATGCCTTCAATCCGTATTCAGTCTCCCCAACTTTCTTTGAATAAAGAGTTGGGCCAAATCCGATCATATACTTGGTGACTTTGACGCCGAAGAGCTTGGCGGGAACTAAGTGACCAATTTCGTGAATACCAATGGAAACGCCAATGCCGAGCAAAATAAACACAATCCCGGCAATGTATAAAAGTGTTTCGCTCACCCACACAAATCTAGCTCAGGAGGATTCGGATTTACCTATAGCAGCGAAGATTCTGGGGAAACTAGCAGGCCTTTGCGATTTGAGCATCGGTTCTATCTCTTGCCCACTTCTCTGCTGTCAACAAGGATTCGAGCGTTAGCTCAGGTTCAGGTACGTGGGCATCTACTGCGCGTTCAATCAATTCGGTGATTTGATCAAATGAGATGGCACCCTGATGAAAGGCAATCACCGCTTGTTCGTTGGCCGCGTTGTAAACCGCAGGATAGCTCTTGCCGGCATTTCCAACTTGGCGGGCCAATCGAACTGCCGAAAAGACAGTTTCATCGAGCGGCTCAAAGTTCCAGGTATGTGACTTACTCCAGTCAACTGGGATCGATACTGAATCCAATCGATCTGGCCAAGAAAGGCCTAGGGCAATCGGGAGTTTCATGTCCGGCGGTGACGCTTGGGCAATCACTGAACCGTCAACGAACTCGACCATGGAGTGAATGACAGATTGTGGGTGAACGGTGACATCAATGTGCTCAAAAGGTATATCAAACAGTAGGTGAGCTTCAATTAGCTCAAGACCCTTATTGACTAGGGATGCCGAGTTAGTCGTAACGACCTGTCCCATAACCCAGGTCGGATGAGCAAGCGCCTGAGCGGGGGTAACTTTCGAAAGCTGCTCTTTACTAAACCCCCGAAACGGTCCGCCCGAGGCGGTAAGAATCAGTTTTCGAACTTCAAGTTTTGACCCCGATCGAAGGCACTGAGCAATAGCCGAGTGTTCAGAATCAACCGGAACGATTTGTCCCGGGGAGGCAAGGCTTGTGACTAATTCCCCACCAACAATCAGTGACTCCTTGTTCGCGAGCGCTAATGATTTGCCCGTCCTCAAAGCCGCAAGGGTTGGCGCTAGACCTATAGAACCCGTGATTCCATTTAGGACCACATCAGCTTCTGTTTCTTCAACCAAAACCGTGGCCGCAGCAGAACCCAGTACTGCCTTAGTTTCAGCCAGAGAAAAGTGCTTGCGCTGAGCCTCTAGCGCTTCCGAGTTTGAGCCGGCAGCTAGGCCTACAACCTGAAACTTGTCCGGGTTTTTATCAATAACCTCGATGGCCTGGGTGCCAATGGATCCAGTAGATCCAAGGATTATGACGCGACGCATTTACCCATATTGGCATGCCGGCGCCCTCAAAAAGACAGGCGTAGAATCTAACCATGACAACACTAGAAATCACCCAAGAGCGCAAATTAGTGACCGCCATCCCAGGACCCAAGTCCCAAGAACTGCACAAACGCAAGCTTCAAGAAGTAAGTGGCGGCGTTGGAACATTGCTTCCGGTCTACATTGACCGCGCCCATGGTGCAGTTTTGGTGGATGTCGACGGCAACCAGCTAATTGACCTTGGCAGCGGTATCGGTGTTGTCACTATCGGTCATACCAACCAGCAGCTGGTTGATGCAGTTATGGAGCAAGTTCAGAAGCTAACCCACACACTGTTTACTGTGACCCCATACGTGCCTTACGTGCAGGTTTGTGAAATCCTAAACCGTCACACACCTGGCAATTTCGAGAAGCGCTCAGCTTTGTTTAATTCCGGAGCGGAAGCTGTTGAGAACGCAGTCAAGATCGCCCGCAAGCACACTGGCCGCGGCGAAATCGCAGTTTTTGACCACGCCTACCATGGTCGCACCAACTTGACTATGGCAATGAACTTCAAGGCCCACCCTTACAACACTGGATTTGGTCCCTTTGCGCCAGCAGTGACACACGTCCCAATGTCTTACCCATACCGTGACCCAGAGGGCATGACCGGCGAAGAAGCTGCTCGCCGCGCCATCACATACATGGAAAAGCGAATCGGAGCTGACTCACTTGCAGCAGTTGTCATTGAACCGGTTCAGGGTGAGGGTGGATTTGTTGTTCCAGCACCTGGATTCCTAAGAACTATTGCCGAGTGGGCCAAGAAAAACGGCATCGTGATGGTGGCCGACGAAGTTCAGTCCGGTATCGCCAGAACTGGAAAGTGGTTTGCAAGTGAATGGGAAGAAGGCTTTGAGCCAGATCTAGTAATCATCGCTAAGGGAATTGCCGGAGGTATGCCAATTTCCGCAGTGACCGGTCGCGCAGAGATTATGGACGCTTCTCACCCAGGCGGACTTGGTGGCACCTACGGAGGAAACCCTGTTGCCGCCGCCGCCGCTGTTGCAGTTTTGAGTCAGCTAGAAGCCGGGGGCGTTCTAGAACAGGCTGAACGAATTGAACGAATACTTCGCCCTCGACTTGAGGCTATGAAGGCCAAGTACCCAGTTATGGGAGATGTCCGTGGACGCGGAGCGATGCAGGCAATTGAATTTGTCGAGCCTGGCACAAAGAACCCAAACCCCAAAGCGGTTGAGCTTGTTTCAAAGCACGCACATTCCAATGGGGTTGTGATTTTGTCAGCCGGAACTTATGGAAACGTAATTCGATTCCTGCCGCCGCTAGCAATCACCGACGAGCTTTTGAACGAAGCACTTGATGTTGTAGAGGCTGGAATCGCAGCCCTCTAAGAAGAGGAACTAATTCACCATGACCTCTTTTTCAAATCCGGAGCGCCTAGAAAAGCTATTTGACGAAGAGGTCAGCCTCTTCATAAAGCGCAACCCTGAGTCAAAAAAGCTCCATGATAAAGCCGCGGGTCCGATGATGAATGGCGTCCCGATGTCGTGGATGGCTAAATGGCCAGGACCATACCCGGTTTACGTGAAGAGCGCCAAGGGTGCACACTTTTCCGATGTTGATGGAAACGACTATGTTGACTTTTGCCTAGGTGACACCGGTGCCATGGTCGGCCACTCCCCCGATGCGTCCATAAATGCAATCAAGAACCAACTTGAAAAAGGCATCACTTTGATGCTCCCGACCGAGGACGCGGCAATAGCCGCTCAGACTCTGGCCGATCGATTCGGCGTGGAGAAGTGGCAGTTCACCCTGACCGCAACAGATGCCAATCGTCATATCATTCGCTACGCAAGGCACATCACCGGCCGCAAGAAAATTGTGATTCATGACTACTGCTACCACGGCACCGTAGACGAGACCTTTGCAAACTTAGACGAGAGCGGCAACACCGTAAGCCGCGTGAATAACATTGGCGCTCCGGTGAATCCAAAGGAAACCACCTGGGTGGTTCCATTCAATGACCTGGCAGCGGCCGAGCAAGCCTTTGCATCAGGCGAGGTGGCAGCAGCACTAATTGAGCCGGCGATGACCAACATCGGAATCGTGCTTCCTGAACCTGGCTACCTAGAAGGCCTGAGGGATTTAGCAACCAAGTACGACGTGATTTTGATTCACGACGAAACCCATACTCTTTCCGAAGGCGTTGGGGGTATGACAAAAAGGCGCAATCTCAGACCTGATGCTGTGGTTCTTGGAAAAACCATTGGAGCTGGTATCCCAGCCGGTGCCTTCGGAATGACAAAAGAGCTTTCGGCGAGAATCTCGAATTCCCTGCACCTCGAACATATCGATGTTGGTGGAGTCGGTGGAACTCTGGCGGGAAATGCTCTTTCAATGGCAGCAGTTCGTGCGACATTGACGGAAGTTCTCACCGAAGAAGCCTTTGCTCGAATGGAGCAGCTCTGCACAATTTGGACGCAAGATGTTCAGCAAATCATTGATCAGTACCAGATTCCTTGGCAAGTATCCCAATTGGGTTGCCGCGCTGAATACAGCTTTAGGGCTACGGCTCCCAGAACCGGCAAGGAAGCCGCTGATGCCGATGATTTCGAACTTCAGCAGTACCTTCACCTTCACGCGCTAAACCGTGGAATTTTAATGACGCCATTTCATAACATGGCTTTGATTTCTCCGGCAACAACACTTGAAGACGTAAAGCGTCACACAGAACACTTCAGCGATGCAGCAAAGGCGCTGTTTACTTAAGCTTTGCGTGCCTCTTGCGCTTGAGAGCTCCGCCCAACTGGAATACCAGCACTAGAGCGATTGCGAAGAAGAACACTGCTGAACCAATGACATTGGCTTCTGGTGGAATTCCACGAAGAGCTGCCGCATATACATACTTAGGGAAAGTTGTCTCAGTTCCTGAATTAAACGCTGTGACGATGTAATCATCAAAGCTAAGTGCCAGTGACAACAACGCTGCTGCCATGATGCCAGGCAGCAGGAGAGGAAGGGTGATCTTCATAAACACTTGAGTCGGTGGCGCATACAAATCGCGACCAGCTTCTTCAAGCTTTGGATCAAGCGTTGCGATACGAGCCTTCACGGTGACCACCACGAAGCTGAGCGTGAAAAGAATGTGCCCCACGATGATGGTACCCAGACCTCTTGGGATACCGACGTTGAAGAACTGTGCCGCTAGACCGGCACCCATGACAACCTCGGGAGTTGCAAGAGGCAAAAACAGTAGCAAATTGGTAGCAGATCTGAACTTGAATTCGTATCTGGAGACTGCAATTGCCAGCATGGTTCCAAGAATTGTGGAGATGATTGTGGCGATTACAGCAATCAGAACTGAGTTTCCAAATGCCTGACAAACTGCCTCATTGTTGCAAACCCCTGTCCAGTTATCGAAGGTAAAGCCTTGCCATCCTGGAGTGTTCTTGAAAGGGTCGTTAAACGAAAACACAAAGGTATACGCAATTGGAAACATCAAGAATATAAATGCCAACACCACATATGTCGGAAGAAGGTACTTACCCAAGCTAAAGCGCCTCACAGTAGGTCCTCTGTTCCTGTTCTGCGAATGTAAACCGAGACCAGCACCACAATGGCAGCCATCAAAAGCACCGACAATGCAGAGGCGCTTGGGAAATCCTGAATGGTGATGTAGTTAGCCTCAATAACGTTTCCGATCATGGAAGTATTTGGGGTACCCAGGAAGTTTCCGCTGGCCGTAACAAAGTCACCTGCTACTGGGATAAATGTCAGCAACGTGCCTGAAGTGATTCCTGGGATTGAAAGCGGGAAAGTAACTTTCCAAAAAGTACTTGTTGGAGTTGCGTAAAGGTCACTTCCTGCTTCCAGTAGCGCAGTATCTAGGCGCTCCAAGTTTGTGTACAGCGGCAAGGTCATAAATGGAATGAAGTTGTAGGTCAGACCAAAGACAACAGCAAAAGAGCTACCTAACAGAAACTGGTCATCAGCCATCAAGCCGGTGTCACGAAGAATTGTTGAAAGCCAAGAGTTCTGACCAAACACCTGCTTCCAAGCAAAAGTTCTAAGCAAGAAGCTAATGAAAAACGGGGCGATAACCAAGGTAAGAAGTAACGCCTGAAGCACCGGCTTGTTTCTAGCCTTCACTGCAATGAAATACGCAATTGGGTAGCTAATTGCCAGCGCCAGCAAGGTGGCAAGCGTTGCGTAAATGAAGGAGCGGATTATCTGGTCGAGGTATTCGGTCACCACAAATACGTAGTTTCCAAATTCCAGTCCAGGTTGGTAAACCCCGATACCACCGCCAAGAACAGGGGCTTGGAGCGAGGTAGTAATCAAAGACGCAAACGGGGTGATGAAGAAAAGCCCTAGGTAGAAGATTCCAGGTAGCAGAAGTAGCAGTACAACTTTGGAGTTCTTTGGCTTCCCTGTCGACTTTGCCTTCTTGACCAGCACCTGGGTTGACACTTTACTTACCTTCGGATTTTTCAACAGGCAGGTCTGAAAGCCCAAAGCTGTGCTCAACCTTCCAGCTAACCCAAACCTTGGCGCCTAATTCAGTCACTGGTGACTTACCAATATTCTGAGCAAACACGGTCACATTACCCAGATTTGGAATTTCAATTAGGTACTGGTTGCTAACGCCAGTGAAGCGAATGTCGATGATTTCGCCGGGTCCAACAACGTTTAGGCCCGCATCTGCTTTTGGCTCAGCGTCTTCGTGGAAGAAGGCCTTCTCAGGACGTACACCGATTGCGATTTTGCCAGTGGTCTTTTCAGCACGATTGGTTGGAACCTTGATCTGACGACCGGCAACGCTAATGCTCACCGAGTCGCCTGATGATTCGGCAACGTCTCCGACAAAGATGTTTGACTGACCCAAGAACTTCGAAACGAAGATTGTCTTGGGTCTTTCGTAGAGAGCTTCTGGGGCACCCATTTGCTCGATGCGACCCTTGTTCATTACCGCAACAGTGTCAGCCATGTCCATGGCTTCTTCCTGATCGTGGGTTACGTGCAAGAAGGTCAGTCCAACTTCCATCTGGATAGCCTTTAGCTCCACTTGCATCTGACGACGAAGCTTTAGATCTAGTGCACCTAGTGGCTCATCCAATAGAAGTAGTGACGGGCGATTTACCAGTGCCCTGGCTAGGGCAACGCGCTGCTGCTGTCCACCTGATAGCTGGGTAGGTCTGCGCTCAGCAAGATGCTCCAGCTCAACAAGTTTCAATGCTTCTGTTGCCTTTGGCAGCGGACTCTCAATCTTTCTTTGACGAAGGCCGAAAGCCACGTTTTCCAGAACTGACATGTGCGGGAAAAGTGCGTAGTTCTGGAACACGGTATTGACTGGTCGCTCGTGCGGCTTAGAACTGGTGACGTCTTGAGATCCAATAAGGATTTTCCCCTTGGTTGGAGAATCCAGTCCTGCCACCAAGCGCAGAGTTGTTGTCTTACCGCAACCAGAAGGCCCAAGCAGCGCAAAGAATTCACCTGCAGGAATCTTGAGGTCAAGATCTTCAATTGCTACAAAGCCAGGATATTCTTTCCTGATTCCAACAAGTTCAAGATCGGCCCCGCGGGCGACGAACTCGGTTGCCAACTAAGCGCCCAGCTGAACTCTGCCCCAAGCCGTAGCGAATGACTGCTCTTCTTCAGAAGTCAATGCACGGAATGCGTGAGTAAGCGATAGGAACTGCTCGTCAGGGAAAATCAACTTGTTCTCAGCTAGTTCTGGATCCAACTTGATTGCCTCTTCGTAAGCTCCAACAACTGGGGTGATGTAGTTCACCCAAGCTGCAAGCTCAGCAGCATTCACTGGGTCGTAGTAGTAGTTGATTAGCGCTTCGGCATTCTTCTTGTGGGTTGCACCCATAGGAACAGTGAAGACGTCAGCAGAAATTGTTCCACCTGACTCAGGAAGGAAGAATCCGTACTTCTCGAAGCCTGCGCTCGAGTTCATCTGACTCACGTCACCAGACCATACGATTCCTGCTGCGTACTCGTCGTTGGCGAAGCCGTCCATGTACTCGTTTCCTGCGAAGGCCTTGATCTTGCCATCTGAGTAAAGAGCAGCAATGTCATCAATAACGCCGTTGAATGCATCTTCGGTAAACGATGAATCGCTTGCGATGTCTAGACCCTTAGCTAGAGCAATAACACCGACAGAGTCTCTCATCTCAGAAAGAAGAACAACTCGACCGTTTAGTCCTGCTAGCCATAGGTCATCAACGCTTTCAGGAGCGTCCTTACCGGTTAGCTCCTTGAACAATTCCTTGTTGTAAGCAATGCCTCCGAGGATGCCCTGGTAAGGAACAGTGAAGTCGCGGTTAGCGTCGTACGCTGCACCAAGGTAAGCAGGTGCAACGTTTTTGTGGTTTGGCATGTTAGCGGTGTCAAGCTTTTGAACCTGTCCATCGCGAACCAAACGTGCAGCAAGCCATTCGGTTGGGCAGATTAGGTCTGCTCCAACATCTTTACCTGCAATAAGTTCGTTTCTGTTGATTCCGTACCACTCGTCGTTGTCGTTGTATTCCTCTAGGTACTCAACGGTGATTCCAGACTCGGCCTGAAAGCGATCTAGTGTCGGGCGTGAAAGCTCGTCTTCTGAAAGATCCATGTAGCCTGGCCAGTTGTTCCAAACCAAAACTTTTTCGGAATCTGACATATCGGTTGCTGGAACCAAAGCTTCGGAAGTTGCTCCGCCATCGCCTGCTGGTGCACACGCTGCCAAACCTAGAGCTGCTGCAGTTCCACCAATACCGGCAAGTGCTGTTCTTCTAGTGAGCTGATTGCGTCTGTGCATCTTTACCAGTTCGGCCATCATTGGATCTGCTGGAAGTGAGTTGGGGTCTTTCATTTGACTACTCCTATTTTCATAAGTTGAAGGAAACAAGGTAGGAGACCCAACTCAAGCTGGGCTCTTCAGCAATAATCCTGCCATAAATCAAATGGCCCCCAAGCCAAAAAAGGGCAAAATGCCCTCCGCGTGCCACAGTTTTTTCCTGAGAGTTTGTGGTGAGGAAATAGCCCCATCGGGCACCAATCAGAAACGGGTATCCTAAACCTGCGCCGAAATGACGCCCAAAAAACCAGCAGGAGAGCCAATGAAGATCTCAGTGCCCAAAGAGGTCAAGAACAACGAGTACCGCGTTGCCATCACCCCAGCCGGTGTTCACGAACTGGTGGGCCTAGGTCACGAAGTCTTCATTGAGCAAGGCGCTGGCCTTGGCTCCTCTATCTCCGACCAGGAGTACAGCGAAGCCGGAGCCAAAATTACTTCCGACGCCGCATCCACTTGGGCCAGTGCTGATTTGGTTCTAAAGGTTAAGGAACCAATCGCATCCGAGTATGCCCACCTTAGGGAAGACCTCACTCTGTTTACTTACCTTCACCTTGCAGCTGATCTGCCGCTGACAAAAGAATTAGTAGCAAAAAAAGTAACCGCAATTGCTTACGAGACTGTGCAGCTTCCTTCCAGGCAGCTTCCACTCCTTGCCCCGATGTCAGAAGTTGCCGGTCGGCTCGCTCCCCTAGTTGGAGCGAACACCTTGCTCCGTCAAAATGGTGGCAACGGAATGCTTCTAGGAGGAGTTCCCGGAACAAGACCTGCGCGAGTAACTGTTCTAGGTGGCGGAGTTGCCGGAACTAATTCCATTGCCGTTGCAATAGGCATGGGAGCTGAAGTGACGGTTTTAGATACTAACCTGAATCGTCTTCGCGAGCTGGATGCTTTGTATGCCGGAAGACTACGAACAATCGCAAGCAACAGCTTCGAGATTGAGCGCGCCGTCAAGGACGCTGATTTGGTAATTGGTTCAGTACTTATTCCTGGAGCTAAAGCTCCGAAGCTAGTGACTAATGCTCTGGTTAAGAAAATGAAGCCCGGGGCGGTGCTGGTTGATATCGCTATTGATCAGGGCGGTTGCTTCGAGGACTCGAAGCCAACAACTCATGCGGAGCCAACCTTCAAAGTTCACGACACTGTGTTTTACTGTGTAGCGAACATGCCAGGAGCGGTGCCTCACACCTCTACTTACGCTCTGACCAACGCAACCCTTCCATACGTGAAAGCAATTGCGACTCTGGGATGGAAGAAGGCTCTTCAGGCAGATCCTGCCTTGGCTCTGGGCTTGAATACATTTGCCGGAGCAGTTGTGAACGAGCCGGTAGCGGTTGCTCACCAGATTGAATCCAAGCCTCTTTCTTCGGCTCTGGCATAAAACCCAAAGGGAAATAAAAACCACTAGCTGCTGAATTGGCAGTGGCAACATAGCCACATCCCCAACCGACAATCGGTGCAACAGAGAACTTGTTTGGATTCATGCCCAGCTGAACTAAGTCAATTGGATCCGAGCTAGCCATAGCCACCCGAGCACGCAAATTAGTAAGCATGGCTCTTGGAATACCTGTCAAAGACTGAGTCGCGGCAATCAGATGCACACCGAGGGATCGCCCTCTAGCGCAGACATCATCTAGGCAAGAAGTAGCAACGGCACCGGTTGCAAGTGCAGCGGCAAACTCATCCACTATCACCACTATCGGTGCCATGGAGTTACCCAATGCATTGAACTGGTTTAGGTTTGCAACCTGCAAGGTGGAAAATTGCTGCTCGCGGTTTGCTAACTCTCCAGAGATGAATTCCCAAAGTTGTTTCTGTTTTAGAGGCGTTAGGTCGGTTGCAAGACCAATTGAGTTTTCTTCAAATTTATCTAGGGTGGCTCCTCCTTTGAAATCAAACAGTACAAGCTCGGAATTTCCTTGCTGAAGTAGTGAGTGCACCAGTAGCTTTAAAAACTCAGATTTACCTGAGCCAGTAGGGCCAACAATAATCAGGTGCGGGCCCTCGCTGGAAAGATTTAGAACCCGTTCACTTTCTGTATCAGCGCCAATCCAGAGTGGAAGATGTTTGGCTGGACCAAGGTCAAAGCCACTGCGAACTTTGACCAAGGTGGTTTCTAGAAAACTTGGTGCGCTCTTGCTTTTATGATGGCTAAGCAGCAACTCATGCCACTGCTGCTTCCAGAAGATTTCGTACCTAGGTAACACACGATTCTCGATTGCCACCTGTCCTATTGAAAGATGAATCTTGGCGCCTGGTTCAAAAACCGGGTAGCGGTTTTTGTATAGCGAGAAGCCAAACATCAGCGAAACCATCAAAGCGCTAATCACAGCCATCTGCCAATAGCCGCTGGAGAGCCCAACGCTCAGTCCAATAAAGAGCGAGGGCAGGTACCAAATCAGCTGCATAAAAACTAAACCTGCCTGAGAAACAGGCAGGTTTAGTTAGAGAAAATGAAACTGTGGATTAGTCCCCGATGTAGCTCATGACATGCTTGATGCGGGTGTAGTCCTCAAATCCATACATCGAAAGGTCCTTGCCGTATCCGGAGTGACGGAAACCACCGTGAGGCATCTCGGCCGCTAGCGGAATATGGGTGTTAATCCAAACGCAACCAAAGTTCAAGCCCTTGCTAAAGCGCATCGCAGTGGTGTGATCCTTAGTCCAAACACTCGATGCCAAACCGTACTTCACATCGTTGGCGTTTCTCATTGCCTCTTCAGCGTCCTTAAACTTCTGGACAGTGATAACCGGACCAAAGATTTCAGACTGGATGTGCTCATCCTGCTGCTTCAGTCCTGACAAGACTGTTGCCTCTAGGAAGTAGCCTTCGCTACCTACCTGCACGCCACCGGTTTCTAGGTTGGCGTGTGATGGCAGACGATCAATAAAGCCCTTAACACGCTCTAGCTGACCTGCGTTGTTTACCGGGCCAAACAAAATGTCATCGCGGCTTGGGTTTCCAGTAATGGCGTTTGCCTTTACTTCGGCGACCAGAATCTTTAGGAACTCGTCGTGAACGCTTTCTTGAACCAAGATTCGAGTAGCAGCGGTGCAGTCCTGGCCAGCGTTGAAGTAACCTGCAACAACGATCTGAGCTGCAGCCTTTTGTAGATCTGCATCGGCGAAGACGATTACCGGTGCTTTTCCTCCAAGTTCAAGGTGAACTTTCTTCACGTCAGCTGAAGCTGCCTTGGCAACTTCCATACCGGCGCGGACTGAACCGGTGATTGAAACCATCTGAGGAATCTCGTGCTCGATAAGTGCACGTCCAGTGTCGCGGTTTCCCGTGACGACGTTAAAGACTCCAGGTGGCAGATGCTCCGCTGCGATCTCGGCAAGTAGCAGAGTTGAAACTGGGGTGGTATCCGATGGCTTCAGAACGATAGTGTTTCCAGCCGCAAGTGCTGGTGCAAATTTCCAAACCGCCATGTTCAGTGGGTAGTTCCAAGGTGTGACCTGGCCGATTACACCGATCGGCTCGCGGCGAATAGAAGAAGTATGGTCTCTGGCGTATTCGGCAGTTGCGCGACCTTCTAGGTTTCTTGCAGCACCGGCGAAGAATCTGATCTGATCAACGCTTGGGTCCATCTCGTACTCAACCAAAGTAGGTCTTGGCTTTCCGGTGTTTTCAGATTCAACATCGGCTGCTTCTTGTGCACGAGCAGCTAGCGAGTCAGCAATTCTGAAAAGTGCAAGCTGACGCTCGGAAGGAGTGAAGTTAGACCAAACATCAAATGCCTTCTCGGCCGCCTTGTAAGCGGCATCAACATCGGCATCGGAGGAAACCGCTGCAGTTGCGTAAGTTTGGCCAGTGGCTGGGTTGATTACATCTGAACGCTCTGAGCCCTTGGAATCAACGTATTGACCGTTGATGAAGTTTTTTAGCTCTCTAACTGCCATTTTTTGCTCCTTATAGAAACTGGTAGCTACACCTTTGTTGGCTACCACTAGGAAAGATTCTAACCCCCATATTTCGACCCAAAAAGCGAGCGTGGAAATGGAAATCGTCAGCCAAAGCTCGAATCAGCTTCGGATTCGTTTGCTAAATGCCCAAAGCGCTGGCAAAATCCATATATGTCAAGAACCGGTCGCACCCTGGTCTCGGGCCTTGACGAGCTCTCGAAACTAATAGTTGAGCAGCTCCAGCAAGATGGCCGCAAATCCTATGCCGAGATCGGCAAGGCGGTGGGCCTTAGCGAAGCCGCGGTTCGTCAGCGAGTGCAGAAGCTAACCGATAAAGGTGTCATGCAGATTGTTGCGGTTACAGACCCCATGCAGCTGGGCTTTTACACCCAGGCCATGATCGGTATTCGCTGCAATGGAGATACGACAAACTTGGCGGATGAGCTCTCAAAACTTGCGGAAGTTGACTACGTTGTGATCACCGCTGGTAGCTTTGATGTTCTAGCGGAAGTGGTTTGCGAAAATGACGACTCACTTATAAACCTGCTGAACAACAAAATTCGCAAGTTTCCGGGAGTCACCAGCACAGAGACCTTTGTTTACCTTAAGCTACAAAAACAACTATATAACTGGGGAACACGGTAGTACCAAAAATACAAATGGAAGAGTAAAAAATGGCAGTCAAGGAATCTAGGGCAAAGAAGCTCGTCGCAGGGATTAAGTCAATTCTCAAATCTCCCATAAAGAAGGCTGGGGTTGGCTCCAAGTCGAAACTCCCGCTGGTTGCAGCCCGCAAGGCCGGAACCAAGATCACTCCTGCCATGTTGCAAAAATCAGCCAAGGCACATTTGTGGATGCACTTCACCAGGCACAGCACCTTCGAGAGCAAAGACATGCCAATCATCGCTCGCGCTGAAGGCCATCACATCTATGACGTCAACGGAGAGAAGTACTTCGACGGCCTCTCCGGACTGTTTTCGGTAAACGCTGGTCACGGGCGCAAAAGGTATGCCGATGCTGCGGCCAAGCAAATGCAAGAACTCGACTTTTTCCCACTCTGGTCTTTTGCTCACCCAAGAGCCATTGAGCTAGCAGAAAGACTACTTTCTTATGCGCCGCAGAACCTAAACCGCGTTTTCTTCACCACCGGAGGTGGTGAAGCAGTTGAAACAGCTTGGAAGATAGCCAAGCAGTATTTCAAAATGACCGGCAAGCCAACTAAGCACAAAGTAATCTCTCGTCACGTTGCCTACCACGGCACTAGCCAGGGTGCGCTTTCTATCACCGGTATTCCGGCTATGAAGAAGATGTTTGAGCCGCTTGTTCCATCGACCTTTAGGGTTCCAAACACAAACTTCTACCGCGCGCCAAGTACTTTCAAGAATGAAGAAGAGTTTGCTCTTTGGGCCGCTAACCGCGCCGAAGAAATGATTTTGTTCGAAGACCCAGATACTGTGGCAGCAATTTACGCAGAGCCAATCCAAAACTCCGGCGGATGCTTCACTGCTCCCCCGATTTACTGGCAGAGACTGCGCGAGATTTGCGATAAATACGATGTGCTACTGGTTGCCGATGAAACCATCACTGGATATGGTCGCGCTGGCACGATGTTTGCCTGCGAGAAGTACGGCATCATTCCGGACATGATGGTCACTGCAAAGGGAATCACTTCTTCTTATCAGCCACTTGGTGCCCTTCTTATCACTGAGCGACTCTTTGAACCCTTCAAGACTGGAACCAACATCTTGGCTCACGGCTACACCTTCGCCGCCCACCCTGTTGCTTGTGCTGTTGCTCTTGAAAACTTGGATGTGTTTGACGAGGAAGATCTAGTTGGAAACGTAGCTCGCAACTCGGCCAAGTTCCGCAAGACCCTTGAAAAGCTCTACGATCTTCCAATCGTTGGCAACGTTCGCGGCGATGGCTATTTCTTTGCAATTGAACTAGTCAAGGACAAAGCCACAAAGCAGACCTTTACTCCAGCCGAATCTGAAAAGCTTCTTCGAGGCTACTTGGCTGGGGCAATGCTAAAAGCTGGTCTTTACGCTCGTGCCGATGACCGTGGAAACCCTGTAATCCAGTTAGCTCCACCGCTAACCATCGGACCCAAGGAGTTTGAAGAACTTGAGCAAATGCTTCGCAAGGTGCTGACCCCTGCGATGAGCAAAATCTAAATCTTTCAAGTAAAACCCCCAGGCTTTGTGCCTGGGGGTTTTCCACATTTGCAAATCGCGCCATGGCGGAGATAAAACTGGTGGAGAATAATCCCATGAAGCTAACCCCACAAGCGGTTGCCTGTGTCGAATCCCCCATTGGGCCAATCACCCTAATTGCCCAAGGCGAAAAAATTATTCGAGTCGAACTGGGAAAGAAGGCAACTTCGGTTGGAGCTTCCAAGGTACTTACCCAAGCCACAAAGGAGATTGCAGCGTATTTTGAAGGCAAACTAGAGCGCTTCACCGTTCCGCTAAATGCAACTGGTACGGAGTTTCAAAAATCCGTATGGAAGGAAATAGCCAAGCTAGGTTTTGGAAGAACTCTCAGCTACGGAGAAATAGCGGCCAAGATTGGAAACCCTGCTGCCTCCAGGGCTGTTGGGGCAGCGGTTGGATCTAACCCAATCCCGCTGTTGGTTGGCTGCCATAGAGTGCTTGGCTCCACCGGAAAAATCACTGGATTCACCGGCGCAAAAGGCATAAAGACAAAGGCCTGGCTTCTAGATCATGAGCAGATTGATTATCTTCCTTGAGAAAGAACACCACCCAGTATGAAGATGGGCTAACCCGTTGCTCATGGCCTGGCAAAGATGAGATCTACATCCATTACCACGACACCGAATGGGGTGTTCCGCTATCAGGTGATGATGCAATGTTTGAGGCAGTTGCCTTAGAAGGGTTTCAAGCCGGTCTTTCCTGGATAACGATACTGCGAAGACGAGAGGGTTTCCGAAAGGCATTCAAGAACTTTGAGATTGCAAAGGTAGCCCGCATGGGAGAAAAAGATGTTGAAAGGCTCTTGGCCAACGAAGACATTATTCGAAACCGGGCCAAGATTGCAGCCACAATTTCCAATGCCAAGCTAGCGCTAGAACTAGATGATTCACTTAGTGAAATTATTTGGAGCCACGCACCTAAGGTTCGCACCAAGCGAGTCTCCGCCGAAAAATTTGAGTTTGTGGCCAGCACTCCCGAGTCTGAGGCGCTTAGTAACCACCTTAGAAAACTTGGGTTTTCATTTGTTGGTCCAACAACCATGTATGCCTTGATGCAGTCAATCGGAATGGTGAATGACCACGCCCCCGGTTGCTTTAGGCGAATCGCACTAACAGACTAGACTTTTGAAAGTGAGCCCAGAAGAATTCACCACTTTGTATCGTGGTCTACTACCTCAGATCTCCAGCTACCTGGTTAGGCGTTGCGATAGAGCCGACGTCGAAGAACTGGCTTCTCGAGTTTTTGAAATTGCGTGGCGAAAAAGAGCCCAGGCCCCTAAAGGCTTCGAGCTTGCTTGGCTATACCGAATCGCAGGCTTCGTAGTTGCCAACCACCGCAGGGCTCTAAACAGCGAGAAGAGCTTTGTTGCTAGATTCAAACCCCTAGATTTCGCGCCCTCTCCGGAGGATATAGCCATTGCCGATCTAAGCCTTTCTAAAGCTTGGAGCAAGCTCAATCCATTCGAGAGACAAGCGATTTCACTCACCGCGTTTGAAGGCCTGAGCAATCAAGATGCCGCAAAGGTGCTCGAAATCAGCCCCAACGCCTTTACTCAACGGCTAGCTAAAGCCCGGGCTAATCTAAGGGCAAATCTTTCTTGATTATTTAGACACATTTGGGTGAGTGACGACATAACCCATATATGACTAATAATGACGAACTAGACCAGCGGCTATTAAAGGCCGACCCTGCGATCAAGCGCACCGCGCCTGAGCTATCCGAAGGCATTCTTGCCTCGGCCATAGCTAGCGAAAACAAGCTCTCCATAAGGGCTCGTTTTGAGCTTCTGAGTCAGAACCTAAAACGCGCAAGCCTCGGTTTCGCGGTTGGCGGTTCGGCAGCAGCGGTGGCCGTTGCGATGGTGCTCACTTCAGCCCCTGCCCCACTGATTCAGCTGTCTGCAAGTATGCAAGCCTCTGGCAATCCAAGGTCAGCTACTGCCGAAATGGATGGTGGCGCAGACAAGATGATGATGCCATTCATGAATTTTGAATACTTGGCAGGGCCAAATCTTTCCGACGAAACTGGCTCAGGCCAGGTCTACAAGCTGGTTCGCCAGTCCAGTCCCAGAGAAGTCCTTCAAAACGTAGCAGCCGTGTTCGGTGTCGAAGGCTCAATGAACAAGTACCCGGATTTCAACAACGAAACAAACCCTGGATACTTCTTCGGGCAGTCCAATGACCCTTGGGGTTACGACGGGAAGAACCCCGTTATCTCTCTTTGGTGGTCTGGTACCGCTTCTTGGAACTACTCCAACCCAATTGCCTACCCTGAATCAACCTGTGAAGAAACTGATGCAGATGGCAACTGCACCACCTGGACAGAGTTCCAGCCAACCCCTGAGCTACTTCCTAGCCAGGAAGAAGCATTGGCGAAAGCGTTGGAGGTTTTCAACGCAACGGGACTAAACGTTTCCGAATCCGACATTCGAATTGACTCTTCCGAGTGGGGAGTAAACGCATACGCTTCTCTTGAGGTGGATGGACAGCCAACTAACGTCGAGTGGTACATGGGTTGGTCTTCAACCGGTGTAATTAGCTATGCCGGTGGTCACTCCGTAGCTGCTGAAGCTATGGGGACTTACAACACCATCTCTGCCCTAGCTGCGGTTGATCGCTTGTCAGACTGGCGCTGGAGTGGATCTCCTTCTGGTTCCTTCTACCAACGCTTCCAGTCTTCAGTCATGGTTGAACCAGCACCTTACTTAAGGACTGATGACGTTGCTACCGAAGGGGAAGCGACCGACACAAGCGAGTTAATCGACCCAGCCCCTGGCGAGCAAATAGAACCTGAAACTGTGACTTTGACAGTACTCGAGTCAGAGGCGGCATTGTTGAGCATCTGGGATGCCAACGGTGAAGTTTGGTTGGTTCCTGGCTGGATTCTGATTAACGATCAGGGTTGGTTCGGTGCGGTTATTTCTTTGATTGAGGGAGTTATCGAACTTCCTAAGGAAACTGACATCATGCCGCTCCCAGCTGATGACACAGACGTCTCGAACAAATAAGAGAAAGAAAAACGGCCCCCAATAGGGGGCCGTTTTTTTACGAACTAAACCAGAGAAGCGTTCCTGGCTACAACTGTCACAACATCGTGCTCAACGCTAAGGAAGCCATCCTCGGCACTGAATTTCATGACTTCGCCCTCAGGCAGGGTCACGCGAACCTCACCGCTGGATAAAATCGCAAGCATTGGTTCGTGGCCTGGCAATAGACCAATCTCGCCCTCGACGGTTTTGGCCACCACCATTTTGGCGGCACCTGACCAAACCGAAGAGTCGGCCGAGACTAGTTCTACCTTTAGAGTCTTTTCGGACAAAGTTAGTTACCGGATTCTTTCTGGATCTTTTCCCACTGACGCTGAACATCTTCCAGTCCTCCGACGTTGAAGAATGCCTGCTCGGCCACGTTGTCGAATTCACCAGAGGCAATCTTCGAGAAGCCTTCGATGGTTTCCTTCAGTGGAACGGTAGATCCTGGAACACCGGTGAACTTGGTAGCCATGTAGGTGTTCTGAGATAGGAACTGCTGGATACGACGAGCTCTAGATACGGTGACCTTGTCTTCTTCTGAAAGCTCCTCGACACCCAAGATGGCGATGATTTCCTGAAGTTCCTTGTTCTTCTGCAAAATCTGCTTCACACGAACTGCAGTTTCGTAGTGATCCTTGGCAATGTAGCGAGGGTCCAAGATTCTGGAGGTCGAAGCAAGTGGGTCCACCGCAGGGTACAGACCCTTGGAGGCAATTTCACGGCTTAGCTCGGTAGTTGCATCCAAGTGAGCAAATGTGGTTGCCGGGGCCGGGTCGGTGTAGTCATCGGCAGGCACGTAAATAGCCTGGAGAGAAGTAATCGAGTGACCACGTGTGGAGGTAATTCTCTCCTGCAGCAGACCCATCTCATCGGCCAAGTTTGGCTGGTAGCCCACAGCGGATGGCATACGGCCTAGCAGAGTGGAAACCTCAGAACCTGCCTGCGTAAAGCGGAAGATGTTGTCGATGAACAACAACACGTCCTGCTTTTGAACGTCACGGAAGTACTCAGCCATGGTTAGCGCCGAGAGAGCAACGCGAAGACGGGTGCCTGGTGGCTCATCCATCTGGCCGAACACGAGAGCTGTCTTGTCGATAACTCCGGACTCGGTCATTTCGTCGATCAAGTCGTTACCTTCACGGGTACGCTCACCAACACCGGCGAACACCGAAACACCATCGTGGTCTTCAGCTACGCGGTAAATCATTTCCTGGATAAGAACTGTCTTACCAACACCAGCACCACCGAAAAGACCAATCTTTCCACCGAGTACGTATGGGGTTAGAAGGTCGATGACCTTGATACCGGTTTCGAACATCTGAGTCTTTGACTCCAGCTGGTCGAAAGCCGGTGGCTGACGGTGAATTGGCCAGCGCTCTTTGATCTCAATCTTTTCGCCTGGCTTGCCGTTTAGAACTTCACCTGTCACGTTGAATACGCGACCCTTGGTCACATCACCCACTGGAACAGAGATAGGTGCACCGGTGTCGTTGACGATGCCACCTCGAACCAACCCATCGGTTGGCTTCAGTGCGATGGCACGCACAAGGTCATCTCCTAAGTGCTGAGCAACCTCGAGGGTAAGAGTGATTGTCTCCCCCAATAGCGCAATCTCGGTGGTTAGGGCGTTGTAGATCTCAGGGATGGCATCGTGTGGGAACTCGATGTCAACAACTGGACCGTTTACTCGCGCAATGCGCCCGGTTCCTGCCTTTGGTGTGGTCTTTGTCTCGGCCATGTTCTTTTCTTTCTCTTAGTCCTCGTCGCCTGAAGTGGACAGGGCATCTGCTCCACCGACGATTTCGGAAATCTGCTGCGTAATTTCGGACTGACGTGCTTGGTTACTCAATCTGGTGTAGTTCAAAATCAACTTCTGGGCGTTGTCTGTTGCGCTCTTCATGGCCTTCTGACGGGCAGCGTGCTCGGAGGCCGAGGACTGAAGCATGGCATTAAAGATACGGCTTTCGATGTAAACAGGAAGCAGTGCGTCAAGCACTTTGTTCACATCTGGCTCAAACTCATAAAGCGGGAAAACCTCTGATTTGCTCGGTGGCTCTACGCCTTCAACCACCTCAAGCGGTAGGAGTCGAACTACCTCCGGAACCTGAGAGATCATCGAAACGAAACGGTTGTAAACCAGATGAATCTCGTCGACTCCGCCGTCTTTGAAATCGGTATTGAAATCAGCAACCACTGCATCGGCGATTGCCTTGGCGGTTTCAAACTCCGGAAGGTCTGTTCCGCCAATCCACTGCTGCCTTGCGGTACGGCGGCGGAAGTTGAAGTAGCCAACTGCCTTACGGCCAACTAGGTAGTAAACGACATCCTTACCCTGAGATCTAAGCAAAGTCGCAAGCTGCTCAACTTCCTTTAGAACGTTCGAAGAAAATGCTCCCGCCAGACCGCGGTCTGAAGTAAAGATAACTATCGCTGCGCGATCGATGCTCTCTGGTTCGGTAGTTAGCGGGTGATCGATGTTTGAGTAGGTCGCTACGGCAGAAACTGCGCGGGTGACAGCCCTCGAGTAAGGAGTAGAAGCTGCAACGCGCTGCTGCGCCTTGTAAATGCGAGAAGCCGAAATCAACTCCATGGCGC
>ERZ1022756.101-NODE-101-length-31612-cov-8.631746_pt1 | contig 31612 bp, 30 predicted proteins | sample MGYA00520902_ERZ1022756 | MGnify/ENA primary metagenome ERZ1022756 (study PRJEB33162, sample SAMN09537601) | freshwater metagenome | isolation source: freshwater | place: Canada:Alberta | collected 2017-07 | study: EMG produced TPA metagenomics assembly of the...
TAGGTAAGTAGTTTTCTGTGCACAGCAATCGGGTTAATGATTTTCCTGACCCGACGCTGGCTCCCGCTGACACAGATCTAATCGCAATCAGTGCTTTTGATTCGACTGGGTTTGCACTTGAACTAAATCCCAATATTGTTTGGCCAAAACTTACAACGTTCGGTTCTAATTGGAATCCAGAAACTCTGCTCGCTGCTTATTCTGTCGGTTTATTTCCAATGCCTTATGAAATCGATGGACAAGAGTCAGCAATTGGTTGGTGGTCTCCACATTCACGGGCCATATTTCATCCCGGCGAGATACATGTATCAAGATCACTGCGGGCAACTCGAAAGAAATTTAAAGTAACCATTAATCGCGACTTCGAGGCCGTAATTAGAGCTTGCGGAAACCCAGATCGCGAGAGCGGATGGATTAATGAACAGGTGGTTTCTGCCTTCATAGCCCTGCACCAATTGGGTATGGCGCACTCAGTTGAGGTTTGGGATAAAGATGGGCGGCTCGCTGGCGGGCTTTACGGATTAGAAATTGGTGGAATCTTTGCTGGGGAGTCGATGTTCCACGTCGCTAAGAATGCTTCAAAAGTCGCCTTAGCCCACCTTGGAGAGACTCTAAATGACGGCAAGGGAAGGCTAATTGACACTCAATGGATGACCAGTCATCTGGAGTCAATGGGCGCAAAACCCCTTGAAAGAAGGGAATATTGTGGAATTTTGCCTCAGTTAATGGCAATTCCGCCAGTGCTTTCGAGTACTCCGGGTGGCCCAAAATCAGGGTGATGCTTGCGAACTGAAATCTGGTCCATTTGCCCCAACAGGGACTTAGCAACTCACTTTGTTCGGCAATGTGATTTTGGTCCCTTGATCGATCCCAGACCTCATTATTTCCAATGCGTGAGGTAGTGTTTGAAGCAAGAAAACCTTGTATTGGCGCGCCTTAAGTGCCACTGCTAGATCAGACCTGAAGGGCCATTCACTCGTGAAAATCACAGCTCGCCGAAAGCAGATTAGAACCTTATCTGCGGTTTTGCTTGGAACAGTTCTGCTGTCTGGATGCTCGCTTGATAACGAGTATGGCCGCCTTGGTATGCCTGAGCCAGCTACCGAAGAAGGCAATCGAATTCTGTCATTATGGCAGGGCTCATGGGTTGTGGCATTAATCGTTGGCGTATTTGTTTGGGGTCTGTTGATCTGGGCAATCGTTGCGTATCGTCGCAAAGAAGGCGACGGTCTTCCGGAGCAGACTCGATACAACGTCCCGCTTGAACTCCTTTACACAATCGTGCCGCTGATGATGGTTATGGCACTGTTCTACTTCACGCAGCGCGACCAAACAATTTTGACGAAGCTTGACGACAGCCATTCACATAGCGTGAATGTTGTTGGCTGGCGTTGGTCATGGGCTTTCAACTACGAAGAAGCAGGCGTCTACGACGTTGGTACTCCGGGCGAGCCACCGGTTCTATGGCTACCTGTAGATGAAAAAGTTAAATTTGAATTAACTTCACCAGACGTTATCCACTCATTTTGGATCCCAGCGTTTTTGATGAAGATGGACGTAGTCCCAGGTCGTAACAATCAATTTGCAGTTACGCCAAACACCGAGGGTGTTTTCATGGGCAAGTGTGCTGAGCTTTGCGGTGTGGATCATTCTCGAATGCTCTTTGATGTGAAAGTGGTTTCACGCGAAGAGTTTGACGCCCACATCGCAGATCTAAAGGAACGTGGACAAATAGGTCGCCTTGATACCGGCCGAACAGAAGTAGCGGGAGTTTCCTAATGGCAATTTTAGATAAGCCGGTATTAACCACGACACAGGTGCCATTGCGCCCACCAGCGAAGAAGGGTAACAAAGTCGTTGGCTGGATGACTTCTACTGACCACAAGGTCATTGGCAACCTTTACATGGTTACTTCATTTGCGTTCTTTGCGATTGCTGGCTTGATGGCACTTGTGATTCGTGCAGAATTAGCGCGTCCGGGCTTGCAGTTTGTTAGCAACGAACAGTACAACCAACTTTTCACTATGCATGGAACGCTCATGTTGTTCCTTTTTGCAACTTCACTTTTTGCTGGCTTTGCAAATGCAATCATGCCTCTGCAAATTGGTGCGCCTGACGTATCGTTCCCAAGATTGAACATGATCAGCTACTGGCTATACCTGTTTGGTGGAATCGTCGTTGTTCTTGGCTTCCTTACTCCGGGTGGCGCTGCAGGATTTGGTTGGTTTGCGTACGCTCCGCTATCTAACGTTGTTAACTCACCAAACGTAGGTTCAGATCTTTGGATCATGGGTCTAGCTATGTCAGGTATGGCGAGCATCCTGGGTGCCGTTAACTTCATCACAACAATCTTCACGATGCGTGCGCCAGGTATGACAATGTTCCGCATGCCGATTTTCACCTGGAACATTTTGCTTACAAGCGTTTTGGTGCTTATGGCTTTCCCAGTTCTTGCAGCAGCGCTGTTAATGCTGGAGTCGGATCGAAAGTTTGGCTCGCAAGTATTTGACGCGGCAAATGGTGGCGCAATTCTCTGGCAACACTTGTTCTGGTTCTTTGGGCACCCTGAGGTTTACATTATTGCGTTGCCATTCTTTGGAATCGTGACCGAAATCCTTCCAGTCTTTAGCCGCAAGCCAATCTTCGGTTACAAAGGTCTTGTGTTTGCAACTATTGCAATCGCAGGTTTGTCTGTAGCAGTTTGGGCACACCACATGTACGTAACCGGTGCGGTGAATTTGCCGTTCTTTGCGTTTATGACGATGCTCATAGCCGTGCCTACGGGCGTTAAATTCTTTAACTGGATCGGCACCATGTGGGGTGGCTCAGTTAGCTTTGAGACTCCAATGCTTTGGAGTATTGGATTCCTAACCACATTCTTGTTTGGTGGTTTAACCGGCGTCATCTTGGCAGCGCCGCCATTAGATTTCCACGTCAGTGACTCTTACTTCGTTGTTGCGCATTTCCACTACGTTGTGTTTGGAACTGTGGTGTTCGCTATGTTTGCCGGTTTCTATTTCTGGTGGCCAAAGTTCACTGGAAAGATGTTGGACGAAAGACTCGGCAAGCTTCACTTCTGGCTAGTCTTCTTTGGCTTCCACATCACGTTCTTAGTCCAGCACTGGTTAGGTGTCGAGGGTATGCCACGTAGGTACTCGGACTATTTGGCCAGTGATGGATTTACGACACTCAACATGATTTCCACGGCTGGCTCGATAGTTCTTGGCGCCTCCACGTTCGTGTTCTTCTGGAATATGTACAAGACCAACAAGTACGCGCCGATGGTAAACAATGACGATCCATGGGGTTGGGGTGCCTCACTTGAGTGGGCTACTTCATGTCCGCCGCCTCGACACAACTTTGTCGAAATCCCAAGGATCCGAAGCGAGCGCCCAGCTTTTGACTTGCATCACCCAGAAGTCGCTGCGATGGAGCAAGCAGACCGCGATAAGGCATTTGAAAACGCTGCAAACGGTACCAAGGATTAAGGGAAGTTAAATGATTATCGGTGGCAAGCTTTTTGCGTACGGAACTGTTCTTTACATTGGACTAGGTGTCGTCTACTGGTTTATGAGTGGTGACGTTGTTGGAACTTCACTTCTTGCTTTAACAGGTGGGCTGGCCTTCCTGATCGCTTTCTATGTATTGTTCACTTCAAAGCGAGTCGGCACGCTTCCAGAAGACGTTGAGACTGCGCTGATTTCAGATGCAGACACTGATTACGGATTTTTCTCACCTCACTCCTGGTGGCCATTTGCGATTGGAGCCTCAACATTTGTTTTCGTCCTGGGCTTTGTGTTTGCAACCTGGATGATGATTCTTGGGCTATTTGCGCTAATGATGGCAATTTATGGATTGATTTTCGAGTACTACCGCGGACAATTCGTAAAGTAATCCAGCCATAGTTTTTCTGTGATCCCTTCGCTAAGACTCGCTACAGCTTGCAAGGCTGGGGAACTCGCTGGTCGCATCTCAGTCAGACTCGGCCGTGGGCGAGGGGAAACTCTTAGCGGTCGTGTCATCCTTGCACTAGACCCCAAGGCGATTTCTAGGCTCAGCCACAACCGTGACATTGTTCTGGTTTCGGGAACTAATGGCAAAACAACTTCCACTAAAAACTTGGCGAAGATCCTTAGGGATTTTGCGGGTGAGGGAGTAAGCACCAGTGAATCTGGCGCCAACATGCCCGCTGGAATTGCATCTTTATTAGCTCAGAAACCTAGAAGTCGATTCGCGGTGATTGAGTGCGACGAGATGTATCTGCCAGAAATTTACGCACAGACCAAACCAAAAGTTATCGTCTTATTGAATCTGTCAAGAGATCAACTGCATCGTACTGGTGAAGTTCGGAAAGTTTCTAATTTGTGGCATAGCGCCTTCAGTAAGGATGATGTGACTTTTGTGATTGACCGCGACGATCCTTTCCTTGAGCATGCAGTGTCACAAGCGGGTCACGTGATTCGAGTATCGTTCAATGGTCGCAGGCATCCTGATGCAGCCACTTGCCCGAACTGCGCTGCGATCCTGGATTGGTCAGCAGATGATTACTCATGTAGATGCGGATTAGGAGCAAAGCTTCCCGACGTTAGGTCTGATAAGCGCCTAGATGGACCGCAGCGAAATACGGTTTTGATTATTGAAGCAGCCAGGTTGATGGGGGCCGAGATTCTTGCAAATGAGGCTGGCGAACTAATTGAGCAATCGCCAGATCGGATTCATGAGTTTTCTGCCTCCGGAAGGAAAGTCTCGACTCACTTGGCTAAGAATCCAGAAAGCTGGCGACAGGCACTTGGAGACGTAGAGGCAAATCAAATTGTTCTCGCAGTTAATGCTCGAGGTATTGACGGGCGTGACACGTCCTGGCTTTGGGACATCGACTATTCCAATTTGCTTGGGAAAAAAGTCATCTGTACTGGTGAGCGGAGACTCGATGTGGCGTATCGACTTAGCGTGCAGGGGGTAGATGTTTCAGTTGCTTCAAGTTTTGCGCAAGCGGTAAGTGAATTCTCGAGTGAACCAATTCAAGCGATTGTTAGCTACACCGCATATCAAGACCTGCTAGCGGCAGAACTTGGATTGACCACCGGTAAGGGTGAGGCCAAATGAGTTTGGTAATCGTCCGCCTGTATCACGACTTACTCGGCACTTATGGTGATCAAGGTAATGCCGAAATCTTGATGCACCGAGCCAGAGCACGAAACATCGATGTTGAGTTAGTCGAAGTAACACCCGACATGTCAGTACCTAGGACAGGTGATGTCTACCTTCTTGGTGGAGGTGAGGACGGCCCACAGGCGGCCGCTCTGGATATGTTGAAGCGTGATGGCGGCCTCAACTATGCCGCGGCTGGCGGAGCTACAGTTCTGGCAATTTGCGCCGGATTTCAGATCATTGGCGAGACACTTCCAGACTCCGAAGGCAAAGCAACTTCAGGTCTGGGACTAGTTGATGCCCACACGATCTATGACTCGTCGGCGCGAAGTGTCGGTGAAATTGTTATCGAGCCCACTCGTGGTGGTCTTCCAGTATTGACCGGCTTCGAGAATCATCAGGGATTGACTCGACTTGGTTCTGAAATGCCGCCACTAGGTCGGGTAAGACGGGGGATCGGTAATGGATTCGATTCCCGCGAGGGCGTATGGCATGGCAATGTTCTTGGCACATACATGCATGGGCCAGTATTGGCTAGGAACCCAGAACTTGCGGATGCAGTATTACAGTGCGCCGCTGGTCCACTGCGCCCATTCGTCGATCCGTTAGCGAATGCTTTGGCACAAGAGCGCAGAACAGCCTTGAGCGGACATTAGTTCGCCTGACTAACGTGTCCATTTGCCTATAAAAAAGCCCCACCTGCAAATCCAGGCGGGGCTTTTTTACTAGTTATTAATGCTTACTTATTTCCTTTAGGTGTGACTCTGCCTCATGCAGTTCGTGCGCAGCATGCTCAGCAGCAGCCCGCATTTCCTCATCTGTTGGAGTTGGAATCACGTCTGAGTAGAACCATTGGGAGAGCTTTGCTCTTGCAATTGATTTAGCAGCCTTTGGATTACGAACCCCATTCTCATCAACTGCAGATGGTAATGCCATCGGAACTACATCAGCCTTAGCAAGAAGCTTTGCTTTCTCTGCCTCACCAATTGGCTCATGAATTTCAATGAATTCACCATTAGGTAGTCGGAGAATGCGTCCAGTTTCGTATCCATGTAGCAACTTGTCGTTATCACGACGCTGCAGGCCAAGGCAGATTCGCTTGGTTAACACAAACGCTAGTGGCGGAAGAATGAACAACAGGAATCTAAACGTCCAAGTGATTTGGTTAATCGAGAGATTGAAAGCAGCGGCAATAACGTCGTTACCACCAGAGATCACCAGAATCATGTAGAACACCAATGCCATAACACCTAATCCAGTGCGGGTAGGTGCGTTACGAGGGCGATCCAAAAGGTGGTGTTCGCGCTTGTCGCCTGTAGCCCAAGCCTCAATCCATGGGTACAGACCTAGAAGGGTGAACATAATTCCCGGGATCACAAGAGCAGGAATCAAGATATTCCAGCTTAAGTAGTATCCGAAGATTACTGACTCCCAGTTAGGCATCAGTCGAACTGCGCCATCAAGCCATCCGATGTACCAGTCAGGCTGGGAGCCTGCCGTAACTTGTGATGGCGTGTACGGTCCGTAAATCCAAATCGGATTGATCGTGACTAATGCAGCGATCAAAACAGTGATTCCAAATACTACGAAGAAGAAGCCTCCAGCTTTTGCCATGTAGATCGGGAACAAACGGAAACCAACTACGTTGCTTTCGGTGCGACCTGGGCCAGGGAACTGGGTGTGCTTTTGGTAGAAAACCATAATTAAGTGCACGGTGATCAGCGCAAGCAAGATACCCGGAATCAAAAGAATGTGAATCGCATAAAGACGCGGCATGAAGTCAGTACCAGGGAATTCGCCACCGAATAGGAACATTGCTACATAAGTACCAATGACTGGAAGCGCCAAGATGATTCCATGAGCGATACGTAGACCAGTTCCAGATAGAAGATCATCTGGAAGTGAGTAACCTGAGAAACCTTCAAGAAGCGCTAGAACTAAAAGCAGCGTTCCAATTACCCAGTTGATTTCGCGAGGCTTGCGGAATGCGCCGGTGAAAAACACTCGAAGCAAGTGAACCGAAATCGCGGCTGTGAAGAAGAGTGCAGCCCAGTGATGAACTTGGCGCATCAACAAACCACCACGAACGTCAAACGAAATCGCCAATGAGGACGAATAGGCCTCAGTCATCTTGACGCCCTTAAGTGGAACATAAGAGCCGTTGTAGACAATTTCAGTCATCGATGGGTTGTAAAACAGCGTCAAATAAGTTCCAGACAGCAACAGAATTATGAAGCTATATAGAGCCACTTCACCGAGCATGAAGGACCAGTGGTCCGGGAAGACCTTGTCGACTAAGCGCTTGGTGAAACTAGCGGAAGCAAGGCGATCGTCGATGTAGTAGCCGACTGTGCCGCCTTTGGTGGTTGGCGCAGCATGTGCTGGCGCCTGGATTGATTCTTCGGTTGTGCTCATCCGCGCTCCCAGAAACTAGGTCCTACTGGTTCATTAAATCCACTTTGGGCAACTAGGTAGCCCTCAGCATCAACCGTGATCGCAAGTTGAGGCATGCGACGTGCGGCTGGTCCGAAAACCACATTGCCCGAGTCTGCTAGGTCAAACGTAGACTGGTGACACGGACACAGCAAGTGGTGAGTGCGCTGTTGGTACAGTGACGTTGGACACCCTAAGTGCGTGCAAATCTTTGAAAAGGCCAAAACACCCTGATAATCCCAGGCTTCACCCTGTTGCGAGACAATATCCGCTGGATCCATTCGCACAATAATGATGGATGCCTTACCGCGCTGATTTAGGTTGTGCTCTTCGTGCTCAACCTCCAACAAGTTCTCTGGGACAGCATTAATCAAGCCACCAATTGGAATGTCAGATGCTTTGATTTTCTTGTAGGTTGCGTCAGTAACTAGGTGAATACCTTCATCCCAGATGGTTTCACGAAGCCGAGTGCCCGGTAGGGGACCAAGGTCACGAAGTAACACAATCAACGGAACCGGGAACAAAGCTAGGGCGCCAAGCAAAGAGCGGCGGATAATCTTGCGCTCACGGAAACCAGACTCAGCTGCGCCGCGCTGCAAACTTGATTGCACTGCAGCACGTTCTTCATTCGATGAAGTTAGCGCGTGACGTTCTTGAATAACTTCTTCATCAGGCATCAATTTCTTTGCCCAATGAATGGCGCCAAGACCAATCAGCAGGATTGCCATTCCAAAGGTGAATCCAATTGCCAAGTGATTTGCGTTTACAACGCCGATGATAGGAGCATCAATCAACAAATCAGCTGGAACGAGAATAAATGCAACTACGAAAAGAATCACCATTAAAGACGAAAGACCGAACATTGTTGCAACTTGACGTTCAGCTCGAATAGCTGCCTTTGGGTCTATGTCAGCCTTGCGTGGAACATGAGGTTCCATTGGGAAGACGGTAATGCCGCTGACTAAATCCTTGCCGTCTTTGGCGCCATATGGATCACCAGTTGGATGCTCTAATTCATTCATTACTTTGCTTTCGCTCCGATCCAAACTGCGGCGATTACCAGCACGCCTAGGCCAGCGACAAAGATAAACAAGCCCTCTGATACCGGACCAAGTCGCCCAAGACTATGTCCACCAAAACTCTTTTCGGATTGAAGTTCTGCAACATAAGCGATGATGTGCTGCTTTTCTTCAACACTGATAGTGCTGTCTGCAAAAACTGGCATAGCCTGCGGACCGGAAACCATGGCTTCATAAAGGTGCTTTGCACTTGAGTCCATCAGAGACGGAGCGTAGCGACCTTCGGAAAGTGCGCCACCAGAACCGGATGCTCCGTGACATTGCGCGCAGTTAGTGCGAAATAGCTCGCCACCAAGTGCTAATTCAGCATTTGTGGTGTCAAGCATCTCTTCGGTTGGGATAGCAGGTCCTGCACCCAAAGTTGCGATGTAGGCAGCTAAGGCAGCAGTTTCTTCATCGGTGTAGGAAGACATGTTCGGCATTGCTTGGACGCCTGGGGCAGCTAGTGGCATTCGACCAGTAGCAACTTGGAAATCAACGGAAGCAGCTCCGACACCAATTAGCGATGGGCCGTCCGAGGCACCTTGGGCTGCCAAGCCATGGCAGGAAGAGCAACCTTCTAGGAACAACTGCTTACCTTGCTCAACTTGAGTCTCGGACTTCGCAGCTACTTTAGGAGTAGTGGATCCGCTTACCGTGGCATAAGCCACTCCGGTTGTACCCAAGGCAACGAAAAGTATTGCAAACAGTGCCAGCGGGTGCCTTTTGTTGATAGCCACAGAATTCCTTTTCAATTTAGTTACGGTCAAGCATCTTTAGTTTTGGGTAATGCAGAACTATTGGATCAAATAAATCGTTGCGAATAGCGCGATCCAAACTACGTCAACAAAGTGCCAGTAGTAAGAAACCACAATCGCGGTTGTCGCTTGCTTATGTGAGTAATTTTTTGTTGCGTAGGTTCTAGCCAAAACGAAAAGGAAAGCAATCAGACCACCAGTAACGTGCAGTCCGTGGAAACCAGTCGTTAGGTAGAAGGCCGAACCGTAGGCGTTAGAGGAAATCGTGAGTCCTTCATGAACCAACACGGCGTATTCATAAACCTGACCGGCAACGAAGTAAAAACCCATTAGGAAAGTGATAACGAACCACTTACGTAAACCCTTGACGTCACCACGTTCGGCTGCGAATACGCCCAGCTGACAAGTGACGGAGGAAAGCACCAAGATTGTGGTGTTAAACGATGCGAATGGGATGTCGAGAAGCTTGACTTCTTCAGCCCACAATTCTGGGTTTACCGAGCGAAGCGTGAAATACATTGCAAACAATGCCGCGAAGAACATTAACTCGCTGGCTAGCCAAACAATCGTGCCAATTGACACCATATTTGGACGTTCGGCTTGGCTTGGGACTCTGATGGCAGTAGATGTACTCACTCTTAGAGTTTACCTACTGCCTAGGGGAAAATCCCCCCAGGATAGCCAAAACTGACCTGATGTGACCTATTGCATTTTGGGGTCAACAATTGACAATCCCAATTACCAATCCGAGTGTGCTGTCAGATACTCTTTTGGAGTGTCGAACAGTGCCCCCACCCTCAAAGTGCTTGTTTATAGCGATGATTCTGCGGTCCGATCCAGCATCAAGATAAGCCTAGGTCGCCGGCCTTCCCTCGATTTTGGCGATGTTGAGATCCTGGAATGTGCGACTCATCCGGCTGTGATCGCAGCCGTTGATTCTCGGCCATTCGACCTATTGATTCTTGACGGTGAAGCCACCCCATCTGGCGGCATGGGGCTATGTCGTCAACTTAAGGATGAAATCTTCAATTGCCCACCAGTTTTGGTGCTGGTAGGTCGGGTAGATGATCGCTGGTTAGCAACATGGTCGCGAGCAGATGCAGTTGTTGCTCATCCAATCGATCCGCGCGCTGTTGTGAATGCGTGTCTCGAACTACTTAAATCCCGAAATTCAATTTCCCAATAGGGAAGTACGTCAATCATGACTGAAGCAAGTTGGAAGCAAGTTTTAGGAACATTAGTTTCCGGTGAAGACCTGTCATTCGACCAAGCCTTTTGGGCAATGAATGAAATGATGTCTGGCACCGCCACTGACTCACAGCTTGCCGGGCTAGTAATTGGACTTCGCGTTAAGGGCGAGACTCCGCAAGAAGTCAGCGGAATGGTTAAAGCAATGTTGGCCAATGCGGTCGAAGTCAATTTAGACCGCATCGCCGTCGACGTAGTCGGCACTGGTGGTGATGGTGCTCATACCGTAAACATTTCAACGATGGCTGCACTTACGGTTGCGGGCGCAGGTTTCCCAGTGCTTAAACATGGTAATCGTGCAATCTCGTCTAAGGCCGGCACAGCAGATGTTTTAGAAGCACTTGGTGTTGCAATCAATATGCCAACAAGCCTCTTATCTTCATGTGTTGCTGAGGCAGGAATTGCATTTTGCTTTGCACCGTCCCATCACCCAGCAATGAAGTACGCAGCAAATGTTAGAAAAGAACTTGGCGTACCTACTGTCTTTAATGTTTTGGGCCCATTATCAAATCCCGGACAACCAGAAGCCGCACTTTTGGGCTGTGCAGACATTCGACTTGCACCCGTGTTAGCGCAAGTTCAACTTGATCGAGGATTCAAATCCATCGTCGTTCGAAGTACCGATGGTTTAGATGAACTTTCGACTTCAGCACCGACACAGATCTGGGATGTAACTTCAGGCAGTTTGCGCGAATCTGTACTGAAGCCAAGTGAGCTTGGCTTGCAAGCAGCAACTCTGGATCAACTACGTGGTGGCGATGCACAGTTCAATGCTCAAGTTGTGCGAGAAATCATTGCTGGCCGCGCTGATGGTAACTATGCGGCAATTCGAGATGTTGTTGCATTGAACGCGGCAGCAACCATGGTCGCTTATGACGCTGCAAAAGGAGCTAATCGTTTCGGTCCAACGGAAGATCCAACGGTTCAGCGAATTTCCCGAGCGCTTCCAGTTGCCTATAGCTCACTTGATACTGGGGCGGCTAAGTCTTTGCTGGATGTCTGGGTATCTATCAGTCAGCGCTATGCACTAGCTGGCAACTAGTTCATTTGCCCGAATTCGTGCCGAAATCGGGTGCAACCAAGTGTGACCCTCGGAGATTTCAACCAGGCGAGTCACGCCATCACCCAGCCACTTAAGTATTAACTCCACCTCAGAAACCAGGGTTGGCAATGACAGATCTGATGGAATTGAATTCTTGAGCTCTTGCAAATAAGGCTTAGGGTCTTCGCCTGGGGGAGCAACAATTCCTGCAGCAAACCGACCGTGTGAAATTGCGTGAATTTCCCAGCCACCAATTGAATCTGGTTGCGCTGCAATCATTAGCGGAATTGCTGAGATTTCTCGCAATCTAGTGGCTCGATATACGCCATCTTCTAAAGCATGCATGCGGTCACGAACTAAAGCAGCATCTTCAAATTTTTCGTCATTGACTAAACCCACAATTCTTTCCATTAACTTTTTGGAGACTGCTGAGGAGTTTCCAGTCAAAATCGAATTTGCTTCAAAAACAATTTCGTCATATCCAACTGTTTCTGCACCAGTCAAACAGGGCGCTATGCAGCGATTCATTTCATAAAGTACGCACGGAGAAACGGAAGACTTGCTGGTAATGCGCTCTTTGCATTGCCGAATGTCAGTTGCCTGGTGCATCGCATGCATCGCTAGTTCGGCACTACTTGCATTTCGGTAAGGGCCAATCGAAATTCGATCCGAACTTGGTAAATGTGATTGGCGAGAAATAGAAAGTCTAGGAAACCTTTCATTCGTCATTGTTACCCAAGTAGTTTTTTCTGGATTCCTAGATCGAAAATTATATGTCGGACGCAATTCATTGATCATGCGCAATTCTCTAATGGCGGCTTCTAGTTGAGTGCTGCAAACATGAGCATCCACTCGTTGGGCAAGTTCGATCATTGCCGTCATTCGAGATCGGGTTTCAGCTGCCGTGAAGTAGGACATGACGCGTTTGCGAATGTTTGTCGAAGTACCAACATAAAGCGGTCGATTGTTGCCGTCATAAAAGATATAGACACCAGGTTTTTCTGGAAGTCCGTCTGCTAGATATCTCTTGCGCCTACGCTTTTCAGTGGCTGGCCCGCTGTATGTTTGCAGCCCTTCAAGATCATGAACACCTAAATTGCCAACTCTTTCAATTAAGCCATGCAAAACAGATGTAGTTGCGCGAGCGTCATCAAGTGCGCGGTGGGTTGGGCTGACAGGGGTCCGAAAGAATTGCGCTAATGTCGAAAGCTTTCGATTTCTCACTTCATCTTTCCGCAGGATTTTGCGGGCCAAAATCACTGTGTCTAGGACAAGCGGCTTAGGCCATTCGATATCAAATTTGGCGCAAGCAGACTTCAAAAATCCAACATCAAAAGGCGCATTGTGCGCAACCAAAACTGGTTGATCACCAGATTCAAAATTCGCAAAGGCTAAAAATTCACGAACGGCAGCAGCAACGCTAGGTGCGCCCGCCACATGATGATCGGTTATGCCAGTCAGAACTGAAATAAAGGCGGGGATAGGAACTCCTGGTGCGCAAAAAGTTCGAAACTCGCCAATGACTTCGCCGCCACGAACTTTTACTGCGCCGATTTCAGTGATTCCGGCGTCGATAGGTTTGCCACCAGCTGTCTCAAGGTCAACAACTACAAATGTTGTATGTGCAAGCGGTTTACCGATGTCGGAAATAGTCAGAACCGCGCCTTTGCCATTGGCTTGTGGAATTCCAATGGCTTCCGAACTGGATTGACTCATAATGGGGACTTTACTTGGAATCTCCGACAATTTAGGGACCGATCCTGGTTTAGGCACAGTTCGCGACACGGCTGGAGAAAACTGTCAGAGGGCTCTCATATCGTGTGAATCAGTTAGGCACCCGAGGATTTTTAGGAGTCCAATATGTTGATTGATTGCTCGAGCTGCATTATGCGAGACATCGCTTGCTCTGATTGTGTTGTTACGGCGCTATTGGGGCCGATGCCAGATTCGCTTGAGTCGCATAAGGATGTTTTAGATGTCCTAGCTACTGCAGGTTTAGTTGCCCCACTGCGTTTGATCAAGGGTGACTCGAACCCGGATACTTCAGCCGCCATTGCACAGTAATGCTTTTGGAGACGATGCATTTTTCAGGTAACTGACCCAATACGGCAAGATGTAACCATGGGTCGGACGCTTGTCATTACGAATGATTTCCCACCCCGTCCTGGCGGAATCCAAACTTTTGGCTATGAGATCGTTCGCAGATTTGAACCAGACTCAGTAACCGTCCTTACCTCTGATTGGGAGGGCGCGGCAGAATTTGATGCGGCGCAAGATTTCAAGATTGTTCGTGCCCAGACCCAGACGTTATTGCCATCAAAATCTACATTGGCGATGGCAAGAGAGATTGTTGTAGCTGAAAACATAAGTCGAGTTTTGTTTGGCGCGGCGGCTCCACTTGGATTGTTGGCTTCACCGCTACGAAAACTTGGTGTGCAAAACATTGTGGGAATGACCCAAGGACACGAAACCGGTTGGGCAATGACGCCGGTAATGCGACAAGCTTTGCGCAAAATTGGTAACGACACTGATTATCTGACTTACATCAGCGAGTACACGCACAAGAAGATCGCAAAGGCTTTAAGCCCTGATGCAGCTGCAAGAATGCGACGAATTGTTCCTGGCGTTAATGTCACCGAGTTTTCGCCTGCAAACGTAATTGTTGGAAATAAATTAAGAGCAGATCTGGGCTGGATGGATCGTCCGGTAATCGTTTGCGTGTCTCGACTAATGGCTCGCAAAGGTCAAGATGAATTGATTCGCGCATTACCTGAAGTCCATCGAACTTCGCCAAAAGCCAGTTTGATAATTGTGGGTGAAGGTCCATATCGAAAAGACCTTGAAAGTCTTATCAAGAAGTTGCGGCTTGAGGAGTTTGTTCACCTCACTGGGAAGGTAAGTCAAACGGATTTATCAAAGTGGTACGCAGCTGGTGACATCTTTGCCATGCCTTGCCGTACTCGAGTAGGTGGCTGGGATGTAGAAGGTCTTGGCATTGTCTTTCTTGAAGGATCTGCCACTGGACTGCCAGTAATCGTTGGCGATTCAGGTGGCGCAATCGATGCTGTGCTTGATGGCGAAACCGGATTCTTAGTTGACGGTAATAACACTGGCGAAATCGCACAGCGAATTTCTTTTCTGATTTCAAATCCAGATGCTGCAAAACAAATGGGTGAAGCAGGACGCAATTGGGTTACCCAAGAGTGGACCTGGGATCAGAACTTTAAGAAGTTGGATGGATTGCTTTCGGGCTTGGATTTTGCTGACTGATTTCTTTCATGTTCTGCCACGCAATAGCTGTTGCCCATAACAGAGTCAGAATTCGGATCGTATGCGCAACAACGGCGTACACACCACCTTGCTGGAAATCTAAGTACAACCATGGATAAATGAATTGTCCGATCCCAGCACTAACAAAAATCAATCCTAAAATCTTTCTAAAGTTTTGCTGAGGCGTAAATGCGCACACAGCCAATAGACCCAAAACCCAAACCATGTACTGCGGTGACAGGACTCGACTTGTCACGATTGAGATCAAAACTGCCAGTAACGCAATGTCCGCCGGACTCGCTGAACTCAATCTTCCTGAGACCCTCCAGAAAAACAGAATGCCAAGCAGGGCAATGCCAACCAAAGTAATAAGCAATGAAACAAGAGTGGTTCCCGAAGCTACTACTTCTATTGCACCAAATTGAAATGCTGACGAGACATTGCTGGGACCCGCGTTCCAAAGTTGATAGGGAAGCGCGCCAACCGATTCAATCTGCAGCCCACGCGAGCGCTGTCCACCAATAAAGGAAAAGCTTTCACTCCACCAAAGACTCAACAGCAAACTTCCAGTTGCAAAAGTGAAGGCGAACCAGGCGATCACCTTAAGTGCTGCACCCTTAGGGGTAGCAAGCAACAAAAGTATTGGCCACACTTTCAAGAGGGCGCCTACCGCGATTGCGATTCCAAACTTGCGAGCTTGTCCGACTGAAAGCAAGGCTGCAACTGCAGCCAGAGTTACGAAGACATCAAATCGACCAAGGATGATAGGTCCCATAATTAGTGGAGTAAGAATCCAAATAAAAACCGGTGTTGAGTTTTGTAGTTCACGTCCACGGCGAAACAAAAGCCAGTAGATAGCAAAGTCAGCAAGTAACGCCAAAAAAACAAATCCCACGGTATTCCCGGCAATTAGGTAACCGACAAGAAACACCACAGCTGCCAATGGTGGGTATTGCCACATTGGATCATTGATTGGAAAGAAAGAGTCGGCGATGTTTCCAGCCCACCAGTCGTACAAACGGACATCGCTGAATAAAAACTCAGATTTAGGGTAGAAGATGATTCCAAAACCGGAAAGCAAAACCCAAACTCTTGTTGCTAGCCAGCCTGAAGTCAGTGGAACTACCCGCATGGATTTCCGATCTAGGGACAGGATGTAAGAGTTCTAAGCGTAATGGAGCGATTAAACGGCGCATCCGAAAACCGCCAAAAGCGCCCAATTCCTGAGTCAGTAATTGCTGATAGGGCTTTCGTTGGCTACCGTAAGGGATGTGTCTGAACGCGATAACTTTTACAAGTTTCTAAAGAAGGTTGCCATTGGTCCGGCAGTTGAAGTCGCATTTCACCCTTGGGTTGAAGGATTAGAAAACATCCCAGAAACTGGTCCGGCAATTCTGGCTAGCAACCACTTATCTTTCTCCGACTCGATTTTCCTGCCGATTGCAGTGCCAAGAAAAATTACCTTCATGGCTAAGAGTGAGTACTTTGAAGGCCCAGGCGTAAGAGGAAAAGCAACTGCTGCATTCTTCCGTGGCGCCGGCCAAGTTCCAGTCGACAGAACTGGTGGAAATGCCAGCACAGCTGCAATTAGCACTGGAGTTCGCCTTCTAGGTGAAGGCCACTTGCTTGGAATTTATCCAGAAGGAACTCGATCATCAGATGGCCGACTTTATCGGGGTAAAACAGGTGTTGCCCGCATGGCATTGGAAGCAAAAGTGCCTGTCATTCCGGTAGCGATGATCAATACCGAAATGGTGCAACCGATTGGAAGATCGCGCCCTAACTTTGGTGTTGAAGTGGGTATTCGCATTGGTGAACCGCTTGATTTCTCGCGCTACTACGGAATGGAAGATGACCGCTTCGTCTTGCGGTCATTGACTGACGAAATCATGTATCGAATTATGGATTTGTCTGGCCAAGAGTATGTAGATAAATATGCCTCACGATCAAAGCGACCTGAATAACTTAGTTTGCGCAGGCTGATTAGTGGCTTAACATTTCCCCTTTGGGCTGACCGATCTCATTTAACAACTCACTAAACCAAGACTTCTCAGTATTAAATGGCTTTGCGCCTGCCACACGATCAAACTCACAAGCCCGAATCACATTTGACTGATCTTCATCTTGGCCGACAAGACCACTAATTCCGTCTAGAGCAGATCGCACAGCAACAACTGCACAATCTCTAATTAATTCTTGATCCCTTTTGTTTGCTGGAGCAGACCGTGAGTAGTAACCACTCTTTTGTACCAGAACTTTTTCTGCGCCAATCATGGGAGCGAATTGATCAGCAAACCAAGCGCCAGGATTGATTTTGTCGATCTTCACATGCCCGAATGGATCAACTGGTATTTCCTCACCGCGACTTTTCATCTCAGCAACAATTGAATCTACGCCAGCACCTTCGGAAAGGAAAATGTTTACGTTTCCAACTTGATTCATTACTGAGCTCAAGCGCTGTGCTTCGGCGGCTAAATCAATTTCTAATTCCGGAACGTAGACCGCATGCACTTCTCGATTCTGTCGAGCAACACCTAGTTCGGGTAGCCACTTCATCTCATCGAGTAATCCACGGTAGGAGACAGCAGTTGCAGCTGTTAGCCAACCGCAATGCCGGCCCATAACCTCGTGCACGATCAACATCTTGGTATTTGAGCTGTACTCCGAAACGATGTTGCTGAAATGGTGAGCGCCTTCATCGGCGGCAGTCCAAGCGCCAAGAGATTGTGCGATTGGGTAGACATCGTTATCAATTGTCTTTGGTAGACCAACAACTCCAAGACCGTAGTTATTCTTTGCTAAAAATGCGGCCAAGTCGGCGGCGGCAGTATTGGTATCGTCGCCACCAATTGTGTGAAGAACATCAACACCGTCCGCGATCAGCTGATCTGCAGCAACTTGTTGAGGGTCTTGTCCAGCGGCAACTAGCCCACGTTTTACGCAGTCATCGACATTTGTGAGCTTGACCCGGGAATTGCCAATCGGGCTGCCACCAAAAGCTTGCAGCAGATGCGCCTGTTTACGAACTTCGGGGGTAATAACCACGGAGTCTCCCAGCAGGAGCCCACGGTAACCATTGCGATAAGCAATGATTTCAACCTCTGGTGCCACTTTGGAGTATTCCTCAATCAGCGCACCAACAGCCGAAGACAGGCAAGGAGCTAGTCCGCCTGCGGTTAATAGTGCAACTCTTTTGATTGGCATATCGCAATTCTAGTCGTGGGTAACTTTTGCAATGGGATTTGCAGATTTAGTGAAGTGCCAGAATCGCCACTAATCTAGGGATGTGAGTGAGATTTCTTGGCCCAATCTGCCAGCAGCCCAGCAACCAGCTTGGCCAACTGCTGAGGGACTAGCCCATGCCCAACAGATATTGGCTGGCTTGCCACCATTAGTTTTTGCAGGCGAGTGCGATGAACTCAAATCACGTTTGGCCGCAGCAACAAATGGTGATGCCTTTGTTCTGATGGGTGGGGACTGCGCAGAAACTTTCGTTGCCAATACTGCCGATTCAATTAGAGCCCGCCTAAAGACCGTACTTCAGATGGCGATAGTTCTGACATATGGCGCGTCTATGCCAGTGGTAAAAATTGGTCGCATTGCAGGTCAATACGGCAAACCAAGAAGTTCATCCGAAGAGACCATAGACGGAGTTAGTTTGCCGTCGTACCGTGGTGACGCTGTCAATGGACTTGAGTTCACAGCAGAATCCCGCCAACCAGATCCAATGCGATTGGTTCAGACTTACCACGCAAGTGCCGCAACCTTGAATCTTGTTCGCGCATTCACTCAAGGTGGTTACGCAGATCTGCGCCAGGTTCATTCCTGGAATCAAGACTTTGTAAGTGAATCAACTCCAGGAAAGCGCTACGAAGAAATGGCCGAAGAAATTGATCGCGCCCTTTCATTTATGACTGCCTGCGGAGCCGACCCAGAAGAGTTCAAGCGAGCTGATTTTTACGCAAGTCACGAAGCGCTACTTCTTGATTACGAAAAGCCATTGACTCGAGTTGATTCCCGGACTGGAAATCTATATGACGTATCTGGCCACTTTGTTTGGGTGGGCGAAAGAACTCGTGAACTTGATGGTGCTCACATTGATTTTGTTTCAAAGATCAAGAATCCAATTGGCGTGAAAATCGGGCCAAAGACAACCGAGTCTGACATTTTGGGGTTACTTGAAAAGTTGAATCCAGAAAAGATTCCTGGTCGATTGATGTTTATTACTCGAATGGGTGCCGGAAACATCCGCAATGTACTGCCAAAGCTAGTTGCTGCTGTGCAAAAAACTGATCATCCAGTTTTGTGGGTTTGTGATCCTATGCATGGCAACACTACGGAAGCCGCGTCAGGCCACAAGACTCGATTACTTGATGACGTGATTGACGAAGTGCGGGGATTCTTTGAAGTACACAAGAGTGCGGGTACCCATCCAGGTGGAATACACATTGAACTAACTGGTGATGATGTAACGGAATGCTTGGGTGGCATTGGTGGCGTTAGCGAAACTGACTTGCCATTCCGATATGAAACCGCGTGTGACCCACGTCTAAATCGAATTCAAAGCCTTGATCTGGCGTTCCAGGTAGCAGACATGCTTAGGGATCGAAAGTAAATCCGCTAGACAATTTCTAGAGTGATTACCGATCCCTTTGGGGCCTTGGAGCCACCTGCAGGATTCTGCGAGTAAACCTTATTCAAGATAGCCACCGTCAACTTGTTGACAACCTTCACTTGAAAACCAGCGCTCTGCAGCGTTGTTGTTGCTGTTGCAACATCCATGCCAACTACGTTCGGTACGTCTACTAGAACTGGCCCTTTACTGAGCACAACCTTTATGACTGTGCCCTTAGGGACAGTGGTGCCAGGAATTGGATCCGTAGTCAGAATCGTTCCAGCAGGGCTGTCGTCAAAATCTTCCCGAATGGTTTCGGTGGTGAGGCCAAGTGCACCCAATATTGTGGTTGCATCTGTGATTAGGGTACCGATGATTGGTGGAACTTCTACCGGAGCGGGTCCCTTCGAAACGAGTATTGTGACTGGGGTTTCTCGCTTAACTGAAGTGCCACCAACAGGATCGGTGCTAACAACTTTTCCAACGGGTATCAATTCATCAAAGACTTCATTTGTCCCGGAGATCACTAGCGTTAAGGCTTCGAGCGCAGACGTTGCATCCTTGGGTTCTTTTCCAGCGAGATCAGAAGGAATTATGTAACGCTCTTGGCCCTTTGATACGAACAACTTAACTGGCGAACCCTTGCGAGCATTTTCTCCGCTAGCTGGCTCAGTCCTTATGATTGCGCCGGCGGGGATATCCTCGGAAAACTCTTCTACAACTTCAACACCAAGCTCTAATGGCGCCAAGATCACAGTTGCCTCATCAACCGTTAATGAAGTAACTGGCGGCACGACTTCGTAACTGCCAGTGAATTGATACCAAGCTCCACCACCAATCAACAGGGCAAGAATCAAAAGCAGCGGAGCCCACTTGCGACCCTTCGACTTTGTTGAATTGTCACGATGAACCCCGCTTGGACCGATTCCTGGATTTGGTTTTTGTAATGGCACTGCACCGGTGGCTCGGTGCGCGCCCCGTACCGGAGTTGGAATTACTTGCGTGTTCTGCAAAGGAAGCGCAGTTGTTAGTGCCTCAGCGCGAGGCACTGCAGAGATTGCTCGGATCACCCCGTCACGAAATTCGCGGGCGCTTTGAATACGTTCCGCAGGAGATTTCCTGGTGGCTGCAAGCACAAGGTGATCCACGGCAGGCGGTACGTCAGGCTGGATCGAACTTGGTGCTGACACACTGCTGTTGACGTGCTGGTAGGCGACATCCAGCGGAGAAGTTCCAGTGAATGGAACTAATCCAGTGACCATTTCGTAAAGCAAAATTCCGCAGGAATAAACATCTGATCTTTGGTCGACTGCAAGCTGTTGCACTTGTTCGGGGGACAGGTAAGCCATTGTGCCAAGTAGTACCGCACCTGTGGAATCACTAACTGGCGTATCACTAATGACTCGAGCTAAACCAAAATCCGTAACTTTGATATGCCCATCATTGGTAATCAATACATTCTCTGGCTTGATGTCCCGGTGAACGAATCCAGCATCGTGAGCTGAACTTAAACCTGCCAGAACTGCGCTGATGATTTCTAGAGCATGGGCGCTAGTAAATGGCCCAGACTGTGCCATGATTTCGCGGATGGTGCGCCCTTGAACAAACTCCATAACCAGGAATGGAAAGCCTTCGCTTATTCCTTGGTCGTGGACTGCAACGACATTGGGGTGGGTTAAAGCAGCAGTTGCGCGCGCTTCTTGGGTAAAGCGTTCTACGAAGTCCGGATCATTGACTAAGACCCCGCCGAGCACCTTTAGGGCTACGGTTCTGCCAAGTCTTAGGTCGGTTCCGCGGTAAACCGTGGCCATTCCGCCACGAGCAATGAGTTCATCGACGCTATAGCGATCCTCCAAAACTTTCCCCAACATGGGATCAAAGTTCGGTGAATCCGTCATTGCTTCATTCTAGATGCCGACACGAAATCTCGTCTCTGCGCCACGACAAGGTACATTTAGAGTTAACCGAAAGAGAGTCTCATGTCTAAGTTCGCCTATTTGAGTGTTCTTTTGGGCTGCCTTGCGGGCACAGCTTGGCTTGAATATTTTTTGCGAACCAATGTTTATCGCAGAACAATTCGTCTGATTTATACGGTTGTTCCAGTTGTAATAGTGTTTTCAATTTGGGACGCTTACGCTATCGCTCAGGGTCACTGGGATTTTGACCCACGTTACGTAACCGGTATCACCACCGTTGCAAACATCCCGCTTGATGAGATCCTCTTTTTTATTGTGATCCCGATTTGTGCGATTTTGTCCTTTGAGGCAGTTAGAAGTGCGCGGAACTGGGAAGCCGGAGACGAGGAAACAAAGTGACTTATACGCAGTTAGCAATCATTGGCGTTCTTGTCGTCATCGCCCTGGACCTATACGTCTTTAAGACATGCTTATTGAAACGAAAAGTCTTCTGGGTGTCCTACTCAATTGTGATTTTTTTCCAGTTAATCACGAATGGAATTCTTACCGGATTCGGAATTGTTGAATACGACGGCGCCGCAATCATTGGCTCGAGTACTCCAGAGGATTCCCCGCCAACATTTATTGGCGATGGGCGACTGGTATTTGCTCCAATAGAGGATTTATTGTTTGGGTTTTGTCTCGTTGTGTTGACCTTGATTATTTGGATTTGGCTCGGCCGAAAGGGCATACAACGGGAACCAAAATCAGGACCGCCAAGAAAGAGCGTTCACCGCTTTCTTGGTATCAAATAATTTATTTCCAGAGTTTGCGCGCCTGCAAGTAGGCCGGAATTGCAACTTGCAGCCTTCGCATCATTGAGACCGTGGCTCGCTTAGTGAATACTTCATAGTCAATCTCTTCTACAGCATCTACGATGCCGCAATAAAGAATTCGAGCCGTTTCAATGCAGGGTTGAGCTGATGCACCTAGCATTGCGATGCCGGCGCGAGAACTCTCTTCTAGTTTTTTCACTCTGGCAACTTGAAACTTTAGAGCTTTCTTTATTTCGGGTGTAGCAATTCGGGCTTCCAAGTCAGTCCTTGTTACTCCAAATTCTGCCAACTCTGAAAGCGGTAGATAAACCCGACCTCGTTCCAAGTCTTCGCCCACATCGCGGATAAAGTTTGCAAGTTGAAATGCAACACCAAGTTCTGTTGCATGCTTGTACGCATCCTGACTTGTTGGTTCCAATATCGGAACCATTTGGAGTCCAATTACCGCTGCTGAACCGTAAACATATTCGTAAAGATCTTCATAAGTTTGATATTCAGTAACCGTTAAATCCATGGTCATTGAATGCAGGAAGGCTTCAAAATGTTCGCGCGGAATGTTCCAGCGCCTTACGGTATCCAGAACAGCTAGGCATACTGGATCATCTGTTTCGCCCGAATCAAATTTAGCCAAAAACTCATTGCCCCAGACATTTAGTTGGTGGGCTTTCTCTGCTTCAGTGAGAGTAGAAGCCAAGTCATCAACAATTTCATCCGCGTATCTGGCAAATCCATAAAGCGCGTGAACGTAAGGTCGCTTAGCTGGAGGAAGTAGCAAGGTGGCTAGATAGTAGGTCTTACCGTGTTCAGCGTTTAGTTGCCGACACAATTCATAGGACTCGCGCAGCGCAGGATCATGGATTCCAGCAGCATCGAGATCACGTTTAGACACAGAGGTAACTTTATTCAATTGAGTATTGACTAGGAGCATCAACCCTAAGTTTGTTTGAAATTCGAGAAATTCACTATGGACGCGTAGGGTTACTTCAGCACAAGTTGTGTGAAGTTTTGGTTAGGAATCAAGTGGCTGCTCCAAACCCAGGTTTACTGGCTGCAATGCTTAAAGCTCAAAGACTAAATGGCGTTATGCGCTGGAAAGTTACCTTTACTGAATCTGGATTCAAAGGCGAAACCAATTTAGCTGCCTGGAATGGCATATGGCTGGAAACTTCTGCAGTTAAGTCAGTTCAAGAGTTTGTTGACGTGACAGCGAATCAAACTTCTAATGCCAGTTTGGTGGGTTCAACGCTTGCTGAGTTAGTTGAGACCCTGTTTTCAAATGATGAGAAACTTGGAAATGCCTGCATTGCTTGGTCGGGTTGGCAAGATTTATTGAAGTCTGATCCCGAAGGCGCGCTAGAGATTGCAGAATCCTTGGAGTTAGCCTGCCAAGCAAATTCGGCCGTTGTATTAGTGTGCGACTCAGTTGGTTCATTCCCCGGAATATCTGAACTTTCCCAAGGTTAGTTCTGGCGCTAAGCCAATTCTCGTTCTCGCGCTGATTCAATTTCAGTCGGCGTAGACGGCAACATGTCTTGCTCAGTATTGTCACCCAGAATAAGCGAACGCTCGGTTGTTGATGCCAGCATTGCAAGTCCAAGCGTTATTCCTGCTAGCACCATGGCTATGCCATCACTTAGTTCAAGAAACGTATCGGCTGTGGCACTGGAATTTGCAATGCCATGAATGGTAAATGCGGCAATTGCGATAACCATCAATCGAACTTGTCGGTGACTTAGTCCGGTAACGGCGAGCAATGGGATTGACCAAAGAAGATACCAAGGTTGAACAACTGGCCCAAGGACAACGAGTGCAACAAACGAAAGTGCGACACCTCGTGTTGCGCTTCGACCAGCTGGCCTAAGCACTAGCATCACTAGAACTATTGCCAGAACCACCGATCCGATCAATCGCGTTATGCCAACTGAAGTATCGACAACATTTCCAAATCCAAAGAAGCGAATTGGGCCACCAATAAGCATTCCGAGCGCAGTTGTAGGGGACAACCAACTTTTCACTGTGCCTGGAGTCGATAGGGAACCTATCCATCCAAATGGTCCAGTCTCAGCTAATGCCGAAGTTACAAAAAGCGTAGTTAGCGCAATGACTCCTGCGATGGCACCAAACTTTGCCCGCCTTACCAAACTTGCGCCACTACCTGCGGCTATCAAAGCTAAGAACGGAAGCAACACAATTGCGACAGGTTTGATTCCAAGAGCAAGTGTGGCCACCACCACACCTGAAATAAAGTGTCCGCGCAATGCCAAAACCATCGCAATACAAACTAAGCCAACCATCAACGCGTCATTGTGTGAGCCAGCAACAAAGTGCATTAGAACCAACGGGTTCATGACACCTATCCAGGCAGCCGAAACTGGATTCACGCCGTGTGCTTTAGCAAGGTAGGGAATGCTCAGGCAAATGAAAACAACCCCAGCAATTGAAGTTAATCTAAAAATGTACGAGGCAACCAGCGACGAATCTTGACTGATGGCAGCAACCGCTTTTTCAATCAACAGAAAAACTGGACCATACGGAGTAGGTGCATCACCCCAAAGTGGGTCTACGCCACTTTGAAACCACCCAGGAACTACTGAGACGCCTGATTCATACGGATTGTTTCCAGCAAGTTGCATTTTGCCTTGCATGAAATACGAATAGACATCTCGACTAAACAGTGGCGGTGCAAATAGCAATGGCAGCATCCATGCCACTAAGGATAAATAAATGGTTTCAATTCTTTGAATTTTTCCATGGAGCGCATCAACTCCGACCACAAGCCAAGCTTGAAGTATGAGTGCGGCTCCAACAACAACAAACGATCGAGTAAGCGCCAGGCCTATGGTTTCGGTTTGAACAAAGTCAATGAACTGCCATTGCAAAATGTCTGCTGAGAGTGGAAACCAGCCAACGCCTAGACCACCCACGGCAATAAACAACGAGCCAAGAAAGCCAGGTAAGGCATAAAGACCAAACCAGCCGGGGTCTGTAGAGATTCGGCGGGTTGGCATTACTTCAGAATACGCGCCTTAACGTCGCGCACGTGAAACATAAGACTTGTCTGGTCCAGTTATGCGTTCAGCAGCCAAACGGCCAGAGACTAGAACCATTGGTACACCAACACCTGGTTGGGTTCCGGATCCGGTAAACACAACATTTTCACCAAACATATTTCCTGGTCGGAACGGCCCGGTTTGCAGGAATGAGTGTGCGGCAGCAAAGGGTGCGCCGCGTTCCATGCCACGATCTGACCAATCTTGCGGTGTTGTAATGTGCTCAACCTCAATGGCGTCACCGAACCCGGTATATCCACGAGCCTGCAGTGTTTCAATTGCATGATCTCGGTAAGCCGGAGCCTGTTTGTTCCAATCAATATCAGCATCAAGATTCGGAGTTGGGAATAGCACGTAGTAGACCTGCTTGCCGTCAGGTGCTAATCCAGGATCGCTATACGTTGGGTTAGTCACCAAAACGCTCGGATCTGACATTAACTGCTTTTTGTCAATCAACTCTTCGAATACTCCGGCCCAACTATGCCCAAAGTGAATATTGTGATGTGCAATGTGGTCATACTTTGCAGATGATCCCGCAAGTAGCAAGTAACAAGACGGGGAATACTTAAGTCGCTTTACGCTCCAAGGTTCTTTCCCGAGTAAGTCACGGTAAGCAACAGGTAGATCAGGATTAAGTACAACAACGTCAGCAGCAAAGAACTCGCCATTGCTGGTTTCAACACCTACCGCACGGTTACCATTCATTCGAACTTTAGTAACTTCAGTGTCGTACTTGAATGTAACTCCGTGCTTTTCGGCAGCTTTAGCCATTGCAACTGGAAGCGCATGCATGCCACCCTTAGGAGCAAAAACTCCAGCGACTGAATCCATGTAAGCAATCACAGCGTAAATGGCCAGTGCGTCATAAGGAGATAGTCCTGCATACATAGATTGGAATGAATACACGCGCTGTGTTCTATCGTCCTTGAGGTACTGACTTACTTTTGGAGCCAGTTTTTTAAAGCCACCGAGCTTAATCAAGCGCACTAAATCCATCGACAACAGATCTAATGGTGAATCGATGTTGCGATCAATAAAGTTTTTCATTTCGTATTTGTAAAGATCGGTTACAAAATCTACGTACTTTAGGTAGCCATCTGCTTCACTGGCACCAATGACTCTTTCAATCTCAGCTGCCATCGCAGTTGTGTCAGAGTGAACATCCAAGACGCTGCCGTCTTGGTAGAAAGCTCGGTATAGGGGAGCGACTGGCTCTAAGGTTAGCCAATCATTCATGTTCTCGCCTAAGCAATCGAAGGCATCAGCAATTAAATCGGGCATTGTTAAAACTGTTGGACCGGTGTCGAATTCAAAGCCTCTATCGCTAATTCGCCCTGCTCGTCCACCTGGAATGCTCTCGCGCTCAATCACCGTTACATTTCGCCCAGCACCAGCTAGACGCATAGCAGCCGACAAACCGGCCAACCCAGCGCCAACAATTACAACGTCATCCGTTTTACCGGAGACAGTACGTGGTGAACCTGGAATCCATCTGGAAAAATTACTCATGTTATGCCGTCCGTTTAGTTGCGAGAATTGCAAGTTCGGTTAAAGCCGATTTAGCTTCGGAGCCATCATCGAGTGCGTCAAGAGCTGATAAAGATTTTGCAAGGTAATCTGAAATTCGATTCTCAACAAATTCCTGTGCGCCGCAAGTGATTAGAAGTTCCTGAAGTTTCGAAATGGTATCGGTCGATAAATCTGAGCTACCGAGATGTTCCGACAAATACTTCTTGTCATTTGAATTTGCATTTGAATTTGCAAAGGCAATCAACATAGTTTGCTTACCTTCGCGTAAATCATCACCAGCAGGCTTACCGGTGATTGAGCTATCGCCGAAAACTCCCAGTAAGTCATCCCGCAATTGGAATGCTTCGCCTAGTGCTAACCCAAATTGACTTAGCACTTCATTAAGTTCCGCAGAGGCCCCAGCAATTGCTGCGCCTAAATGCAGGGGCCTTTCAATTGTGTACTTTGCGCTTTTGAAGCGAATAACAGTTTCAGCTCGCTCATGCGTGATATCACCGCGCACTTGCTCAAGCAGGTCAAGGTATTGCCCGCTCATTAACTCAGTTCGCATGATGTCGTAAACAGATTTCGCTCGAATCAGTTGATCATTGTTAAGCCCACTTGTTAGCAACATCTCATCTGCCCAAGACAACGCCAAGTCACCAACCAAGATGGCAGCACCTTCACCAAAAAGTTTGGCCGAGCCACTCCAGTTATTTGAATTATGTAGTGATTCAAATTGTTTGTGGATTGCAGGCTTACCTCTTCGAGTATCACTTGCGTCCATAACGTCATCGTGAATAAGTGCGCAGGCTTGCAAGAACTCTAAACTTGCGCAGGCTCTTACGACCTCATCGGAATCTTGTCCACCCGCTGCTTGGAAACCCCAAAAAGCGAAAGCCGGACGCAGGCGTTTACCGCCTGCCAACAGTCCTTCTAAAGACTCAATCAAAGGCAAGGTATCGGTGGAAACTTTGGCCATTAGAGTCCTATGCTCAGACACAAAATCATCAAGATTGGTCTGAATGCGCTCTCGCAGCCCGTTGGCGTCTAACGGATTAATTCCCACTAGTTCAGGTTATGGGACGGGTGAACTTCTTGCACTTTCGGTTAGGCATAACAATGGTGCTATGACCTTTGATGAGTATTTAGTCACTTGGGCAAAGCTCCATGGCACGCACAGCCCAAAGGGTATGGTGCTTCTCTGGCTACGAATCTCGTTTGTGCTTTCAACGCCATTGACCAGGTTTAACCCAAATGCCATTACTGCCTTTGGTCCATTGCTTATGGGCTTAGCAATTTTTCTAGCTGCAACTCCAAATCAGAACTATTTTCTTGCCAGCCTTACCGTTCTAGTTGTCGGATTAGTTGACAGCTTCGATGGCATGGTTGCGGTCAGAACTTCAAGAACCAGTACCTGGGGTGCGTTTTTAGACGGAGTTGTGGATCGACTAATTGATGTTGGGATCGGAATCCTATTGATTGTTTTAGGAGCGCCAATTGAATTAGTTGTACTTGCTGTTTCCATTGCCATAGTGCATGAATACATGAGAGCAAAAGCAAGTGGTATTGGGTACCAAGAAGTTGGTGTCATAACTCCGGCAGAGAAGCCAACGCGAATTGCCCTTGGTGTGATGTTTCTATTTGCCAGTGGAATTCTTCCAGAGAATGCGACACAGCTGGCAACGATCGCTTCACTTGCCTGGATAGCTTTAGGCGCAATTAGTTTGCTGATGTTACTGAGGGTTTATCGAAAGAACATTAAGCAATAACCTGGCTTATGCACGACCAATATTTACCAGGTCGACTTAAGCGCGGCCAATCTTTATAGGGCCGGCTTAAGCGCGGCCAATACGACGAGCAACAATCTCAGCTGACATTCCAACTAGAGGCAATCCACCACCAGGATGAGATGAGCCGCCGACAAGATAAAGATTTGGAATCTTGGTTACGTTTTCAGGGCGAAGAAATGCTGATCGCATGCCGTTGCTTGATGTTCCATAAATGGATCCACCTGGAGCCAAGGTATTTACCTCTAGGTCAGCTGGCGTAACGGTTTTTTGCCAAATGCTGCGATCACTCGTTTCAAACCCGCGCTGCGCAAGTATCGACAAGATTTGCTTGGTGTAGTCAGCCTTTAGTTTGGAATCCGACCAATCAATACCTTCTGCCGGATTGTGGCGAGGCGCGTTGATCAACATAAACCAAGATTCATTTCCTGTCGGCGCCATGCGCGAATCGCTAGGGGAGCAGATATAGATAGTTGGATCAGAGACTGGCGAGACCTTTTTACCAATACTAAAAATTGAATCAAACTCGTCTTCATAGTTTTCTGGGAAGAAAACGTTGTGGTGCTCGAAGTCTGGTGTTTTACCTGACATCGCTTGCAGAATTACAAAGCCCGATAGCGAAGGTGTTGCCTTTGCAAGCGATTTTCTGGCCGATGCAGTTCGTTGCTGTGCCTCTTGGCTTAGCAAGTGCTGGTAAACATTTGAAGCATCTGCATTCGCCACAACAATATCTGCCGAGATGAAGCGCCCATCTTCAAGGGTCACACCTGAAACTTTAGGTTCGGTTGCGATGTTGATAACTGTGCAGCCAAATTCAAATTGCACACCGATATTGGTTGCACGTTCATAAAGCGCCCTGCCGAGTTCGCGAAGCCCTCCCGTTACGTGATACGTGCCAAACGTTTGCTCGATGTAGGGGACAGTAGCAAGTGCAGCAGGGGCTTGTCGTGGATCCGAACCGGTGTATGTTGCATAACGATCGACAAGAGTTATCAGGCGCGGATCTTTTAGGTAATGACTAGCCATGCCTCGCAAAGTTTTGGTTGGCGCAATGGTTTTAATGTCATTCAGGCGCCAAGAAAGGGCAAGCAAACTTTTTAGACCATGCAGTTCAGACTCCAAGAATGGCTTTCTGGTAACTGACCACATTTGAGCTGCTCTTCGCATGAACTGACGCCATTGTTCAGCGCTATCGCCGCCCAAGCTATCGCCAATTGCTTCAGCACATCTTCCAATACCAGCGCCTGGCATTTTCAAAACGCTACCGTCAGCAAATTGATAACGAAACGCAGTATCTAGATCGACAATCTCGATTGAGTCTTCAATTGCTGCTCCAGTTTTTAGGAACAGATCGCGATAAACGGCAGGCAGAGTTAACAAGCTCGGTCCAGTATCGAACTTGTAGCCATCATGTTCTACCGAACCGAGTTTGCCGCCCCAGGTTTGGTTGTGTTCTAGAACTTGAACTGAGTGCCCTTTGCTAGCAAGTCTGGCGGCACAAGCCATGCCACCCATGCCAGCGCCGATCACAATTATGTTTGCCACAGCCCTACTTTAGGTCCCTTGATTTCCAAGTGTTTGTTCCCGCCAGATGTCGCCACCAGGAAACTACATTGAGCAGGCTAAACGCCACGATTGATATTGAGTGAAACAGAGCATCAGGGAGCATTCTGCTTCGAGACGTTTTGGCTGAAACTAAGCGACCTGCAATTCCTAAAGCTAGACCAAGTGCAGCAAGAAGCACTTCATCAACAAAGAATCCAACTATTGGAAACACGTAAACAAACAGAAAGAAAGCATTTACAAACAAAGAACCGATTGGCCCACCAAAAGCATTCCAAAGGCTTTTCGAGTACCCGGAAATCAGATCCTGATTTGATTCATACATCTGGCAAGTTGCGATAGCTGAGCCATCAATTACGCAGCCAGTAAACCCATTTCGATAAAAGGATCTAAGCAACTCGATGTCATCAAGTACTTCACTCTTAATTCCTTCGTGACCACCGCTTACTGAATACGAATCGGCGCGACAAACTAGAAATTGCCCGTTTGCAACGGCCAAGCTAGGTCTAAGTGATGTTTTTGTCCGTCTTAGGGGCACAGTTGTTAACCAAGACCACTGGAGTAGTGGCTGCACAATCCTTGCTAAAAGTGTTGGCGCCAGTTGTCGTGGATACGGGCTCACAAGATGCAACCGGTTTTCGGTTAGAGAATTTATGGCAGCAGCAACAGCTAACGGTTCCAGCGTCACATCACTATCAATGAACACCAAGAAATCTGCATCAACAGCTTGGGACAGCCGATGGCAGGCCCAATTCTTACCAAGCCATCCCTGCGGCAGTTCTAGTTCACCAGTTATGATCTTCAACTTGCGATCACTGAATGCGAGTAACTTCTCAGCCGTGGCATCAGTAGAAGCATCATTTAGAACTACAACTTCAAAGTTTTCGAGCATTTCTTGATTGAGTGCGCTTTGCGCCGCAGAAGTTATGGAGTTTTCTTCATCTCGCGCTGGGATCAGAATTGCAACTCGAGAACTTATTTGAGTTGCTTTCGGGCGAATAATTGCAAAATGATTTAGAACTGCGTTTAAGGTCAGCAAAGCAGAAATGACAACTGCAACTGTAATTAACGTCGTTGCCATTGCATCCACGACCATGGAATCAAAACGATACCCATGCCGATAAATCCAGAAATTGCAACAACCGGCTGATTAAAGAATGGTGAAACTGGAACAATGTTCACCAAGAAACTCCCAAGCCAAACCCAAAGCATGAGGGCATGTGGTGTTGCATTGGAAACCTCAGACTGCTTTGGCTTAAGCGCAAATGAGAGCAGTGTGAAGATAACTGAAGTAGATAAAAACCAGCCAAAGAAGTTGGTTAGTGGGATCTCTTTTGTAGCTGTTCCATCAACAAACCAAACCCAATAACCCTCATTAACCATTTGCGGATCCA
>ERZ1022756.102-NODE-102-length-31566-cov-23.860715_pt1 | contig 31566 bp, 34 predicted proteins | sample MGYA00520902_ERZ1022756 | MGnify/ENA primary metagenome ERZ1022756 (study PRJEB33162, sample SAMN09537601) | freshwater metagenome | isolation source: freshwater | place: Canada:Alberta | collected 2017-07 | study: EMG produced TPA metagenomics assembly of the...
CGCGGCGGGCTGCTTTCCCTGTGGAAATGCCTCTCCCTCAGGCCGCGCGGGGTTGCTAGACAGGGATCATGTCTGATCCCACAATTACCGATGCGCCCGATGACGGCTTCGATGCGATCGTTGATGCGCCCTTCGATGCGGCGCTGTCCGAACGTTATCTGGTCTATGCCCTGTCGACGATCACCGCGCGCAGCCTGCCTGATCTGCGGGACGGGCTGAAGCCGGTGCACCGCCGCCTGCTGTGGGCCATGCGGCAGTTGAAGCTCAACCCCAACGATGCCTTCAAGAAATCGGCGCGCGTTGTGGGCGACGTGATCGGCAAGTACCACCCGCATGGCGACCAGTCGGTGTATGACGCGATGGTCCGGCTCGCTCAGGATTTCAGCCTGCGCTATCCGCTGGTCGAGGGGCAGGGGAACTTCGGCAATGTCGATGGCGATAACGCCGCGGCCTACCGTTACACCGAAGCCCGCCTGACCCGCACCGCGCTGGAACTGATGTCGGGGCTGGATGAAGGCACGATCGATTTCATCCCGACGTACAACGGCGAGGAGATTGAGCCGGAGATTTTCCCCGGCCTGTTCCCCAACCTGCTCGCCAATGGATCAAGCGGCATCGCGGTCGGCATGGCGACCAGTATTCCCAGCCACAATGTCGCAGAAATCATCGATGCGACGCTGGCCCTGATCGACAATCCGTCGGTCACCCATGAAGACCTGATGGACGTGTTCCACGGCCCCGATTTCGCCACGGGCGGCCATGTCATCGACAGCAAGGCCGCGATTACCGAAGCCTATCGCACCGGGCGCGGCGCGTTCCGGCTGCGCGGCCGGTTCCATGCGCCCGAGGCCAAGGAGGCGGACGACATCGCCGCCGGGATCGAACGGCTGGGCAGCGGGCAGTGGCAGCTCGTCATCTCGGAAATTCCCTATCAGGTGGCCAAGGGCAAGCTGATCGAACAGATCGCGCAGGCCATTGCCGACCGCAAACTGCCGATTTTGGAAGACGTGCGCGATGAAAGCGACACCGCGATCCGCATCGTGCTGGTGCCCAAAAGCCGCAATGTCGATCCCGATCTCCTGAAGGAAAGCTTGTTCAAGCTGACCGATCTGGAAACGCGGTTCAGCCTCAATCTCAACGTGCTCGACACCCAGCCCGGCTTCGGGCGCGCGCCGATGGTGATGGGGCTGAAGGAACTGCTGGAAAGCTGGACCTTCGCGCAGATCGACATCCTGCAACGCCGCGCGCGTCACCGGCTGGACCAGATCGCCAACCGGCTGGAACTGGTGCGCGGTTACATCATCGCCTACCTCAACCTTGACCGCGTGATCGAAATCATCCGCACCGAGGACGAGCCGAAACCGGTGATGATCGCGGAATTCGAGCTGACCGACCGGCAGGCCGAAGCGATCCTCAACATGCGGCTGCGGTCCCTGCGCAAGCTGGAAGAAATGCAGCTTCGCAAGGAACAGGACGAATTGCTGGGTGAGGAAGCCGAGCTTAACGCCCTGCTGGAAAGCCCGGCCAAACAGCGCACCCGCCTGAAGCGCGATTTGAAGGCGCTGCGCAAGAACTATGCCGAGGATACCCTGCTGGGCCGCCGCCGCACGCTGATTGCCGAAGCCGCGCCCACTGCCGTGTTCAGCATGGACGCGATGATCGAAAAGGCGCCGGTCACCGTGATCCTGAGCCAGAAGGGCTGGATCCGCGCGGCGAGCGGCCATGTGCCGCTGGATCAGGAATTCAAATACAAGGAAGGCGACGCGCTGGCCTTCATCGCCCACGCGCAGACCACTGACAAACTGCTGCTCGCCGCATCGGACGGGCGGTTTTACACGCTGGGCTGCGACAAGCTGCCGGGCGCGCGCGGCTTTGGTGAACCGCTGCGGACCATGGTCGATCTGGAAAGCGAGGCGTCGATCTCGTCCATGATGGTGCATCGTCCGGGCGGCAAGCTGCTGCTCGGCTCCAGCCATGGCAAAGGCTTTGTCGCGGAAATGAACGAGCTGCTGGCCGAAACGCGCAAAGGCCGGCAGGTGGTCAATCTGAAGGACGGCGCACGGCTGATCGTGATCCGCCCGATTGCCGACGCCCATGATCACGTTGCCGTGGTGGGCGACAACCGCAAGCTGGTGGTGTTCAATCTGGAAGAATTGCCCATCATGACGCGCGGGCAGGGCGTGCAGTTGCAGCGTTACCGCGACGGCGGGATGTCCGATGCGACCACCTTCGTACTGGCCGACGGATTAAGCTGGCAGATGGGCGGATCGGGGGAACGCACCCGCACCGAAACGGAAATCCGCCTATGGAAGGTTGCGCGGGGGGCTGCGGGGCGGATGCCGCCGCAGGGCTTCCCCAAGGCGAACCGCTTCGATTAACGCAGGCCGCCGCTTGGGCTGCCTGAAGCAGCACCGGCGATCTGGTCGCGGTTATACAGCACCATCAACTGGCCCTGCGGATCAACTGCGAAGTGTTCTTTCCTGAACCGCAGCGGGCCGTTCGGGCTGGTGAGAACAATGCGGTCGGCCTCCATATCCACCGCCGCCAGCGTGCCGACCGCGCGGCCGCCCACGGATACCACCGCCGCGCCTTCGACCAGCGCAGTATCGCGTTTGGCAATGGCATCGGCGATCCGTTCGTCCATCATCACGTCAACCTGATCGCGGGTGGCATTGATGCTTTTGCCCGCTTTCCCATCGAACACCATGTTCACCGGCACCGGCGCCTTGTGTTTGCCCGTGTCGATTATCACCACCTGCGCATTGGTGTCTGTGACTGTGCCGACAGGCTTGCCGTCGGTGCCGTAGATGGTGCTGCCGATATCCTGCGCCATGGCGCCTGCGGGGATAACAGCCAATGTGCCGGCCAGCAGGGCCAACCTGAGGATATTCATCATGTCACTCGCTGTCGGGGTGGGGAGGGGCAATACTAACCTGTGAGGGGGAAAGGGGGAACCGCCCCGCGGCCCCTCCGTCCCGCTTTTCGCCCCATTCGCCCCGTAGTTCGCGCTGGACTGGTGTTCAGGACGCTGTTCAGGATATCGGGCGCGCAAGTTCCTCGGTCAGCATGGTCTCGATCCGGGTGGAGTCCGGAAAGCCTTCTGCCACCCAGCGCGCCTCAACGGTTTGAAGGATGCGCGCGACCGAAGGTCCGGCGGTGATCCCACGCGCCACGATGGCGCCGCCTTTCAGCGGGAAGAGCGGCACCGTCCAGTCGTGCAGCGCGCTGGCATCGCCGCCGGTCAGCAGCAGGCGGTCCATGGCAAGCGGCAGGGACAAGCGATAGGCCAGCATACGCGGACTGTGCGCATCATCGGCGCTACGCCCGGCCGCACTGACCAGGCGGGTGCGTTGGGCTTTCGACAGGCGCAGGCGCGCGGCAACCGTTTCGGCCACATCGGGCGAAGGCGGCAGCAGCGCGGCAAGCCGCCGCACCGGATCAGGGGCAATGGCGTGCTGACGCTCGGCAGAAATGGTATGGGCAAGGGCGACGATTTGCGGGGGGCAGGCTTCCGGCAGGATCACGCCCAGCACGCCGCGCTGCCGCATCCGCACGATTGTGGCGTGGGGATCGGGCAAGGCGAGCAGAGCGAGCAGTTCGGCAGCGATGCGTTCGCGGCTAAGGCCTTTCAGCGTGTGGGCCAGATCGGCGCAGGCGTCTTCGGCTGCCGGATCAATATCGGCGCCGAAGCGGGTCTGGAAGCGGTAGTACCGCAGGATGCGCAGGTGATCCTCGGCAATGCGCTGCCGTGCATCCCCGATAAAGCGCACCCGGCCAGCGGCCAGATCGTCGCGCCCGCCGAAATAGTCCTGGATGTGGAGGGTTTCGGGGTGGGCATAGAGCGCGTTGATGGTGAAATCGCGGCGCGCGGCATCCTCCGGCCAATCCTGCGCAAAAGCGATCGTGGCGCGTCTGCCGTCGGTGGCAACATCGCGGCGCAAGGTGGTAACCTCGACCGGGCCATCCTTCAGGATTGCGGTGATAGTGCCGTGTTCGATCCCCGTGGGGACGGTGCGGATCCCGGCGCGGCCCGCACGGGCGATGACTTCGGCGGGCATCAGCAGCGTGGCGCAATCGACATCATGGGCCGGTACGCCCAGCAGCCCGTCGCGCACCGCTCCGCCGACCCAGCGGATATTCTCGGCCCCCAGCGCATTGGTCAGCGCGGCAAGGCCGGGGCGGCGGGTCCATTCCGCTTCGGACAGGTCACGCAGCATCGCGTAAAGCCTCCAGCGTGATCCGGCGTGACAGGTTGGCGATGATCGCGGCGGTCACGCCCCAGATGCGGAAACCCTGCCAATCGAGTTCGAGATAGCGGCGATTGGCGCCGCGCCAGAACACCTCGTTCGCGCTCCAACTGGCGGGATCGAGCAGCAGGGCAAGCGGGGCTTCGAACCACGCCTCGACCTCGGTGGGGCTGGGGACGAGCGGCAGGCCGGGCGGCACCACGCCGACCACCGGCGTCACCAGAAAGCCGGTGCCGGTGTGGTAGATATCGCTGGTGCCGATCACGCGCACGGCCTCACGCGGCAAGGCGAGTTCTTCCTCGGCTTCGCGCAGGGCGGCGGTGATCGCGTCTTCGCCCGGGTCGATCTTGCCGCCGGGGAAGGCCACCTGCCCCGGATGATCGCGCATCGCGCGGGGGCGCTGGGTGAGGATCACCTGCGGGTCATGCGGATCATCGGTGATCGCAATCAGCACTGCGGCAGGCGTGGCGCGGCCATCCCGGGCGAAATGCGCATCGCTGAGCAGATCGGGGATATCGCGCGCGTGCCCTTCGGCAAAAGCGCGGGCGAGGGGGGCGAAAATGCTCATGGCAGCAGGCTGAAGGTCGCGCCCTGACTGGTGACCTGCCAGCCGTTGTCCTCGGCCCCTTCGGCCAGCGCGATCTCTGCCAGTTGCGCCCAGGTCGAACGGTTCAGCCGCGCCGCGCACCCGCGCCGGGCATGGAGGTAGAGCGCGGGTTCATCCGCCGTGCCTGCTGCGCGCAAGGGGTGGTCCGGCCCGGCGATCACCAGGTCATCGGTGTTGAGCCGGAACGCCAGCGCGCCGTCCGCCCGCACGCAATCGGTGGCGATGAAGGCGGCATCCTCGACTTCGATCGACAGCTTTTCATACGGGGTGACGAGCCAGTGCTGCCCCGTATCGTCGCGGGTCAGCAGGCTTGCAAAGGTGCGCACCATCGCCTCGCGCCGGATGGGGCCGCCTTCATGGAACCACGTCCCGTCAGCGGCGATCACCATGTGGCTTTCGCCGACCTGGCCCGGCGACCAGGTTTCGACCGGGGGAAGCTTGCGCTGTTCGACCAGCTCCGCGATCTGCGCAAGCGTCAGGCCGGCAAGGTGAGGGGGCGGTTCGTAGGGCATAGCGTCAGGGGGATGCCAGATGGAGCGCGCAAGGTGAAGGGCTTAGTTCCCCGAACCGTCCCAAGGCCCGAGCATCCCCTCGGCCGGCATCGCGGCAAGCCCGTGGCCGCGCGCCAGCAACCGGTCCGTTTCATAAGGCCCGGGGCAACGCCACCCACCGGTCAGCGCCGCAGAAAAGCCCCAGCGCCCGTAATAGCCAGCATCCCCGATCAGCACTTGTGGTAAAGCAGGCCCACTGCCCGCCGCCAGCCGCGCGTCTTCGGCGATCATCGCGCTCATCAAACCCACGCCGAACCCTTCGCCCTGCCGTTCGGGCACCACGGCGACCGGGCCGACCATCACCAACGGAACCTGCCCGGCCTTGGTCTGCAACCCGATCGGCCAGCACTGGATCGTCGCCACCAGCATGTCATTCTCGTCCAGCGCGGCAAGGCTCAGGCCCGGCAGCCAGTCCATGCCTTCGCGGATCCGGTAGGCGGTGCGCGCATGACGATCCGGCCCGAACGCGCGGTCGAGCACTTCTTCGATCATCGCCGGATCGACCGCTTCGAGCGGGATCAGGGTGGCTGTCGCGGATGCCATCAGCGCGCGGTCAGCTTCAGCAGCCGGGCGCCCTTGCCATCCTCGGCGATCCACAGCGCGCCGTCCGGCCCCTGAGCGATCGCGCGCAGCCGCTTCTCGAAGCCGTAGCGCGCTGTCTCGCGAGCCGTCTCGCCGTCGATCCCGACAGCGACAAGCGCCTTGGAGCCAAGCCCCGGCATCAGCGCCTGCCCCTTCCACGCGGCAAACATATCGCCTGTGTAGATCAGCATATCGCCCGGCGCGATCACTGGCGTCCAGCTGGCTGCGGGCTGGGCAAAACCATCATCGGCCGCATGATCGGGGATCGGATCGCCGTTGTAATGATCACCGTTCGACCGCACCGGCCAGCCATAATTCGCGCCCGCTTTGACGAGGTTGAGTTCATCCCCGCCCGCCGGGCCATGCTCCACTTCCCACAACCGCCCTTGTGCATCCCAGTCCATGCCCAGGATGTTGCGGTGGCCCCATGACCAGATTTCCGCGCTTACCCCGCCCTTGTCGGCCAGCGGATTGCCAGCGGCAGGCGTGCCATCAAGGTTCAGGCGCACAATCGTGCCCAGCGTGTTCGAGGTGTCCTGCGCAGGCTGCATCTTCTGGCGTTCACCGCTGGCGACAAACAGATATTTGCCATCGGGCGAGAAGGTGAGGCGGTGGGAATAATGCCCGCGCCCTTCCACCTTGGGGGTCTGGCGCCAGATCACGGTCAAGCCTTCGACAGCGCAGGAATCGACAGCGGGGCAGGCAAGCGTGCCCTTGCCGACCGCCGCGCCGCGCGTGTCACCTTCACCCGCTTCGGCCCAGCTCAGATAGATGGTGCGGCCGTTCAACGGCGCATCGGCCTGAGCGGGCAGGAACGCGACATCGCCCAGCCCGCCTTGCCCGGCATAGGCGACCTGCGGCGCGCCCGCGACGGTTCCCCCCTTGCCGCTGGCGGTATCCAGCACCTTGAGCGTGCCCGCTTTCTCGGTGACAAACAGCATCGACGTGCCGGGCGCAAAGGCAATCGCCCAAGGTTCTTCGAAGCCTGCGACATCGCTAACGGCATAGGGCGCACCATCAGCGGCGGCCGCGGTTTGCGCGCTTTCCCCGGTTTCAGCGTTGGCGCAGCTTGCCAGCATCATGGCGGGCAAGGAAAGAGCAGCGAGCAATCGGGCAGAACGGGACATGCTAGGGGTCACTCCGGGTTTCAGGCACGCAAACGAGGCGGTCATTATCGGTGTAGACGAGGCTGGCCGAGGGCCGCTCGCCGGGCCGGTGGTCGCCGCGGCCGTGGTTCTGGGCGCGGCGATACCTGCGGGGCTCGACGATTCCAAGCGTCTTTCCGCCCAGCGCCGCGCAGTTTTGGACATCGCGATCCGGGAAAGCTGCTGCTGGGCGGTGGCGGTGGTTGATCCGGACGAGATCGACCGGGTGAACATCTTCATGGCGACCATGCAGGCGATGACCCGCGCGGTCGCCAGCCTCACCGCCGCGCTGGGGTGCGAAACCCGCGAAGTGCTGATCGATGGCAACCTGACCCCGCATGGCCGCTGCGCCGATTGGCGCTGGCCGGCACGCGCCATTGTCGGCGGCGACGGGATCGAACCGGCTATTTCCGCGGCATCAATCATCGCCAAGGAGTGGCGCGACCGGATGATGTGCGAAGCCGCCGCCGCGCATCCGCAGTACGGATGGGAACGCAACAAGGGGTATGGCACGGCCGAACATATGGAGGCGCTGCGCCTGCACGGGGCAACCCCGCTGCACCGCCGCAGCTTTGCCCCCGTGGCGCAATTGCCGCTGATCTGAACGGACATCCCGGTGCGCAAGCCGTGCGCCAGCAGGCAAGGCGCGGCAATCAACAGAATTTTCACCACTTTCCTCTACGCATTATTGCGAAGGGGATTTCCGCCATGACCATTCACCGCCCGGTCTTTGGACGCAAGCAAGCCAGTTTCAGTCAGCGCAGCGCGGCCCAGATTGTGCCGCACGCTGTCGCCAATGATGCGCCTGCGAAGCGCATTTTGCCCGAAGAATTGTGGGATGGCCCCGCCGGGAACGTCCTGCGCGACATGGGAATGGAACCGGATTCGCCATCCAACCATCGCATGACACAAGCCGATGCCGATGCCCGCCAAAGCGAGGAAATCGAATGGCAGCGCAGTTTTCTGGCAAAGGTCAATGCGCAGATGCCTTCGGGCACATCGGTCATCGCCTATGCGATGCTGCCGTGGGAACTGTGGAACGGGCCTTATGGCCATATGCTCGCGGTCAATTGCGGGATGTGGCCGCAGCAGGCGTGGAACACCATGCTGCTTGCTACCGACCAGCGGTCCAGCGCGATCCTCGGCCTGCCGGAACATCCGGGCGGCTACCCCGCCGGCCTGATCCCCCAGCTTGAACAATTGCTGGGCGAATTGCGCGAAGAAATGGACGCCAAGATGGCGCAGGCAAAATCCGCGCCCAGTCTTACCTTCGATGCCATCGAGGCATGGGATCAGGCCCGCCTTGAAATGATCCCCAACATCATCGCCATGTCCCATTATGTCGGGCAGATATGCATCGGCGATGAAGGCTTCGCGCGGCACAAACAGCTGTTCGCCGCCACGCTGGATTGGCCGGGCGCACGCTGATCGGGGCGGTCCGCAGAGGCGTTTCGAAAGCGGGGGGATCTTTGAGTCCTTTGCGCCACACCCCCGCATATCGAGTCCTGCCGGGTGCGGGGGACTCAACATCTTGTGCCGGTCTTGCTTCGTTCCGCTTTTGTGACGGAGTCTATCGGACAAGCACCGGAAAATTAGAGGCTTGACGCGGACTCTTCAAAGACTCATGCCTGTGGATAAGTATCCCGACATGACAGGCGAGGGCCAAGTGGCAAGTGTAATAGACAAGGTGAAGACGCGTGCGAAAAGCGTTGTAAAAACGCAAGAAGTTGTGCGCGCAGCCGATTTGCCCGTGGGCCGCATCCTTGCCGGCGATTGTATCGAAGCCATGCGTTCGCTGCCCACCGCCAGCGTCGATCTGGTGTTTGCCGATCCGCCCTACAACCTGCAGCTTGGCGGCGATCTGAACCGCCCGGATGGCAGCCATGTCGATGCCGTGACCGATCACTGGGACCAGTTCGACAGCATGGCGGTGTATGACAGATTCACCCGCGAATGGCTGACCGAAGCGCGCCGGGTGCTGAAGCCCGATGGCGCGCTATGGGTGATCGGCAGCTACCACAACATCTTCCGTGTGGGCAGCATCCTGCAGGATCTGGGCTTCTGGATTTTGAACGATATCGTCTGGCGCAAGACCAACCCGATGCCCAATTTCCGCGGCACGCGTTTTACCAACGCGCATGAAACGCTGATCTGGGCGAGCATGGGGGAAAAGTCGCGGTATCACTTCAATTACCGCGCGATGAAGACCCTTAACGATGAACTCCAGATGCGGTCTGACTGGGTGCTGCCGATCTGTTCGGGCGGCGAGCGGCTGAAGGAAGGTGGCAAGAAAGCGCACCCCACGCAGAAGCCCGAGGCGCTGCTTTACCGCGTGTTGCTGGCAACCACGGAAAAAGGCGACGTGGTGCTCGATCCCTTCTTCGGCACCGGCACGACCGGGGCGGTGGCCAAGCGTTTGGGGCGCCAGTGGATCGGCTGCGAGCGGGAAGATTTTTACCGCGGTGTCGCAGAAAAGCGCATCGCCAAGGAACTCCCCCTCGATGAAAGCGCGCTCACCATCATGCACAGCGCGCGCACGGCGCCAAAGGTGGCTTTCGGCGCGGTGGTGGAAGCGGGGCTGATCCCGCCGGGCAGCACGCTGTTCGACAAAAAGCGCCGTTGGATGGCGACGGTGCGGACGGATGGATCGTTGGAATGTGGCGGCAAAACCGGCTCGATCCACGGGCTGGGCAAGGATTTGCAGGACGCGCCGTCGTGCAATGGCTGGTCGTTCTGGCATTACGAGGACGGCGGCGACGTGCAGCCGATCGACGCGGCGCGGCAGCTGTACCTGCTGGCGGCAGAGGATTGATCTTTTGGGCGGAGAAAGCGTCTATCTTCACCCGCTGACACTGGTCGGCGGGCCGCAGGTGGTCGATGGCGATGCGGTGCGGCTCGGCGGGTCGATGGCCTATGCGCGTGAGTTTGCGCTGGTGGTGCGAAACCGCAGTGAAGTTTGCCGCCGTTTTGTAGGAACGCCGGGCGACATCGCAGCTGAAATCGCGCGGCTTCCTACAGAGCTCGCCGAAGACGCAGCGCGCCAATGGGCGAACTTGGCGAAGATACACCCCCCGTTGGATTTGGGTTCCCGAACCATCAGGTTGGATCAGCCGCAGGTGATGGGGATCCTCAACGTGACCCCCGACAGCTTCTCCGATGGAGGGCAGCACGATGGGCTCGAAGCAGGCCGGGCGCATGCCGCCGCGATGCTCGAAGCGGGTGCGGCGATCATCGACATCGGGGGGGAGAGCACACGCCCCGGCGCTGCTGCCACCTTCGAGGATGAGGAGATCCGGCGGGTTGTCCCGGCGGTCGAATACTGCGCCAGCATGGGCGCCGCGATTAGCATCGACACCCGCCGTGCAGGCGTGCTTGCCGCTGGGCTTGGCGCGGGGGCGCATATTGCGAACGACGTGTCGGCCCTGCGCTATGACCCGCGTTCGATCGAAGTGGTGGCCGATGCCGGTTGTCCAGTGATCCTAATGCACGCCCCAGGCGCAGGCGAAGATCTGCACAAGGGTGGTGCCTATGCAGACGTGGTGAGCGAGGTGTTCGATTTCCTCAAAGCCGCCCGGGATCGCGCTATTGCAGCGGGTATAGCGGAAACGCGCATCATCCTCGACCCCGGCATCGGCTTCGGCAAGTCGCTGGCAGAGAACCTCGCGCTGCTCAATGCGCTGCCGCTGTTCCACGCTCTCGGCCGTCCGCTGATGCTGGGGGTAAGCCGCAAGCGGATGATTGGTGCGCTGTCGGCTGAGGAGGACGCTGTCAACCGCTTGGCCGGGTCGATCGCGTTGGCGGTGAAAGGCATGGAAGCGGGCGTGCACCTGCTGCGTGTCCACGATGTTGCCGAGACCGTGCAGGCCCGCAACGTGTGGCGCGGCCTGCGCGATTCGGCGCTGACCGATTACAGCACGCTGCCGGCGCTTTGACCGGGCTTTCCTAGGCGCCGCGATTCTGTCACGGAGCGTGGCCACAACATCGACCATTCTGCCACCAAGGAGCCTTTCGATGCGCCTTTCGCTGTTTGCTGCCACCTTGTTTGCCGCCGCTGCACCGGTCATGGCCGAAACCCCGGTGCCTGTCAGTGTCACCCCGGACCAGCTGCTTGAGCCCTATTATTCCGCGCTGCGCCGTCAGGTGCAGATGCCGGTGGCAGGGCCGAACCCGGCGCTTTCCGCCAACACGACGCTCACCCGAATCGCCTTTGGCAGCTGCAATCACCAGAACGCCCCGCAACATATGTGGGCGCAGATCGCCGCGCAGAACCCGCAGATGTTCCTGATGATCGGCGATAATGTTTATGGTGATGCCGGCTGGGATGCCGATGCCGGCCTTGAGAGCCTGCGCCATTCCTATGCCGTGCAGGCATCACATCCCGAATTCAGGGACTTCCGCGCCCGCTTCCCGATGATGGCGACTTGGGATGATCATGATTTCGGCCTCAATGATGCCGGGGGCAATTTCCCGATGCGCCGCTGGGCTGAAACGCTGTTTGAAAGCTTCTGGGGATCATCCGATGCCGTCCGGGCCCGTCCCGGCGTTTACGAAAGCTCCATAACCGGCCCCGAAGGCAAGCGCGTGCAGGTGATCCTGCTCGACACGCGCTTCTTCCGTTCTGATCTGAAGCGCGCCGAATGGAGCAAGGATCGCCCGCCGCTCGGTGGCTATCTGCCCGATGACAGCGCGGACAAGACCGTGCTTGGCACCGAGCAATGGGCCTGGCTGGAGCAGGAACTGGCCAAACCCGCGGATCTGAGGATCGTGGTTTCCTCGACTCAGATCATCACCACTGCGCACCAGTTTGAAGGCTGGACCAACTTCCCGGCCGAACGCACGAAGTTGTTCGATGCGCTGGCGGGCCGTGAGGCGAGCGGGATGGTGCTGCTTTCGGGTGACCGGCACGCGGCCGGTATCTACAAAGCTGATCACAAGGGTGAGACGATGTGGGAACTGACCAGCTCCTCGCTCAACCTCGCATTTGGCAACGATAATGACCGCAGCACCGCGCGCGAGCCTGACGCTAATCGCGTGACGAAGTTCTTCTCCGAGGAGAATTACGGCCTGCTCGATATCGACTGGAAGGCGAAGCGCCTGACCATGACGCTGAAGGGCAATACCAGCGCCACGCTTGCGGAGCAGGGTTTCAGCTGGTGATGCGGGGGGCGGGGGCTTTGCGTCCCCCGCTCAAAGCGTAAAGCCGCCGTCCGATATCATGACATGGCCGGTGATGTTGGCAGCGGCATCGCTCAAAAGATAGAGGATGCTGTCGGCCATTTCCTCGGACGAGGCGAAGCGGCCCAGCGGAGTCGTTTTCGCCATAGCTTTCAACGTCGCCTCGCGCCCGATGGCGGCGACCGATGCCTGAAAGTCTGCGCCGCCTTCCCAGATCGCGGTGTCGACGCCGCCGGGGGCAATCGCGTTGACACGGATGCCTTTTCGGGCGTTTTCGACCGCAGCGATGCGCGCCATGTGGGCGACAGCAGCCTTGGAAACGCCATAGGGGCCGATCCCCGGCACAGGCTTGATCCCGGTCGTCGAGGCGACCACCACCACGCTACCGCTTTTGCCGGTCATTGCCCTCAGCGATGACGCCAGCGTCATGAACGCACCGTCAAGGTTCACCGCCATCACCCGCCGCCATTCCGCCAGCGAAATCGACGAAATAGGGCCACCCGAACCGATACCTGCATTGACCACAGCATGGTCAAGGCCGCTCAAACGGGGCTCTAATGTCTGCCAAAGTGCCTCATCTGCTACGCTGCCGGTGATGCGGTGCACCTCGCCCGGAAGGTCGAGCGCATCAAGGCCCGGGCTATCGACATCGACAAGAAACAGCCGCGCTGCGCCCCGTTCCGCCAAAGCCCGAGCACAGGCTGCGCCAATCCCCGATGCAGCTCCGGTTACTAGTGCCGTGCGCCCTGCAAAATCCTGAATGATCGTCATGTCGATGGGGCTAGGACGATCAGGCGGCGTTATCAATCCCGAGATCCGAGAGCTTGCGATACAGCGTCGAACGCCCGATCCCCAGTCGCCGTGCCACTTCCGTCATACGGCCGCGATAATGGCCGATGGCGAGGCGGATCACGTCAGCCTCAATGTCCTCCAACGGGCGCAGGTTGCCGTCGGGGGTGTAGAGCATGACGCCCACGCCTTCATGCGCGCTTGCGGCAGTCACGCTGCCTTGTTCGCCGAGCATTTCGGAAAGCTGCGGGAAGCTGTCGGCGCCGAGCGAATTACTCTCGCAGTAGACTGCGGCGCGAAACAGGACTGATTGCAGCTGGCGGACATTGCCCGGCCAATCATAGGCAGCAAGCAACGCGAGGGCGCTGTCGGACACTGAAAGGTGGTTCAGACCCGGCTGTTCGCCAATGCGAGCAAGAAAGTGGCGGGTGAGGGCGGGAATATCGCCAGCACGGTCACGCAAGGGCGGCAACACAATGCGGGTCGCGCTGAGGCGTGCGGCAAGCGCGGCGTCGAATTGTCCGGCTTTGACGATTCGTTCGAGGCCGATATTGCTTGTCACCAGAAGGCGAACATCGACGCGGAAACCGTAGCTGGCACCGACAGGCCGGATAATTCCGCTTTCGAGAGCTTCGGCAAGCCGCTGCTGGAGCGCGGGCGTCAGGCGGTCGATCTCGTCGAGGATCAGCGTGCCGCCATCGCAATGTTGAAACGCACCGATCTGGCGGTCGAAGGCGCCGGGGAAGCTGCCGGGTTCATGGCCGAACAGCACCGAATCGATCGAACCGGGCGGAACCGATGCCAGGTTGATGATCCGCAAGGCTTCCTTGGCGCGCGGGGATGCACCGTGCATCGCGCGCATCAGCATTTCCTTGCCGGTGCCGGTCTCGCCCTCGATCAAGACGTGCCCGTGCCCGCGCGCTGCCTTGGCAGCCTGTGCCAGCGCAGCGCGGAATTCCGGTGCGGTGCCGATCATCGCATCGAAATCGAGGCTGGCGGACATTTTCTCGGTCAGCGGGGCGAGTTCATCGCGCGGAGATTCGCGGGTGGTGACAGACCGCAGCGCCTCCATCAGCCGGTCAGGAGAGACCGGCTTGACGAGATAATCAGAAGCGCCCGCCCGCATCGCCTCGACAGCGAGCAACGGTGATGCGCTGGTGGTGAGCATCAGGATTGGCAGGGCAGGGCGGCGCGATTTGAGTTCGGCAATAAGCTGGCAGGCATCATCACCTGGCACCCATTGGTCGAGCAGGATCGCGGAAAGCTGCATCCCTTCGCGCGTACCGAGCATGGCGATTGCGGTCTCGGCATCGGGGGCAACGATCGTGCGCCAGCCATCGCGCGCGGCAATTGCGGTGATAAGGCGGCTTTGCGCGGGCTCATCATCGATCAGCATCACGATTCGCGCATCGTCCTGCGCCTGGGGGAGGCAATCCATCTCTGCCATTGGTCCTGCCGCTCGCTTTTCCTAGTCGCCGGGCCCACGACCCGATCCGACATCACACCCCGTGCATAAGACGGGGAGGTAAAAACGGGATTAAGACTGTTCCGGTGCGGGACAGGTCGGCGAAGTGGCAAACGGCAGCTTGCTGGACCACGACTCTCATTAAAGGTGACTTGAGATAGCGTCCTTGCTCCGATACGGGAGCGGACAGGGGCTTTTGCGGCCCGGTTTTTTTAGACAACCATCCGGCAACCAATTGCGCTCCGGCGCGTTACGGTGCCCAAGGGGAAATGGAAAACATGACTGTTCACGACATGGAAAAGGCCGAAGCCACCTACACGGGCTTCATGGGCACGCTCAAATGGGCTGTCCCGGTGATCGCAGTGATCACCTTCGCCGTTGTCGCTGCGATCGCCAGCTAAGCGCCCGCGCACGTGAAAATCGCCATCCTGAAAGAGCGCGCCTCTGGCGAGACGCGCGTCGCCGCCACGCCGGAAACGGCAAAGAAATTCGCAAGCCTTGGTTGCACCGTCGCAGTCGAGGCGGGGGCTGGTGTGATCGCTTCGATCACCGATGATGCCTATGTCGAGGCCGGCGTTACCGTCGCGGATGCGGCGGCCACGGTAAAGGATGCCGACATTATACTCGGAATTCAGGCACCCGATTCGGCGCTGCTGGCGGGTGCAAAGCCCGGCGCATGGGTGGCGGCGCTGTTCGATCCCTTTACGAAACGCGATGTAGTGGATGCCTATGCTGCTGCCGGTTATGAAGCGCTGAGCATGGAGTTCATGCCGCGCATCACCCGCGCGCAGAGCATGGACGTGCTGTCCTCCCAGTCCAATTTGGCCGGATATAAGGCAGTGCTGGCCGCAGCCGATGCCTACGGCCGCGCTTTCCCGATGATGATGACGGCGGCTGGCACGGTGCAGGCCGCGCGCGCGTTCATCATGGGTGTGGGTGTGGCAGGCCTTCAGGCGATTGCCACCGCGCGCCGGTTGGGCGCGCAGGTTTCCGCGACCGATGTGCGTTCCGCGACCAAGGAACAGATCCAGTCGCTGGGTGCCAAGGCGATTTTCGTCGAGAATGTCGCCGGGATCGAAGGCGAAGGTTCGGGCGGCTATGCCACCGAGATGAGCGAGGAATACCAGAAGGCGCAGGCCGAACTGGTCAGCTCGCACATCGCTAAGCAGGATATCGTCATCACCACCGCGCTGATCCCGGGCCGCGCCGCGCCGCGCCTGATCACCGACGCGCAGATCGCGACGATGAAGCCCGGCAGCGTGATCTTCGATCTCGCGGTCGCGCAGGGCGGGAATGTCGAAGGCTCGGTGGCCGACGAGGTCGTGGTGCGCCACGGCGTCAAGATCATCGGCTACGCCAACACGCCTGCCGCGCTTCCCGCTGACGCCTCAGCGCTGTTCTCGCGCAACCACTACAACTTCCTCAGCGCCTTCTGGGACAAGGAGACGGGCAAGCCTGTGCTCGACGAGGAAATCGGCAACGCGATCCGGCTCACGCAGGGCGGCAAGGTCGTCAACGAACGACTTCTGGGGGCTTAACACATGGATTTCATATCGATCCTGAGCATTTTCGTGCTCGCCTGCTTTGTGGGCTATTACGTTGTCTGGTCGGTGACCCCGGCGCTTCACACGCCGCTGATGGCGGTGACCAACGCGATCTCCTCGGTGATCATCGTCGGCGCGCTGATTGCTTCGGCAGAGGCGAACAGCCCTGCTGCCAAGTATCTCGGCCTATTCGGGGTGGTGCTTGCCAGCATCAACATTTTCGGCGGGTTTGCCGTGACGCAGCGCATGCTCGCGATGTACAAGAAGAAGGGCAAGTAAGAGATGAGCTTCTCCATTCTTGCCGCGGGCGCTGCCCAAGGGGGCGGAACGCCGGCCTGGGCGATGCTCGCCTATCTCGCTTCGGGCGTGTTTTTCATCCTCGCGCTGCGCGGTCTTTCGAGCCCGGCCACCAGTCAGGCGGGTAACCGCAATGGCATGATCGGCATGGGGATCGCGTTGGTGACAACGCTGGTGACCCACGACATTGCCAATATCGTCGAAATCGCGATTGCGCTCGCCATCGGCGGTGTGATCGGCGTGGTGATTGCCCGCCGGATCGCCATGACCGCCATGCCGGAACTGGTCGCGGGCTTCCACTCCCTCGTCGGCCTTGCTGCCGTGGTGGTGGGCTTTGGCGCGTGGCTCGATCCGCTCTCCTTCGGGATCGTGGACGAGGCGGGGCAGATCCTCGCCGTCAGCCGCGTCGAACTCGGCCTTGGTATCGCCATCGGGGCGATCACCTTCTCCGGTTCGGTCATCGCCTTCCTCAAGCTTTCGGGCCGGATGGGCGGTTCTCCAATCATGCTGCCGGGGCGGCATGTCATCAACCTCGGCACGCTCGCCGCAATTATCGGGTTGATCGCGCTTTACACCATTTCGCCGGAAGGCGGCGCGGGCGAGGGCTGGATGATCCTTGCAGTCGCGGTGCTGGCCTTCATTATCGGCTTCCTCCTGATCATCCCGATCGGCGGGGCAGACATGCCGGTGGTTGTGTCGATGCTGAACAGCTATTCCGGCTGGGCCGCAGCGGCGATGGGCTTCACGCTGGGCAACAGCGCGATGATCATCACCGGCGCGCTGGTCGGCTCGTCAGGCGCGATCCTTAGCTACATTATGTGCCGCGCGATGAACCGTAGTTTCATTTCGGTGATCGCTGGCGGGTTCGGCGCGGCTCCCGAAGCGGGCGGTGCAGGCGGCGCGCGCGAACAGCGGCCCTACAAGCAGGGCAGCGCGGAAGACGCAGCCTATATGCTCGAGCAGGCTGAAAAGGTCATCATCATCCCCGGCTACGGGATGGCGGTTGCCCAGGCCCAGCACGCGCTGCGCGAAATGGGCGACAAGCTCAAGGAAAAGGGCGTGGAGGTGAAGTATGCCATCCACCCCGTCGCGGGCCGTATGCCGGGGCACATGAACGTGCTGCTCGCCGAAGCATCCGTACCTTACGATGAAGTCTTCGAGCTGGAAGACATCAACTCCGAATTCGCCCAGTGCGATGTCGCCTTCATCATCGGCGCGAACGACGTGGTGAACCCTGCAGCCAAGACCGACAAGAGCTCGCCCATCTACGGGATGCCGGTGTTCGACGTCGACAAGGCCAAGCAGGTGTTCTTCATTAAGCGTTCGATGGGGGGCGTGGGCTATGCCGGGGTCGATAACGACGTGTTCTACATGAACCAGACCGTCATGCTGCTGGCTGACGCCAAGAAGATGGTCGAGGAAATCGTCAAGTCGCTGGACTGAGGCACTCGTTCCGAATGAAGCTGCTGCTGATCTTGATCGCCCTGCTCGCCGGCCTGGTGGGCGGGGCGTTCTACACCGGCCTCGCCAACCCGTTGGTCGAGCGGATGGTGGCGGGCGCCTTGGTGGATTCCGGCATTGGTGAAAAGCGCGCCGTCTGCATGGCGGAGCGTATGGTAGACCGGCTGACCATCGGCCAAATCTGGAAGCTCCGGCAGGGCATGGCGGCACAGGATGGTGAGCCGGAAAGCGATTACGGCCTCGGCGAACTGATCAAGCGCTTGCGCCGCGTTGATGATGGTGAGGCGGTTGCGGTGTTGACCACCTCGGCAGGGCTCTGCGCGATCGGCATCGGCTGACGCTTGCATTTGCTCCCCCGCTTGCGCCAGAGTGTACGGCGGAGAGGGAGAACATCATGAACCGACTGGCACTTGCCGCCGCGCTGCTTTCAACCGCTGCGCCGCTCGCCGCTGAGACGCATCGTGTGGCACCGGGCGTGGGCGGGGCGGACCGTTTGCAGGAGGCACTGATCCTCGCCGCCCCCGGCGATGTGATTGAACTGGGCGAGGGACGCTTTGCGCTAATCGATGGGCTGAGCTTGGATGTCGACGGTGTCACTGTTCGCGGCGCTGGAATGGACAAGACCGTGCTCGATTTCACAAATCAAGCCGGCGCCGGCGAAGGCCTGCTCGTCACCAGCGATAACGTCACTTTGCGCGATTTCGCGGTCGAAAACCCCAAGGGCGACGGGATCAAGTCCAAGGGCGCAGACAACATCATCTATCATGCGATCCGGGTCGAATGGACCGGCGGACCGAAGGCCAGCAACGGCGCTTACGGCATCTATCCGGTCGAAAGCACCGGGGTCTTGGTGCAGGGATCGATCGTCTCGGGCGCGTCCGATGCCGGGATCTATGTCGGTCAAAGCCGCGACATCACGGTGCAGGGCAACATCGTCAGGTTCAACGTCGCCGGAATCGAGATTGAGAACAGCCGCAATGCGCTGGTCACCGGCAATATCGCCACTCGGAACACCGGCGGTCTGCTGGTGTTTGATCTGCCCGGCCTACCGGTGATGAACGGCGGCAACGTCATCCTGCGCGGCAACAAGGTGCATGACAACGACACCCCCAACTTCGCGCCTCCCGGTAATATCGTCGCTAGCGTCCGGCGCGGCACCGGCGTGCTGGTCATGGCCAATGACGGGGTGCTGATTGAAGGCAATGTGCTTGAGAACAACCCCACCGCGCACGTCATGGTGATCGCCTATACGCAACCGTATGATGACGCACGCTACAATCCCCATGCCCGCAATGTGATCGTCGGCCCCAATGCCTTCGGGCGCGGAGGTGACGATCCGCAGATTGATGGCAAGGAGCAATTGCTCGCGGCCTTCGGCGGGGCGCTCCCGCCGGTGATGTGGGACGGCCTTTCCGAAAGCCCTGACAATGCGCTCAAGATCGCATCCGGCGTGACGGGCTGGTCGCTCAACCTTGCGAAAGTCGGCCAAAGCCTGGCCGAAGCGCAGCCCGGGCCGCTCACTCTGACCCCGACAGAAATCTCGATGTTCCCTGCAGTCGGCGCGCCTGCGGCGCTGGAGGCGCGGCTGAAATGAAGCGGCGGCTGGGCCTGCTCGCGCTTTCCTGCGCCGCGTTCGGCGCGGCGTTGGCTGATGCCAACGTGATCGGCCCGGCGCCGGTCAATGATGCGGCCATTCAGGGCGCGGGCTTCCCGGCAAAGCTTTCGGACTTTGCCTTCTTCGCTCAGGCTCGCGCGCAGATGCCGAGCATTGGCGTGCACCCCTACGCGCTCAACACCCCGCTTTGGTCCGACGGGGCCGAAAAGCTGCGCTTCATCTACTTGCCCCAAGGCACGCAGCTTGCAGCCGATGGAACGGAGTTGCTCAAATTCCCGTTGGGCGCAGCGATCATCAAGACCTTTGCGTTTGGGGAAGGCGCTGACCGCCGCCTGATCGAAACCCGCGTGCTGCTGCGCCGGGCCGACGGCTGGGTGGCGCTGCCCTATCGCTGGAATGCCGAGCAGACCGAGGCGACCCTGGCGCTTGCAGGTGGGCGGGTCGACGTCGTCACGCCTGCGGGCGAGGCGATCTCCTACGCCATCCCGAACAAGAACCAGTGTAAATCCTGTCACGGCAAGGATGGCCAGGTTATTCCGATTGGCCCCAAGGCGCGCAATTTGTCGCATCAATGGTTGAGCGGGATGGCTCAGTCGGGCGCTCTGGATACAGTGCCCGAAGGTGCGGGCGCTTTGCCCGATTGGAGCACCAACGCCACCGGTCCCGCGCAGCCGCTGGCCCGCGCCTATCTCGATGTGAACTGCGCCCATTGCCACCAACCCGGCGGGGGTGCGTCCAATTCCGGGCTCGATCTGCGCTGGGAGCAATCTGATGCGCACGCCATCGGCATTTTCAAGCGACCGGTCGCGGCCGGACGTGGGGCGGGAGGGCATGAATTCTCGGTTCTGCCCGGCCAGCCCGACAAGTCGATCCTTCTCTACCGGATGGACAACGCCGAACCCGGCATCGCCATGCCCGAGCTGGGCAAAAGCAGCGTGGACAGGCAAGGGGTCGCGGTCGTGCGGCGCTGGATTGCGGAGATGAAACCCTGATGAAGTGGCTATTGCGCGGATTGCTCGCGCTTATCGGCGTCCTTGTGATCGCTTTTCTGTTCTTCCGCACGCCCGATACCGATGCGGCTGAAATGCGCGCGAAGTATGGCGGGCCGCCCTCGCAATTCGTGGCGATTGGCGATGGCGTCACCGTGCACCTGCGCGACGAGGGGCCGAAGGATGCGCCCGCAATTGTCCTGCTGCACGGCTCCAATGCCGATCTGCACACCTGGGAGCCGTGGGTGCAGGCGCTGAAGGGCCAGTACCGGGTGATCCGTTTCGATCAGGTCGGACACGGGCTCACCGGCCCTGATCCGAAGCAGGATTACAGCCGCGATAATTACGTCGCCGATATCCTCGAAGTTGCGGACAAGCTGGGCCTGAAGCAATTCGTGCTCGGCGGCAATTCGATGGGCGGCAAGCACGCGCTCGCCTTTGCGGTGAAGCATCCGCAGCGCCTGACCGGCCTTGTGCTGGTCGATGGCAGCGGCGGACCGATGCTCAAGCTCGACAAGAAGGACGACGCGGCCAGCAGTTCCAGTGGCAATATCGGCTTCACTATCGCGCGGATGCCGGGGGTCAACCTGCTGGTCGAACAGGTCACGCCCCGCCGCCTGATCGCGCAGAGCCTTGAGCAGTCGGTCTCGGTGAAGTCCGTCGCAAGCGAAGCGGCGGTGGACCGGTATTGGGAATTGCTGCGCTATCCCGGCAATCGCCGTGCGACGTTGAAGCGCTTCGGTTATCCCTATGATCCGCTGACCGAGGCCGAGATCGCTGCGGTCACCACCCCGACCCTGATCCTGTGGGGCGAGGAAGACCGCCTGATCCCGGTCGAGGCGGGGCAGTGGCTCGCCAAGACCATGCCGAACAACGCCCTCGTGATCTATCCGAAGATCGGTCACCTTCCGCATGAGGAAGCGGTGGAAGCGACCCTCGGTGATCTGCAACCGTGGCTGGCCGAACACGCCCTGCCTGCAAAACCGGAGTAACCTCCGCCCGCGCGCAACCGCCCTCTGGACGGCACGAACGCCCCTGTCCTAAACCCGTTCGCACCTGCACACATCATCGAAAGGACTGCGGCTTTGCGCAAACTGGGGATCATCGGCGGCATGAGCTGGGTGTCGACCTCCAGCTATTATGACCAAATCAACCGCATCGTCCAACGCCGCGCTGCGCCCATGGCGAGCGCACCGCTGCTGATCGAAAGCCTCGATTTCTGCGAGCTTTATGCCCTAGTCGAAGAGCGCGACTGGCAGCGCGCAGCAGGCGTGCTGACGGAAAGCGCCCGGCGATTGGAAGGGGCAGGGGCTGGTGCGCTTATCATCGGCGCCAATTCGATGCACCGCCTGTACGATGACGTTGCCGCTTCGGTGAATATCCCGATCTTGCACATCGCCGAATATGTCGGCCTTGCCATGAAGCGCGCAGGGGTGAGCAGTGCCGCCTTGCTCGGCACCCGCAACGTCATGACCGAAAGCTTCTACCGCAAACGATTGGTTGCGCATGGCATCGACCTGCTGCCGCCCAACCTTGAATATGTCGAGATGCTCGACAAGATCATCTATGACGAGTTGATGGTCGGCAAGGTCACGCGTGAGGCAGAGCGGACGATGAAGACGATCATCACCAACAAGGCGCAGGAAGGCGCGGCGGCGATTGTGCTGGCCTGTACCGAGCTTGATCTGGTCGTCGATGTCGATGCTAACGTTTTGCCGATTTTCGATAGCACCCGGATCCATTGTGAGGCAGCGGCTGACTGGATCCTTGATCAGGAACGGGTGGGCTAACCTCTGCTCGTCCGCCCTGGCGGCCACCCTGTCGCATCATCGTGCTGCGCGAGGTGCATCTTTTAAATCTGGCACTTATTTGGCCAGCGGATTGTGCAGCGAATGCATCATCCGGGTCTTCGGGTCGCACCGACAGGCCCTTGGGGCCACTTTCCTCCCCCCAATCACCGGAGAGTGGCCCCATAATTTTGTGTCGGCAACGCGTTGTTTTGCAGCGCATCTTCCGATGTTCTTGTTTCATTCCCGTTGAGTGGCCGGGCTTGGTCGCCTAACCGCATCAGCTGTGATGACCCGCGCTCCATATGCCGCCGATCCGAACGCGCAGCCGATGCGCGAATTCAGCCGGACCCCTCAGAGCGAAAGCAGCGACTTGAGAAGCGGTGAGCGCCGCGGGCCGCGCAGCGCCTTCCAGCGGGATCGTGATCGGATCATCCATTCGATGAGCTTCCGACGGCTGAAATCCAAGACGCAGGTCTTTATCGCCCCTGATGGCGATCACTATCGCACCCGCCTGACCCACAGCCTTGAAGTCGCGCAGATTGGCCGGGTGATCGCCCGCGCGCTGGCGCTTGACGAGGATCTGACCGAGGCGCTGTGCCTTGCCCATGATCTCGGCCATCCACCGTTCGGCCATGCGGGCGAGGCGGCGCTTTCCGAGGCGATGGAGCGGCATGGTGGATTCTGCCACAATGCGCAGGCGCTTCGGACACTGATGCGGATCGAGTGCCCCTATCCGGATCATGACGGGCTAAACCTGACATGGGATCTGCTTGAAGGGCTTGCGAAGCATAATGGCCCCGTCACCGTGCCAAACTGGGCGCTGGCCGAGCTGGACGCGGCGTTTCCCTTGGACCTTGGTGCCTGGCCTTCGCTGGAGGCGCAGGTCGCCGCGGTGGCAGACGATATCGCCTATGACAATCACGACATTGACGACGGGCTGCGGGCCGGGTTTCTCAGTCTTGAAGACCTTTTGACGCTCGATTTCCTCGCAGACCAGTGGCGGGCGGTCGAAAAACGCTTTCCCCACGCCCCGCGAGAGCGTCTGCTGCGCGAGATGATACGCGACCAAATCGGCATGATGGTAAACGATGTGATTGCGCAGACCGCGTTGCAGGTGCGCGGGCTCGGCTCGGTACAGGACGTGCGCGCAGCGGGGCGGCAACTGGCTGGCTTTTCGCCCGGGATGGCCGTGCAGGAGAGGCGATTGAAGACTTTCATGTACGAACGGCTGTATTATCACCCCGAACAGGTCGCCGCTGCCGAAAATGCTCGCAATGTGGTTGCCCGGCTGTTTGCCGCCTATGTGCAGGATGCCAACTTGATGCCCGCTGACTGGCAAACTCGCTTGCCCGCCCAGCAGCCGCAACGTGCGCGGATGATCGCCGATTTCATCGCAGGGATGAGCGACCGGTTCGCCATGCAGGCGGTCAGCGCCATTTATGGCGAGCAGCCAGCGGGGCTGATCAATGTATGAGCCGCGTGTGACCAGCCCGACCAGGATAGCGCTGGTGGGCGCAACCGGGCTTGTCGGTCGCCGTGTTATCGAAATCGCCAGTGCCGGTGACGAAGTGCGGATCGTCGGCATTGCCCGGCGTGAGGCACCTTTGCCGCGCGGTGCGCGGATGGAGATGTTCGTTTCCGAACCCGAGAAATGGGGCGAGGTGATGGACGCGGTCCGCCCGCGTGCGCTGATTTGCGCGCTTGGCACCACGTGGAAAAAAGCCGGACGCGACGAAGCGGTCTTCCGCGCTGTCGACCGCGATCTAGTTTTAGCCACCGCCGAAGCGGCCAAGCGCGCAGGCGTGCTCAATATGGTGCTTGTCAGCGCCGCCGGGGCGGATGCGCACGCCCAGAGCTTCTATATGCGGGTCAAGGGAGAGACCGAGGAGGCGCTTTCGCGCATCGGGTTCAAGCGGCTCGACATCTTGCACCCGGGCCTGCTCCGCGGAGAGCGGGTGGAAGACCTGCGCTTTGCGGAACGCGCGGCGTTAATCGCGGCGCCGTTTATCGATCCGCTGCTGTCGGGATCGTGGCAGCGCTTTCGATCGATCGATGCTGGACTGGTGGCAGAGGCGGCACTTGGCCTTGCGCTTCGCCGCGCAGGTGGGCGGTTCACGCATGATAACGACGCCATGCGGCGCGCCGCTCGCGAATGGCGTAAGCTTGCCGAGCCGGGAGAGGCAGTATGAGCTGGGATACGGTTTTTGGCGCGGTCAATCTGCTGGCGTTGGCTGGGTGGATCGCGCTGATCGCGCTGCCGCGCTGGCCGGCGCTGCTTTCGGCGGTGCTTTATTTGGGTGTCGGGCTGCTGTGCGTGACCTATGCCACTGGCCTGATCGGGGTAGTGAGCGGCCTGATCCCCAATCCGCAGGGGGGCGGGGCGGATTTCTCAACCATTGCCGGTGTGCGCTCGATCTTTGCCAGCGATGCGGGCGTGACAATTGGCTGGACGCATTACCTTGCCTTCGACCTATTCGTGGGCCTGTGGATCGCACGCGATGGCGATGCGAAAAGTATTTCGCGCTGGGCGCAGGCACCGGTGCTGTTCGCGACCTTGATGGCAGGGCCGCTGGGTCTGTTGGTGTGGCTGGGTCTACGTGAACCCATCGCGCGGCGGCAGGGGCGGTTTCGCTAGACCGGCGCGCGTACATGCGCTTAAACTCTCCCGATAAAGCTTTTGGGAGAGAGCAGGGCCATGGCGCGAAACGCCTTTCACGATCATCAGACCTTTGATGCCATAATGCATTTCTGGGCGAAAGAACGCCCCGACTGCCCCGCCTTCGATCAGGACGGGCAGGTGACGTCCTATGCCGAGGCTGATCTGCTCACCCGCCAGCTGATCGCGGTGTTGCAGGCGCGCGGAATCGTTGCCGGTGACCGGATTGCGTGGCTGGGCAAGAACCGCGATTTCTACTTCCTGCTCTATATCGCCGCTGCGCGGATGGGGGCGGTGATGGTGCCGATTGGCTGGCGGCTCGCGCCGCGGGAAATCGCCTATATTCTTGGCGACACAGATGCGAAGGTGCTGTTTGCCGATGCCGATTTCGTCGGGACGGCACATCAAGTTGCGGGCGAAGTCCCCGCCAATCCCGAAGTGATCGAGGCTGAGGCTGCGCGCACTGCCGCAGGTGGATTTGAACCCGCAGATTACTCACCGCCCGGCCCGCATGATCCGGTGCTGCAGCTCTATACTTCGGGCACTACCGGCAATCCCAAGGGGGCAATGCTGTCGAACACCAACCTCCTCGGCCTGAGGAATGCGGGGAACGAAGCGGGGCTTGATTGGAATTTCTACGCACCCGATGATTGCATGCTGGTTGCCATGCCGTGCGCGCACATTGGTGGAACAGGGCTGGTGAACATCGCCGTCGCCAATGGCGTGCGCAGCCTTGTGCAAGCCGAATTCTCGCCGGTCGGTGTGCTGGAGGCGATCGAGGCGGGGGCGACGCATATGTTCATCGTGCCGGCGGCCTTGCAGATGGTGGTGCAGCACCCTCGCGCCGCGACGACCGATTTTAGCAATCTCAAATACCTGATGTATGGCGCTGCGCCGATGCCGTTGGAACTGCTGAAGGAAGCGGTGCGGACCATGCCGACCACCCGGTTCCTGCAAGCCTATGGCATGACTGAAACCAGCGGCACGATCTCGATCCTCCCCCCCGAAGATCATAGCCTAGAAGGCAATCAGCGGATGCGTTCGGCTGGGAAGGCCTGTCCGGGCGTGGAAATCGAGGTGCGCGGAAGCGACAATGTCGAAGTGCCACGCGAAGAAATCGGCGAGGTCTGCATCCGCTCGCCCTCAAACACAGCGGGTTATTGGAAGCTGCCTGAAGCGACAGCGAAGACTATTGATCCGGATGGCTGGCTTCACACTGGCGACGCGGGCGTGATGGATGCTGACGGCTATGTTTATATCCAAGACCGTATCAAGGACATGATCATCTCCGGCGGAGAAAACGTCTACCCGGCTGAGGTCGAAAGCGCGATTTATGGCCACCCCGCCATTGCAGAAGTTGCTGTGATCGGCGTGCCGAGCGCGCGCTGGGGCGAGGAGGTGAAGGCCTGCGTCGTACCCAAACCCGGCTGCGAGGTGGATGAAGCCGACGTCATCGCCTGGGCGCGTGACCGCATCGCCGCGTTCAAAGCGCCCAAGAGCATCGACATTATCCAGCTGATGCCCCGCAACGCGAGCGGCAAGATTCTGCGGCGGGAATTGCGTGCTCCCTATTGGGAAGGGCAGGAGCGTCAGGTTTCCTGACATGAAGCAGCACGCCCCTGCGGCCATTCGGAACCGTGACCCGATCGCCGAAGTGCTGGCCCGCGAATTGCCCCCCAGCGGCGCCGTGCTGGAGATTGCGTCAGGCACCGGCGAACACGCAGTGTTCTTCGCCGAACGCTTTCCTGCGCTGCATTGGCAGCCGACCGATCCATCGCAGGAGGCGCTGGCGTCAATTGCCGCGCATACCGACGATTATCGTGGCAGCAATCTTGCCGGGCCCTTGTTGCTCGACGCTTCCATGCCCGCGCATTGGCCGGTGACCGAAGCGGCCGCCATCCTATGCATCAACATGGTCCACATAAGCGAATGGGCTGCCACCGTCGGGCTGTTCAACGGGTGTGCCAGCTTGCTTGCAAAAGAGGCACCCATCATCCTCTATGGGCCGTATCTCGAAGATCGCGTCGAGCCGGCAGCATCCAACTTGGAATTCGACCGTTCGTTGAAAGCAAGAAACCCGGCATGGGGACTGCGGCGCCTGGACTATGTGGATCGCGTTGCATCGGAGTATGGCTTCGAGCGCACTGAGCGATACGAAATGCCAGCCAACAACCTGACGCTCATCTATAGGAAGCGTTCGTCATAGTGCACGGAGCAGCCATGCCGTGTCCGCTATTTGTGTGCGCGAGACAAAAGCTCGCCGTTCGGAACGCGACTCTATCAAGTCATTGCAAACTTGGGTCTGCGTGATCAAAAAGCGGGTATGAAAAGGTCCGCTGCGTGTCTGTATTTCGCTTTCATTGCTATTTCATGCATCCTCGCAACGGGATGCGGTGAGCAAGGAGAGCCTGTTCCACACCAAGTGGCACAAGGGGGTACGAGAATGAGTAACCCCGTCGTTCACTTCGAAATACCTGTTACCGATATCGACCGAGCGATCGAGTTTTATGAGACCGTGTTCGGCTACGAGCTATCGAGGCAGGAAGTGGATGGTTACTCGATGGCCTTCTTCCCAAGAAATGATAGTGCCGTCGGTGTAAGCGGGGCGCTTGCAAGCGGCGACGTATACAAGCCATCAAAGGAGGGAGCGATAATCTACTTCGATGTGGAAGACATAGATGTCGTTCTTCAGCGAGCTCAAGAGCGGGGCGGAAGCCTCCTTTATCCCAAGAAGGATATCGGTGAAGCCGGCTATGTTGCCGAGCTGGAAGACAGTGAGGGTAATCGCATCGGGCTGTCTCAGACGAAAGACTAAAGACTTCACTCACCGAGAAGCGGCCCATCAACAATCCACCCAGTTTTGGTCATCCACACGAAAACTTCATTCTCCTAAAATCTGACGCTTATTGACCAGCTGTGTGTGGATATGGTGGAGGTCAGCCCTTGGGTGGCTGCTTCCCCGGTGCGGCGCGGTCGACGCTCTCGCTTGGCAGCATACATCGACCCGCAGGGCCCGTCTGCGCTGCCGGCCAACAAAATCATGCTCGTATATCGGCCTTAGCGCCTGGACAGCGCATCACCGCGTCATCAATCGATGGCGCGCTTTCCGGCCTGACCCACCGATTTGATGTCATCACCAATCCCGTCAACCGTGTTACAGGCAGCGGTGGTCAGCGTCAGTGCGGCGAGGGCAGCGGCAGTCAGAACATTGCGGATCATTGCGGCAGGTCCTTTCGGTTTCTCATGGTCGATCACCGCATGAACCTGCATTAGCTTTCCTTTCAATGACGTGAAGCGCCGCCCTCACCGTCAGCGATCAGATTTCTTTCTTCACTTCGCGCGAGGCCGATTGCAGGTCTTCTCCCGCACCTTCGACCGTATTGCAGGCCGTGGCGGTGAGCGCGATGGTGCCGAGCGCAAGGGCGGCAATCAGGTTACGGGTCGTCATGGCAGGGTGCTCCTTCGTAATGGTCCCTGCATACGGAACCTTATCAATGCCGCAGAAGGTCCATCCTATTCGCCGGAATGCACCCGCGATCGGGCGAGTTGCCGTTCGCGCCACGCGATCAGTAAGCCGGCCGCGATAATCAGCGGTGCTCCGAGCCATAGGCTGGCAGGTGCGGCGCGGTCGAAGATGTAGAACCCGTAGAAGCTCGCCCACAACAACGCCGTGTAGTCCATCAGCAGGATCACCGCTGCCGAACCGAACCGCAGCGAAGTCGTCAGCAACATTTGTGCTGCCGCGCCGACTAGGCCCATGCCGAGAATCAGCGCCCAGGTCAGCGGATCATGGCTTGCGATGACCAAGGGCAGAGCGATGGCGGCTGCGGGCGTGGTCAGGGCCGCGAACCAGAACACGATGCTCCACGGATTTTCAGTAGTGTTGAGATCCTGAAGCTGGAAACTGATGAGCGCGACCATGAAGGGCGCGACCAACCCGACGGCGACACCGGCTAGCGTCACCCCTTCGTGAAGGCCGGAAAACGGCTGCATCACCACGATCACCCCTGCAAAGCCGATCGCCACGGCCGCCCAGCGATAGCGGCCGATCCGCTCACGGAATAAGGCAATGGCGATCAGCACGGCAAAGATGGGCGCAGTAAAGCCGAGCGTTGTCGCTTCGGCCAGCGGCAGCAGCAGCACGGCGCCATACGTGAAAATCATGCCGAACAGCCCAGCCGCGGCACGCCGGGCATGGGCGGGGAGCCGCTGCGTTCGCAGCATCGCGAGCCGCCCTGTCAGCGCAAGGCCTATGCCGAGCAGGATCATGGTGAGAAGCTGCCGCCAAAAGATCAATTCGATCAGGTGCGCGCCGCGTTCTCCCGCCAGCTTGACCATCATTGCCATTGTCGCCAGCGCGAAGGCGGCCAGCAACCGCACGCCAAGCGCGAGCAGGGGGCGGGGCCGGGCGATCGAGCCATCCATCGCTCGCTGGCTTGGCCGAGGCAGGAGCCTTGCGCAAGCGCCGCGCGCCCTTACATGGCTCGCCGATGGACATTATCGCCCAAATCGAACTGATGAGCGATGCCGCGCAACTTGCGCTGGCTGGCGTGCTGTTTTGGCTGTTGGCGGGCTTTGCTGGCTTTATGGAGCGCCGCCGCGCCAAGGCGCGCGATCTTGATCGGTTGGAGCAGGTGGGGTGGGTGCCGTGGACTGGCCTGTTCGTGTTAGCCGCGATGCTGGGCGGCGGCTGCCTGGCGATGGGCTTGCCCGCCGTGATAGGCGGGATGTAAGCTCACCTCGCTCTGTGGGCAGTATTCTTGGACGGTGCGGAAGGCGTCGTAAGGCCGAAGACGCAGACGTGCAAAGCACGCGTGTACGGCCGCCGACCGGTCTGGCTGAACGATCCGGGTAGAATGGCCCGGATCAGCGGGTCAAAGACAGGCCTCCAGATAAGCCTGATCAAACCCAAACTGCCGCGCCTTTTCCAGCGTGTACGGGCGCAGGCCGGACGAGCGGAATTCGCCGAGGATCTTCCCGTCTTCAGTTTCGTCCAGATATTCGAACTTGAACAATTCCTGCGTCACGATCACGTCGCCTTCCATCCCGATCACCTCGGTTATGTTGGTGGTGCGGCGTGAACCGTCGCGCAGACGCTTAACCTGCACGATCAAATCGACGGATTCGGCGATTTGGCGACTGATCGCTTCCTTGGGGATTTTGATGTCGCCCATCAGGATCATGTTTTCCATACGGCCAAGGCATTCACGCGGGCTGTTGGCGTGCAGCGTACACATCGAACCATCGTGACCGGTGTTCATCGCCGCGAGCAGATCGAAACATTCCGATCCGCGGATTTCCCCCAGGATGATGCGGTCAGGACGCATACGCAGGGCGTTCTTCACAAGGTCGCCGATGGTGATCGCACCCTGACCTTCGAGATTCGGCGGACGCGTTTCCAGCGGCAGCCAGTGCGGTTGTTGCAGGCGAAGTTCGGCGGCGTCTTCGATGGTCAGCACGCGCTCGCCCGGGTCGATCATCTTCGAAAGGGCGTTGAGCATGGTGGTTTTACCCGAACCCGTACCGCCCGAGATGACGATGTTCATCCGGCATGCGCCTGCAATCTTCAGCGCGGTTGCCATCTTGTCCGACATCGAACCGAAGTCGCGCAGCATATCGATGGTGATCGGCTTTTCGGAAAACTTACGAATGGAGATCGCGGTGCCGCGCAAGGACAGCGGCGGCACGATCACGTTCACACGCGAACCGTCTTTCAGGCGGGCGTCGGCCAGCGGCGTGGTCTGGTCGACGCGGCGGCCGACCTGGTTCACGATGCGCTGCGCAATTTGGAAGAGGTGCTGTTCGTCACGAAAGCGGATTGGGGCGAGCACGAGCTTGCCCTTTTTTTCGATGTAGGTCTGATCGGGGCCGTTGACCATGATATCAGAAATATCCGGGTCATTGAGCAATTCTTCGAGCGGGCCGAAACCGAGCAATTCGTCGATCAGCACCTTTTCCAGCGCGAACTGTTCGCGCCGGTTCAGCGTGACCTTCAGTTCGGCCAGCACTTCCATGATGATCGGGCGGAATTCTTCGGACAGTTCTTCCTTGGACAGCGTCGCCGCTGCTTCGGGATCGACCCGCTCAAGCAGGCGGGGGAGCACCTGTTCCTTGATCTTGTGAACGCTGGCTTCAAAGCCGCCGACTTCGGAATTGGACTCATTGACGGCCGCCATCCGTTCATTGAGGCGGTCGATCGCCTCGGCGGTGGTGGCCGGACGGGACGCTGACGGTGAAGGTGCTGGTGCAGGACGCGGAGCAGCGGCCTCACCCGGAATCGGCGGGAACTGCTCGCCGCCGCGTGGGGCCACGCCAGCGCCCTTCATTGGGCGTGCGACGCCGAAAGCTGGCCTTGCGCCCGGCTTCATTCCGCCTGCATTGCCCTTTTTGCCGAATGCGCTCATTCCCAGCCCCCAAGGGTCATAATCCATTAGCGCGCCTGCACTGAACAATGGCAAAGGTGCGTGTCGAGTGATGGTGAATAGGACGTAATGGTTGTTTTTTTCCTAAAACCCATCGGAACGGAGCAATCGCGGGGGCTTGCCGTCAGGGCGCGGCAGGCTAGAGCGGCACAAACGCCAGCTTGGGGTAAACACATATATGTGCGGCATTATCGGGATCGTTGGGCAGGGAAGCGTCGCAGAACGGCTGGT
>ERZ1022756.103-NODE-103-length-31539-cov-23.152522_pt1 | contig 31539 bp, 36 predicted proteins | sample MGYA00520902_ERZ1022756 | MGnify/ENA primary metagenome ERZ1022756 (study PRJEB33162, sample SAMN09537601) | freshwater metagenome | isolation source: freshwater | place: Canada:Alberta | collected 2017-07 | study: EMG produced TPA metagenomics assembly of the...
GAGATGCAGATGGAAGGGGCCGTCGGCTAGTGAGCGAAGCGACCAAGACAGCTCAACATGGGCTGTCAGAGCACAGCCATGGCTTTGGCGTTCCAATTCAAACCCGCTCAGAGCGACTTAAATCCGTCACGCTTTCGGATTTTGCAGAGATTTCAACACGCGAGGAACAGTGGCGATACATCACAGCCGACCGCTTGGGCGGATTGGATCAGGCCGGTCTCGACGAATTCTCTGGTGACATCGAGGCAAAGCTTGCCGATGGGGTAGAAACATCTTGGATCGATTCAGAACACAAACTATTTGGCACAGCTGGTATTCCTGAGGATCGTGTTGCTGCGGCGGGTTGGGAGGCAGCCAACGCCGCTTACCTAATTTCGATTCCTTCGTCGGTCACCGGATCAGCACAGAACACCATTACCATCACATCTATGTCGCAGGACCCTGCCGCGCTTCACATAGTGGTTGAGGCCAAGCGAGGCTCTGAAGCGGTTGTAGTGATTGATCACCGCGGCGATGCAGTCTTGTCAGAGAACATTGAGTTTGTAATTGAAGACGAAGCCAAACTCACAGTGGTTTCGATTCAAGACTGGAATCCAGGTTCAATACATAATGGAGCTCAGTACGCAAAGCTTGCGCGAAACTCCGTATTCAAACACGTAATGGTCACCCTTGGCGGTGCTGTTGTGCGCATGAGTCCATCGGCTTATTTTTCGGCCCCAGGCGGAGATGCGGCACTGTACGGGCTTTATTTTGCAGATGCCGGTCAGTATCTTGAGCATCGCATTTTTGTTGACCATTCAACTCCTAACTGCAAATCACGCGTGACATACAAAGGTGCTCTTCAGGGAGCCAAGGCCCACACTGTTTGGGTTGGCGACGTACTCATTCGAGCGGCAGCAGAAGGTACAGACACTTACGAGCTCAATAGGAATCTTCTACTTACCGATGGTGCTCGCGCTGATTCAGTTCCAAACCTTGAGATCGAAACCGGTCAAATTCAAGGAGCTGGGCACGCTAGCGCCTCTGGAAGATTTGACGATGAGCAGCTTTTCTACCTTCAGGCCAGAGGAATTACTGAGCTCGAAGCGAGAAGACTAGTTGTGCGCGGCTTCCTAATGGATGTAGTGCAACAGATCGGTGTAGCCGAAGTTGAAGAGCGTCTTGAAGCCTCTATTGAAGCTGAGCTTGAAAGGAGTTCGATCTAATGGCACTGAAGATTTGCAAAGTCGAAGACATAAAGCCAGGCAAGGCTCTTCGGGTCAAGATTGGCGATGACGCAATTGCTCTAGTTCACACTAAGAACGGTCAGTTCAAGGCAATTGCAGATAAGTGTTCGCACGGTGAAATATCACTTAGCGAGGGTTTTGTTGACGACGAAACAATCGAATGCTGGGCACATGGGGCAAAATTCTCTCTTGAAACCGGTGCGCCGCTAAGCCTTCCGGCCTACGAACCAGTCGCCGTTTATGAAGTGCTTATCGAAAATGGCGAAGTTTTTATCGAATACGACAAGGACACGGAGTAATCAAATGGCGACACTAGAAATCAAGAACCTTCACGTATCGGTGGAAACTGATCAGGGCACAAAGGAGATCCTTCGTGGCGTTGATCTAGTTATTAGAAGCGGTGAGACTCACGCAGTCATGGGACCTAACGGTTCTGGTAAGTCAACACTTGCTTATTCAATCGCAGGCCACCCTAAGTACGAAGTGACCAAAGGTGAAATCCTGCTGGACGGCGAGAACGTGCTTGAGATGTCAGTCGACGAACGCGCAAGAGCAGGATTGTTTCTTGCCATGCAATACCCGGTAGAGATCCCGGGAGTAAGCGTTTCCAACTTCTTGCGAACCGCAAAAACTGCCATCGACGGAAAGGCTCCTGCCCTTCGCGGCTGGGTCGCCGATGTCCGAACCGCCATGGAGAACTTAAAGATGGATTCTGCTTTTACCGAGCGAAACGTCAACGAAGGCTTTTCGGGTGGAGAGAAAAAGCGCCACGAGATTTTACAGATGGAACTTCTCAAGCCAAAGATGGCCGTTCTCGACGAGACAGACTCAGGCTTGGATGTAGACGCTCTAAGAGTTGTTGCTGAGGGTGTAAACCGCATTAAAGGTGAGAACAGCATGGGTGTGCTGTTGATCACCCACTACACGCGAATCTTGAACTACATCAAGCCTGACTTCGTTCATGTGTTTGTTGCTGGGAAGATTGCCGAACAAGGTGGGCCGGAACTAGCTGACAGACTCGAGTCTGAAGGTTACGACAGGTACGTGAACGCATAAAATGCCAAGACAGCTAGAACCAGTGCTATACGACAAGGTCGAGGAAGCGCTAAAAGAGGTAATCGATCCAGAAATCGGTGTTAACATCGTCGATCTCGGCTTGATCTACGGTTTAGAGCTTGCCGACGAAGATGAGTCGCTACTAATCAACATGACTCTTACTTCGGCAGGATGCCCATTGACCGACGTCCTAGAAGAGCAAACAGCTGAAGCCTTGGATGGCGTGGTAGACGCATTTCGAATCAACTGGGTATGGATGCCGCCCTGGGGGCCTGAAAAGATTACTGAAGATGGTCGCGAACAGATGCGCGCCATCGGCTTCTCTATTTAGTTCCTAGATACTTCCACGCCAGCGGTAAAGCCGCCGCGGCAAGTGCCATCTTTATGGCGTCGCCAATTAAGAATGGAACCAACCCGGCCGTGACTACCGAGCTAAAGTCACTCGCAACATTCAAGTTGATAAGTGCAAATGCAAGCCAAGGAAGTCCAAATAGGTAGATCACAGCGTTGCCGATAAGAAAACTTGCTAGAACACCAGTGACTTTCTTGTGCCAATTGAGCTGAGAAAGCCAACCCACCACAGCAGCTGCTGCGATGAATCCAACAAGGTAACCAAAAGTTGTGCCAAAAGTGATTCCAGCTACTGCTCCCGTGAAAACCGGAAGCCCGGCTGCACCTAACGAGAAGTAAGTGATCATTGAGAGTGCACCTCTGGAGGCTCCGAGTACCGCTCCAACCAGCAACACGGCGAAGGTCTGTCCAGTAATTGGCACAGGCCACATTGGAATAGCGATCTGCGCTGCAACAGCGGTTAGCACTGCGCCACCGAATACGAGAGCGATGTCGGTTGCGATGCTCCTTGGTAAAACCCGGTCAATCAGTGTTTCTCTAGCCGATAACTGAATGGACATTGGGAGCCTCTTTCTTCACGTGGAGCAAGCTGTATCTTATTGACGATTGTAGACTAAAGGTTTTGACACCACCTCCAGCCAAAAGGACTCACTCTTGCTTATCGTGAAAGACCTGGAGATCACCATAGGCGCTAGAACGCTTATGAGCGAAGTTAACTTCCGCGTGGCATCTGGGGACAAGATAGGGCTTGTCGGTCGAAACGGCGCGGGAAAAACCACTTTGACAAAGATTCTTGCCGGAGATGGACAACCCAGCGCAGGAGGCGTGGAACGAATTGGTGAAATTGGCTACTTGCCACAGGACCCTAGAACAGGCGACCCAGAAGAGCTCGCCCGTGATCGAATACTTAACGCTCGAGGACTAGGCGACCTTCTTAGACAGCTAGCCTCTACCGCAGAAGCTATGTCTACCGCGACAGGTGCCGAAGCAGAGAAAACCATGACCAAGTACTCCAAGCTCGAGGAACGATTTCAAGCTGCTGGAGGATATGCCGCTGAAGCACAAGGCGCTGCCATCGCAAGCAATCTGGGCATCGAAGAACGGATTCTGTCTCAACCTCTCAAGACGCTTTCGGGTGGTCAAAGGCGACGAGTTGAGCTAGCCCGAATTCTTTTCTCAAGCGCAGAGACAATGCTGCTGGATGAGCCGACTAACCATCTTGATGCTGACTCAGTTGTCTGGCTAAGGGATTTTCTTCGCAGTTATCAGGGCGGACTGATTGTTATCAGCCACGACATCGAACTGGTTGAGAACACTGTGAATCGCGTGTTTTACCTTGATGCCAATCGTCAAGTAATTGACATCTACAACATGGGCTGGAAGTCATATCTGAAGCAGCGTGAATCCGACGAGGAGCGCCGCAAAAGAGAGCGGGCTAACGCTGAGAAGAAAGCAGCTACATTGACGCTGCAAGCTGCAAAGTTTGGAGCTAAGGCCACAAAGGCGGTTGCAGCGCAGCAGATGGCTCGACGGGCTCAAAAGCTACTCGATGATCTAGAAGATGTTGGACAAACCGACAGGGTTGCAAAGATTAGATTTCCCGACCCAGCACCATGCGGAAAGACTCCTCTGATGGCGTCGGGCTTGAGTAAGAGCTACGGCTCCCTAGAGATTTTTACAGCTGTTGACCTAGCAATCGATCGAGGTTCGAAGGTTGTCATCATTGGCTTGAACGGGGCCGGCAAGACAACCCTTTTGCGAATGCTCGCAGGCATCGATAAACCAGATACTGGTCAGATCGAGCCAGGGCATGGGCTCAAGATTGGCTATTACGCGCAAGAGCACGAAACACTTGATGTGAATCGCACGGTACTAGAGAACATGCAGCGCTCAGCACCCCATCTAGGTGATGTGGATGCCCGTAAGGTGCTTGGTTCATTCTTGTTCAGCGGAGACGATGTAAATAAGAAGGCTGCAGTTCTAAGCGGTGGAGAAAAGACTCGTTTGGCTTTAGCATCCCTCGTAGTCTCGTCCGCAAATGTCCTTTTACTAGATGAGCCAACTAACAACCTAGATCCTGCATCACGCAAAGAGATTCTTAATGCCCTTGCAAGCTTTACCGGTGCAGTTGTCCTGGTTTCACACGATGAAGGTGCAGTTCTTGCTCTAAACCCTGAACGGGTGCTTATCCTTCCGGATGGAACCGAAGATCACTGGTCAGATCAATATGCAGATCTGATATCACTCAGTTAGTTCCGTGCGTCTAAGAGTTCATCCTCGACATCGGCGTCAGTTCTTTTGCGGTTTCGAACAGAACGTGGAACATAGTTCGGGTCTTTCTCTATCCGCCGATACTCTCGCTCCTGCCTTATAGCCCAAAACAGAGCAAAGAATCCCATGAGAGCAAAAAGGATCCATTGAACGGCATAGCTTAGGTGGTTGCCCTCATCAAGAGTGGGCTTTCGAAGTGGTTGAGGCGAGCTCGGTTCACCGGGGGATTCGCTTATAAGTCGCAAATAGAACTGCTGTTCAACAGTTTTACCAAGTAGTTCATTCAGAGACTCTAAATGAATGCTGGTGGCAAAACCATCGGGGGAGTCTCGGTTTGGAGTCAGCTCACTCAGGCGAACTCTTGCAGTGAGAATCTTGGGTTCCGATCCGGGCGTCATTGAAACTGCCGGCGCAAGATCAGAGTCGGCTGGTATCCAGCCACGCTCAACGATCACCAGTTCCCCGGTAGAAAGTTCAAACGGAACTATCTGTAGAAAACCAGGCTGGCCAGCAATAGGGCGATTGCGTACCAGCAGCTCTTGATCCGTTAGATACTTTCCTTGCAGTTGAACCGGGGTCCATTCGAATGTAGTCACCTGATCCAAGGTCAATCCAGATATGGAATCAAAGCCAATTGCTGTCTTGTCATAGTTTTCGACCATCCGCTGAATCTTTGAAACGGCTTGATCTCTGCGGTCAAATTGCCAGGTTGCAAGAGCCACGCAAGCTGCTGCAAACAAACAAGCGAGAACGAACCAAGAGAGCCAACGAAGCCAAGCCTTGGCCATGAGCTTCATTTGTTTTGCCTAACTTCAAGAAGGAATGAACGGTCCTGAAGATAGTTTCTCAGAAACTCAAGATGCTCATCGCAGGCAAGCCAGGTCTTGGTTCTACCGTTTACGTGGATTCTTGGATTTGCCCAAATCAATAACTGTGTAGCACTAGTTCCGCAGCCCGCGCGAGAGCACTTAGCTTCTAACTCAGAACTACTGGACAAGGACTAGGGCTTCTTGAAATCCGCACCGAGGTCTACGGTTATCGGCTTTGCAACGACTATGACATTCTCAAGAGTTCCTGATTTTGGTGCTTGGGCATTGGCTATAACTACCGCAAAGTAAGGAAGAAATATGGCTCCAGCAAAACAGAGCCACATCAACCAACCATCCACAAAAATTGCCGAGACTATGCAAACAACGCGAATGATCATTGCAATGAGGTATTTCACCATTCGAGCGTTCCGCTCTGATTCAGCCGATTCCCCGACTGTGGTGATGCTTTGGGCTTTTTCCAAGGCGACCTTCTCTTGATCTATAAGGGCAATTCAAGGCTAAGACTAGACTTCATTTAGTTCAAACCAACCGTTTGGGCTGCTATTCCCGAAAGACTAAGGAATTCCAGATGACTACCTCGAGAGTTGTGCTGATTACCGGTGGAAACCGTGGCATTGGCTACGCAATAGCTTCGGAGTTTGTAGCTGCAGGCCACAAGGTAGCCGTGACCGTACGATCGGGATCCGGGCCAGAAGGTTCCCTCGCTGTTAAAGCTGACGTCCTTGACGCAGCATCCTTGGATGCCGCAATTGCGGAAGTAGAGCAGCAACTTGGACCGATTGAAGTGCTTGTGGCAAATGCGGGTATTACGAAAGACACTCTGTTGATGCGGATGAGTGATGAAGATTTCGAGCAGGTAATCGACACGAATTTGAACGGTGTTTTCCGGGTTCTTAAGCGTGCATCAAAATCTATGATCAAGCAGCGGTTCGGTCGAATACTGCTCATCGGATCAGTAGTAGGTCTTCTTGGCTCTCCCGGGCAAGTTAACTACTCCGCCTCAAAATCAGCACTTGTTGGAATGGCCAGATCTTTGACTCGAGAACTAGGTGGCCGAGGAATCACGGCCAACGTTGTGGCACCTGGATTTATCGATACGGACATGACTTCAGAACTAACTAAAGAACAGCAAGACGATTACCTCAGTCGAATACCCGCTGGTCGCTTCGCTGCCCCTGCGGAGGTAGCGAAGGCTTGCCTTTGGTTAGCGGGGGATGATGCGTCATACATTTCTGGAGCCGTTATCCCCGTTGATGGCGGTCTAGGAATGGGACACTAAGTCAATATTCACTGCCAAGATTGATGCAATGAGCGAATTGAAGGAGCTAAGCCATGGGAATTCTTGAGGGTAAGAAGATACTAATTACCGGTGTTCTCACCGAAGCCTCGATTGCATTTTCCGTAGCAAAGCTGGCCCAGGAGCAAGGCGCCGAAGTTATCTTGTCTTCATTCGGTCGAATGCTTCCGATCACAACCAAGATTTCCGAAAGGCTTCCAAAAATTGCTCCCGTAATTGAACTGGATGCAACTAGTGAAGAAGACCTTGCGGCACTATCAGGCAGAATCAAAGAGCATTTTGATTCAATTGATGGAATCGTTCATGCTATTGCTTTCGCGCCCCAAACAGCTTTGGGTGGAAACTTCCTAGAAACTCCTTGGTCGGATGTTTCAACTGCCGTTGAAGTATCGGCCTACTCTCTGAAATCAATCACCATGGCAGCCAAACCTGTGCTGAAGAATCCTTCTTCTGTTGTTGGGCTTACTTTTGATGCAACCGTTTCCTGGCCGGTCTATGACTGGATGGGTGTTGCTAAAGCGGCCTTTGAATCCACGTCAAGGTACCTTGCTCGCTACCTGGGCAAGGATGGGATTCGCGTGAATCTGATTTCAGCCGGTCCACTAAGAACAACAGCGGCAAAAGGCATTCCTGGTTTTGCGACAATGGAAGAGCTCTGGACTGATCGCGCGCCTTTGGGTTGGGATCTGACTAACACTGAAACGGCAGCTAGAGGAATTATCGCCTTGCTATCTGATTGGTTCCCTGCAACTACCGGCGAGATGATTCACGTCGACGGTGGATTGCATTCAACGGGCGCTTAGGTCGAGTTTTTCAATAAGCGGCAACAGAGAATTTTCCTCAATTACCAAATCCGCGTACTGACGAAGAACTGGCTTAGGCCTAAAGGCAACTGCATATCCAGCGCACTGCAACATTTGGATGTCGTTCGCGCCATCGCCGATTGCAATCGTTCGTTCAACTGGAATTCCGGAATCATCTGCCCATTTTCTAAGCGCAGTAGCCTTAGCTTCGGCATCAATAACTGGACCAGACACTTTTCCGGTGAGTTTTCCGTCGACGACTTCCAAGCTGTTCGCCATCCAGTAATCAAGGCCGATCTCATTTGCTAGAGGCTCAAGTATTTGTCGGAAGCCTCCACTCACAGCACCAATTCTTCCGCCTTTAGCGTGAACGGCCGAAATCAGTTCCAAGACACCGGGAGTTAGCGAAATCTGCGTTTTAAGTTGACTGAAGATTTCAGCAGAGAGGCCTTCAAGAAGGCCGACTCTTTCTTCTAAGGATTGTTTGAAATCAAGCTCACCGGACATTGCTCGCTCCGTAATCAGCTTGACTTCTGGCATGACCCCTGCAAAATCTGCAAGCAATTCGATAACTTCCTGCTGAATAAGTGTTGAGTCGACATCCAGCACTACCAGAACAGTCATCAGGCAATCACTAATCCCCGCTGCGCGGGACGTTTTTGACCCTTAGATGGACCGGATCCAAACAGCATGCAAACTGCTGGCGAAATTTTCATATTCATGATGTTAGAGCAGTTTGACCATTTCTTTTTCGCACATAATTGCCTTCCGCAACTAAGAGCAGAACTTGGGTAGGCGATAGCAAGGGATCTATGGCACTAGCGCGAGTGACCCATTCTAGGTGGTGGTTGCTGTGATGGGACAACCCTGGAGCAAACCCTAGCGTCGCTCCAAAGTGCTGGCCACAAAATCCTCTAGGCTCGAGGCATGAGTCTTGTTCTGGATTTCAACAATGTGACCGTGCTGAGGGACACACGACCAATTCTCAACAACGTTGATTGGCAGGTGAATTCAAACCAGCGATGGGTGATAGTTGGCCCAAACGGAGCCGGCAAGACCACATTGCTTAGGGTTGCAGCCTCGCAAATACACCCTTCTACCGGGACTGCAAAACTCCTTGGTTCGACGCTTGGCGAGGTTAATGTCTTCGAATTGCGCACTCGAATCGGGTTCGCCTCCAATGCCATGAGCGTACACATCCCCAATTCTGAGACAGTTCTAGATGCGGTAATGACTGCAAGCTACGGAATCACAGGTCGTTGGAACGAGAAGTATGACGATATCGATGAGCGTCGGGCAAGAAGGGTACTTGCAGAATGGCAGCTAGATGAGATGGCTGATCGCCCTTTTGGCACTTTGAGCGACGGTGAGAAAAAGCGAGCTCAGATTGCAAGGGCGGTAATGCCCGATCCAGAGATTTTGCTGCTAGATGAACCAGTTGCAAGCCTTGATATGGCAGCTAGGGAGCACACAATTTCAGTGCTTGGAAACTACGCCTCCGCGCCTACCGCGCCGGCGATAGTAATGGTGACCCACCACATTGAAGAAATCCCAAAGGGTTTTACTCATGCCCTGATTCTCTCGAAGGGCCAGGTCTATGCTGCCGGAGAGATAGACACCACCTTGACTACCGAGAAGATCTCTGGAGCCTTTGGATTTGGCCTCGAAGTGTCCCGCGATGGCGACAGATTCAGGGTTAGAGCCAAGAACTAGCGCCTAGTTTTTTGCGTTTTGGCTCTGGTATAGTAGGGAAGTTGCCGAAATAGGCAGAAACCTAAGATTCAGAAAGTATTTGAACATGAAGTCAGAAATTCACCCAACCTACCAGGCAGTTGTTTTCCGCGACCTTGCTTCTGGTGAGTCTTTTCTAACCCGTTCAACACTTTCCAGCACCAAGACAATCAAGTGGGAAGATGGCCAGGAATACCCAGTATTCGATGTTGAAATCTCTTCCGCTTCTCACCCGTTCTACACAGGCAAGCAGAGAATCATGGATGCTGCCGGTCGTGTAGAGCGCTTCAATGCTCGCTATAAGAACTTCGGTTCTTAGAGCTTCAGCGGCCAGCCTCGCTGGATAGTGAAATCAGGCGAAGTTCCTCTTCGGAACTTCTCATAAGAGGCATCCTGATTAGCACTCCACTCAATTTGTGAATTGTGCAGAACAACCACGTCATCAGGCAGTTTTTCAGCGTACTTTTTTGCAATCGCCTGGGCGACCCTTCCTGCGGCAACAGCATCAGCTGTTGCGTTGTGTGCATCTTCTAATTTGACGCCATAAATTTTTGAAGCGACCTCTAGGGTTCGTTTTCCTGAGCGGTAAGTATCAACGTATTTATCTAGCACCATTGGGTCAATAACTGGCATTGGTTGCTGAATTGGCTCTAACCCGTGACGAAGTGCTTCGTAGTGGAGAATTGTGAAATCGTAGGGAGCATTGAAGGCAACGACAGGCAGGCCCTTTGCAAAAAACCCATTCAATGTATCTAGAAGCTCCGAGACAACATCCTTTGCAGCCCTGCCATTTGCTCTGGCTATCTCTGTTGTAACTCCATGCACGTTTGATGCAGCTTCGGGAATCTCGATGCCTGGATCGGCAAGCCATTCTTGATTGGGGCCGGTGATTTGGCCGTCTTGGTCTATTTGAACTGCACAAGCTGTGACTATTCTCGCTTCTCGGAGATCTAGCCCAGTGGTCTCCAGATCAAAAACCGCAAGGTTTCTTGACCACTCGGGAGATTCGACAAACTCAAAACTCAATTGCTCATTCACAATCTCAGACTAGGCCAGAGCAAGCGTTTCTTGAGGACCTGACCTATCCGGTGTTCAAAACTTCCAATCTAGACTTGCAGTGTGCTATCACGAGATCTTTCGCTATCCGCTAGTTCGCGGGCGATTCGGCACACCGTTATCGTTGACGGAATCCAGAGTGTCTATTACGAGTATCCCGCTTCAACTAAGAGCGCGATCACTTTGATAATGATTCATGGTTATAGGGGAAATCATCGAGGGCTGGAAGCAATAGCTGCTGGTTTATCAAAGTATCGGGTATTGATTCCTGATCTTCCAGGCTTTGGTGAATCAACGCCGCTAAATGAAATTCACTCGGTCAAGGCCTATTCCGATTGGCTGCACCAATTCATTAATGTCCTAGGGCTAGCAGATGAGGTTCACCTGATGGGCCACAGTTTTGGATCATTGGTTGTTGGCTTCTACGGCACTCAGCACACACCCAAGTCCATAAGTTTGGTAAATCCGGTATCTACGCCGGCGCTTGAAGGTCCACAGGCGGCACTCACGAATTTGACCAAGATTTACTATCTTCTTGCCACATTCGCGCCAAAGTTTGCAGGTGAATGGCTTCTTCGGAACAAGATTGCGGTTATGGTTATGAGCGTTGTTATGGCAAAGTCTAAAAACAAGGAGCTTCGCCGTTGGATACACAGCCAACACCTTTCAAACTTCAGTGACTTTGCTTCCGTGAAAGTTGCTGTGGAAGGATACGACGCTTCTATTTCGACTGATCTTTCAAAGTTGGCAAAGCAGATTAGCGCTCCTGTATTAGTGGTTGCGGCAACCTTGGATGACATAACCGACATTGAGTCTCAGCGGAGAGTAAGCCATTTGTATCAAAAACTTACCTACCGAGAAATTGATGGCGTGGGTCATTTAGTTCACTACGAGGCCCCTGAAAAAGCTGCCGCTTTCATAACTGAGTTCCTAGACGAGCTTCTATGAAACTAATCTTTGACTGTCGCTTTATTCGCGTCGACCACCACGATGGCATCTCCAGATTTTCAGCGGAACTTTTTTCCGCAGTGTCGAAGAAAGTGTCCTTGGTGGCATTGATTAGTAGTAAAGATCAGCTGAAATGGCTTCCTGAAGGCACTGACTTCGTGCTCGGGAATGATCCAACTCATGCCCTGGCTGAGCTGTCACTTCCAACAAAGCTAAACAAGATTGGCGCTACACACGTTTTCTCACCGATGCAGACCATGGGTTCTTGGGGCCGCAGGTACAAACTGGTACTTACTCTTCACGACCTCATTTACTATTCCCACCCTAAAGCTCCAAGCTTTTTGCCTCTTCACATTCGACTTGCCTGGCGCCTATATCACTTGAGCTTCTTTCCAGTTCGACTTCTGCTAGATAGAGCAGACGCCGTGGTCACGGTCTCAAATACCAGCAAGGCCCTCATTCTTTCTAAGAAGCTGACCAAACGGGATGTTCATGTCATCTATAACGCCCCAGAGACCTCGAAAGAAAATTTTGCTGCTGCAACTCGCCCAACACCAGAGCATCGACGAAAGCTTGTTTACATGGGTAGTTTCATGGAATACAAGAACGTGGAGTGCCTGATTTCGGGTATGCAGCTTTTACCTGAGTTTGAGTTGGTTCTGCTGAGCAAGATTACGCAGAAGCGAAAGACTCAGCTACAGGAGCTTGCAGGTAGCTGGGGAGAGCGCATCATTTTCAGAAACGGTGTCAGTGATGCTGAGTACGCTCAGGAATTGTCCTCTGCATTTGCATTCGTATCGGCATCAAAAGATGAGGGATTTGGCATCCCACTAGTCGAAGCAATGAGGTACGGTGCTCCGATCGTCGTATCTGATATTCCAATCTTTCGAGAGATTGCAGCACAAGCTGGGAACTTTTTTGAGCACTCAAGCCCAGAAGCATTCGCAAACCGGATTCGCCAATTGCTTCCTTTAAGCTCCTGGCAGGATGCAAGTGCTCGCTCAAGAAACCGCGAAAGCGATTTTAGCTGGGATGAATCAGCGCAGAAGCTCTTGGGTGTACTGGAGAGACTCTAGGGCGTCAACGGGTCAAGAGAATAGCTCTCAACCTTCCAAGAGCTCTCGAAATGGCTAATGATGTTAAGTGATGCGTTTCCAAGGCGTTCACCATCTCTTGGCAATTGATTCTTGCTAGCAATTGATAACAGTCCGCGAATAAGCGCTCCATGGGAAACCGCTAATACTCGCTTGCCTTTGAACTCAGTTGCCACATGGTCAAGTAATAACTGCGATCTAACTGCTAGTTCGGTGCGACTTTCTCCGCCGGGGATCTCATCGAGGTTTGCATACTTCGCCCGCCATTGTTCGTGAGAAAGACCCTCTGCCTCACCAAATGATCTTTCGATTAGCAGTTGATTTTCAACAATCTCTGCAAAACCTACATGCTGGGCAATTATCTCAGCGGTTTGCTTAGCCCGAGACAGTGGGGAAGTCACGATAACATCCCAATCTTTTGCTTGTATTGCTTGAGCTGCGAGCTTCACCTGTGCAAGACCCGTTTCGTTCATAGGAATGTCGGTGACTCCTTGAAGCAGGAAATTGATGTTCCAGTCGGTTTGCCCGTGGCGAAGCAATCCAAATTGAGTTTCAGTCAATCAGCAACTCCTCGAGTGCGATAGAAGTTGGCGCTTCAATTTTGGCAATAGCAAGCTCGTCTGCTTTTGTTGGGCCAACATTCACAATAACGATTGGTTTGCCAGCTTTGTTTGCCGCACGGGCAAATCGCATACCACTGTTTACAGTGAGCGAACTTCCAGCAACCAATAACGCATCGGATTTCTCTAACTGCTCCATAGTGGATGCAACCCGTTCAGTTGGAACGCTCTCGCCAAAGAAGACCACATCAGGCTTTAGGATCCCACCGCAGTTTGGACAAGGTGGGATCACGAAGTCAGCCGTAGCCTCAACCTCGGCATCGCCGTCGGGAGTGAACTCAACAGTCAAATCTTTTTGAATAGAGGGGTTAGCCTTTTCAATCCAAGAATCCATTTCCAATCGATCCATAAGAGCCCGACAAGACATGCAAATTACTTTGTCTAGCCTGCCGTGTAGTTCAGTGACTTTCTTTGATCCAGCCTGCTGGTGAAGCGAGTCGACGTTTTGAGTAATGATGTGCAAGATGCGTCCAAGGCTTTCAGCTCGTGCAAGAGCAAAATGGCTTCCGTTTGGCTTTGCGTTAGCGATCACTGACCACCCAACATAGCTTCGAGCCCAGTACCTGGCTCGAGCGGCTTCGGTGCCCATAAATACGTCAAAGGTCATTGGGTGTCGTTCAATCTTGCCCTCACCTCGGTAATCCGGAATACCCGATTCAGTTGACACTCCAGCTCCAGTTAGAACCAGAATTGATTTACCGGCCAACTGCTCGCGCGCATAATCCAAACCGAAGCGAGCTGCCTCGGATAAGGTCATTGGGTTGGGGTTGATGTTGAGCATTGGCCTAAGTCTAAGTTAGGTGAACGGCAGTGATTAAGTACCTAGGGTCCAAGCGGGCACTTATGCCAGTTCTGGAAACCCTGATAGGCGCAAGCGGCGCCAACACAGCCTTAGATCTGTTCACGGGTACGACCAGAGTCGCTGCAGCTATGAAGCAGTTTGGTATGTATGTGACTGCTGTGGATACAGCAAGTTATTCAGAGGTTTTCTCAAAGACCTTCATTGAACTTGATGCAACTGGAATTGATGTTTCTGAGATTGAAGAAGCCGTCCGTTATCTGAACTCGCTGCAAGGATCCGCCGGATACTTCACTGAGGTTTTCTGTGAGAAAGCAAGATTCTTCCAAGCAGCTAATGGAGCGAGGATTGATTCGATCCGTAACGCCATCGAGTCGGAATTTAGAACAAGCTGGATGTATTTCCCGTTACTTTCTAGCTTGCTGATTGCAGCTGACAAAGTTGATTCAACTACCGGGGTGCAGATGGCATATCTAAAGACATGGTCCAGGCGAAGCTTTCTCGAGTTGGACCTGAAAGTTCCAGCCCTGCTAGCTGGCAAGGGTTCATCGGTTAGGGCCGACGCCAGTGAAGCTGCGGCCTCAGTAGGCTCTGTTGATCTTGCGTATTTAGACCCGCCGTACAACCAACATCGCTACTTCGGCAACTACCACATTTGGGAAACGCTAGTTCGGTGGGATGCGCCCGAGTACTACGGGATTGCCAACAAGAGAATCGACGCAAGAGATTCCCAGAACAAGAGTGAGTTCAACTCCAAGATCAGTTTGCCAAGTGCTTTAGAAAAACTAATCGCAATACTTGATGCAAAAACTATAGTCCTCAGCTACAACAACGAATCCTGGCTCTCTAGGCGTGAACTGACGGACATGTGTTCGAGGTTTGAGCAAGTAAAGATTTTGGATTTTGACTCTAAACGCTATGTCGGGGCAAAGATTGGCGGCTACAACCAGGCTGGTGAACTCGTTGGAAAACCTGGAGCTTCGAGAAATCTTGAGCACATAGTCATAGCTGGCACTGAACGAACCGTGGCTGATATGGTCAAAGCGCTTACGCCATAACAACCAAAGATGTTCTAGCCTTGAGAAAGAATAGGCAGGGAATAGGAGGCCTCAGTGAGCGCTGAAGACAAGCTAGATCTTGACGAGTTGATTGAGTCAATTCAAGACTCTCTAGAATCATCGAATTTGTCAGACCTCGCCTCGCTCGCAAGAAAGCTCAAGAGCGGAGATCTAGTCACACTCCTCGAAAGACTGAACCTCCGAGAAAGAGCAATTGTCTATCGAGTCCTTCCAAAATCTGTTGCATTAGAGGTTTTTGAATCTTTAGACCCCGCGCTTCAAGGTGAACTTCTTGAAGAGCTCAACTCAGAAGAGATCTCGTCAATTTTTGCGAAACTAGATCCGGACGATCGCGTTGGACTACTTGATGAACTTCCAGCAGGAGTTGCTAAACGCCTTCTGACAGGTCTTTCAGCAAAAGAACGGGGTCTTACAAGCGAAGTATTGGGTTATGCCCAGGGGTCTATTGGTCGCCGCATGAGCCCCGAGTACATTTCAGTGAAGCACACCGACAGCATTTCTCAGGCACTAACTAAAGTGAAGGGCAAGCTACAGTCTGCTGAAACTATTTACACCCTTCCTGTAGTTGACTCATCAAAACAGCTTGTCGGGGTAGTCAGTCTTCGGGACCTGATGCGTACAGCGTCTCGAGTTAAAGTTTCCAAGATTATGTCCGAACCGCTCATGGTCAATGCCAGTGACGATGAAGAGCTCGCCGCACGTACTTGCTCGGATTTAAAAGTTCTGGCGCTACCTGTAGTTGACAATGAAAGAAGACTTGTAGGAATACTCACTGTTGATGATGCTCTGCGAATCTTGGAGCAAGAGGAATCTGAAGATGCGGCTCGAACAGGTGGTGCGGAGCCACTTCGGAGACCGTATTTGTCGACACCAGTTTTCGCAATCGTCAAATCCAGAGTTATCTGGCTGCTGGTGCTTGCTTTTGGAGCGACCTTTACCGTTTCTGTGCTTGGAGCATTTGAGGCAGAAATTGAACAGCTTGTGGTGCTTACTCTGTTTGTTCCACTCCTTATTGGCCTAGGCGGAAACACCGGTAACCAAGCTGCAACAACTGTCACACGAGCCTTAGCTCTTCAGGATGTTCGGACCAGAGATGTCTGGCAGGTGTTGTTTAGAGAGCTAAGAGTCGGCGCTCTTCTTGGAACATTGCTTGGTCTGATTGGATTTGGTCTCGCTTCGGCCTTTTTCGGCATCGAAATAGGGATGGTTATTGGATTGACGCTGTTTGCGATTTGCACAGTCGCAGCCACAGTTGGGGGAGTAATGCCGCTTGTGGGGCTTGCGCTCAAAGCGGATCCGGCAGTTTTCTCAAATCCGTTCATCACAACGTTTGTTGACGCCACTGGATTGGTCATATATTTCTTGATTGCGAAAGCTGTGCTTGGTCTTTGACCGAGAAATGTGTTTCTTGTGTCCGAGAGGGGACTTGAACCCCTACCCCCTTGCGAGGACTAACACCTCAAGCTAGCGCGTCTACCATTCCGCCACCCGGACGTGACATTTGATTACGGCCCCAATGCTAGCACGATGGGAATGTGGCGCATTCAACGAGGTACTTGGAACCAAAGGAGAATGCGGGTAGTTTTGATTTATGGCTACTGACCCGAGAAACGCTTTGACTCAACTTATTGCCTCTCTCGAGAAGCATTTTGAAGCTGCTAGTTCAAAGCGTGGCGAAGAAGACTCAAGTGTCGAGCAGGCCTACTACCAACTCGAGGATGCGTTTCTAAACTACGAAGAAGCAATTAGTTCCGAGCTCGGTGAGTTTCTACCCTTCACTCTGGCTGAAGACGATCAGTGAGTTTTTTTGAAGCCCTAATCCTTGGTCTTGTTCAGGGTCTTACAGAGTTTTTACCAATATCTTCTTCAGCTCATGTGCAGATTGCACAGCAACTGATGAATCTCTCTGAACTTTCTAAACCTCAGCTAACAGCCTTCATTGCAACTATTCAGCTCGGTACTGAATTGGCCGTAGTTGCGTACTTCATTAAAGACATCGGTCGAATTGGTTCGTCTTGGCTGCGCTGGAGCGCAAAGCCAAAAACAAAAATGACCAGTGATACCAAACTCGGTTGGCTCATTATTATTGGTACATTGCCCGTTGTAATTCTTGGCCTGGCATTTCGGGACTTTATCGAAAACGATGTTCGAAACCTCTGGGTTATCGCATACATGCTGATTGGATTCGGCTTGTTGCTTGGCGTAGCCGACTTCTTTGGCAAGAAACAACAGACGATTAAGGATCTGAGCTTTTCTCACGGTGTGATGTTTGGACTTGGGCAGGCTCTTGCGCTGGTCCCAGGTGTTTCGCGTTCAGGTGGAACAATCACTGTTGGATTAATGCTTGGTTACACCAGAGAAGCGGCTGCCCGCTACAGCTTCTTACTCGCTATTCCGGCGGTATTAGGTTCTGGTTTGTTCCAATTCTTTTCTTCCGTTGGTGATCTAGATCAGCAACTACTTTTTGCGACAATCGTGTCAACGATTGTTTCTGGTGTGGTTGGCCTGAGTGTTATTCATTACCTTCTGAAGTACCTTCAGAAGGGCTCTTTCTTGCCTTTTGTTATCTGGCGGGTTTTGGTAGGAAGCTGGCTGCTTGTGATGCTTTCAACCGGTTCCATAGTTGCCTAGTTCTCAGGTGGCTTTTCTTCCGATTGCAGAAACTTTTCAAGTTCGCGCGCAATAGCTTCGCCGGAAGCTGCCTCGGATTCAAATTCGTCGCGGTTTTTCTCTAGCTGCTGGATGTAGCCAGCCATTTCCTCGTCGTTCTCGGCGATCTCATCAATTCCTCGTTCCCATTCAAAAGCTTGGTCGGCTAAATCGCCTTGGGAGAAACTAACACCGAGCATCTTTTCTAGTTCAGCCATTAGAGCAAGTGTTGCCTTAGGGGAAGGGGAGTTATGGACGTAATGAGGAACAGCTGCCCAGAGTGCCATAGTCGGGATTCCCATTTCCTCTAATGCGATCCCAAGCGTTGACAATATTCCAACGGGACCCTCATAGCTGCTTCGCTCTATGTTCATGGCTGATCGAACAGCCTCATTCTGGCTTGTTGCGTTCACTGTGATTGGTCTGGTGTGAGGGGTGTCAGCGAGCATTCCGCCAAGGAAAATCACGGCGTCGATCTCTCGGTCTTCAATCATCTCGATAATCTCAGCGGTGAAAGCTTTCCATCTACGTGCCGGTTCGGTTCCGATAAGAACACTAAATCTAGATAAGGCAGGATCTTTTTCGGAAGAGATCATAAAGCTTGTCCCTGGCCAAGACAGTTCACGATTACCCGATTCATCAAATGATACGGAGGGGCGAGTGAACTGGAAATCGTAATAGTCCTCAGCGTCGACTTCAGCAGCTACTTGACACTGGAGAGTTTCGCTTATGAGTTTGGCTGCTTGAGATGCTGACTCGGCTGCGTCGTTCCAGCCTTCGAATGCACAAATAAGCACTCTTCCGCCAAAAATACTGTCCCCGCTACTCACTTTTTGAAATCTTGCCCTTTGTTTGCTTGTTGGTTTTCGATGAGTTAACTGTAAGGCTAAAAGCCAAAGCTAGACTTCAACCATCATGATTTTCAAGCAGCTTCCAGCCGCCGTTCTCTGGGACATGGACGGCACCCTCATTGACTCAGAGCCCTATTGGATGAGAAGTGAAGGAGATTTTGCTAGCGCCAATAACAGCACCTGGACTGAACAGGATGGCTTGAGCCTGGTGGGAATGTCGCTCTATGACTCCTCGAAAATCATCAAAGACAAGGTTGGCTCGGAACTTGATCCAGAGCAGATTATCCAGCAACTCACCGATGGGGTGGCGGCTCAGTTAAAGCAAGAAATTCTTTGGAGACCCGGCGCAAGGGAGCTTCTCTTGCTACTTCGAAAGAAGAAAGTAAAAACTGCCCTTGTCACCATGTCTATGCGTCGGATGGCTACGCAAGTTGTAGATGCGATTGGATTCGACTGCTTTGATGTAATCGTTGCAGGCGATGATGTTCGACAGGGTAAACCGCACCCTGAGCCTTACCTAAAAGCCGCTGAGCTTCTTGGGGTAAATGCTGAGAACTGTGTTGCGTTTGAAGATTCAGTAACTGGACTTAGATCAGCCGAAGCGGCCGGAACAAAAGCAGTGGGAATCAAGAACATTGTTGAAATCCCGTATCAACCAGGACGAATTATTTGGCCAACTCTTGAAGGCGTAGGGATGTCGGATCTTCGAGGTTTGTTTAAGTGACCAAGAAATCTCATTTGTTCAAAGCAGGTGACAAAGTTCAGCTCACAGGACCAAAAGGACGTCTGAACACCATCACACTGGTCAAAGGCGGAGCATTTGGAACCCATCGAGGGGATCTAAAGCACGATGACATTATTGGCAAGGCAGATGGGTCCGTTGTCGCGAATCAGAATGGCGTTGAGTATCTTGCGCTGAAACCACTACTAAATGATTTTGTTTTGTCGATGCCCCGCGGCGCTGCGATTATCTACCCTAAGGATGCGGCGCAGATTTTGGTCGAAGGGGACATCTTTCCAGGAGCAGTAGTCGTTGAAGCAGGCGTAGGCTCCGGAGCTTTAAGCATGTACCTTCTTCGGGCAATTGGTGATTCCGGCGAGCTGCATTCGTTTGAGCGCAGATCAGAGTTTGCTGAAATTGCTGCCGGCAACGTCAAGAGCCAAACCGGCTCGAATCCGAAGAACTGGAAGATTCACCTTGGTGATCTTCAGGAACAGCTTCCAAACAAGCTAAAGCCCCAAAGCGTTGATCGTGTTGTGCTGGACATGCTCGCACCATGGGAATGTATTGATCAATGCGCGAATGCACTCGCCCCTGGAGGGTTGATCATCATTTATGTAGCGACAGTGACACAGTTATCAAGAGTCGCTGAGGACATTCGGTCTTCTAGGTTGTTTACCGAACCTAACGCCTTCGAGTCTCTTGTAAGGCCTTGGCACCTACAAGGTTTAGCGGTGCGTCCCGAGCACCGAATGATCGGACACACCGGATTTTTGTTGACAGCCCGACGCCTTGCGCCTGGGGCAGTACTTCCGCAGTTCAAGAACAAGGTGAAATCAACCGAGTACAAAGATGAGGACGTACTGGCTTGGAATCCTGACGGGCTGGGAGAGCGAAAAGTATCTGAAAAGAAGCTTCGCAAGACAGTACGAAAGGCCACTTCCTAAAAGTTGGTGTGATTTCAATCCTGGCGAGTAAACTTGATATCAAACTCAACTAGAAAGTTGCTCCTCTTGCAAAAATCTGTCCTTTTTCTCTCCAGCATCATCTTGACTGCGTCTTTGACTTCTTGTGCACCAGCGCAAAATTTGGCATGCGCACAGTTCACCGGTGGGGAGCAGGTCGAATCCATCAGCGTCTCTGAAACTCTCGGAGAGCAGCCCGTAGTGAGTTTTCCATCTCCTCTAAACGCTGAAGCAGTTCAAGCCCGCGTAGTCGTTGAAGGAGATGGTCCGGTTTTCACTGGCCGAAATCTTGTTGAGTTTGAATTTGCGGGATACAACGGGGGAAGCGGACAGCTGATCCAGCAGTCCAGCTTTGACGGCACAGAAACCCCGTCCGGATTTTTTGGGCCAGGCCAAGTACCAAACTTCTGCGACGCATTAGCTGGAGCCAAAGAAGGCTCTCGAGTGGTTGCAATCCTGCCGCCTGCTGAAGCGCATAGCGGAGAAGGAGTACCAGCCCTTGGTGTTGGACCAACTGACTCATTCGTTTTCGTTATTGATCTCAAAAGAGTCTTTATGGAAAAAGCAACCGGATCAACTGTTGCGCCCGAAGCTGGGTTCCCGAGTGTTGTGACCACACCAGAAGGTATTCCTGGAGTCACAATCCCGAACTCACCGGCACCAACTGAACTTAAAGTTGCTCAACTTATTCGAGGCGAAGGCGATCTAGTGCAGAAGGGCCAACAGGTCACGATGCACTACAGCGGCTTCGTTTGGGATAGTTCAGAAAAATTCGATTCAAGCTGGGATTCTGGACAACCTGCTCAGTTCCAAATGCAAGATGGAGCTTTGATTGAAGGCTTCTTATCCGCGGTTGTCGGTCAGCCCGTTGGCTCTCAGATCATTGCAGTTATCCCGCCGGCTCTTGGTTACGGTGATGCTGGGGCTGGAACAATTCCACCTGGGGCAACATTGGTGTTTGTCATCGACATTCTAGGAACCAGCAACTAACCAAAATGCCAGAAAAGATTGATCTATCGGAGCGGTTGTTCAATCTCACTTGTGCGCTACTGGTTGCAGGCAACGGTCTTTCGAAATCTGAGATTTTCGCCACGGTTCAAGGCTATAAAGAGGTCTATGTTCCTGGTGGAGATGCAACCGCAATAAATAGAATGTTCGAGCGCGATAAGACCTTGCTCACTCGAGCTGGTATTTTGTGGCGTTCATTCATCCCAAAAGAAGCGATGGAAGATAATCAAGAGTTTCGCTACTTGATTGCTAACGAAGATTTTGTCTGGCCCAAAGGACTAAAACTAAGCTCCAAGCAAGTGGCTCTGATGAATCTTGCGGCTCAGGTTTGGGCCAAGGCCTCGCTGTCCTCAGATGCCAATCGGGCAATTCACCGGATTCGTGCGATGGGTGAGATTGCCGATGGAAGCTCCCTGATTGGGATTGCGCCGCGAATCCGAACTCATGAGCTTGCCTTCTTACCCTTGTCAACCGCAATTGAATCGTGCTCGCGAGTCTCATTTGACTATCAAAAGCCAGGAGAGTCAGCTACTTCTGTCAGGAACATTGAACCTTGGTCGCTTCAAAACATTGGTGGTCAGTGGCTAGTAGTCGGTTTTGATTTAGACCGAGATCAGCCTAGAAATTTCTTGCTCAAAAGAATTGTTTCGGAAATCGACATCCAGGACGTGACCTTTGACCCTCCTGCCAAAACTGAAGTCACCAGGGCACTCGAAGAACTCGAAGCGCATAAGCAATCCCAGAGTGCAAGGCTTAAAGTTTCACTCTCTAGCGCTGCATGGTTCCATTTTGATCTTGCCCCTTCGCAAGAAGTATTCGAAATCAACTTCATGGACATGTATCTGTTTGCAGAAGAACTCATGGAGTTTGCTGACGAGATTGAAGTTCTTGAACCAAAGGAGCTTGCGGATTTGATAAAAGTCACCTTACAAAAGGTGAGTGATGATCATGCCTAAAAGCTCAAGCCTTAGCGGAGCTGATCGCTATAACTTCATGCTCGCGCTGACCGGGTACCTGATCAACCATCGCCAACAACCTCTTTCCGAACTTGCAAAACACTTTCAAGTTTCCGAAAAAGAGATTAAATCAGCCGTTGTGACGATTTCGCTTTCAGGTGTTGGCATGTATCGCCCAGATGAGCTGTTCTTCCTGGACTACGACTTGCTGGAAGAAGACATCGTTGACCTAAGCTTTGCCCCTACGTTGGAGGCGGTTCCACGGCTTTCCACTCGTCAAGCAGCGGCAATTGCAAGTGGATTGGCCTATCTTGTCGACTTGGTTGAGCCAGGAGATCAGGTGCACATCAACGAGTTACTGGAGATTCTAGGAAGGGGTGCGCTCAGCACCAAGGAGTTGCCTTTTATGGTTCAACCGACTCGTGGCGATGGGGACTTGGCCCTTGTGCGCCAGGCAGTTGCGGAATCAAGAGCCTTGTTTTGCACTTACATAAATTCATCCGGGGAAGTATCTGATCGCGAAATTGAACCGCAGCTTCTGGAGTCAAGAGAGTCAAATTGGTTTGTTAGGGGCTTTTGTCGAACCAACAACGAGCCAAGAGTGTTTCGTTTGGATCGAATGAGAGAGATTCAACTGCTCGATACTTTCGACGAAAGAACCTCACATCCAGGAGATAGTTCGCAGATATATGAGGTGCGTGACACCGATACAGAAGTTTTGTTCGAGGTAGAGCCTGAGGCTTTCGGTTTGATAGCCGATTACAAACCGGAACATGAGATTTCCGGCAACAAAGCGGTTCAAGTTCAAATAGCTATTGGAGAGCTTGAAACCTTAGGGAGAATTGTTTCCAGGTATGGCGGCAAAGTAAGAATTCTTGCTCCGGAATCAGCGCGCCAAGCCGTGCGGGATTTTGCCCAACGTGCACTCGGGAATCACAAACCAGAGCCCCAAGCGGAGTAGGTTTTATAGACATGGAATGGTTTTGGGCGATTGGCTTTGCCGTAGCGATGCTTTTGTGGACTGGGATCTACTTGATACGCAAGCTACTGCGATTTGGTCCACCAGCTAAGAAGCTGGCGACCCAACTCGAGGCCCTAAACGCAGCTAATGCGAAAGTCCCTGAAATCGCCAAGGCGCTCTCGGCCCTAGGCGATGACCCAGCAATACACATAGCAAGGCGCCAGCAGCTGCTACGCGAGGCGAGGGAGCGCAAGCGCCAGCGAGAGCGTAGGCTTAGGTCTAGAGATTTTTAGTAAGAGATAGGGAAACCAATGCGTCTACAAGGCTGGGAATGGATCATTATTCTTGCGATTGTTCTGCTGCTCTGGGGTGGGCCAAAGCTTCCAGGTCTGGCCAAATCACTTGCGCAGTCAATGCGTATCTTCCGCAAGGAAATCAAGACCACTGACGAAGCAAAGCCGGCAGACAAGCCAGCTGAGGGTGAAACACCCGCCGACAAGTAAGTGGCAAGGAAGAAAAACCCCGACGCCAAAATGAGCCTTTCGGGGCATCTCAAAGAGCTTCGCAATCGACTGTTCTGGTCGGCCTTGTTCATCATTGGCGGATCGGTAGCTGGATGGTTTATGTTCGACGCTGTTTTCAATGAACTTCAAAGACCGATTGTCGAATTAGCAGGTAAGCCTGGTAGCAATGCAACCATCAACTTTCCAACAGTTGTTTCTGCCTTAGACGTTCGAGTACAAGTTTCGATATTCCTTGGCATTCTGATGAGTGCTCCGATATGGCTTTACAACTTATGGGCCTTTGTGACACCGGGCTTAAAAAAACGAGAGCGCCGATATACGATTGGGTTTGTTCTTGGCTCTGTTCCTCTTTTTCTTGGCGGAACAGCTCTTGCATGGTCCTCGCTTCCAACCTTCGTTGTGGTTCTAGTTGGCTTTACCCCCGATGGAGCAGCCAACGTCATCAATGCCAGCGAATACATTTTGTTTACAATACGAATCCTGCTTGTTTTTGGACTTGCATTCGTAATGCCAGTTGCCTTGGTTATGTTGAACTTTGCAGGTGTCATTACGGCTCAAAACATCATCAAATCTTGGAGAATGGCTGTTTTTGTATCAGCTGTGGTTGGAGCAATCGCAACACCGGTGGCCGAGCCAATGGCGATGTTCTTGCTCATGGTCCCGTTGCTCATTCTTTACTTCCTGGCTGCCGGCATCGCTTATCTGCATGACAAACGTGTTGCTAAAAAACTTGCAGCTCTTGAACTTGCAGACCCGCAAGCAGCGGAGTAGTACTCGTGTCCAACGAGGAGCTGAGCGCATCTGAACGCTATGCCAGGGCAAAGGTTAAACAATCAGCTCCAAGCTACAACTCATTCCTGGAACTTCTCGATTTTGCCCTAGATCCATTTCAGGAACAGGCCTGTCACGCCCTGGCAAAAGGTAAAGGTGTGCTGGTAGCTGCTCCAACCGGTGCCGGTAAAACAATAGTGGGAGAATTCGCTATCCACCTTGCAATCGAGAAGAACCAAAAGGTTTTCTACACAACTCCCATAAAAGCTTTGAGCAATCAAAAGTACGCGGAGCTGGTAGCAAGGTATGGCTCAGAACGAGTTGGATTACTCACCGGGGATACCAATACCAATTCCGAAGCCCAGATTGTTGTGATGACAACTGAAGTACTTAGAAATATGATTTACGCTAACTCGGACTCGTTGATTGAACTTGGATATGTAGTGATGGATGAAGTTCACTACCTTGCCGATCGATTTAGAGGAGCAGTCTGGGAAGAAGTAATCTTGCATCTTCCCAAGGACGTGAAGTTGGTATCGCTCAGTGCAACAGTGTCGAACGCCGAAGAGTTTGGAGCATGGCTAGAGGAAGTGCGCGGCGATACTGAGATTGTTGTCTCTGAGCACAGGCCAGTGCCTCTGGATCAACACGTATTGTTTGGCGACGAGCTCATGGAGCTTTTCGCAGCAGGCTCTAAGAACCAAAGAGTCAATGCAGAACTTGTCCAGAAGCATTCCAGCAAGCTTCGAATTCCACTTGGTAAGTACACCAAGGGCAAGAAGCCTAAAGGTGAGTTAGATCGTCGATTCTCGAGGATTCCCAAGATTAGCAAGCCAGAAGTCGTTGAGATCTTGGAAGATAACGATCTACTGCCCGCCATCTTTTTCATCTTCTCGCGAGTAGGTTGCGACGCCGCAGTCCGAGCTTGTCACCAGTATGGGGTTCGCCTTACCACTCGAGAGCAACAGCAAGAGATCAGGTACCTGGTGGAGCAGAAGACCGCATCCATAGCTGATGAAGATTTAGCTACCCTTGGATACTTCGAATGGCTAAGCGGTCTTGAAAGAGGAGTTGCTGCCCATCACGCTGGAATGTTGCCAGCGTTCAAGGAAGTAGTGGAAGAACTTTTCCTAAGAAAACTCGTTCGCGTCGTTTTCGCAACTGAAACTCTGGCTTTAGGAATCAATATGCCAGCTAGAACAGTGGTTCTTGAACGTCTTGATAAGTTCAATGGCGAATCAAGGGTTCAGATAACACCGGGGGAGTACACGCAGCTAACCGGCCGCGCGGGCAGACGTGGCATCGACACTTTGGGTCATTCCGTGATTCAGTGGTCAGGAAATCTAGATCCTGCAAGTGTTGCCGGTCTTGCAAGCAAACGCAGCTACCCACTGATTAGCCCATTCAAGCCAACCGCCAACATGGCAGTAAATCTAATTGAGGCTTTCGGACGCAAAAGAGCCAGGGAAGTGTTGGAAACATCATTTGCCCAGTTCCAAGCCGATAGGTCGGTGGTTGGACTTGCCAAAGGCATACGCGAAAAGCAAATCTCATTGGATGGCTACGCCAAATCCATGGAGTGTCATCTCGGCGACTTCTTTGGTTACTCGAGCATCCGGCGAGAGCTTAGCGACATAGAGAAGTTGCTTTCTTCAACCAGGACTAGGTCAGAGCGCGGCAAAGACATTCGACAGACCAAAGGTAGAAGCGAGCATGAGCGCAAGCTAGCTGAGCTAAAGGTGCGGATGAAGACCCACCCATGTCATCTGTGCTCACATCGCGAGGCACATTCAAGATGGGCAGAGCGCTGGTGGCAACTTCATAGGGAAACACAGGCCATTCTGGATCAGATTGAAGGCAGAACGAACCTTGTTGCTTCCACCTTCGACAAAATCTGTGAGCTGTTGATTGAGCTTGAGTATTTAGATTCTTCGGATCAAGATCTGATAGTCACTGATTCAGGCAAGATGCTTGCGCGTATTTATGGTGAACGTGATTTGCTAGTTGCTGAAGCCTTACGTCTAAAGATTTGGGACAACCTTGATGCCCCATCTCTTGCAGCCATGGCGGCGGCCTTAGTTTATGAACCGCGGAGAGATGACGAAAACTTCGAACCGCGTGCGGTGAAAGGAAACTTCCAGGAAAGTTTCACAAAAACCCAGCAACTTTGGGATGAGCTGGAAGGTCTTTCAAAAAAGTACAAACTGCCGCGTTCTTCACGGTTGGAGATGGATTTGAGCTACCCAATTCATCGATGGGCTACAGGGGCCAAACTCGATCTTGTTCTCGAATCGGCTGATTTGTTGCCGGGAGATTTCATCAGATGGAGTAAACAGATCATCGATCTATTGGAGCAGTTAGCAAAAGCAAGCGAGGGCCCGATCAGCGCAAAAGCTAGAGATGCTGTAGACCTAGTAAAACGCGGCATCGTGGCGTACTCGTACTATGCATAGGCTAGATACATGAGCAACAAGCACAAGATTGGTTTTTCGCTTTGGCGCCTACCGGTTGGGGTCCTCGGGGGATTTCTTTCTTCGTTGGCAATGCCGCGGGAGAACATTTGGCCATTGATCTTTGTATCGGTGGCTCTAATTCTGGTTTCGATTCGTGGACTTAGGTTCCTGCCCGCAGCTCTTATTGGTTTTGCATCCGGCTTTGCTTTTTACATGAGCCAAATTGAATGGATGAGTCTTTACCTGGGTCCTGTCCCTTGGATAGCACTTTCAGTTGTTGAGGCGCTGATATTTGGCATAGGAGCTGCAGTTATTGCATCGGTTTGGGCTTTTCTGAATCACTCACTATCAGGCAAGCTTTCATCCTTCTGGATTGCACTTGCCATCGCAACTATCTGGACTGCACGGGAATGGGTTGCCATCAATCTTCCCTACGGAGGATTTCCCTGGTCAAGAGTTGCGCAAGCGCTCTCGGATAGCTTTCTTTCATCGCTGGTGTACTTCGTTGGAATCTCGGGCCTTACATTTGTTTCGGTTTTCATAACGGTGGTGTTGTTACAATCAATCGAATCCGGGATACCAGGCCTGCGCAAACACCTTGTTCCGTTAGGAGCAACCACTGGCGTAATTGTCCTGGCCGCCGCGTTTGTTGTTCCAGCAAGTGCCGAGTCGGGTGAGGTCACCGTTGCAGCTGTGCAAGGAAATGCCAACGCTGGATTGTTTGCAAACGCCGAGCGAGGAACATTCCTGAAAAACCACTTGGACGCCACACAGTTGTTGGATTCAAGTCCTCTGAAGCAGTCAATTGATTTCATCGTCTGGCCAGAAAATGCCTCGGATTTGAATCCTCAATCCAACGAACTCGCAAAGCTTCAGATTGACTCTGTGGTCGAGAAGTACCAAGTCCCGTTGATCTTTGGAGCCATCACCGAATCGGGCGAGGAAATCTTCAACAGTTCGCTGTATTACGCGCCGGGTCAAGGTCAAATTGACCAGTACGACAAGAAGCGTCCCGTTCCTTTTGCTGAGTACGTTCCGGATCGAGACTTCTGGTACCAGCTTGCTCCGGATCTAATTGGTTTAGTCACTCGTGGCTACGCCTTTGGTACCCGCGATGGAATCTTTGAGTTTGAAGGAAGCAAACTAGGCGTACTGATCTGTTTTGAGATTGCTATCGACGACATTGGTCGGGAGCTTGTAGCCGACGGCGCGGAAATAATCTTGTCCCAAACCAACAATGCCGACTTTGGTAGAAGCGATGAGACTTTCCAGCAAGCAGCCTTGGCTAGGCTTCGCGCCATTGAAACAGGGCGTACTGTGGTGAATATTTCAACCGTAGGTGTATCGAAGGTATTTCTTGCAGATGGGTCAATAGTCGATCAGCTGCCCATTTTTGAACCAGGTGTGATGGTAAACACGCTTCCACTTAGAACCTCCATCACTCCTGCAATGGCTATTGGGCCGGGCTTTGACCTTGCAGTGAACTTCGCGGCCTTGGCTCTTTTTGCAAGCGGACTTGCTTTCAGGCTTCGGGCAAGATCAAGAAGCCGCGGCGCATGAAGTTTCTCGTTGTAATACCCACCTACAACGAAGCCAAGACCATAACTAGAACCATCAGGGATGTTCTGAGCATCAAGGGTGATCTTTCGATACTTGTTGTTGATGACTCATCGCCTGATGGCACAAAAGCAATCGTGCAAGAAGAATTCGGTGCGGAACCAAGAGTGCATCTTCTGGTGAGAGATGAGAAGCAAGGCCTTGGAGTTGCTTACCTCGAGGGTTTCAACTGGGCTTTTAGGAGAAACTTTGACTTTATAGTCGAGATGGACGCTGATGGTTCTCACCGGGCTGAGGATTTAGTAGAACTCATGGGCGCTAGCTCTGATGCAGATTTGGTTATCGGCTCTCGGTGGATTGCCGGGGGGCAAGTGCTGAATTGGCCTGCTATGAGAAAGCTGATCTCAAAGATTGGAAACCGCTACGCCAAGTTCATGCTTGGGGCTGAGATCCTCGACATGACATCTGGGTTTCGGGTTTTTAGAGCAAAGTTTTTGCAGCAATTAGTTTCAGAGCCGGTGTCGTCTCACGGCTATTCGTTTCAAGTTGAGCTTGCCTATCGAGCCTCCAGAAACGGCACGGTAATTGAGATACCAATTAGCTTTGTTGAGCGAGTAGACGGAAAATCAAAAATGACCCTGGCCATTGTGCTTGAAGCACTGACCAAGGTCACCTTCTGGGGACTAAAAAGGGTTTTTGGTTAGACGTCTGCTTTTCCGGCTTTTCTTCTTGCCCGAATGTAGCTGATTCTTTCCTTGAGTATTTCTTCTAGTTCTTCTTTGGATCTGCGTTCAAGGAGCATCTCCCAGTGCGATCTAGGTGTCTTCAGATCATCAATTTCCAGTTTGATTAGCTTTCCATCGGTCAGCAAAGTGGCCTGCGATGGGCAAGATTTACATTGCCAGGTGTTAGGTAGCTCGGCATCCTGAGCAAAAACAAGTTCGCTTAGGTGGCCATTTGTGCACTGATAACTGTGCTTGGTTCTAGGGGAGTAGCTAACTCCTATTTCGGACTCGAGCGATTGCGCTCCCAATCTGATGCCGCGCATTGTCTGTTGGGCCATGATTACTCCTGGTTGCGATTAGTTGACGAATTAGTCAACAATTTATGCAACCAGCCAGTTGCTCCAATCCATCCACGGATTGGTCAGTTAACAGAAATTTCTCAGCTAAAGGTGCGGAATGCGACATCAGCCCGATCAGTGACGATGCCGTGCGCGCCCAGCGAGAAAAGCTCCAGCATTGTTTTTGGGTCGTTTATGGTCCAGTAGTGAATCTCGATACCAGTCGGAAGAATATTCTCTAGGAATTTTGGGTGGGTGAAATCAAGACCATAGAACTTGGCTGGAATCTGCAGGGCATCAATGTCTTGAACCTCATGTGCAAGGGCTTTCTCCATGCCGCAACGTGCTAACAGGTAGCTTTTGAGAACTTTGGCGCTTCCGGCCGAGGAGGCAAGGGGAGTGGTTGTTCTTGCGAGCGCTCGTTTTCTGGATGCCTCACTAAAGCTGGATACCAAAACTCGATTCTGTGCACCACACGAAAGAATCGTTTCAATTCCAACACTCTCAGCTGCAGATGTTTTGAGATCGAGATTGAATTTAGCTTCTTGAAATCTTGTTAGAGCTTCAGCCAGAGTGGGTATCTGGCCAGAATGCGGCAGGCGTATCTGCTTTAGCTCAGACAAAGTTAGGTCGGCGATAAGAGTCTTTTTCCCGACCAGCCGTTTCAGATCGGTGTCGTGGAATAGAACTGGGATTTTGTCCTTGGTGACTTGAATGTCCGTTTCCAAGTAGTCGGCCCCAGCGGCAAGTGCAAGCTGAAAAGATTCGAGAGTGTTCTCATCGGCCACCTGTATTTCACCCGAGTAGGTGAGTCCTCGGTGAGCGAAAATGCGCGGTCTGGTGCCCGGATGGGTATCAAGATAGGCAGTAGTCTTCATGGGTGCTTCCTGAATCCAACCGTAGCCTTCCTTTCCGGCTTGTCGTTCTAATCTTTGGTCTGTTTGTCTATGGGCTCGGGGTAGCGATGACTGTTCATGCCAGCCTTGGAATCGCGCCTTGGGATGTATTTGCGCAGGGGATTTCAATACAAACCGGTTTGAGCTTTGGCGTCTCAACGGTGGTTGTAAGCGCACTTGTGCTTCTGGCATGGATTCCGCTGAAAGTAAAGCCGGGGATTGGAACCATTGCTAACGCTGTTTTGATTGGTTTGTTCGCCGACTTTTGGCTTCTGGTGCTACCTGATACTTCGATTTACTGGCAAAGGCTAATCATCTTTTTGATTGGGGTAGTTATCGTGGCTATTGCCACCGGCTTGTACATCAGCTCAGCACTGGGATCTGGACCTAGGGATGGGCTAATGCAGGGCACTGCCAATGCTCTAGATAAGCCCTTCTGGATGATCAGAACTGCCTACGAAGGCACTGTATTGACCCTTGGAGCCCTTATGGGTGGCCAGGTGCGCGAAGGCACGCTGATTTTCGCAATAAGTATCGGATATCTAGTCCAGTTATCCATGAAATTCTTCAAAATCCCCAAGGGCTAGCGGTTTTGGGCCTAATTCGTCATCGAGAAACCGCCAGAGTCCTGCTCCAAGCTCAGTCCGGGCGATTTCTGCTGATGCTTTCTCACTGGAGCCCAGAAAGCGGCCTAGAACCGCGCTGGGTAAGCCCTGGAGGCGGTTTAGAGGGCTTTGAGCCACTCGAGGTGGCAGCCAGTCGGGAATTGCTCGAAGAGACCGGATTACGAGTAAACCCAGATTTACTGGGTCCAAAAATAACGTCAATTGAGTTCAGTCAACCCTGGCCATCTGGAGATTTTGAAACGGGAGTCGCACACTTTTTCAAGTTCCAAGTAGCTGATGAATTTGAAGTTGATCGCGCGATGTGGACGCCTGAAGAGCATCGAGACATCCTGGATGTGCGCTGGTGGGATTCCAAGGAGCTAAAAGATTCTGGTGAG
>ERZ1022756.104-NODE-104-length-31409-cov-24.060407_pt1 | contig 31409 bp, 28 predicted proteins | sample MGYA00520902_ERZ1022756 | MGnify/ENA primary metagenome ERZ1022756 (study PRJEB33162, sample SAMN09537601) | freshwater metagenome | isolation source: freshwater | place: Canada:Alberta | collected 2017-07 | study: EMG produced TPA metagenomics assembly of the...
CTAGTTTCTGTTAGTCCGTAGCCTTCTAGAACAACTAGCCCGATAGAGCGGAAGAAGTGACCCAATCTATCTCCAAGGGGTGCGCCACCAGATACCGCGTACTTAACTTGACCACCCATTGCAGCCCGTAGTTTCTTGTAAACAAGAGCGTCAAATACTTTGTGCTCAAGCTTCAAAAGTAGTGAAGGGCCACCCTTGGTGTCTTGTGCTCTTGAGTAGTCAATTGCCACCTGGACTGCCTTGCGGAAAATCTTGCCTTTACCGCCAGCTTCTGCCTTTTGCTCAGCTGAGTTGTAAACCTTCTCAAAGACTCTTGGCACAGCCAGCAAAAAGTCTGGGTGGAACGACTGCATCGAAGCTGCCACCGTTGTGGTGTCTGGCTGGTGTCCAACCTTGATACCGGCGTGCACACAAAGAATGGAAATGAATCTCGCGTAAACGTGAGCCAAAGGTAAGAACAAAACCGTGGCTTTGCCTTCCTGGACAACTTCTGGAAGCTCCAGCATGGCGTTTTTGGAAAGATCTACGAATCCTCGGTGCAGTAACTCACAACCCTTTGGCTTGCCGGTGGTGCCGGAGGTGTAAATAATCGTCGCTAGCGAATCAAGATTCTGCGAGGTGCGCGCTTGCTCCAGTTGCTGATCTGATACTTCTCTACCCTTGGCAACAAGCTTTACCAGTGAGTCATCTTCAAACTTCCAGACTTGTTTGACCGAAGGTACTGACCCCTTGATGCTTTCGAATCTACTTAGGTGATCCGATGTTTCAACAAAGAGCGCAACCGCACCCGAGTCCGAGAGTACCCACTCAATTTGTGCGGGAGCACTGGTTTCATAGATGGGCACGCTGACCGCTCCAGCAAACCAAAGGGCATAATCGACCAGGGCCCACTCGTAGCGGGTGCGGCTCATGATAGCAACCGCGTCTCCTGGGCGAATACCAGCTGCGATGAAGCCCTTGGCTAGATCTTGCACCTGCTCTAGAAAGTCTTTAGCGATGACGTCGGTCCAAACACCGGGGGTTTTTTCGATTGCGAAAAGCGGAATGTTTGGTGTCTTGCGGACTCTATTTAGAAGTAGGTCCGTAATGTTCTCATTTGACGCAGTTTCAACCAGGGAAGGTAGTTCGTAGGATCTCATCGGGGGCTCCTGTCAAAGCGATTTTTGATAACTATAGACCCATAGAGGCTTGTTTAGGAACAAACTAACCCTGCCGAAGAGCTAATTCGGCAGGTAAACTCCTTGTTTAGTCAAAATCGGACTTTTTAGACAGGCTCAATTCATGCACGCAATAGGCATAGACATCGGTGGCACCAAAATGGCCGGTGCCCTTGTTGATGACGCCGGAAACATCCTGAATGAGCTAAAGATTCCAAGCCCTACAGATGATTCGGATCAGATGATTGAGGCCATCGGCTCATTGATTTCAAATCTAAGTGAGGGTAACCAGGCAGTGGCTGTTGGAGTTGCCGCGGCAGGGTTCATGAGTGCGGATCGGGAGATGATGTACCACTCGCCAAATATTGCCGCTTGGCGAAATGAGCCTCTCAAAAAACGCATCGAAACCAAAACCAAGCTTCCAGTGCTACTCGAGAACGACGCCAACGCAGCCGGTTGGGCTGAGTTTCGTTTTGGTGCAGGAGCTGGATCCAAGAGCATGATTATGCTCACGATCGGTACCGGTGTTGGCGGGGCGATTATCTCGGATGGGGTTTTGCTAAAGGGTGGATTCGGCATCGGAGCTGAGCTTGGCCACGCGGTGTTATTTCCTGGAGGTAAAGATTGTGGTTGTGGCCAAAGAGGATGCGTTGAGTCGTACTGTTCGGGTACCGCTTTACTCAAAGCAGCGCGCGAGCTCGCTGCATCAAGTGACCCAAAGGCGGCGAGGCTTAGGAAGTTAATGCTTGAAACAGGTGAGCTAACTGGCGAACAGCTCTATCAGGCAATTTTGGAAGACGATCAAGGCGCCAATGAGCTAATTACCGAGTTAGGTCAGAACCTTGGAACCGCAATTGCCTCAATCTTTGTTCCGGTTCTCGATCCAGAGCTAGTAGTTATAGGTGGTGGGGTAAGTGCTCTAGGGGAGAAGCTTCTGTCGCCCATTAGGTCTTCTTTTGAGAAATCGATTCCCGCTAAGGGCTTCAGACCAGAGCTCAAGATAGTAAAGGCCAAGTTTATGAACCAAGCGGGCCTTATTGGAGCTGCTGATCTAGCTCGCCATAGCTTTGTCTAACCCCGAACACTAAACTTGAGCTTTAGCCCACAATAAGGAGGTAGCAATGACCTATTTCATTTTGAAAACGTTCATTCTTGGCCCCTTATTGCGCTTTATCTTTAGGCCCTGGACTCGAGGGGTGGAAAACGTTCCAACTTCTGGTCCAGCAATTCTTGCTAGCAATCATCTGTCGTTCTCGGATTCGATATTCTTGCCGCTGCAGTGCCCAAGACCGGTGGTATTTCTTGCCAAGAGTGAATACTTCACGGGCAAGGGAATTAAGGGATTTTTTGTAAAGCTGTTTTTCAAATCAACAGGGCAGCTACCTATTGATAGATCCGGCGGTAAAGCTTCCGAGGCTGCCTTGAACACAGGACTTGGTGTTTTGGAACAGGGTCAACTTCTTGGCATTTACCCAGAGGGAACTAGATCACCGGATGGAAAGCTATACCGCGGAAGAACGGGTATCGCTCGTATGGCCCTAGAGGCCAAGGTTCCCGTTATCCCGGTAGCGATGATTGATACCGAAAAAGTCCAGCCAATTGGAACTAGGTTCCCTAGGGTTCGTCGGGTCGGAATTGTTTATGGAAAGCCTTTGGATTTCTCACGCTTTGATGGCATGGAAGGTGACCGTATTGTCTTGCGAGCGGTAACCGATGAAATTATGTACGAGCTGATGAGAATTAGCGGCCAAGAATATGTAGATCAGTACGCTTCGACAGTTAAGGAAAAGCGAGCGGCGCTCGCCACTTAGAATAAATTATGGAGCCAAACATACAAGCAGACCCGAAGGTTCTAAGCGGGCTCGACAATTACAAGACTCTTGCTGCTGCTCAGCAACCTACTTGGACTAACCAAGCTGCTCTAGAACTTGCTCGCCAGGAGCTTTCCATTTTGCCTCCGCTTGTTTTTGCCGGAGAGGTAGACACACTAAGAAGCAGGCTAGCTGCAGCTGCCGGAGGAAAAGCTTTCTTACTGCAAGGTGGTGACTGCGCAGAAACCTTTGCGGACGCCACAGCAGATCGCATTCGTAACCGCGTGAAGACTATTTTGCAGATGGCAGTTGTCTTGATGTATGGAGCTTCGCTACCGGTTGTGAAAATGGGAAGAATGTCCGGGCAGTTTGCTAAGCCCCGTTCTTCTGATACCGAAACCCGCGGTGATGTAACACTACCTGCGTACCGCGGTGACGCGGTAAATGGCTATGACTTCACTCCAGAGTCAAGAGCAACTGATCCATCGAGAATGGTGCGGGCATATCACACCTCGGCTTCGACGCTGAATTTGATTCGAGCTTTTACTACCGGTGGTTTCGCAGATCTTCGCTCGGTGCACGAGTGGAACAAGGGCTTTACTGACAACCCGGCAAACTCACGCTACGAGCAGCTGGCTGGTGAAATTGACCGTGCAATTAGGTTCATGGCTGCCTGCGGCGCTGACTTTGAAGCGCTCAAGAGCACCGAGTTCTATGTTTCCCACGAGGCTTTGCTGTTTGACTACGAGCGCCCGCTGACAAGAATTGATTCTCGAACCGGTAACCCTTATGGAACCAGTGGACACTTTCTATGGGTGGGGGAGCGAACCAGACAGTTGGATGGTGCTCACATCGATTTCATGGCAAGACTTAGAAACCCGATTGGTGTGAAGCTAGGTCCTGCCACCAAAGCGCAGGATGTTCTAGATCTAATCGAAAAACTAGATCCAGAACGTGAGCCAGGAAGACTTACCTTTATCACTCGCATGGGAGCATCTCAGATTAGAGACAAGCTACCTGCTCTTATTGAGGCAGTTGTCAAAACAGACGCAAAGCCACTGTGGGTTACTGACCCGATGCACGGTAATGGGATAACTACCAAAAATGGTTACAAGTCGCGTCACTTCGATGATGTGATGGACGAGGTGTCTGGCTTCTTCGATGTTCACAAGTCACTTGGCACATTCCCTGGTGGATTGCACATTGAGCTAACCGGAGACGATGTTGCCGAGTGCCTCGGAGGATCCGAAAAGATCGATGAGGCTACCCTAGAGCAGCACTACGAATCCCTTTGCGACCCGAGACTAAATCACAAGCAGTCACTTGAGCTAGCGTTTTTGGTTTCGGAGAAGCTAGCTAAGCGCTAGCGAGTATAAATAGTCACTTGAGTTCCCACTCGAACTCTTGAAGACGCTGCTGGGGTTTGCCTTGTAACCTTCACCACACCAAATCTTGTGCTGAGCTGGTCCGTATCAATTTGCACAGTGAGCCCAAGCGCCTGCAGAGCATTTCTTGCGGCAGCCACCGTTTCACCAACAACATTTGGCATTGCTACAAACTCAGGCCCTTTGGAGACATTTAGCGTCACAGCCCCCGCTTCAGGAAGAGGATCTAAAGAAGCTTCTAAAGAAACAACCTGCCCGGAGGCAACATCGTCGCTAAAGACCTGCACCGTGGTGACTACCAGACCTAGCCCCTCAAGTTTTTCGGTTGCCTGTGCTCCCGAGCTGCCCGCAACATCAGGAATGGGGCCGAGAGACACCTGTAAGTCAACAACGCTTCCCTCATTTAGAGAAGTTCCAGTTGGCTGCGAGAAAGCAAATACCTGACCTGCTTCGGTATCAGTGTAAAAAGAAGTCTCGCTACCAGGAGTTAGTCCAGTCGACACCAGAAGCTGTCTTGCTTGTTCGAGATCTAGACCTAGCGGTTCTGGAACCAAGACTTGCTTAGGGCCAAGCGAAACAAAGACAATTACCTCGGATTGCTTTGCAACTCTGGTGCCCGCAATTGGTTCAGTGCGCGTGACCATGCCTACTGGCACTTCAGCGCTGTGCTCTTGCTGCTGGGTGATCTTGAGTCCAATTGGTTCAAGTGCTGAGATAGCAACCTCTAACGATCGACCCTCAAGTTCTGGAATGTTTGCTTGACCTCCGGGGCCGGTGGAAAACCACCAGCCGGCGCCGATGGAAACAAATATCGCCAACAGGGTTGTAACTACCACCAAGCGCCCGCTTCTTCGGTTGGCTTTGGCGAGTTTTACAAAGCCATCTGAGCGTTCGGCATCTTGAGAATACTCAATCTCTCCAATGACCTCGGTTGCCCCAGCTGGTGCAACGAACTCTTCGGTGATTGTTCTAGTTAGACCAAAATCTTCGAAGGTTGTTGTTAGTCCACGCTTGATATCATTTTTGGCGCGAGAGATAACAGGGAGAAGTTCTTGGGCGTTTGCTGGCCGATCACTTGGATTTCTCGCGGTAGCCCAAAGAACTATTTCATCAAGAAGTTCGGGAACTTGTGGATTCAAACTTGATGGCGCCGGTATCTGACTGTTTGCGTGCTGGTATGCAATTTGAACCGCCTGGTCACCGCTGTAGGGCTGTTTTCCAGTGAGCATTTCAAATGCCATCACTCCAAGTGAGTAGATGTCACTTCTGGCATCAGCTTGCCCTCGAAGCACCAGTTCAGGGGATAGGTAAGCAGCCGTCCCAACAACCGCCCCTGTTTGAGTGTGCGAAGAGATCTCCCTGGCTAGACCAAAGTCACCGAGTTTGACTGTTCCGCTATCGGAAAGAAAGACGTTTTCTGGCTTCAGGTCCCGGTGCAAAATTCCAGCTTCATGTGCGGCAGCTAACCCGGCAGTGAGGGGTTCCAGGATCTCAAGGGCTCGATCCGAAGTGAGTGCGCCAAAATCATTTAGGGCATCGCGCAAGTTGATGCCTGGGACAAACTCCATGACCAGGAAGATAATCTCATCATCTGTTCCCTGGTCGAAAACATTGACCAGGTTGGGGTGAGAAAGTGAAGCTGCCACCTTGGCTTCTCGGCGAAACTTTTCAACAAAGGATTTATCTTTTGCGAGGTGCGGGTGAATTACTTTTAGGGCAACCTCACGTTCAAGTACCTGGTCCCTGGCTCTGTAAACGCTAGCCATACCGCCGGAGGCGATAAAGGCTTTAGCTAGATAACGACCAGCGATTAGCTGACCCGAAAGGTCAGCCATTGTCTTTCCCCAATAAACCCTGAGCGATTCCCAAAGGTTTTGGTAGCGCAAGCGAAGCCAATGCGATTGGCTTGAGACAGCGAATTTGTGGCTTCATAAGCCTTTCTATGTTCACACAGCAAGATTGGTTATTCCGTGAAGGGCTCGGGTGTGGCAATCTAGTACTGTGATGAACAATCTAGATCCAGTGCAAAACTGGATAACCGTAGATCAAGCCGCAGAAGCACTCAATGTTCCAAAAGGCCGAGTCAATCGACTCCTTGAGGAATACAGCCTGGTGGCTATCAAAAAAGATGGCCAGCTGATGATTCCAGCAGATGTAATCGTGGCTGGCGAACCCCTCGCTCCACTAAGAGGCACAATCATCATGCTGTTAGATTCTGGATACAGCATCGAGGAGTCAATAAATTGGCTCTTTACCCACTCGGATGTTTTGGGGCAGACCCCGCTGCAATCGCTACTGGAGGGCAAGAAAGCTCCGGTTAGACGGCTTGCTCAAATGCTAGATATCTAAGCCTGACGGTTTATTACTTTTTGAGCCATCGACTTTAGCTGTGCTTTAGCCTGGCCATCAATTTCAATTCTTTCTAGGGCGGCCATAGCCTGATCGGCCAGTTCTGTAATGGTGCGCTCAACTTTTTCAAGAGCTTTTGAGCCGATGATTGTTTGCTGCAGGAACGCTACCTGCTCATCGGTTAGCTCTCTCGAGGAAAGCATTTCATCAAAGAGCTTGCCCACCGATGCGCTCAGAGAAGCTCTGGTGTAACCAATCAAAACTGTGCGCTTACCTTCTCTTAGGTCATCACCTGCGGGTTTTCCGGTAACCGCGGAGTCACCAAAGACTCCCAGCACATCGTCGCGCAGTTGGAAGGCCATGCCTAGAGGAACACCAAACTCGGATAGCTGTCTTAGTTGATCAGGGGTAGCGCCTGCAAAGGCAGCACCAATAAGAAGTGGTGCCTCGATTGAGTACTTCGCGCTCTTATACAAAATCACGTTATTTGCTCTGCCAACAGCGTCTTCAACGGGTCTTGTGATGGCGGCGTTTTCTTCCACGACATCGAGATACTGACCTGCCATAACTTCAACTCGCATCCGGCTGAACTCATCTCGGCAGGCTGCAGAAACTTCGTTGCTTGGAGCGTTCAGCAGTGCGCTACCAAAGATTTCGCTGCTCCAACCAAGCATCAGATCACCCACTAGAACCGAACCCGCAACTCCAAATCTTTCGGGAGAGCCTGCCCAGAGCGAGTTTTTGTGAAGGGTTTCAAATCTTTTGTGAACCGCAGGCTGCCCTCTTCGCAAATCGGACTGATCCAATAGGTCATCGTGAACAAGTGCTGCACCCTGGAACATCTCTAGCGAGGCGGCAATTCCCACCATGGCCTCAGCGGAGCGCGCCCGCTGTTCACTTGACTGGATTGGCGCAGTTCCTAAGTGCCCAACCCAGGACCAGTAGCAAAACAGGGCACGAAAGCGCTTGCCACCTTGCAAGAGGGCTTGGGTGTAGTTGACCAGGGGAGCTAAGTCCTCGGAAATGGCGCCAAACTCTCGAAGCTGGGTGGCACAAAACTCATCCAGGTGCTCCTGCACTAATTTGAGCAGGCTTTCGGATTCATTCACAGCAATAGCCTAACTAGCTTGCTTGCGTTAGACTGAGGGTAAGAGCTATCGAATTGGGAGTTCCTCATGGGTTTGTCAGAGCGCGAACAGCAGCTTCTCGATGAGCTAGAGCGCGGCCTGATGGATGGCGATAAGGGCATTGCCTCCAAGGCTGAGCGGGTGGGAAACCCAGCTGCGAAGCTGATAGCTGGAGCGCTGGTAGCCGTAATTGGACTTGGGGTGCTTCTCACCGGTGTCCTCATTCAGTTCTCCATAATCGGAGTCGTTGGATTCTTGATCATGCTTGCCGGGTTGTTTGTGGCAACCTCAAACATCCAGCTTCCAGACATGAGTGCTGGCTTTGGCCAGTCCAGCCCTACAGAGTCTCCAAAGCCAGGCCGGAACTTCTTCGAAGACCGCTGGGATAAGAGGCAGGGGGAGTAAACCCTAGAAAAAGCCGGATTTGACCCTCATTTTGAGGGTCTTTTTGCATTTAAGGACAAACACGCCCAAACTGGTCTTTTTTGCCGTTTTTGACCACAAAGTGGGTCAAAGTGGTGTATAGTGGAGGAAATCGCAAAAGCGGCTTATTTCACGGGGAAGGTGGATTCGATGCTTCTAGGCACTCACGCCCCCAAACTGGACGAAAAAGGCAGGGTAATTCTTCCCGCCAAGTTCCGCGACGATCTATCTTCTGGCCTTGTTCTAACTCGTGGCCAGGACCGCTGTCTATACGTTTTCTCCTCGAAAGAATTTGAGGCGATCAACGAAACCATTCGCCAAGCGCCGATTACAAGCAAGCAAGCTCGCGACTACCTAAGAATCTTTCTTTCCGGTGCATCCGATGAGATCCCGGACAAACAGGGAAGAGTAACCATCCCACCAGCACTTCGCACTTACGCGGCTTTGGGTAAAGAGCTAGTGGTTATTGGTGTTGGATCTCGTGCTGAGATTTGGGACGCTACCGCCTGGGCTGATTACCTAGCCAATAAAGAAAATGACTTCTCGGAAATTTCCGAGGAGGTGATTCCAGGCCTGTTTTGACCTTGACTGCCTGATTTGGGTTTGATTTTCTTCCCCGATATCAAAACCAATCAGGCGGCTAAGGGGCCTATCACCTCATGACACCAAAGAATCTCGAATCACTACACGAACCGGTGATGCTTACTCGCACCCTAGAACTACTTGCCCCTGCGCTCGCAAGCGACTCCGCAGTCTTAGTTGACTGCACCCTTGGCCTCGGAGGACACTCTGAGGCTTTTTTGAATATGTTCGAAAAGCTCACTGTAATCGGCATCGACCGCGACCTGGTAGCGCTAGATCTTGCCCAAGAACGTCTTGAGGTATTTGGCTCACGTGTGAAGTATTTCCACGGAACCTACGAGCAAATCCCAGAAGCGCTGGCCGAATTTGGTTTTTCTGAAGCCTCGGCAATTCTTATGGACCTTGGCGTGAGCTCAATGCAAATTGACAGCCCAGATCGAGGTTTTGCTTACAGCTTCGATGCACCGCTTGATATGCGGATGGATCCATCCACTGGCGAAACCGCCGCAGAGTTGATTGCCACAGCCAGTGAGCAGGAGCTAGCTCGAATCTTCAAAGAGTACGGTGAAGAGCGTTTTGCTAAGAAGATCGCTGGCGAGATTGTCGCTAGAAGAGCTAATGTCGCGATTGTTACCAGTAAGCAGCTGGCTGGCATCGTGAGCGAGATTGTCCCATTCATCCCCGGTAAGTCATCGGGTCACCCAGCCAAGCGCATTTTCCAAGCCCTTAGAATTGCCGTCAATCAAGAGCTAGAGATTCTAGAAAGCGCCATTCCAGCAGCTATCGATTCGCTTGAAATCGGCGGAAGGTTGCTGGTTCTGGCCTACCACTCGCTAGAGGACCGGATTGTGAAGCAGGCCATAGTTTCGGCCTCGACCTCTTCGGCACCAATTGATTTGCCCTTCGAACTTCCTGAGCACGCTCCAGTTTTGAAATTAGTTATCAAGGGTGCCGAACAGGCAACTCTCCAAGAAATAGCTGCAAACCCGCGCTCTGCATCGGTGCGCTTGCGGGTAGCCGAAAAAATCAGGAAAGTAGCATGAAAACTCTAAAAAGATCTCGCATTAGCGCTCCAGTTGCCATGATTCTGGTTGCAGGGTTTGTTGTGGTTTCAATACTGCACCTACTGCTTACCATCCTCACCTCTCAGTCGGTTTACCAGCTTTCTGATCTAAAAAGAGAAAAGCGCGAGCTCGATACCACCGCACAGATTCTCTCAGAAGAAGTTTCGTCTTTGGCCTCAAATCAGAACCTTTTGAATACTGCAAGCCGTCTTGGAATGGTGCCAAACACCAATCCGGTATTTCTTCGCCTTACCGACCAGAGTGTTCTAGGCCAACCCCTGCCAGCACCAATCGCGACTGCTCAATCCACGAATATGGTGGCTAACTCGGCAATGATTATTGAGTCAACGCAAATTAGTCCGGTGAGCTCTCCGGCTAGCACAACTGAACCAGTTGCAATCCAGGTGGAGCCAGTTGCCCCAGCTAGCTTGATACCAGCTTCACCAACAAGATAAGTTTCGAAAGGTTTCTCCACTAATGAATCGAGCGGGGCAAACCAACATCACCCGAAGAATGAGATTGTTTCTGACAATCTCAGCAATTTTGGTCGTCGTTTTTGCTATCCGCCTAGTTGACTTTCAGGTTGTCCGCGCAGAAGCCATCAGCGAATACTCTTACGAAAATCGCGCCGTCACCAGAACAATTCCTGCGGTAAGAGGGGACATTCTGGATGCCAATGGAACCGTCTTGGCAACTACGGTTTATCGCTATGACATCAACGCTGCTCCGGCGATGGTGCAACCGGTGGAGCGGGTTATAGACGGGGTATCTCAGGTCATTAGCGTTGAGTCTGTTGCGGCGGATCTAGCAAACATCTTGCAAGAAGATGTCAATGTTTTGCTTCCTAAGTTGATTGGTACCTCGAACTACGTAAACCTCAAAAAACGAGTTGATGCTGACACCCATCGAAAAATAGTTGATTTGGGTGTTCCATGGATTTTCTCTGATGCTCACCAAACCAGGCTCTATCCAAACGGCGCAGTTGCCGGCAACTTGATTGGCTTTGTTGGTACCGACGGCGTCGCGCTGGCGGGTCTGGAGCGTCAATTCAACGCCTGTTTAGCAGGAGTTGACGGTCAGGAAAGATTTGAAGCCGGTGTTGATGGTATTCGTATTCCGGCAAGTGCGGTTGTAACCCAGGAAGTAAAGCCGGGTAGAGACATTGTGTTAACGATCGATGCCAGTTTGCAGTATCACGCTCAGCAAGTTCTTGCCAGCGAGGTCGAAAGACTAGGTGCTGAATGGGCAACAGCTGTAGTTATCGAAGTGAAAACCGGAAGAATTGTTTTGGCTGCCGATGCGCCAAGTGTTGACCCAAACGATCCGGGTAAATCTGAAGCTGACGATCGTGGAGCAAGGGTGTTTCAGTACGCGTACGAACCGGGCTCTACTATGAAAACCCTCACTGCAGCCACCGCAATTGATACTGGTTTTGCAAGCATGACAACGCCAGTGGTTGCCGAAGATCAAATGAAGGTTTTCGATAGAACAATCAAAGACTTTGCACCGCACGAAACTTGGAACCTTACTTTGACGGGTGTGCTCACCAAGTCATCCAACGTGGGAACAATCAAGATTGCTCAAGACATTCCTGCTAGCACCAGGTATGAATACATGCAGCGCTTTGGTTTTGGATCGCCTTCCGAGGTTGGCTTCGAAGGTGAGACTAAGGGAATTTTGAATGACTATAGAGACTGGGATGGTGTTTCTAACTTCACCACCATGTTCGGCCAGGCTCTTTCTGTTTCTCCAATCCAAATGGCTTCCGCGTATCAAACAATTGCTAACGGTGGAACCCGCTTGAATCCCGTGTTGGTTGCAGGCTGTGTTGACGCCGACGGCGAGATAACAGCCGAACCTAAGTCAACAGCGACGCAAGTGGTATCACCGCAAACCGCCCAGGATGTCTTGTTGATGCTTGAAAAAGTAGTTGAAGAAGGAGGCATCGGTAGGGCGACCACCGTGCCAGGTTATCGTTCTGCCGGCAAGACTGGAACCGCTCAAATTCAAGAAGGTGCCGGCTACGGTGAGTTCTTTGCGACGTCATTTTTTGGAATGGCACCAGTTGATAATCCGCAATACGCAATGGGTGTGATGGTTTATAAACCCACCAAGGTGTTCACAAACTCAATGGCGGCGGCTTCGGGCTATCAGCAGATTCTTTCGCAGGTACTCCTAGCCAATCGAGTTCCTCCCTCAACGACGGTTTCACCTGAAATCCCAATTGAGTGGGAGTAGTTCATGATCGAAATCAATCTGAGCCAACTAGCGCAAATTGTTGGCGGGAAACTCATTGGTGACGCTGACAGGGTCATTACCGGGAGCGTTGAAACCGACTCAAGGCTGGTTGGAGCAGGGAGCTTGTTTTTTGCAAAACCTGGCGAGCACACCGATGGTCATAACTTCATCCCTGATGCCTTAGAGCGCGGAGCTGTTGCAGTAGTTGCAGAGCGTGAGGCTAGCGCAAGTATTGATCAAGTCATCGTGCAAGACAGCGTTGAAGCGCTTGGCAAGTTGGCTGCTTGGCTGGTTAGAGAACTCAAATCAAATGGTCAACTTCGCGTTATTGGAATAACCGGATCGAACGGTAAAACCACCACCAAGAACATGCTTCGTCAGATTCTTAGTCAGGTTGGCGAAACAATCGCACCAATCGAGTCTTACAACAACAAAGTTGGGGCTCCAATTTCGATTCTGCGCGCGGATCGCAACACAAAGTTTCTTGTTGTTGAAATGGGAGCTGAGGGGATAGGCAGTATTGACTACCTCGCGAAGATGGCTGACCCAGATATTGCCCTGGTTCTAAAAGTCGGTTTAGCTCACGTTGGAAAGTTTGGCGGAATAGAAACCACAGCCAAGATTAAGGCAGAACTTGCTACCGCACTGCGGCCAGATGCAAAGCTAATTCTAAATAGCGATGATTCGCTTGTTAGAAACATGCAGAGCCAATCAAAGGCAAGCGTGCACTGGTTTGGCACTTCGTCGGAAGCGAATTACTTGGCAACCGACATCAAATTACTTGAGGACGGAACCAGCTACACCATGAACTGGCCTGATGGTCAAAGTGAAACCATCAAGCTCAAGATTCTGGGTGATGTTCACATCATGAATGCTTTGGCCGCTTCTGCAGCGGCAGAACTACTTGGCGCCTCAAGAGATCAAATTCGAGTTGGTCTTGAGTCAATTGAACTTGCTGAGCGCTGGCGCATGGAAAGAGCAGTTCGATCAGATGGTGTGGTTGTGATAAATGATGCATACAACGCCAGCCCTGACTCGATGAAAGCTGCACTTCAGACCCTGGCTCAGCTTGGCCGAATGGGCTCAAGAACTATCGCGGTCCTAGGACACATGGCCGAGCTCGGGGATTTCTCAAAAGCCGAGCATGATGCCATTGGTCGATTAGTAGTGCGACTAAACATTGATCAACTAGTTGTGGTCGGTGACGAAGCCAAGCTGATACACATGGGTGCTTCCCAAGAGGGTTCTTGGGACGGCGAATCGGTGTTTTTCGCCTCGATTGACGAGGCTTTAGAGTACCTGCGTGGGATACTCTCTCATGGCGATACTGTCTTGGTTAAATCCTCCAAGTCAGCAAACCTAAGATTTTTGGGCGACAAGTTACTGGAGGCGGTCGAGTGAGAGCGTTACTAACCGCAGGTGCGGTTTCTTTGGCCTTCACGTTGTTTCTAACGCCGGCATTTATATGGCTGTTCCGTAAGTGGAATTGGGGCCAGTTCATTCGTGATGACGGACCCAAGTCTCATCACACCAAGCGTGGCACCCCAACCATGGGTGGGATTGTCATCATCCTTGCCTCAGTGATTGGATATTTCGCTGGAAAATTCTTGAATGGTGAAACACCATCGCTATCAGCGCTTCTAGTTATCTTGACCATGGTGGGTCTTGGAATTGTCGGGTTCATTGACGACTTCATAAAAACTCACAAGCAACGCTCTCTCGGGCTTGGTGGTTGGGCCAAGATTGGTGGCCAAGCCGTTGTTGCCGTGGTTTTCGCATACTTCGCATTTGGCAGTCCAAATGAAAAAGGCGTGACGCCTGCTTCCACCAAGATCTCTTTCATTAGAGACTCTGGATTTGACCTTATGACCTTCGGCACCATCGTCGGCTCGATTTTGGTGGTGCTGTGGATTTTCCTATTGATTTCGGCTACCTCTAACGGAGTGAACATCGCCGATGGATTAGATGGTCTGGCAATTGGTGCGAGCATCATGGCTATTGGCGCCTATGCGGTTATTGGTTTCTGGCAATTCAATCAAGCTTGTGGTCGTGCAATCGAAAACGTTGCCGCCTGCTACGAAGTTCGTGACCCACTTGATCTGGCTGTTATCGCTGCTGCTATCGCCGGAGCGGGAATTGGTTTCTTGTGGTGGAACACCACCCCTGCCCAAATCATTATGGGGGACACCGGATCTATGGCTCTTGGTGGTGCGCTAGCTGCGCTTGCAATTCTTTCTAGAACCGAGATTCTTTTGGTTTTGATTGGCGGGCTCTTTGTAATTGTTACCGGTTCCGTAATCTTGCAACGCGCCTACTTCAAGATCTCCGGCGGTAAACGCATATTCCTTATGAGCCCGCTGCATCATCACTTTGAACTAAAGGGCTGGGCGGAGATAACTGTGGTTGTTCGGTTCTGGATTATTTCAGGACTTTCAGTTCTAACCGGAATTGGTCTTTTCTACCTTGAGTGGATTTATGGCTAACCCACAAGATGCCCTGGAGCACCTTTCCAGTTGGCACTCGGATTGGTCAACGCTAAAAGTAGCCGTAATTGGATTAGCCAAGACTGGTTTTTCGGTTGCTGACACTTTGAACGAATTGGGTGCAGAAGTACTTGTAGTTACAGAGTCTGCGGACCCGGAGCTTTTAGAAGTCATCGAAGTGCTTGGGATAAAAAATCTAGTCGCACCACTAGATGAGCTAACTGCAGCCGTGGGTGATTTCGCACCCGACTTGGTAGTTGTGTCTCCGGGAATTGCCCCGACAAATCCTCTTATCCAAAATGTTTCTGCCAAAGGCATCCCCGTCTGGGGAGATGTCGACCTGGCCTGGCGGCTACGTGATCGCTTTGGAAGCAACCAGGAATGGATTTGCGTGACTGGCACCAACGGAAAAACAACCGTTGTGGAGCTAACTGAAGCCATGCTGTTATCAGCAGGTGTAAAAGCGGTAGCTTGTGGCAACATCGGTAAGCCAATTCTTGACTGCATCAGAGACCCGGCAGAATTTGAAGTTCTAGTTGTTGAGCTGTCGTCATTTCAGCTTCACTACCTAAACGAAATCAGGCCATTTAGCGCAGCTTGCCTAAACGTTGCCGAAGATCATTTGGACTGGCACGGAAGCTTTGAAGCGTACCGGAACAGCAAGGCTCGAATCTACGAGGGAACCCAGGTAGCTTGCGTTTACAACCTCGAAGATGCAACGACTGAGCAACTAGTTCAGTCGGCAACCGTTCAAGAAGGCGCGCGTGCAATCGGGTTTGGGTTAGGAACACCAAAGCCAAGCAACGTTGGTTACGTGGACGAGTTCTTGGTTGATAGGGCCTTTTTGGAGCAGCGTGCAGACAGCGCATTAGAAGTTGCAAGCCTCGAGGATTTTCAAGGGCTTGGCGTACTGACTCCTCATCTACTAAGCAACATAGCTGCAGCAACCGCTCTGGCCAGATCCTTTGGAGTGCCACCAGCTGCTTGCCGGGAGGCACTCAGAAACTTCCGAGTTTCATCGCACCGAATTGAATTGGTTCTTGAAAAAGATGGTGTTCGCTACATCGATGACTCCAAGGCAACCAACGCCCATGCCGCTTCAGCCTCACTTTCCTCGTTTGAGAAAGTGGTTTGGATTTTGGGGGGTCAGCTAAAGGGAGTAGACATTTCTGACCTTATTGCTAAATTCTCCTCGAGACTGCGTGCGGCGATCATCATCGGGGCAGAACGCGCTGAGATCATGAGCATTTTTGCCAAAACCGCGCCTCAGGTACCGCTTTTTGAAGTCACTGATGAAAAACTTGTTATGGAGGCGGCAGTCAAGTTGGCAAATCAAGCGGCAGAGCCTGGTGACGTTGTTTTGCTGGCGCCGGCGGCTGCATCTATGGATCAGTTTGCAAGTTACCAAGATCGAGGAAACAAATTTGCTCAGGCGGTAAAAAACGAGTTAGGGGGCAAAAATGGCTAGGACAGCAGTGGCGAAGAAAAGATCACCGGTTGCCAAGAAAAGCACAAAGCCAACCCCTGCTCGCGGTAATCGCAAAGCCAGAGTTGTCAGCTGGCTGAAGGATAACTTCCAAGCCGAATCAATTCATTTCTACCGGCTAGCGGGACTAACTGGCTTCTTGGTTGTTTTTGGATTAGTCATGGTTTTGTCATCCTCATCAATTGATTCACTGGTTGCTAATCGTGACGCGTTTTATGTGTTTTCGAGGCAGTCTTTGTATGCGGTAATCGGACTTTCTCTGATGCTGGTCATTTCCGCATTGAAGCTAGCTCGTATTCAGAATTTGGTAAAAGCCGCTCTTGCTCTTGGTTTTGGCCTTCAGTTATCCATTCCATTTATTGGTATCTCAGTCAATGGAAACACCAACTGGATATCTATTGCTGGATTTACTTTGCAGCCATCTGAGTTTCTTAAGGTAGCGCTGATTATGTACATCGCCTGGTTCGTGAGTAACCGAGAGCATGAATTGGATGATCCCAAAAGAGTTTTGATGCCAGTTTTGTTTGTTGGTGCCGCTGCTCTGGGCTTAGTTATGTTTGGGCGAGACCTTGGAACGGCGACAATCATTGCCTTGATTGTTTTTGGAACGGTGGCAATTATTGGCGCACCGCTTAGGCCCCTGGTCCAAGTCTTCGCCGGCGTTGCAGTTCTTGCGGTTCTGGCAACAACGAGCAGTGCTTCCCGAATGGCAAGAATCAATGCTTGGCTAAACCCGGGCTCTGCCTCGTCGGAAGCCTTCAACTGGCAGTACGAACATGGAACCTGGGCTCTTGCTGCCGGCGGAATCTTTGGGGTGGGTCTTGGAAACTCGAAGATGAAGTGGTCCTGGATTCCTGAGGTGGAAAATGACTTTATCTTTGCCGTAATCGGTGAAGAGCTAGGCCTTGTTGGGGCGTTGGTTGTTATTGGAATCTTCGCGCTACTTATCTCTTCACTAATTGCCATCATGAATCGGTCACAATCGACATTTAGCCGCGTATTGGTCGTGGGGGTTATTGTCTGGTTGGTTTCGCAGTCTGCGGTAAACATCGCTGTTGTGCTTGGGGTTCTGCCAGTACTTGGAGTTCCGCTACCTCTTATCTCCGCGGGTGGGTCATCTCTGATTGCAACTTTGGGTGCAATTGGATTAGTGCTTGCTATTGAAAAAGATAACCACCGCAATGGAGTGAGGCCTAGAAGGAGATGACCAACTTCCTACTAACCGGGGGAGGAACAGCTGGGCACGTCAATCCGCTATTGACTATCGCTAAAGCTCTTTCTGAAAAATCTACCGGTAACAATGTCTTGGTTCTTGGGACCAGCTCTGGCCTCGAAGCTAGGTTGGTGCCAGAAGCTGGCTTACCGCTTCTGCTTATCGACAGGCTGCCATTTCCTAGGAAGCTGAGTTTTGCCGCAATTGTATTTCCGCTCAAGTTCTTAGGCGCTGTTAGAAAAATCAAAACTTACCTAAAGCAGCACAAAATTGACATCGTGGTCGGTTTTGGGGGATACGTCAGTGCGCCTGCGTACCTAGCTGCGAAGCAGCTAAAGGTTCCGATTGTGATACACGAAGCCAACGCCCTTCCGGGTATCGCGAACAAGTTTGGAAATCGTTTCGCCAGTGCAGCGGGTAAAGCTTTTTTGTCGGCTGATCTTGCTCATACCGAGTTTGTAGGGATGCCAATTCGAAAAGAGATTCTCGCTCTTGCTAAGAGCAAGGACGCGGCAACTGCCAGAAAGTTCTTTGGCTTGAAGCCAGATACCACGACCCTTTTGGTCACGGGGGGCTCTCTAGGTGCTAAGAAAATAAATGACACAGTTGTTAGCTCAAGAGCCGTTCTTTCTGCCGCTGGTATTCAGGTACTGCACATAATCGGGGGAACTAGCGAACTTGAAGAAGTCTCGGAGCCGGAGTATTGCAGGGTTCGATATGTCGACAACATGGAGCTCGCTATTGCCGCTAGCGATTTTGCGGTCTCCAGGGCTGGCTCTGCAACCGTGTCTGAGTTCAGCGCAATCGGACTACCAGCTTTGTATGTCCCGTACCCGGTTGGAAACGGTGAGCAGAAATTTAACATCCAAGACGTTTTGGCAACCGGCGGTGCAATCACAGTGGCGGATCGTGACTTTGATGAGCAGTACGTAAGGTCCTCATTGATTCCAGTCATATCTGATTCCAAGAAGCTCGCGGAAATGTCAGAAGCCGCCAGACAAGCCGGCGTCACCGACGGTACTGAGAGATTTATCGCTTTGATTGACGAGGTATTGTCAAGAAGATGATTAAACCTGACTTTTCGCAACCGGTTCCAGCAGATTTTGGCAAGGTTCACTTCATCGGTATCGGTGGATCTGGTATGAGTGGCATTGCCAGGATCTTGCTTGGCTTGGGACATAAAGTGACCGGTAGCGACGTTAGACAAAGCCCAAACACCAAGGCCCTTGAAGATCTCGGCGCGAAAGTTGTTATTGGTCATCACGAAGACAACCTTGGTGACGCAGATACTGTTGTGGTCACCAGCGCCCTATGGCCAACCAACCCTGAATACCTTCTGGCAAAACAAAAGGGCATACCTGTCATTCATCGCTCGCAAGCGTTGGCCGCTTTAGCTTCGAAAAAACGATTGGTGGCAGTTGCCGGGGCTCACGGGAAGACCACTTCAACGGGAATGATAATCACTGGTCTGATTGGTATGGATCAAGACCCAAGTTTTGTAAACGGTGGAGTTATCAACTCGATTGGAGCAAGCTCACAAAGTGGCAGCGGGGAGCTCTTTGTAATCGAGGCTGACGAGTCCGATGGTTCCTTTCTTCACTACGACACATCGGTTGTTCTAATAACCAATGTCGATCCAGATCACCTGGATCACTATGGAAGCATCGAAGCGTTTCATCAAGTGTTTGCCGACTTTGCCAACAAGGCTAAAGAACTGGTGGTTGTCAATTCCGATGACGCTGGAGCCATCGAGGTGGCCAAGTTAGTGAATCGACCCATGCTCACCTTTGGTGAGTCGGAGTCAGCGGATGTTCGTGTGAGCCGGGTAGTAGAAGGTCCCAATGTTGAGTTTGACCTGACGTACAAAGAAACAACACTTAGCGCAACACTGACAATTGCCGGCCGGCACAATGCCATCAACGCCGCCGGTGCAGTCGCGACTCTTCTAGGTTTGAATTTTGATTTCGAGAAAGCCCTGACCCAAGTTGCTCAATTTGGAGGAACCGAACGTCGCTTTCAACTGCATGGCGAACGTAACGGCGTGAAAGTATATGACGACTTCGCTCACCACCCAACCGAGGTGGCTGCAGCGCTAAACGGTGCAAGGGCAGTTGTTGGCTCCGGAAAGATCGTGACTGTGTTTCAGCCACATCTTTATTCAAGAACCAGGTTGTTCGCAAAAGAGTTTGCCGAAGTTTTGAATGCAAGCGATGAAGTAGTTCTTTTGGACATCTACGCAGCCAGAGAAGATCCAGAACCTGGAGTAACAGGTGAGCTTATTCTGAAGGCTTCTTTGAACCCTTCGAAGATCCATTACGTCCCAGTTTGGGAGAACGCGGCGACGATAGCTTCGAAATTGGCTGGTCCTGGGGACTTTATTGTCACCATGGGTTGCGGGGATGTATACCGGATGGTTCCAGAGATCCTCGAAGCTCTAGAGAAGTAGCAAAAGATGGAAAGACCAAATCAAAAGAGAAAACCGCAAGGTAAAACTGTAGTTTCGAGATCAACTCCGCTAGCTCGTGCTCCAAGAAGAGTTTCGGCTCGTGATGTTGAAGCCAAGATGTTCTCCAAAATGGTTTCTGCAAGACGAGCTCGAAAGATTGCAACCACCCTCACTGTTTCATCCGTTGTGATCCTTGGCATACTGACCGCAGTTGCCACCTTCTCGCCGCTACTTGCTATCAAGCAAGTCACGGTTATTGGAACAGAGCGGCTAAATGCCGACGAGATTTCAGCGGCTCTGGCCTCGCACCTTGGAACACCGCTTCCGCTAATCAACCGCGACGAAGTTGCGAAATCGCTTTCGGGGTTTGAACTCATCGAGAGTTTTTCAGCAACAGCGCTTCCGCCCAATGAGCTTCAGGTGAGGATATCGGAGCGCCAAGCGATTGCAATTGTTGAGGTGGAGGGTGCGCTTTGGCTACACGATCCAGCTGGTGTGCGAATAGCGCCGGCATTGCCAACCGACATTTTGCCGCGGATCTTGCTAAGCGAAGACCCCAAGACATCGCAAGGCTATAGGGACGCGGTTGATGTGTTACTTGCGTTGCCTATAGAACTACTTGGTCAAGTTGAGTTCATCCAGGCAAATACCAAAGACGATGTTCAAATGAGCCTTCGCGGTGCACTGGGTCAACGCATCAGTTGGGGCGACAGCTCAGATGCAGTTTTGAAATCCAAAGTGCTCCAGGCTTTGATGCTGAACAACCAGGGTGCGACCTCAGTGACCTTTGATGTTTCGTCTCCGAATGCACCAGTTGTGCGCTTCGATAATTTTTAGACACGCCCTACCCACTTACCCGAGTTCAGGCCCTTCTGGGCCTATTTTTTTGGCGCGGTGTATAAAAGCAGTCGTGGCTTAACCCTATACACGAGCTTTAGGGTTTGGTTCGGGCTGTTTTTGACTTCGCCAGACGAGGGATTTGAAGGAGCATCATGGGCTTGAACCAGAACTACCTGGCCGTTATCAAGGTCGTTGGAGTCGGCGGCGGAGGAGTAAACGCGCTTAACCGCATGATTGAGTCAGGCCTACGCGGTGTTGAATTCGTTGCGATAAACACCGACGCCCAAGCACTGTTGATGAGCGAAGCTCACGTAAAGCTAGACATCGGTCGTGAGCTAACCCGCGGTCTTGGCGCAGGAGCTGACCCTGAAGTCGGTAAGCGAGCTGCTGAGGATCACGAGGATGAGATTGAAGCGGCCCTACGTGGCGCGGACATGGTTTTTGTTACAGCTGGAGAAGGTGGAGGCACCGGAACTGGAGCCGCCCCAATCGTTGCTCGCGTTGCTAAGAGAGTCGGAGCATTGACCGTTGGTGTTGTAACCAAGCCATTTGGTTTCGAAGGCAAGCGTCGCATGCAGCAAGCAGAGGTTGGCATTGAGGCTATTCGCGCCGAGGTCGACACTTTGATTGTTGTTCCAAACCAAAGACTTCTAGAAATCGCTAACAAGACCGTTTCGGTCGTTGAAGCGTTCAACACAGCAGATGATGTGCTTAGAGCCGGTGTGCAGGGTATCACCGACCTGATCACAACACCGGGTCTTATCAACCTTGACTTCGCTGACGTAAAGTCCGTGATGCAAGGAGCCGGTTCAGCTTTGATGGGTATTGGAACTGCCAAGGGAGAAGACCGCGCCGTGCGCGCTGCCGAGATGGCAGTTTCTTCACCACTACTTGAATCAAGCATCGATGGAGCTCACGGAGTGCTTCTTTTGGTTCAGGGTGCATCCGATCTTGGACTCCACGAAATCGACGAGGCTGCCAGATTGGTTCAAGAAGCAGTTTCACCAGAGGCCAACATCATCTACGGAACAACAATCGATGACACTCTTGGCGATGAGGTTCGCATTACAGTAATCGCCGCCGGATTCGATGGCGGAGCCCCTAAGCCAAGAAAGATGCCTCGTACGGTTTTTGCTGAAGTGGCCGAGGCATCACCGCTAACTGCACCGATTGCGGCCGAGCAGGTCGCAGCCGAACCGAGCTCCTTCTTCGACATCGTTGAGGCTGACCCGACACCAGCTCCGGCGCCATCTTTTGCTTCAGAGTTTGATTCGATTGATCAGATTGAGATCGACAATTCGCCAGAGCTTCCACGCAGACCGCAAACAGCTGATGGAACATTTGGGGATGACCTAGACATTCCAGAATTTCTAAGAGGGTAAGTGAGCGAACTAGCTCAGCGCTATAACCAAATATCGGAACAAGTTGCATCTGCTGCCGCAGCACACGGCAGATCCGCGAGCGATATCACTCTGGTTGTTGTGACTAAGAATCATCCGCCACAGCTTGTTTTTGACCTCATCTCACTTGGAGCCAGAGACTTCGGTGAGAACCGTGATCAGGAGGCAGCGCCCAAAGCCAAGGAAGTTCTAGACGCTTCTCCTGAGGCCATGCGCTGGCACTTTATCGGTCAACTCCAAACCAACAAGGTCCGGTCAGTGCTTGACTACGCAGACCTGATTCACTCTTTGGACCGAGAGTCTTTACTGTCCGAACTTCAAAAGCGAACAGCCGACAGAGCCAAACCACTTGGTGTATTTATTCAAGTCAACCTAACCGAGGACCCCGAGAGGGGAGGGGTGAGAGTTCAAGATCTGGAGGGTTTTGCCACCAAGGTTCTTAGCTCTCAGGGACTTCGCCTGGAGGGTCTCATGGGGGTCGGTGGACTAGATAAGGACCCTGCGGTTGAGTTTGAACGCCTTGCGGTGCTATCTACCAAGCTCCAAGCCCTCGCCCCAGAGGCAAAAGGGCTCTCTATGGGTATGTCTTCGGATTTTGAGGTGGCAATTGGCTACGGCGCGACACACTTGCGTATTGGCACCGCAATAACGGGCAAGCGGCCCTAGTGGGCATATTCTTGAGATGTACCAATAACAGGAGGAACTAATGGCCGGAATAATTAAGCGCAGCATGGAATTTCTTGGTTTTGCCGAGGAGTCCAACGAGTTGCCAACCCGCGCGGAGCCGGTGACCAACACCCAGCGTCCAGCTAGAGTCATACCTCAAAGATCACGTCGCGGTTCAAGCGATGTTGCAGAGATTTTTACCATCGAACCTCGTTCCTACGAAGAGGCCCCTATGGTTGCAGCTCACTACCGTATTGGTATCCCGGTAATCGTAAACATGGGAGAGATGAGCGAAGTTGATTCACGTCGCATGCTTGATTTCATGTTGGGTCTAAAAGAAGGACTTGAAGGACACATGCGTCGCGTTACTTCAAAGGTATTCTTGCTAACCCCAACTCATGTTGCGGTAAACCAGGAAGAGCAAGAAGAGCAGCTAAACGAGGTGGACGAGCTTCTAGTTCGTCCCTAGTTTCTAACAATGGGCACACTTGCTCTGATTGCCTACTGGGCTCTTCAGATTTATTTTTACGCACTTATTGGTCGCTTAATTCTTGATCTACTGATTTCTTTCAGGCCTGGATTTAGGCCAAAGGGTCTCTTGATGCCAGTTTCGGAGATTATTTTCACAGTCACCGATCCGCCGCTAATGTTTTTGCGCAGGTTCATAAAGCCCGTTCGCTTCGGGGCAATTTCCCTGGACTTTGCTTGGACCCTGCTTGTTTTGGTGGTAATTGTGCTTAGAAATCTGGTTCTAAGCCTCGTCTAGCCCAAGAGCGCATCTTGCGTTAGACTTTTTGAGCTACGGCCTTATGGGCCAATCGAAAGAGGATATCCCCAATGCCCCTAACACCTGAAGATGTTGTTAACAAGAGATTCCAGCCAACCAAGTTTCGCGAAGGCTACGACCAGGACGAAGTTGATGATTTTCTTGATGAAATCGTTGTTGAGCTAAGGCGCGTTCACCAGGAGAACGAGGATCTTCGCAGAAGGCTGCTAGCAGCCGATGGCCGCATTGCTGAGCTTCAAAGAAGCGGTGCTGACTTGCCAGCACAGTTGGCTTCAGCTCCATCGGTCAGCGCTCCGGTCGCAGTGACACCATTCCCAGAGGCCGTTTCCGACCCATCGACCCTTGATTCTTCCAACACCAACAACTTGCTACAGCTTGCTCGCAAGCTACACGATGAGCATGTGCGCGAGGGTATGGTCAAGCGCGATGAGCTTATCGCCGAAGGTCACGCAACCGCAGCCAGAATCGTTCGTGAGGCAGAAGCTCAGCAGCGTTCCGAGCTAAACAGACTCGAGCAGGAGAAGGCCGTTGTTGAGCACCGTATTCAGGAGCTAAAGAGCTTCGAGCGCGAGTACCGAACCAAGCTCAAAAACTACATCGAATCGCAACTAAGCGACCTTGATGCAGCCGGTGTAGCCCCAACTCAAGCCCCAGGATATACACCTGGCCTAAGTAGCTAATTTTCTTGATGCGCTCTAGAGCCAAGGTAGCTAGTTGGCTGTATTTAGTTGTTGCGCTTGTTGCGATAACTGTTGATCAACTGACCAAGAATCTTGCTATCGAAACCTTGGAGCTTGGCACAAGCTATCCGGTTTTGGGAGATCTGCTATCTTGGCGACTTTTATATAACGACTCAGCGGCCTTTGGCTTAGGTTTTGGATACACCTGGATCCTCGCGGTTATTTCTTTTGCTGCAGCGCTAGCAACCATTTGGTATTCGAGAAAGCTCGAATCAATATCTTGGTCTTTGATGATTGGCGTGTTTTTGGGGGGAGTGGTTGGAAACCTAATCGACAGGCTGATCCGTGAGCCGAGTTTTGGCAATGGTCACGTGGTTGATTTCATTCAGATTCCATTCAACTTCCCAATTTTCAACCTGGCGGACACCTTCATAGTTTCGATGGCGTTTCTAAGTGTTGTTAGAGTCATGCGGGGCGAGAACCTAGGTGGCATCGAGCCTAGAACCAAATGACTCTGCGATTCGAAATAGATAGCTCGCTTGCGGGGGAAAGAGTCGACACCGCGCTAGCTAGATTGCTTGGAGTCTCCAGATCGGCTGCTGCCGATCTTTGCGAACGTGGCGACGCGCAGGTTTCAAACAAGGTGCTTTCTAAATCTGACCGTGTGAACCTTGAAGATGTCTTAGTTGTCAAGCCACAGGTAGCGCCGGAACCGCTAAGAGTTGTCGAGACACCAGTTGATGAACTAATCGTGATCTACCAGGATGATGAGATCGTGGTGGTTGATAAACCCGCAGGAGTTGTGGCGCACCCAACCGTTGGTTTCGATGGCCCAACCGTTGCGGGCGCATTGCTAGCGCGGGGAATACAACTATCTACCTCTGGCGCACAGGAGCGCCAGGGAATAGTCCAGCGCCTTGATGTTGGCACCAGTGGATTGATGATGCTCGCAAAATCAGAGCTTGCCTACTCGAGACTGAAGCAGGCTTTTAGAGATCGGGCAGTTCACAAGATTTATCACGCCATTATCCAAGGTCACCCAGATCCATCCGAGGGAACCTTTGATGCCCCGATTGGCAGACACCCAAAAGCAGAGTTCAAGTTCGCTGTTGTTGAAGGCGGTAAGCCTTCAATTACCCACTACAAAACACTTGAGCTGTTTCCGGCGAGCACTCTATGTGAAGTGAATTTGGAAACCGGTAGAACACATCAAATTCGAGTTCACTTCTCGGCATTCAAGCACCCGCTCTTGGGGGACACCATGTATGGAGCGGACCCCAAGTTGGCCAAGAGTCTTGGCATCACTAGGCAGTGGTTGCACGCAAAAGAACTAGGTTTCACTCATCCGATCACGGGGGAGCAGCTTCATTTGGTTTCCGAGTATCCTGCTGACTTGGCGGCAGTACTTGAACGTCTGAGGTCGTAAATAGCCTTAGGCTAAATTTCAATCATTCAATCACTCAATTACCTGGGCGGGGTTTCGTTGTCGACAAAGGATTCTTTTGTGCACCTTCATGTGCACAGCGAATACTCCATGCTCGATGGCGCAGCCCGCATCGGACCTCTGACTAAAGCCGCAGCTGAGATGGGAATGCCGGCGATTGCAATCACCGATCACGGTAACAATTTCGGTGCATATGACTTTTATCAAACCGCAAAGGCGAATGGCATAAAGCCGATCATTGGTATTGAGGCATATCTGTCTCCTGGAACTCCGAGAACTGATCGCACCAGGGTTAAGTGGGGAACCGGCGGCGAAGATGATGTCTCTGGTGGTGGTGCTTATACCCACTTGACCATGCTTGCCGAAACTACCGAGGGAATGTACAACCTCTTCAAGATGTCATCCAAGGCTTACTTGGATGGTTTCTATTTCAAGCCACGTATGGACCGCGAACTGCTCCAGGAGTATTCAAAGGGAATCATCGCGACCACTGGTTGCGCGTCGGGTGAGGTGCAAACCCTCATTCGATTGGGTCAGTACGACAAGGCCCTGGAAGCCGCAGCCTTCTATAGAGATGTCTTTGGTAAAGATAGCTACTTCGTCGAAATCATGGATCACGGTATCGACATCGAAAGGCGTGCTACCGCGGACCTATTGAGGCTCGCGAAAGAGTTGGGACTACCTCTGGTAGCCACAAACGACCTGCACTACACCCACGCCTCAGAGTCCACCGCCCACGAAGCGCTGCTTTGCGTTCAGTCCTCAACGAATCTGCTGGATCCAAACCGGTTCAAATTCGATGGCGCCGAGTACTACTTGAAATCACCTGCCGAAATGCGGGAGCTGTTTAGAGACCACCCAGACTCTTGTGACAACACGCTCTTGATTGCCGAACGCTGCAATGTTGAGTTCGAAAAGAGAGATTTGATGCCGAAGTTCCCGCTTCCAGAAGGGGAAACTGAAGCAAGCTGGTTCGCTAAAGAGGTAGACCGCGGAATGAAGCGTCGCTACGGGCAAAATGTTCCGGAGCTGCAAGCCAACCAGGCGAAGTATGAAGTAAGCGTTATATCCCAGATGGGTTTCCCAGGCTACTTCTTGGTGGTAGCTGACTTTATCGCTTGGGCCAGGGCGCAAGGAATTCGAGTTGGTCCAGGACGAGGCTCGGCAGCCGGATCGATTGTTGCCTATGCCCTTGGCATCACAGAGCTTGACCCAATTGTTCACGGGTTGATTTTTGAGCGCTTCTTGAACCCGGATCGAGTGTCACCGCCAGATATCGATGTTGACTTTGATGATCGCCGTAGGGGAGAAGTTATTCGCTACGTCAGCCAAAAATACGGCGAAGACCGCGTGGCCCAAATTGTCACCTTTGGAACCATCAAAGCAAAGCAGGCCCTAAAGGACTCTGCCCGTGTGCTGGGCATGCCATATGCCGCCGGTGAGAAACTAACCAAGTTGATGCCGGGGATGGTTTTAGGTAGAGACATCTCATTGGGAGAGCTTGTTGAAAAACCACAAGATAAACAAGCGGAGCAGACTTCCAGATACAAAGAGGCGGCAGATTTTAGAGAGGCACTCGAATCAGATCCAGACTCCGCAAAAATCTTTGAGCTCGCTAGGGGCCTAGAAAATCTAAAGCGTCAGTGGGGTGTTCACGCCGCCGGCGTAATCATGTCCGCTGAGCCCTTGATGGATGTTATCCCGATTATGCGACGTGATGACGACGGTGCGGTGATTACCCAATTTGATCAGCCACCTTGCGAAAAACTTGGACTACTAAAGATGGATTTCCTAGGGCTTAGAAACCTTACGGTTTTGGATGACGCCCTAGTAAATATCAAGGCCAACCGCGGCGAAACGGTCGTACTTGAAGAGCTTGACCTAAACGCCGATAAGAACACTTTTGATCTGCTTTCACGAGGTGAAACCCTTGGGGTTTTTCAGCTCGACGGTGCACAGGTTAGGTCTCTGCTTCGCACCCTAAAGCCCACAGAGTTTGAGCACATCTCCGCCGTGATTGCTCTGTATCGACCTGGACCCATGGGTGAAAAATCTCACACCAACTACGCACTTAGAAAAAACGGTCTCCAAAAATCAGAGCCGGTTCACCCTGAGCTTGCCGAAACACTAGCGGACATCCTTGACCCAACCTACGGCCTGATTGTTTATCAGGAGCAGGTAATGGCGGTGGCGCAAAAAGTTGCGGGCTTTAGCTTGGCCCAAGCCGACTTACTGCGTCGTGCGATGGGTAAAAAAGACAAGAAGGAACTAGATCGTTCCTATAAGGACTTTAGTTCCGGAATGCTTGCCCAAGGATACTCCGAGGCAGCAATCGAAACCTTGTGGAAAACCCTTCTTCCTTTTGCCGACTACGCCTTCAATAAGGCTCACAGTGCCGGCTACGGTGTGTTGAGTTATTGGACCGCCTACCTAAAGGCAAACTTCCCAGCAGAGTACATGGCCGCGCAGTTAACTTCCGTCGGCGATTCAAAAGACAAGCTCGCAATTTATCTAAACGAATGTCGCAGGATGAACATCAAGGTACTTGCGCCCGATGTGAACCAGTCAGTTGAAGCGTTCACCGCAATCGGCGAGAACATTCGTTTTGGTCTAGGGGCTATTCGAAATGTGGGACACAACGTAGTAGATGGCATCATTCAGGCTCGAAGCGAGAAGCCTTTTGCCTCCTTCAGTGACTTCCTGGCTAGGGTTCCATCGCAAGTTTGCTCGAAGAGAACTATTGAGTCGCTGATCAAGGCAGGAGCTTTTGATTCCCTCGGTCACACCAGAAGGTCGCTGTTTGAAATATACGAAGAGGCTGTTGATGCATCCGCTGTGACTAAGCGCAATGAGTCCGCAGGTCAGGTAGATCTATTTGGTGATCTTTTTGAAGGTGTGGGAACCTCGGTATCTGTGCCCGATAGGCCCGAGTGGCCAAAGAGTGAAAAACTCGCTCACGAGAGGGAGATGCTGGGTCTATACGTATCCGATCATCCGCTTTCGGGAAGAGAGCGTCAATTGGCGCAGTTTGCAGAGTTCACAATTGGCGATTTGCTTACAAGTGAAGACATCAAAGATGGAGAGACAGTAACTCTTGCCGGCTTGATCTCAAGCGTGACTCATCGCGTTGCGCGCTCGTCGGGTAATCCTTATGCCAATGTCACCATCGAGGATTTCGAGGGCGAGGTCAATGTGATGTTTATGGGTAAGACCTACCGTGAGTATTCCGAGCAGCTTTTGAATGACGAGGTTGTGGTTGTGAGGGGCCGCATCAACATGCGAGATGACGGGGTAGCCATTTCCGCATTCTCGCTGGAACCAATTGCTATCGGTGCGCAGGGTGTCTCAAGTGGTCCGCTTCGGTTGCAGTTACAAGAGTCTGAGGCGACCAGGTCTGTTTTAGAAAATCTTGATTCAACGCTCAAGGCTCATCCTGGCAAAGAAGAAGTTCACCTAACTTTTGTAGATGAAAACAACCCACGGAGTTTTAAGCTGCAACCAACTGTAAAAATTACGGATGATCTGTTGGGTGAACTAAAAGCTTTACTTGGTACTCAGGGTTTTGTTCAGAGAGATTCTTCTGAAGTAGTGAAGTAAGCGCGCTGGTTGTAAAGCAACGCTTTATCATCGGCGCCAGCGATTCCCGAAACAATGTCGATTATGAACACCGCGTTTTGTTCGACGTGATGAAACTCGCGAACTTTCCCAAAAAGCACAGCGGTTACATCCTTAAATACTGGCAAGTCAAACTCTGACCTCTTCCAATCAGCATCAAGGAATCGTTTGGTGTTATCCGCCGCCATTTTTTGAGCCAGATCTAAATTGTTGGCGCCGAGCATGTGTAGGGCGACGTAACTAGCGGTCGAGATTGCCGGCCAGGTCGATGACCCCTGAGAGACATTGAACGTTACTAGGGGAGGGTTTGACCCCAATGAAGTCATGGAGGTGGCGGTAAAGCCCACAGGGTTCCCTTGGGGGTCGTTGGTAGTAATAACCGCCACACCAGAGGCGTGGCGCCTGAAGGCGGCCTTTAGGGCTTCTGTGGGGTCTGGGTTTAGGTTGGGGTCAAGCATCTACTTCAGGGTAGTAGAGATTTTGGGGGTTCTCGAACCAGCCGAAACCTGTAAATCTTGGGGGTAAATCCGCGACACGCCGAATATCGGACAAATTTGCAAATATGACCCTTAAACCACAAGATATAGGGACGGAAGAGCGAAAACTTTCCACATCTAGTGGAAGGTTATTGGGAAATTCGGGGAAAATCCAACAAAAATCAAGGTTTTGACGACAGAAAGGCATCAGCTCATGAACTGTCCTTTCTGCCGTAATTCGGACTCCAGGGTCACAGATTCCAGGGCTAGCGAGGATGGCACCAGCATCCGCCGTAGGCGCCAGTGCCCAGAGTGTGGCAAGAAGTTCACCACCTCTGAGACCACCTCGTTGAGCGTTCTAAAGCGAAGCGGCGTAACTGAGCCATTTAGCCGAGACAAGATCGTAAGCGGCGTTGGCAAGGCTTGCCAGGGCAGACCGGTTTCAGATGCTGACCTAGCTATCTTGGCTCAGCAGGTAGAAGAGACCATTCGTTCCACAGGTGCAGCACAGGTAGAAGCACATGTGATCGGGCTAGCTATCTTGGAACCTCTAAGGCTGCTAGATGAAGTGGCTTTCATGAGATTCGCAAGCGTTTACCAGGGCTGGGAAAGCCTCGAAGATTTCGAAGCGGCAATTAGTGTCCTTCGAGCAAGCAACACAGAAGCAACAGATTTAGACAAAGAACTAACCAAGTAAAAAAACAACCATAAGTATCCAAAACTAGGAAAGGCAACACTCGTGACTGACGCAACCGCATTTAGCTCCACCTCTGGCTCCGTAAGCGGCAAGGGATTAACCATCAACCGTATTTACACAACAGAGGGTGTGCACCCATACGACCAGGTCAACTGGGAGTTCCGAGATGTTGTACAGACCAACTGGAAAAATGGTGAGACCATTTTCGAGCAGCGTGGCACCGAGTTCCCAGACTTCTGGAGCTTGAACGCTTCCACCATCGTTACCACCAAGTACTTCCGTGGAGCACTAGGAACTGAAGAGCGTGAGTTCAGCCTGCGTCAGCTGATCAACCGCGTTGTTCTTACTTACACTCAGGGTGGTCGCGACAACGGATACTTCGCAACCGAAGAAGATGCAACAATCTTCGAGCACGAGATGACCTACATGCTTTTGAACCAGGTGTTTGCTTTCAACTCACCAGTTTGGTTCAACGTGGGAACCAAGAGCCCACAGCAAGTTTCTGCTTGCTTCATCTTGTCAGTTGATGACTCAATGGAGTCAATCTTGAACTGGTACCGCGAAGAGGGAATGATCTTCAAGGGTGGCTCCGGTGCAGGTCTAAACCTTTCCAGAATCCGTTCATCGAAGGAACTTCTAAAGTCCTCCGGCGGATCTGCTTCTGGTCCAGTTTCGTTCATGCGTGGAGCTGATGCTTCTGCAGGAACCATCAAATCCGGTGGAGCAACCCGTCGTGCAGCCAAGATGGTTGTTTTGGACGTTGACCACCCGGACATCGTTGAGTTCATTGAGACCAAGGAACTTGAAGAAGAAAAGATCCGCGTATTGCGTGACGCTGGTTACGACATGGAACTTGGCGGACGCGACATCAACTCCGTGCAGTACCAGAACGCTAACAACTCAGTTCGCGTAAACGCAGAGTTCATGAATGCCGTTGAAAGCGGCGGCAAGTTCGGTCTTCGCGCCAGAACCAATGGCGAAGTTGTTGAAGAAGTTGACGCAAGAGAGCTGTTCAACAAGATCTCGAAGGCAGCTTGGGC
>ERZ1022756.105-NODE-105-length-31159-cov-10.730195_pt1 | contig 31159 bp, 29 predicted proteins | sample MGYA00520902_ERZ1022756 | MGnify/ENA primary metagenome ERZ1022756 (study PRJEB33162, sample SAMN09537601) | freshwater metagenome | isolation source: freshwater | place: Canada:Alberta | collected 2017-07 | study: EMG produced TPA metagenomics assembly of the...
TCTATAACGAGCTCAACAAGGATGCGATTATTGAAGATCTTGTGACTTGGGTGAATCAGAGACTAGGTAAGTAAAGGTCAGAGCTACGCTCTGGCACCTGGCCACCTGCAGGCAGCAACAGCTTCTTCGATGGAGCCCTTAAGCAAGTCATGGGTTTCTGGGTGACGCTTCATATACATAACGACATACGAGCAAACCGGGACAACCTTGTCCCTAGAGTTCTCCCTGACGTCAGCCAGAGCCTCGCGCATCAAATCAGCTGCGTAGCCCTTGTTTTGCTGATCTAGATCAACCTCGGTGTGGACGAAGTGGCGCTCACCTGGCATCAAAGAGTAATCAGCAAGGCCAATGCGCTTGTCTTCAAGCCAAAGCTCGTATCTGTGAGCTTCTTGGTTGTGGATGACTTTTGGTTCCATGGTGTTAATCTTTCCTTTGTGACCGAGATAAGAAACACTGTCTACCTCGGGGATAACCTTGCTATTTTGCAGTCTATTCCGACTGAATCAATTGACCTTATCTATATCGACCCACCTTTCAACACCGGCCGCTCCCAGCAACGATCTAAAGAAACAACCCGTCGAAACGACGAAGGAGACCGGGTCGGCTTTAAGGGAAAAAGGTACGAGACGGTCAAATCAGAAGTTCTTTCTTATGATGACCAGTTCGTCGATTACTGGGCCTTTCTGGAGCCAAGGCTCGAACAGGCACACCGCATTCTGAGGCCAACGGGAACGCTCTACCTTCACCTTGATTACCGAGAGTCTCACTACGCCAAGGTGCTACTTGATGCCCTCTTCGGACCAGATAGCTTCTTGAACGAGATCATCTGGGCCTACGACTACGGAGGAAAGTCCAAATCCCGTTGGCCAGCCAAGCACGACACCATCCTGGTGTTCGTTAAAGATTCAAAGCAGTACTACTTCGACTCGGAATCGGTGGATCGCGAACCGTACATGGCACCAGGTCTAGTGACAGAAGAAAAAGTCGCCAAAGGAAAACTACCAACCGATGTCTGGTGGCACACGATCGTTTCCCCTACTGGAAAGGAAAAGACTGGCTACCCAACCCAAAAACCTATAGGGATCCTAAGAAGAATCATTCAAGCTAGCAGCAAAGAAGGAGACCTAGTGCTGGACTTTTTTGCAGGGTCTGGCACCACAGGGGTAGTTGCAAACCAACTGGGAAGAAGATTTATCTTGGTCGATCAAAACCCAGAGGCTTTAGAGGTAATCAAGCAAAGACTTGCGGGAGTCGACTTCAAAATGGTCGACTCAAGAAATCAATAATTGTTTAGCACAGTGGGTTTAGGTAGAAAGAATCTGGTTTGTTCCTTGAACAAACCAGTCATCGTATTCAGAAAGCTCAGAATAAACCTGCCGATAACCGTTTGATTCCAGCAAGGCCTTGACCTTAGCTCTGTTGCCAAGGTAGTTGTGTTCAACGCAGATTGCGCCAAAGGTGTATTTAGAAAAATCGAACGCATTCAATATTTCAAACTCACTACCCTCGGTGTCAACCGACAAGAAATCAACATGTTTAGGTGCGTTGTGTTGTGCCAAAAGATCTAATAGTGAAATTGTTTCTACCTGATAAGACTCAGTGGTTCTATTGATGAGTCCGTGATGGTCAGCGCCTTTGAACTCAGTTATCCCGGAAAGCTCACCTATGTAGTTCTCAGAAAAACTAATCTGTTCCCCGGATCGTGAGTAGACGCAACGGAACTCGATTGCGCAGGATCGGTTTTTCTTCACGTCTTCGTGCCAGCTTTTACTTGGTTCACACAATATCCCAGACCACCCAAATTGCTTCTCAAGCAGGTAGCTGTTGCTCAGGGCAACTCCGTCAGCAGCGCCAAACTCAACAAAGAAACCATTTGATTTGGCCCCTGATGCAATAAAGGCAAACAGGTCCTGGCCCAACTGGCTTTTCGAGCCCTTATACGCTTCTCTGGCCTGCAACGCATTTAAGCTCTGGCTACCAGGTAGGCGAATCAAATCTCCAAGAAGTTGCTTTTTCGATTTGGAGTTAATGGAATACCCAAGTGCGAGCAGAATCGCTGAAACAATATTCTTGAGGCGAGGCATTGCTAAAGGCTACCAGTTGGTGCGATCTTGTTTCAGGACTGCCTAGTCCGTGCGTATTTACTGAGCAGTAGCATCACGGACCAAACAAAAATAATCATGATTGCGGAAATTGCCATTGCCATGCCATAGTTTTGCTCGCCAGGTCTGGCAATTAACCTGAAAAGCAAAGTCGGAATTGTTCCTTCTGAGCCGTAGGCAAGAAAACTGCTTGCTCCGAATTCACCTACGGAAATAATTGCCGCGTAACCCAAAGCAGTCAGTAGAACACCCTTGATCATGCCTGACTCGACAAATCGCCAGATCTGCAAAGAACTAGCGCCATCGATGCTGGCCTGCTCGATTGGCTCTTTGCCAATCGAAACAAGCGCTGGGTACACCAGCCTTATAACCATCGGCAGAGCAATCAAGGCCTGCGCCAGAGGAACTATCAGCCAACTGGAGCGAAGGGGAAACCAATCAGAATCGAAGGAAACTAGAAATCCAAACCCCAAAACGACGCTCGATACCCCCAATGGAATCATGAAAGCCAAATCCAATGATCTGCTTTTTGTTCGAACCAGTAGCCACGAAACTAAAGTGCCTAATACAAATGCAATTAGGGCTGCAATTGCCATGTTTCGAACTGAATTCAATGCAGCATCTAAGACAGAAATGTTTAGCAAATCTCGCGCTCCGCGAGAAGAAAGGTTGCTGAAGTTCTGAAGCCCTAGGCTATCTCCCACCCGAAAAGCTTCCACCAAAACCAACACCATAGGCATTACAAGCAGACCAATTACAATCACTCCGGTCACTAGCACAGCTGGTAGGTCGCGCAAATCGACCCGGGGCTTAGGTGTACCTTCAAAAACCTGCTCGAAACCAACAGTTCCTTTGGCGAGGGACGAACCAACTATAAATGCGGCCGCAGTTATTGCCGTTTGCACCAGAACTAGTGCGGCAGCTGTTTGTAGATCAAGAAACTGAGTAGCGGCAAAGTAAATCGAGGTTTCAATCGTTTGAACTTGTCCGCCACCTAATACCAACACGATGCCAAAGCTGGTTGCTGAGAACAAAAACACCAGTGCGGCTGCCGAGAACACAGCAGGTTTTAGTTGCGGAAGAGAAATAGTCAGTACAGTTCTAAGCCTTCCAGCCCCATCTAGCTCGGCCGCCTCTTCGATTTCCTGGTCGAGGGTTGCAAAGACGCCTCCAATTGTTCGAACCGCTATTGAATAGTTCACAAATACGTGAGCCGCAATAATCCAATAGATCGGCTCCGAAAGAAAAGAGAACCCCAAGTCAATCCAAAACTGGTGAGCATTTCTGAAGACTGTGAATCCAACGGCCACCACGATGCTTGGAAGAATAAAAGGGACCGTTATCAGCGCGCGAATTATTCTTTGACCGAGAAATGATTTTCGGTAAAGCACGTAAGCCCCAGGAATTGCAAGAGCAATCGTGACGGCCGTGGAAAGTGCCGCTTGCCAGATTGTGAACCAGATTACGCTCAAAGTCTTCGGCTCAAAAAGCGTGGAAATCCAATTCCCAGAAAAACCCAACGCAGTGATGTTGGAGATTGGCCAGTAGAACAGCACCGCAATAAAAACCAGCGGTAATGCCCCAAGGATTTTTCTATTCAAAGATTTCAGACCACTTGGATTGCCACTTCTGGCGGTGAGTTGCGATACTCAAGTCTTCACCGATAGTTGATTTGGCAGCTGGGCCAAACTCCGCCCATTCGGCAGGGATGATCGCATTTGGATTTACTGGATACACATACATCAAACCAGGCATGGTACTTTGAAATGGCTCGGAGAGCAAAAACTCAATCAGAGCCTTGGCACCTTGTGGGTTCGATGCACCAGCAAGTTCGCCAATGAATTCGGTTTGCCTAAAGCACTCATCTAAAAGGGAGACTGTCTGTGACTTGCCGTCTTCGCGAATCTCCGCTGCAGGAGATGAGCTATAGCTGAGCACAATTGGAAATTCACCATTGCCTGACGACCCGGAAAACTCAGTGAAGTACGCCTCTTCCCAACCGGAGGCAACTCTAACCCCGTTATCCCTCAGTTCTTTCCAGAACTGCTCAAATCCAGAATCTCCGAACGCGGAAACTGTGGTGGCAAGAAAAGCTAGTCCCGGTGAGGAAGACAACGGATTAGTCACAACCGTGAGTCCGTTGTATTCGGGTCTAGTCAGATCGCGCCAGGAAGCAGGTGGTGTGATGTCGCGTTGCTCGAACCATAAGCGGTCGTAGTTAAAGCAGACATCAGCAAAATCAACCGGGACCAGATCGCCTTCGATAATGGCATTTTCATCAGCGATGCCCCGAAACGTATTGTCAATTCCAAAAACCACATCAGCAATAGGAGAGTTCTTTGTTAGCACTAGCCGGTTAGTCAAACTACCGGCATCACCAGCGCGAATAATCTCTAGTTCATAACCAGATAGTTCTTGAAATTCCGCAATTGATTCATCCGAAATTGCGAATGAATCGTGAGCCACGAGAGTGACCTTTGTTGCCGCAGCTGGATCTTGCGCTGAACAGCCTGACAGTAGCAAGGTTGATGAGATTAGAAGTGCGGTAATTCTTTTCATTTCGTGCCCCTTTTAGGTATTTAGTTTGGGCACGGGATGTATCAAGAGTGTCCTCCCTGCGCTGGCATTACCCAGATCAGGTTCGACGGTCGAAGACTTTAGTCTTCCTCTCAGTCTGGTTTACCCAAACTCCCGTGTTATTTAAGAGTCTAAGTGGATACCAAGTTTTTGCAAACACTAGCCTCACCAGCTCAAAGCCCAGAAAACTCAAGAAAGCGACCTAATATGGTTTTGTGCGGGACTTCGACTACAGTGACATCAAAGATTTTGCGACTGACGAAGAGCATAAGAAACTCATGCTTGAGATGCTTATTGCCTTCGACAAGTTCTGCCAGAAGCATGGCCTTACTTATTACTTATCCGGCGGGACTCTTCTGGGTGCGGTCAGGCACAAGGGTTTTATCCCTTGGGATGACGATATCGATGTAAACATGCCAAGGCCTGACTGCGAGAAGCTCATGCAGCTCTCAGGCGGCAAGATTGACCGCTTTGAGCTAATGCCCCCGAATCCCTCCCTGAAGTACTTTTCTTACCACTGGAAGCTATACGCAGACTCAATTCTGGTAGCCAAACGCGCCTCTGGCGGAATTGGCGAAAAGGTCTATCCGGTGTTTATGGACATATTTCCTATAGAGGGACTTCCGGCTACGGAGAAACTGAACGAGCAGCACTTCGCTCAGATTATTAAGAAAAAGAACCGAGTCAATCACGCCAGACGACTCAAGGTGTACCCAGGCCGAAACCCACTACGCATGATTATCAGCAGGGGTTTCAATCTGCTTTATTCCTTAGTTGGGATCAAGAAGTTCTACGACAAAGTGATTTCCCACGCCAAGACACTTAAGTTTGAAGAATCAACCCACGTGGGAGTGATGATGACTAATGTTCACACCACCGAAGAGCGTGTCCTGAAATCTGAGTACACCCCGGTTGTAAAGCTTAAGTTTGAAGGACATGAGTTTCCAGCCCCTGCGGGTTTCGATACCTATCTTCGACAGCTCTACGGACCTAACTACATGGAATGGCTTCCAATCCATCAGCGCTTTCCAAGGCACAACTTGGCAACCTTCCACAACTATAAAGAGGGTGAAAAGCCTTCGTTTACTAGCACCGGGTCCATACAGCTAAACATCAAACCATCGGAAATTGATGTTAGAGACGCTGCAATTGATGACGAGTGAGTTGGACAGTTAAAGATGAATGAACAAACTCTGAAGATTGCTATGTGCGGTCTAATCAAAAGTGAAAACCTCGGAGAGATGTTTATTGCCCGAAGCCTCGAGTATTTAATCTCTGATGAAGCTGCCAAAAGAAAACCCGGGACCAAAATTTCGTATGTTCGCGTCGATCTCCTAGGCCGCAACGACGAGATTTTTGAGATTGACGATGCCAGAGAGCGTCGCATCAGGAACTACTTCAACTACAATCCCAAAGCAAAGTTTGCCGAAAAGATCTTCCTATCACTTCAAGCTTTGGGTAGAAAATCAAAGAGCAAAATGGCACAAAACCTAATTGCAAGGACTAGGCATGTGATCTGGAGGATTCACCCAAACTATCGAAAACGACTTTGGGACTACTTTGATTCAAAACTCGCAGACGTTGATTATGTAGTAATTGATGGCGCAGGTCTTCTCGAGTACAGCTACAACGAATATCACTGGTCACTGCTACTGATTAGCGAATACGCCAACGCCAAAGGCCTTGAGGTTGTCTATAACGCGATTGGTCGAGCCGGTGCATTTGATGAACGAGATTTTGGCAGCAAGATTCTTAAAAAAGCGCTGCAATCACCTGCCGTAAAGTATGTCTCCGCTCGGGATAATCTCTCTGCCGTACAGGCCTGCGCAGGCAAAGGACATAAGGTCGAACTTCTAGCCGATTCTGCTTTTTGGATGAAGGAAGCCTACGGGGTTAGCACTAAAGTCCAGCGTAAAAAAATCGGCATAGGCCTTATTCGCGGTAATTCGCTCAAGGGGTACGGCAGTGGCTTTAGCTCTAAAGACTGGGTCATGCTGTTTTCAAATATCGCACGAACTCTTCAGCAACGTGGATATGACTTCGAGTTTTTCACCAATGGTCTACCAGGCGATGTAAAAGTTGGAAGACAAGTATTGAAGAAGTTGGAGTTGGACGATTCTTATCTGGTTGAAAGACCGATAGACGACGAGGTATTGGTAGAGACGATTAACAGCTATAAATCAATCATCACCTGTCGGATGCACTCTTCAATTGCAGCATTTACCCTAGATGTCCCTTCGGTAATTCTTTCTTGGAACGACAAGGTTGAGAAGCTTATGGAGATCATTGGATACCCAGAGCGGGCTATCAAACAGTCTCAATTCACCGCTGAGTACATAGTGGACAGCATGGAGAAGGCAGCCAAGGAGGGTATCGATGATACGCTTCTGAATGCAATGAAGTCGAAGGCAAGACAAAGCGTCACCGACTACATAGACCTGATCTTGAACGCTGCAAGTAAAAAGATTTCCAAGTTATAGGAGTAGTTCAATGATTACAGCACTCTTGACAGCTGCCGGCGTTGGTTCTCGAATGAATCACGACATTCCAAAACAGTTCATTGAAGTGAAAAACAAACCTCTTATTGTTTACACGCTAGAAGCCTTTCAACACCACCCATCAATTGATGAAATTGTCTTGGTGACTCTGCCATCTTGGATGGACATAGTTGCCTCTTACGCCAAGCAATATGGCATCACCAAACTCAAATCGATTATTCCTGGGGGAGAAACTGGGCAGGATTCGATTTTCAACGGACTAAAAGCGATTCAGGAAAAAAGTACCGGTGGAGAAGAAATCGTGATGATTCACGACGGAAATCGCTGCTTGATTTCGGCGGATATCATCTCTGATAATCTGGCCGAGTTCAGGGCCAACGGTAGTGCGGTTGCCGCAATACCTTGCGTGGAGGCAGTGTTTAGAAGCCAGAACAACGGGTTGTCCTCAGATGATTCAATTCCTAGGGAGCAGCTGTTTAGGACTCAAACCCCTCACACTTACACTCTTGAAAAACTCCTTTGGGCTCATGAGCAAGGAAAAAGTAAAGGTATCCAAAACACCGCTGCTTCCTGCGTGTTAATGCACGAGCTTGGAGAGACCGTTTACTTTTCCGCGGGTTCTGAGCAGAACCTAAAAATCACAACGGTCGATGATCTTTACATTTTCGAGGCGATTATCGAGGCTCGAAATGCCCACGGCTAACAAATTTCTCGGCAGCCCCTCCTACTGGCAAGATCTTCGCCTCGCCCTCAAGAGCATCCCTAATCCAGAAGCGCTAAACAATAAAAAGATTTTTGTCACCGGAGCCACCGGAATGCTTTGCTCACCAATTGTGGATTTGTTTCTCCTATTGAATCGAGAACACCAAGCAGGGATAACCATCTACCTTGCTGGCCGGGATAAGAAAACTTCTCTGGATCGCTTTCAAAGTTTCTCGGAAGAAGATGGTTTGGTTTTCGTTTCCTATGACGCAACCAAGAGTGATTCCGTCGATTACACGGGCCATCTTGACTACATCATCCATGGAGCAAGCAATGCAAACCCTGCGCTGTACATGCAGCGTCCGGTTGACACCATGCTGGCGAATATTCTTGGGCTATCGAAGATGCTGGATCTGACAAAGGCAAGTTCCGCAAAGCGACTCTTGTATGTGTCTTCAAGCGAGGTGTATGGCCAAAAGCCAGGATCTGATCCTTTCGCTGAAGGCGACTTTGGCTTCCTAGATATTCTTCATGAGCGAGCAGGTTACCCCTCATCGAAGCGCGCCGGGGAATCACTTTGTGTGGCATATGGAATGCAGCACAACATCGACTCGGTGATTGTCCGCCCTGGACACATCTACGGCCCATCAATCAGGGACTCTGATCAGCGAGCCTCAGCGCAATTTACTCGAAAGGCTATTGCCGGGGAAGACGTTGTTCTAAAGAGCAAGGGGACCCAACTCAGGTCTTACTGCTACTCATTAGATTGTGCATCCGCCATTATCACAGTGCTTTTGGAAGGCGAAAGAGCTCATGCTTACAACATCTCAAACCCAAATTCTATTTGCACCATCAGCGACATAGCTGACCAGATTGCTTCAGCTGGGAATGTGAAACTGGCCTACGAAGATGCAACAGACAGTAGTCAAGTGGTAAACAGCCTCATGCAAAACGCTTCCTTGGATTCAAGCAAACTAGAGCAACTTGGGTGGAAACCAGCCTTTGATCTAAAATCCGGAATCAAATCTATGGTTCAAGCCCTCAGAGAGTCAAAGAGCTCGTTTTCTCTTTAGAACAATGAGCCGAACTGTTTACTAGCACCCAATTTGGAGACCCCATTAGTCTTTATCTGAAACAATTGGACCGAAACCAAAAGCTAGTGGCTAATCACCTACCAGCTGAATTGAATCCTCAAAAAAGTCAGAAACTCGAAAGACCTAGGAGCTAGATTGACGCAGTCCAAAGCGCCAACGATCGCAGTGGTCTTTGCCGGAGGTAAGGGCACAAGACTGGCAAACCAAACTCAGCCAAAGCAGTTTGTCGAAGTTGGCGGAAAACCAATTATTGCTTGGACACTGCAGCTGTTTGAAAACTCACCAGAGATTGATGCCGTCTACGTTGTTTCAATTGATAGCCACCTAGATCTAATGCAAGAGCTAATTGCTCAATACGGTTTTGGCAAAGTTCAAAAGGTAGTCGCCGGAGGCGACTACGCCATGGAGTCAATCTTTATCGGTCTTGAATTAGCACTGTCTGATAATCAGCCTGAAGATGCTGTGGTGCTAATTCACGATGGAGTAAGACCAATAATCAACACGGAGCTCATTGAACGGATTGTGGCTTCTGTCACCAGGTACGGCAATGCCGTCACATCACGCCCTGCCTACGAAACACTGGCAGCTTCGAAGGATGAAGGCAATACGGTTTCAACAGTCACTGAAAGATCAGAGATGTTCACACTGCAAGCCCCGCAGGCGTTCCGACTTGGTCCAATCCATAGGGCGCACCTTTTGGCAAAGACAGCAGGACTACATGACAAGGTGGTAGACCAAGCCCATCTGATTAGCATGCTAGCCAAAGAGAAACTAGAGTCAACGCTTTCCCCGCTTCGCTTGATTGAGGGTCTAGTTGGGAACATCAAGATCACCACAACCGATGACATTAGCTACTTTGAATTTTTATTGCAGTCGGGCAAATATCAAGAGCTCACCGAGAGCACAAAAAACATCTGATATCGCCCAAACCAATTGGAATTCCCACTCCACCCCTTGAACATTTCGCCAATAGTTAGGCAAGCCTGATTCCTTTTTGCCTCAGGAATTAGACTTGTGGGCATGAGTTTAAAAGTCGGTGTTCTGGGGCTAACCAGTAACAGCAACATCGGCGACTACCTTCTTGCAGAGGCAACTAAGTATCTTCTCAAGCAATACTCAGAGACTCTAGTGATTGTTGATATCGATTTGGATCCCAGGGGACCAAGTACCCATCCGGGCCTGAAAGCACTGAACCTAAAAATCTATAACGCAATGCGAGTGCTGCAACCTACTGTTTTTGCAATAATTCGCTCTAGAAGATTTCAGTACCTTTACCAGTACCTCTATTGGCACATAAAACTCAACTGGCATTACAGAAAATCCCTGACTGGCTTAGACGCGATTGTCTTCTCGGGCGGCGGATTTATCAAGTTCAAAACTCAAGGCCTAAATTACCTAGACGAGCAGATTATTAAGATCGCAAACAAAAACAACATTCCTGTGATGATGAGTGCCGTTGGCATCGAAGGCTACGATGCTAAAGATGTTCGCTGCCAGATGCTGAAAAAATCGCTTAATCTTCCGGTTGTGAAAGTCATCACCACCCGCGATGATCACAAAACCCTAACGGGCAGCTATCTAGTGCGCAAAGATATTGTCGCTAGCCAAGTGGCAGATCCAGTCCTATGGCTCAAGGAAATGCTTCATAAGATCAAGCAGTCAAAGCAAAAATTGATTGGGTTGAATCTAATCAATCCAAACAACTTCCGGGATTACGGTGGGGAACTAAGTTATGAAAAAGTTCTCAACTTTTACAAAAACCTAATCACCGAACTTCAGCTAAGCGGGGAGGGGTTCAAGCTTTTCAGCAATGGAATGAGTCAGGACATGCAATTTGGCCAAAGGCTCTTGACTGATCTCAACCTTCCCGACTCAGCCTTGCTTTCAGCGCCGTCCACTTCGAAACAGCTAATCTCCAACATTTTGGACTTCGACATAATCTTGGCTGCGAGAATGCATGCCGGAATTGTTTCAACCTCGCTGGAAGTTCCTACCCTTGGCCTTATCTGGAGCGACAAAATCGAACTGTTCACGAACATCGCTGGAATAAGGAATAACTACTTCAATGAGAACGAATTAGATCCAGCCCTAATCGCAAATCGCCTTGCTAAAAGATCCGTGATAAATCCGGACCAAAAGAAAATGTCCGAGCTCAAACAAAAGACCGCGCAGTATCTATATGACTTTCTCGATTCGTTAGGCGGCAAAATTGCTAACTAGAATGCTGGAGTCTCGCTTTGTTTTTTCTGCGCTGAACGCTTTGCTTGTTAGAGTTCCGCAACTTGTTTTCAAGACTTTTACAGCACTACTTGCACTAGTAAAAGAATTTCTTCTAAAGATTGGCGCAGCCAAAGTAGATGCTTTCTTGGCCCGCATTGGAAAGTGGTATGTGGCCAACAATTCGAAGGTTGATCAATCTCTAGTGGTGTTTGTAACCGGTCAAAATGATTTCACTTGCAACCCAAAATACATCGCTCAAGAACTTCTGAAACAGGATTCAAATCTTCGGTTAGTTTGGGCGGTTGATGGGCAAACCAAAGGCCCATTCCCTAAGGAAATGGATTTTGTACAGTTTGGTAAAGCAGAGTTTTACAAGACCGTGGCAAAAGCCAAAGTTGTAGTGATGAACAATCACGCCATGCAGATCCACCGAGTGTTTAAAAATCAAGGCAGGCAGTTTTGGATTCAAACTTGGCACGGCTCGCTCGGTTTAAAAAGACTCGAAGGATCGGGTGGCAGGCCCAAGTTCTATAAGAAAGCCAGATCTTTAGATATCAAGCAAACCGATTTCGTTATTTCAAATAGCCAGTTTGAAGAGGATGTTTTCTCTTCCACCTTCTGGCCAGGAATTGAAGCCAAGCGTCTAGGTCACGCCAGAAACGACATTCTTTTTGATTCCACCAGTGAAACAAAAAAGAAACTTAGGCTCAAAGTCCTTACTCGTCTTGGCATCGAGGATAAAGGTCAGAAGTTTGTGATGTTCGCCCCAACACACAACGACATCAACCCGAATCAGTCCTTTGCTCATGTTGACTTTTTGGAATTGACTGGAAAACTCTCGGATAAGTTTGGTGGCGAGTTTGAGGTGTTAGTGCGCACTCACAGTAGCGATAAGAAAAAATCCGACTCATGGCTTGCTGGGCTCCCAGTGTTTTGCCACAACGCCTCGGCCTACCCGGACATGCAAGAGCTGATGATGATTAGCGATGTTGGTCTAACTGACTACTCGAGTTGGATCTGTGACTATCTGATCACCAAAAAACCGGGCTTTCTTATTGGTGCAAACCTAAGTGAGTTCGAAAAAACCAGAGGTTTCTATCACGACTTTGCCGATACTCCTTTTACTCTTGCAACCACTAATGACGAACTCATGCTCAACATCGCATCATTTGAGGCGAAGGCATACCACGCAAAGATTGATAAGTTCTTCGATATGTGTGGCCTGATGGATGACGGAAAAGCTTCTGCAAGAATCGCAGAATTCATTCAGCAGCTGGCACGTAGTGAGACCAATAGAAAATAAACCCCGGTCAGCAAGGCCTGCCCCGAGCCTTTTTGCAAGCGACTAAAGATTCGCAATTGCTCTTAACTTCACAGAATAACACCTAGCCAAAGTTAGGCTTTTGATATGGCCCGGAAATCCAGAGTTCCCATGCGCGTTCGGCGCATGATTACTTTTTCTGTGATTGGAGCCATAGCTGTTGTGACAGTTGGAGCACTAGGCGTCCCAAAGACTCTTTTTGACCTAGTCGCCAATGCGCCAACTTCCATAGAGAACATAACCGAGCAAGTTCAGACCAAACCAGTCACGATTTTTGACCCTCCCAAGCACTCGCTCGATCAGGCCAATTCTCTTTGGGTAGTTGTCAACAAGCAAAGACCGGTAAGCCCACTGCGATATAAACCAGAAAACCTAGTTTTTCCCGACTTTCCTAACCCAAAGACTCAAAACCCATTCGGGCTCAAGCTAAGACAAGAAGCGGCTTTGGCCACCGAGCAGCTTGCCTTAGCCATGCGCGAGGCCAAGGCAGGGACATTGATTCTAAACAGCGGCTTTAGAACTTACAAAACCCAAAAAGCTCTATACGAGAGAACCAAGGAAACCAGAGGGCTAAAGGTTGCCGAAAGGCTAACGGCAAGACCTGGGTACTCCGAACACCAGTTAGGACTGGCAGCAGATTTTTCCGCCAAGGGACAAGGGTGCGCAATCATGGCCTGCTTCGGTGACACCGTTGCCGGCAAATGGCTTGCCAAAAACGCCCACGAGTATGGATTCATCTTGAGGTACCACAAGGGGTTTAAACCAATAACGGGATTTCAGTACGAACCTTGGCATTTCCGATACGTCGGAGTTGAATTAGCAACAGAGATGAAGGAAAAGGGAATTAAAACTCTGGAAGAGTTTTGGGGACTTGATCCAGCCCCGAGCTATCCAAGTCCTGCCGGATAGGCAACTTAAATCTCTCACCGCAGCAATGGCGAAGAACCCAGTTATGCCTCTAACCTTGTTGGTATGCCTGCCAAGAATTCAAAGACCACCTCTAACCTAACTTTCGCATTTCTAGGTCCAGTCGGAACCTTCACTGAACTTGCCCTAGCCCAAGTCAAGCAAGCCAAAAACGCGCGAAAGATTCCGGTCAATCATGTTGCCGAAGCAATCGACTTAGTTATCTCAGGCAAAGCCAAAAGGGCAATCATTCCAGTTGAGAACTCAATTGAAGGTGGAGTCTCTGCAACTTTGGATGCCCTAGCAGGAACCGACAAGATCAGAATTTATGGGGAGTATCTAGTTCCAGTTAGCTTCAATCTGGTGGCAAGATCTGGGACCAAGCTTTCAGATATCAGAACAATCGCAACCCACCCGGTGGCCTACGCCCAATCTCGCAAGTGGCTCTTGGAAAAACTTCCAAAGCACGTGCACCTTCCTGCCACCTCAACTGCAGCGGCTGCAGCAGCACTTTTAACCTCAGACCAAGCCGACGCAGCAATTGCGGCGCCAACTATAACCAACCACCACAAACTCGTTACCTTGGCTAAAAACATCGGCGAGAACAAGCAAGCTCAAACCCGATTCATCCAGATTGGACTAGTGGCAGATCTTCCAAAGCCAACCGGCGCAGACAAGACCTCGGTAATCGTTGAACTTCCATCTGACCAGCCCGGTTCCCTGCTTGCAATGCTCGAGCAGTTTTCCACCCGAGGGGTAAACCTCACCAGAATCGAATCCAGACCAATCGGGGACCGACTAGGTCGCTACCGATTCAACATTGACGCAGAAGGTCATGTTCTGGATGAATCAATGGGAGAAGCTCTTGCAGGGCTTCACAGATTCAGCCCCAAGGTTTCATTCCTAGGTTCTTACCCAAGAGCCGATAAGCAGCAGACCAAACCAGAAGGCAACAACTCAAACGGTCAATATGCCGATGCTAGTAAGTGGCTCAACTCCATCAGGAACGCTCGCTAGATAGCTCTGTTCAGGACTCAAAGCTTCAACCCTTGTATTCTTGAGGGGTGATCGACCTAAATCTTCTTCGAGAAAATCCAGAAGCCATCAAGGCTTCTCAGCGCGCCCGAGGGCGCGATGAGAAACTGGTCGAACAAGCAGCAGATGCCGATACCACTCGTCGTAAGGCGCTCGCCGAATTCGAGACACTAAGAGCAGAGCAGAATGCTCACTCCAAGCTTGTTGCCACAGCGCCCAAAGAAGAAAAAGCAGCTTTGGTTGCAGCAGCCGGAGAGCTATCTGCCAGGGTAAAGGCAGCTAACGGGCAAGCTAATCTGGCGGCCGAAGAATTAGGCAAGATTTTGTGGCAAATCGAGAATGTGGTTATCGATGGAGTGCCTGAAGGTGGCGAAGACGACTTTGTTGTTGTCAAAGAAGTGGGCACCAAGCCCGCTTTTGATTTTGAACCCAAGGACCATGTTGCTCTCGGTGAATTGCTAGATGTCATCGACATCGAACGCGGGGCAAAGATTTCTGGCTCCCGGTTTTACTTTCTTAAAGGTATGGGAGCCAGGCTAGAGCTAGCGCTAATGAATCTGGCCCTAGACCAAGCAACCAAGGCCGGCTTCACAGCCTTGATTACCCCAACTTTGGTTCGACCAGAAATCATGGCTGGAACCGGATTCCTAGGCGAGCACGCCGACGAGATTTACTACCTGCCAGCTGACGATTTGTATTTAACTGGCACAAGCGAAGTTGCCCTAGCCGGCTATCACAGGGACGAGATCATCGAACTTGCGGACGGCCCGCTGCGATACGCAGGTTGGTCAACCTGTTATCGCCGCGAAGCGGGAAGCCACGGGAAAGATACCCGTGGAATCTTGAGAGTTCACCAGTTCAACAAACTTGAAATGTTTAGTTACATAGCCCCAGAGCAAGCAGAGGCAGAACACCAGAAACTACTGGCTCTTCAAGAGCAGATGCTTCAAGCGTGTGAACTTCCGTATCGCGTTATTGACACAGCAGCCGGTGACTTAGGTTCTTCTGCCGCAAGAAAATACGATGCCGAAGCTTGGGTTCCAACTCAAGGCAACTACCGTGAGCTCACATCAACATCCAACTGCACAACCTTCCAGGCTAGAAGACTAAACGTTCGATACCGAACCGCTGATGGCAAAACAGCAATCGCCGCCACCTTGAATGGAACATTGGCAACCACCCGCTGGTTGGTTGCAATCTTAGAAAACCATCAGCAAGCCGATGGTTCGGTAAAGATTCCTGCTGCCCTAAGGCCATACCTTGGCGGGGAAGAAATAATCACCCCTAAGGGTGCATAGTTTGTCGGGACCGCAAAAGATATTGAAGGCTTCCATTCGATGACCCTCTTATCGCCTGACGAGCGCTGGCTCATCGGCCTAGACATCGACGGAACACTAGTTCACGACGATGGCTTTTTGTCTCCTGAGGTTGTAAAACAAGTTCAAAGAGTCAAGGACCTAGGCCACGAGGTAATAATCGCAACTGGTCGCGCTGCAGCTAATGCTGTACCGGTGGTCAAAGACCTAGGTATTGAATTTGGTGTTGTGGTTTCCTCCAACGGAGCGGTAACTGTGGAGCTAGATAACGCCCACCCTAAAGGTTTCAAGATGACAGATATCGTGACCTTTGATCCAGCTGAGATATTGACTCAATTGATCGAGCATCTTCCAGAGGCTCACTTCGCTGTTGAAGATATCGATGGAAGCTACCGCTTCCACCGACCTTTCCCAACCTATGCCCTGGGAGATCAGAACTTTGAAACTCCACTGGAACAACTGATGCATCATCCAGTTAGCCGAGTGGTTGTGCTTTCTCCCAAGCATGAAGTTGAAGAATTTCTTGGGTTGATTTCTAAAATCGGACTAGCGTCAGTTAGCTACGCAATCGGCTACACGGCTTGGTTGGACATTTCCCCTCAAGGAGTCACTAAGGCCAGCGCTCTCGAAAACCAAAGAGAAAAGTTGGGCATACCTCAGCATCAAGTACTTGTTATGGGCGATGGCAGAAACGATATAGAGATGTTTCAGTGGGCCAAAGCAGGAGGAGGCTTTGCCTTCGCCATGGGCCAAGCTCCAGAGGAAGTTCAGCTGGCTGCAACAGACGTGACCTCATCCGTGACCGACGACGGAGTGGCTCGCGTTTTGGCTGGATTTGAAGGGCTTTTGTTCACCCGAAAGCCCTGAGCCAAGATCGAGCGTTTAATGTAAACTCCTTAGCGGAGGTCTGTCCGAGCGGCCGATGGAGCTGGTCTTGAAAACCAGTGAACAGAAATGTTTCGTGGGTTCGAATCCCACGGCCTCCGCCATTTTCTTGCTGTTAATACCCATAGCGTTGACCCTCAAAAAACCAAGCCCTGAATAGACTTGGGGAATAGATTCTCGAGGGAGACCAGAAAACAAAGTGTCAGACCAACTTCCAAATTTTGCAACGCGTCGAGTTGTGCGACCGCCAGCTGGCCCTCGTCGCGAAATTCCTCGCCATGGGAATCGAACACCGCCATCAAGATGGCGAAGGTATGTGCGCTGGGCTTTTAAAGGTCTCGCAGTTGGCATGGGAGCAGTTCTTGCCGTCACGGGCATATCGGTTTTCCAATTGAGCAACACCTTGAAAGAAAACAACATTGTTTTGGTCGACGCGGAAGGAAAGGCTTTCCAGCAGCCGTCGGTTGAAGACCTAAACGGACCCATCAATATGCTTTTGGTCGGCTCTGACACCAGGAAGAACCAAGGTAAAGGCTACGGGGATGAGACCTCAGAGTTAGCAGATGTAATCATGCTGCTACACATTTCCGCGGACAGGAAAAATGCTGTAGCCCTATCGTTTCCTAGAGACTTACTAGTTCCAATCCCTGCCTGCCCGGACCCAGAGGGCGGATCTTTCTCGGCTATGAGTAGACAGCAAATCAACTCCTCTATTTCTTACGGTGGTCCGGTTTGTACGCTATTGACCATCCAGGCTCTAACTGGCGTGAAGATTCCATATCTGGCCATGATTGATTTCCGTGGAGTAATTGAGATGTCTAACGCTATCGGAGGCGTTGAAGTGTGTGTTGCAAACCCAATTGAGGATAAGTACTCCAAGCTCAAGCTAGATGCGGGACTGCACACCCTGCAAGGTAAAGAAGCTCTGGCATTTCTAAGGACAAGGCATGGAGTTGGAGATGGATCTGACCTTGCCCGTATTTCGAACCAGCAGGTGTTTCTTACTTCGCTGCTTAGAAAGGTAAAGAACGAAGGGGTTCTCAACAACCCCATCTACATGTACAGCCTTGCTAACGCCGCAGCCAGAAACATGAAACTTTCTGAGAGCATGACTGATCTTGGAACCATGGTTGCTCTTGCCGGTGCACTTAGAAATGTTGACCTAGACAAGATGACTTTCCTACAAGTACCATCGCGTGGGGGATTATCCGGCAGCGAAGCTGGAAGAGTGGAGCCGATCTACGATCAGGCCCAATTGATTTTTGATCGAATTGCTAATGATGAGCCAGTGGTTATTGCCAAGGCCAACACTGGCTTTGGCGCCACGCTCAAGGACCCGGCATCGGAAGAAACTGACGCCTCAAACTCCAACGAAACAGACCAAGAAGTATTGCCCGACTGGGCAAGAGGAACCAACGCTGCTACCGAGCTCTGCTCGGACTAACCGACAAATTTCCCGTTATTGGCGGATAGGTGTTTTGGACTAAACTTGGGAACGTTCTCGGAGACGTCGCATAGCCCGGTCGAGTGCGCCTCACTGCTAATGAGGTAGGGGTTTTAAAGCCCCTCGGAGGTTCAAATCCTCTCGTCTCCGCCAATTCAGTCAAAAACCTCCCCAACTAGACTTAGCTTGTGTTGAAAACTATAAAGCGAGCTCTGGCATTTCTTAGCCCTACAGAGCGCATCAAGTACTTTTCGCTTGTAAGCCTTCGCGCTCTAGTATCTGTCTTTGATCTAGTTGGAATTATTGCCATCGGTTTTTTAGCTACATCGATTGCCCTATTCGTCACCTTAGGAAGTAGTGCCGACCGGGTCATTGAGTTTGCAGGGTTGGCTTTGCCTGCAATCACCGCCCAAACCTTGCCGCCTGTAGCAATTGGAATTCTGCTGCTTTTTGTCATCAAAGCTGTGGTTTCAATTCTCCTGACTCGGGCACTGGCTGTGTTCTTGGCCAGGATTGAGGCTAGGGCAGCAAGACAAGTTGCATCAGCTGCTTTTGGCCAGGGGTTATCTGATGCCAGAAAGTACTCCAGGGAAGAAATCTACTTCGCCGTTCAGGCCGGTTCACCAGCTGCCTTTAACAACATGTTGAACTCCACCGGAACAATCGTCGCTGAAGGATTGCTGTTTGCGCTTGTTATCGGGGCCTTTTTCACCGTCGACCCTATTTCTGCACTCGGGGCAATTGTTTACTTCGGTGGGATAGCGCTAATCATCCAGTTCTTCTTGGGGCGGCTAATGCAGGCGGCTGCGAGAAAGAACATCGATGGCACCATTCAAGGAAATTCAGTAATCGGCGATCTAAGCGAGGTCCTAAGAGAAGCCACGATACTCAAAAAGAAGGATTACTTCCTTGAAAAGCTCTACATAGCGCGTATCAATGCGGCCTCCAGCGCAGCATCGCAATTCGTGTCGAGCGGAATGCCAAGGTACATCGTCGAAACCGCCCTAATCATCGCAGTTGCTGTTTTTGTGCTAGTTCAATCAGCAACCGGCGACCTAGTATCGGCCGCCGGTATTGTTGGCGTTTTTCTCTCTGGTGGACTGAGACTAACGGCTTCACTGCTGCCATTGCAGTCTGCTCTGCTAACAATCAAGCAGATGATCCCACAGGCAAACAAAGCCTTAGATCTTCTGACTATGCCTCACCTTGATTCTGACATCGGAAAACTCGCAATAGAAATAGGTTCACAAGAATCAGGACCGATGTCAATTGAAGTCAAGAGGGTCAGCTTCAGCTACCCAGCCGCTAACACCAACTCTTTGACCGATATAAGTTTTAGCGTTAACGCCGGGCAACAAGCTGCTCTAATTGGCCCATCAGGTGCGGGTAAGTCAACAGTGGCGGATCTGATTACAGGCCTACTGGAGCCATCCAGCGGAACTGTAACTTTGGACCAGATTAGACCTCAAGAAATCATCCAGCGGTCACCCGGACGAATTGCTTATGTTCCCCAAAAGCCGGGCATTGTTTCAGGAACCATACTTGAGAACATTGCACTCGGTGTACCAAAGGCTGCAGTTAGTCAAGATTTGCTCCAGCAAGCAATTGAAGATGCTCAGTTGTCTAGCGTAATTGCCCAGCTACCCGATGGGATAGATGCTGATTTAGGAAAACGACGAGATGAGCTTTCTGGCGGACAGCTGCAAAGAATTGGTTTAGCAAGGGCTCTGTATAGCCAGCCTGGGCTATTAGTAATGGACGAGGCCACAAGCGCCCTCGATGCTGATTCAGAAAATGAAATCAACAAGGCCCTCGACGCAATGCGTGGGAAAGTCACTGTGATACTCATAGCTCACAGATTGAATACCGTGCAGCGATCGGATCAGGTGTTCTTGCTGGAACTGGGAAAGATAACAGGGTCAGGCAACTTCGCAGAACTACTACAAAGTAGCCAGACTGTTCAGGGGCTTGCAAAATTGATGGCTATTGAGCCAGCCGAATAGTTTTCGCTAGACTATAGCTGTTCCAAAATCAAAAACCCCGTTTGGGGGCACCAGCGTTTGTAGCTCAACGGATAGAGCATCTGACTACGGATCAGAAGGTTGGGGGTTCGAGTCCCTCCAAGCGCACTTTTTGTATTCTGGCCTGACTCCTAGGCTCAATATAAGAACCTTATTTTCTGAGCATGACGTACTTTAGCTAGGAGGATTACAGCTTGAAGGCGAAACAATGGACGGCAAAAATTGATCAACTAATATTTGGCGGACAGCTACAGAAATGGTTTTTGAAAACCACAGCAAGTAAGTACCGGGAATCATTGACCTCCGGTTTTGAATACAGCATTGTGAGTTATTACCAAAAAGACTCCTCCAATCAGTTGGCAAAACTTTGCGATCTCTATGGCTCTGACAAAGGTGAGCTCACGCCTTTGGGGCACCCTTATGCTTGGCGCTCTCACACTTATTCGGATTATTACTCAAGGCTCTTTAGCCACTCTCGGCAGAGCATATTCAAGGTGTTCGAATGCGGATTGGGAACAAATAACCCGGACATCCCCTCTTCAATGGGAATTAAAGGAAAACCAGGCGCGTCTTTGAGGGTTTGGAGGGACTACTTTCCAAATGCCCACGTATGGGGCGGAGATATTGATACTGACGTTTTGTTTCAGGAAGAGCGCATCAAAACACTTTATCTTGATCAACTAGACAGGAATTCCATCCAACAGTTTTGGAAACAAGTTGGGCAGCGGGACTTTGACTTTATCCTTGATGACGGCCTTCACACCTTCGAAGCAGGTTCAAGCCTCTTTGAAAACTCGATAGATTACCTCGCAATGTCGGGGACCTATGTAATTGAAGACGTAGCCTGGGTTGACCTAGTTAAGTACAAGGAATTCTTTATGAATTCACGCTACCTAGTTGACTTTGTAATGCTGTCTGGGCCGGACGTCAGTTTAGTAGACAACAACTTAGTAGTAATTAGGAAAATGAGCTAACTTTGAAGGCAGCGATACCTAAAGTCACATGTGCGATTGACGATAGCTACGTCGTACCCTATCTGGTTTCTACCTTCTCGGGCTTATCTAACTCAAAACTTTATCATTCAGAGTATGAGTTTAGTCTCGCGTACACCTCTGCTGATCTGAGCCTAAACAATTTACAGTTTTTGAAAGCCACCTTCCTACATTTTGGGGTCGAACTGAATTTAATCTGCCTAGATGATTTTGAGGAAATAGCGAACGTTGGGAACTACCCGGGGTTAGTTTTTGCAAGACTGAATCTGGCCGACTCGTTAAAAGATAACTTTGTTTGGATTGACGCCGACACGCTTCTACTACCCGGCTGGGAAAGAATCCTAGATTTTGATACTGACCATGATCGGCCTTTTGCAATTTCTGGAGCAGTCGACACTTGGATCCAGAAACATAGAAAGCAGCTTGCAAGTAATCCTGTTGTCCGAGCTTCGTTTGAATTTGAGAAGCCGTACATAAATACAGGAGTACTAAAGATAAGGCCGGATGTCTGGAAAAACTTGTATGGCGAAACTTGGAAACAGCTCGCCCATAAATCTACCGAATTGTTGTTCTCAATGGCAGACCAAGATGTGCTCAACCACATTCTCGACGGAGACGCGCATTTACTCAATCCGAACCTAAACAGAATTATTGAACCGAAAACGAGTTGGGCACTTAAACAGGGAATCTGGCACTTTGCGGGGTCTTGGAAGCCATGGTCCAGGTTGACACACTTAAGATTCATCGGACCAAGAGCTTCACGACTCTGGGAGTTTTACGCCTCAAGGTTAGGAGAAATGCTATGTGCGAACCAACCATCTTTGGCCTCAGAATATTTCGACAAATGGGAGGCACTTCAGTCCAAGGACTTCCACGTGCATGGTGCAGGTTCTGCAAAAAGGCTGTTTATCCATATACTTGATGTTTTAGTTTCCGATCCTGCGTTCAAAGCTCGCCGGGCTTCAGCCCTGTAGCTTATTGACGACGAATCACCACCGACTACTTGGCAAATAGCGATCGTATTACTGGTGCCAAAGCATACAAGGGTCCAAGAACCCCCCCAAACGTCAGGCTAAAGCGAACATGATCTCGAAAGGGTCCAACTTTAGGACTGGACAGGAACTTCAACCTGCTTGCAACAGAGGAACTCTTTAAATCTACGTATCTAGGGTAAGTGGAGTTTGCTTCACACTCCGCTAGGTAACCTGGCGCAACATACTTGCGAATTTTCTTTTTGTCCGCCTTTAGCCCAAATGCCAGATCGGCACGGAGGTGACTGTAGCCTTTGGGGAACCCTCCCAAGCTTTGATCGATAGAGGTCGGGATTAGAACGCAGTTCCCATTGAATGTCTGACATTGAGTTAACTGTGTTTGATCGGGCAAGACATCTTGAAAATGAAGTCGAAATAAGCCATTTCGACTTTGTTTCCCACCATAAGTGAACACAGATGCCTTTGATCTCGTGCTCCCAATTATGATCGCTAGATCACTTAACGACTTAGAAACAGCAATAAGAGTTTGGACCGCTTGGGGTTCCAGGAAGGTGTCATCGTTAAGCCAAAGAGTGTAATCACTCCAAAAAACGTCTCGATTAGCGGCCTCCGAAGCTACTCTCATGCTGTTTGCCCAAAAACTGTTACTCGGAACCTCAATTTCATTTATTGTCATGCGTTCAGAACGAAATCTGGATGACATACCCGTCTGGGTAGTTCCTGAGTTAGCGAGATAGACAGTTGTTACTACGTCAGCTAATTCGGTTGAGACTCTCAAGGCTTCGAGGGAGCTTTCAAGGGGAAATCCCCCTAAATGAGTCGTCATCAATACCGAGACACGCGTTTTACTTCGCACCACCTAAGCCTATTCTTTTAATGCGGCTTGGGCAGTTTCTCACCTAGACACCCAGGTATAGGACCACTGACCTCTTATCCCACATCAAGACTGGATGAATCCGATAGGTTTGTGGGGTGACTAATTCATTCTTAGTGGTGGGGGTAGCACGCAATTGCAACAAATCAATCTCTAAAACTCTTAAAGCCACAAGAGCACTCTTGGGACCGGACTCGTCAGTTTCCTTTTTTATAGTTGAGTCCGACAGCTCCGATGGCACTTTGGAAACTCTAGAAAAGCTCAAGATTACTGAGCCTGAGTTGAATTTCAAGAGTCTAGGAAATTTAGCTGCAAGCCAGCCAGATCGAGTACAGAGAATTGCAACTTGTAGGAACGTGTATCTCGAACACCTGGACTCTCTGGTACAAGCAGGGACAGGTCCAGATTTTGTTGTGATTGCGGACTTTGATGGTGTGAACAGGCGAGTTTCCAAAACTGTGACTAACGAGGAGTTTTTCTCACCTAGGAAGGTGATCTGCGCGAATCAGTTTGGCGCGTACTACGATATCCTGGCCCTTCGAAAACCTGGGTGGGTTGAAGAAGATTATCGGTTAACTGTCAAAAGAGAAGTTTCACAAGGTACGAAAAGTCTCAAATCGTACATTAGGAATGTTTCAGTCAAGCAGAGAAAAATCCACCCCAAATCCCCAAGAATTCAAGTCGAGAGTGCCTTTGGGGGTCTGGCTATATATCCATCCATTTCCTTAGTTGGCTTAAGATACACACCTGCCCTGCTTGAAGAAAATCTTTATGAGTGTGAACATGTCTCACTAAACTTGGGAGTCAGACGAAGAGGATTCGACATTGAGATACAGCCAGGTCTCCAGAACTCCGGGGCTCTTGCACACACAATCTTGACCTTTCTTCCCATTCAGCTTCTGGCATTCATATTTCTAGCCCTCCGAAGTATGTTCGGTTTCTCTCGTCGACGCCAAGTAACTTAGTTCCATTTAGAAGAACCAAAAACTGCAGTCAGTGCGCTCCTCTTGAACCTTTCCTCATCTCACAGCCTTCTGTAGATTAATAACAAAATCTTTTGAATTGCAACTGGGAGCATGTTCATGATTTGCACCCCCCACAACCTCCACAAGGCGGGGGTAAATTCAGATTCAATCCTGTTGTCAAACTTCAAATCCGGCTCAATGATGTCCTGATGGCGTATAGGGAAGTCCATAGAATATGTGGGCATGTTTGCCAGCGCACTTGACTTGTCAAATGTGTGCGTCGCATCAGGACCGAACCCAGTGTTCGAAACAAGATTACGCGAGGGAACCACGGTTAGCTGCCTTGTCTTCCACATCAAGTAAACAAACTGGTAATCCCAGGCATCTATCTGGTTTTTATACACTCCACTCAAGGATTGCCTCCAGTACTTCACGGCTCTCGTGGTTGAAAGAGAGGCAGGAAGTAGGTTCTTCCGCATTTGGTCTGGTAAGTCCAAAATGGCGCCATCATAAGTTTTCCAAACCCTAGCCCATGTACCCCAACCCCACAGAGAAGGGACCTTTGAAAAAAAATATGAAGTCGAAGGGGCTTGCGGGTTGGGGAGTGGATTTGTTCCCGAAATAGCACCGATCCTCTCGTCGGTTGAGAAACGCCGGAGCAATTCATCCGCAAAAGGAAAAAAGTCTGGATGAGGAAGACAGTCATCCTCGAGGATGATCGAATGCTCAACCTTAGAAAAGACCCAGTCAAGCCCACTTATAATCCTGTGTCTCGTGCCAAGATTGTCATCAGAAAAGTTTGTGAAAACTTCGCAACCCCAGTCAACTCTAGAAACTATTTCGCGACAAAGTAACACTCTGTCTGCTTCACCAGCACGATTCTTTCTTGGGCCGTCACCAATCACAAAGAGAAGACGAGGCTTTGCATTTCTGATCTGCTCGAATACTTGTTCAGTTTCTCTAGGACGATTGAAAATGAATAGAGTGACGGCACTACCAAGCTGAGTCGAGTGTGAACTACCCAGCTCTCCAGCCACTCTACGGCTCCTCACATTTCACCATCATCGCGTTTCAAGGATACTTGAACTCTTGTCGCCAAGATAACGAATGATTAAATCAAAATCACAATTTACGTAAGTACCTCAAAGCGTGGTCGGAATCTCGCCAGTTAATGATGCATTGTCAAAAATCGCAGGATCTGCGTGCAGACAGGCTATCTGGTTTCCCTTTCTTGAATGCACCTTTCTAAGCTCTAATAGTATTCGCGCCAATAATAGATCGGCATTAGAAAAGGTGCTGTTTTCACTGAGACACCCGACTATCTCGGTTGCTAGGGCCTTCGAAATCACATATGCAGAGGTCGTATTGACTGTTGGAACTTCTAGTTTCACAAAACCGCCTTGAAAGCTTTCAACGTGATGACTGTAACCCAACTCTTTCAGGGTGAAAGGTCGAGAAAGGTTCAGAATTTGGAGACTTTCTGAGTTTCGAATAGCCAAGGCAAGCGCGGATAATTTAGTCACCAGTTTATCAGGGCTCTCTTGGCTAAGGAGAAACCCATCGTCTTCAAGTACAAGTGCTGCCTGAGAATCTGACGCAGTAAACGCTCTCCAAGATGATATGTGCTTAGCCGTATTCGCCTGCTGCCTAGCGCTTGCCAAATCTTTCCTTAGCCAATTCTTGATTAGGGCACAAAGGTCTACTAAGAACATATGGAGCAGATGTGTCAATCGCAATAAGAAAGGGTCAGCATTTCTGACGAAAATCTGCCATGGCACAAAATACCTGTAGTGGTTGATTAGCATTTTCAACCTCTGAAAGAAACTATGTGCGATTAGTTGAGGTTGATCGATAAAGCTTCGGATGTCTAATTCGACATCCTCTCCCCAAAAATTTCTGAGTGACTCGATACCTTTTAAAAGCACCCTGTCTCGTTCAGCATTTCCATTTCGAATTAGCGCCACATATATCTTCATTTAAATCTCTCCAGCATGAAATATACATGTGCGAAGGTGAATACATAAGCTTGGCGAATCTCTAGACAAAACTCAACGGCAGTATGGGAATGGTTTGACCCTAGAGCGCCCAGCTATCCCGCAGCCTCACTCGAAAGGGATTCAAAACTATCGCCACAAGAGACACCGGACAACCCGGGTACCAGTAGAGTAAAAAAGTGAAAAAGACAGCGCTAATTACAGGGATAACAGGCCAAGATGGCTCCTACCTTGCGGAACTTTTGCTGGCCAAGGGGTACCAAGTACACGGTCTAATTCGCCGGGCTTCAACATTCAATACCCAAAGAATCGACCACCTCTATCTAGACCCTCACGACCCTAAAGCCAGACTTTTTCTCCACTACGGAGATATGACTGACGGATCACGCCTGGCAACCCTTCTTGCTGAAATCAAACCGGATGAAATTTACAACCTCGCAGCTCAAAGCCACGTCCGAGTGTCATTTGATGAGCCCGAATACACCGGTGACACCACTGGCCTTGGAACTATTCGAATTCTTGAAGCAATCAGGCAGTCTGCACCTGAAGCTAAGTTCTACCAAGCATCTTCATCGGAGATGTTCGGAGGAACTAACCCTCCTCAAAATGAATCTACTGAGTTCTATCCAAGATCCCCCTACGGTGTTGCAAAACTTTACTCACATTGGATAACCAAGAACTATCGCGAGGCTTATGGGTTATTTGCTGCCAGCGGGATTCTGTTTAACCACGAGAGCCCTCGACGGGGTGAAACCTTTGTGACTCGCAAGATAACCAGAGCTGTGGCTCGGATAGCCAAGGGCCACCAAAAGGAGCTATTCCTTGGAAATCTAGACGCACGTCGCGACTGGGGATATGCTCCCGAGTATGTTGTAGCAATGTGGCAAATGCTTCAAGCCGATAAGGCTGATGACTACGTAATTGGAACCGGAACCGACCTCAGCGTTAAGAACTTCGTTCGGCTTTCATTTGAACACGTAGGTCTTGATTGGGAGAAATACGTAAGGTTTGACGAAAGGTACTTGCGACCCACCGAGGTCGACACCTTGGTAGCGGATGCATCCAAAGCTGAAAAAGACTTTGGCTGGAAGGCAAGCGTGAGACCAGAACAGCTAGCTGCCATCATGGTCGATCACGACATCGCCACCATAGAGGGATTTCTTCCAGATAAGCCAGTTGGCAAAGTATGGTCTGAGGCAGTTAGTTGAATCCCAGGGTTGGAATCGTTGTCCCAACCCTCGGGAAAAGACCTGACTATCTAGAACAGTGCCTAAGGTCCATCCGCTTAGCCGGCGACGTACACATTACTTTAGTGGCCCCGTCTTACCTAGACACCAGCAATCTCAAATCAGCATCGCTGATTGACTCGGCTGTTTTGGACGAGGGTGGGGGACTGGCAGCAGCGATCAATCAAGGTATTTTTTCGCTACCAGCCTCGGTTGAATATTTGAACTGGCTCGGCGATGATGACGTCCTAAAGTCCGATTCGCTAAGGGCCTCCACCGAAATCTTGGATAAAGCTAACGATGTTGTTATGACTTTCGGTAGCTGTGAATACATTGATCACCAGGGAGATGTTGTCTGGGTGAACCGTTCAGGTCAGTGGGCAGTTCCGTTGCTACGTTTTGGACCCGACCTGATTCCTCAACCCGGAGCATTGTTCAGAAGAGTCGCATTTGAAGCAGTTGGCGGGCTCAATTCAGACTTTGGATGGGCATTTGATTTTGACTTGTTTATTAGGTTTTCCAAGCTTGGAAAACTGCGTTTTATCAATCAGAGACTTGCACAATTCCGTTGGCACCCTGAGTCGCTATCAGTCGAGCACAGAAGAAATTCCGTAACAGAGGCAAGCAAAGTCCGTACCTTTCACTTACCGTCCTGGCTAAGGCCCTTCTCGTTCTTATGGGAATACCCCGTTAGGCAGGCTACCCTTATAGCTGGAAAGCGGGTGACCGCTAAAGCTCAAACAAAGGCTCGAACTAAATGAAGATTTTTGTCGCCGGTCATAACGGACTTGTCGGCTCGGCAATTGTTGGGGCCATCGAGGCCGATACCCAGCATTCCTGGATAGGTCAGAGTAGGGCAGACCTTGATCTTCTTGATCGTCAGGCCGTTTTTGATTATCTTGCCCAACAAAAGCCGGATGCAGTTGTTATCGCCGCGGCAAAAGTCGGGGGCATTCATGCCAACGACACCTACCCGGTTGAGTTCCTTAGCGAAAATCTCCAAATTGAAACGAATCTGATGGACGCATCTCACGCAGCGACCATTTCACGTCTTTTGTTCCTTGGCTCTTCCTGTGTATACCCGAAGCTATCCCCGCAGCCAATAAAGGAAGAATATCTACTTACTGGAGAACTTGAGTCCACAAACGAAGCATATGCTCTCGCCAAGATAGCAGGGCTCAAATTGGTGCAGGCGTATCGCAAGCAGTATGGCCACAAATGGATTTCAGCCATGCCAACCAACATGTATGGACCAGGGGATAACTTCGATTTAGAAAATTCCCATGTGCTTCCGGCTCTGATACGCAGGTTTCAGGATGCCAAAACCTCAGGAAGTTCGTCAGTGTCGCTTTGGGGAACTGGTTCACCGAAGCGAGAATTCCTGCATGCTGACGACTTAGGCCGTGCATGCCTCTTCTTGCTCGAGCACTACGACGACGATGTTGCGATAAACGTTGGGGTTGGTAAGGACATTTCAATTAAGGAATTAGCGGAGCTGATTCGAACCACGATTGGCTATAAAGGCGATGTGATTTGGGATAGCAGAAAGCCCGACGGAACCCCTAGAAAACTTCTCGATGTCTCACGTATCACAAACCTTGGTTGGAAGCCAGAAATCAGCCTCGAGGATGGAATTCGTTCGACCCATAGCTGGTACCTGGAAAACGCAGCCACAAAAAGCACCGGAGTATCAGCCAAGGACGGCAAATAGAAATGGCTCGCGTGGCGGTAATTGGATTGGGATACGTCGGTCTTACAACCGCGGTCGGTTTAGGTCAGCTGGGCCACAAGGTTCTGGGATTGGATATTGATAAGGCCAAAGTGGCTGTTTTGGCTTCGGGAAAATCCCCAATCTTCGAAAACGGACTTGAGATTGCCCTAGAGCAACTGCTTGCATCCGGATCATTGAAATTCAAAGATCAGCTTGAAACTATCTTGGATTTCAAGCCTGAATTCACATTCATCTGTGTTGCTACACCTCAGGATGCAACAGGAGCTGCGGACTTGTCGATTTTGAATTCTGCAGCCAATCAGATAGCCCAACTTGTCCCCACAGGATCAATTCTCGTTGTGAAGTCCACGGTGCCTGTTGGAACCAGTCGAGCCTTGATGGAATCGGTCAATCGGCAAGACATCTTTATTGCATCAAATCCAGAGTTCCTACGGGAAGGTACCGCCATGAAGGACTTCATGGAGCCTGATCGGATTGTGGTTGGTTCGAATTCCGCAGAGGCTTCCAAGAGAGTCCTTGGCCTTTATGGGGTACTAGAGGTTCCAAAAGTTCAAACTACCCTTGAGTCTTCTGAATTGATTAAGTACGCCTCAAACGCTTACCTTGCCATGCGCTTATCATTCACCAATGATTTGGCGGCTTTATCCGAGAAGGCTAATGCCAACATCGATCAAGTGCTTCAGGGCATGGGTTTAGATTCGCGCATAGGAACTTCTTTTCTAAAACCAGGGCCCGGCTGGGGAGGATCCTGTTTTCCAAAAGACACCAGTGCTCTGTTAGCTATCGCAACTAGCCTTGGTTCCCCGCTGCCTTTAGTCGAAGCAGCAGTTTCTTCAAACCACGCTGCATTAGCAAGGGTTGTCGAAGCAATTGAAGATCTGGTCGGAGGAGACCTAACAAACAAAATCGTCGCGGTTTGGGGAGTGGCCTTCAAGGCACACACAGATGATATTAGAGATAGCCCAGCGATCAACATTGTCAGCGCTCTTTTGAAAAAAGGTGCGACGGTCAATGCATATGATCCGGTAGCAATTGCCCCAGACCAGAATGGTTTATCGCGCGTCAACTCGGCAATTGAAGCCGTCAGTGGTGCTGACGTCTTAGCCGTTTTGACTGAATGGCCAGAGTTTTCAGAGGTTTCAGCTGAGGAAGTGTCAAATGCCATGAAGGGCTCAGCTGTATTTGATGCACGCCGTATTCTTCCAAGCACTTGGAAAACGCACTTTTCATCCTTCAAGGTCATAGGGGAGTCGTCCAAGTGAAGGTCTTAATAACTGGTGTCGGAGGATTCATCGGCTCAAACCTTGCTGCAGCCCACCTAGCCCAGGGCGACCGAGTTATCGGAATAGATAATTTCTCTACCGGTAATCGAGCGAACTTGCAAAACTTACCTGGAATCGAAGTCATTGAAGGTGGCGTTGTTGAGTCGTTAGATCAGATAACTCAAGACGTTGACATCGCCTATCACTTTGCTAGCCCAGCATCGCCTGAGAAATACATGGCTCTAGCCATGAACACGATGGAAGTGAACACCAGTGGCACCCTGGCAATGCTGCAGTTCAGTCTCCGAACAGGGTCGCGTTTGGTCTTTGCCTCGACCAGTGAAATCTACGGTGATCCACTGGTAAGCCCTCAATCCGAAGATTACTGGGGCAACGTGAATCCGATTGGCCCAAGAAGTGTCTACGACGAAGCGAAGCGCTTCGGCGAAACATTAGTCTCATTCTTCCAACGGGAGCAAAAAGTAAACGCGGGGATAGTTAGGATTTTCAACACTTATGGGCCAAACATGGATCCTTACGATGGCCGAGTGGTTTCAACGTTCATAAGGCAAGCACTCAAGTCAGAACCGTTCACAATTTTTGGTGACGGCACCCAAACCCGCAGTTTTTGCTACATCGATGATCTAGTCACGGGAATTATGGCAATGGGTAAATCGAATCACCCAGGGCCTATAAACCTTGGCAACCCCAGAGAAAACACTCTTCTAGAGCTTGCGAACATTGTCGCTGCAGTTATTGGTGGAACCGGAGAGATTAACTACCTACCACTACCTGAAGATGACCCAAAGCAGAGAAATCCAGACATCACTAAGGCGAGAGCAATACTTCAATGGGAACCGAACATTGATTTGGAGACAGGAATTGAAAAAACGGGTTCTTGGATGAGATCAACTCTCAAGAGTTGAGCCCACTACTTCTTCAATAGCTCCAGCACCGCATGAGCAGCATTATGCCCAGCAATTCCACTAACCGCCCCGCCA
>ERZ1022756.106-NODE-106-length-31044-cov-10.302075_pt1 | contig 31044 bp, 23 predicted proteins | sample MGYA00520902_ERZ1022756 | MGnify/ENA primary metagenome ERZ1022756 (study PRJEB33162, sample SAMN09537601) | freshwater metagenome | isolation source: freshwater | place: Canada:Alberta | collected 2017-07 | study: EMG produced TPA metagenomics assembly of the...
GCCTGCACCGCTTCAGGCGCGGCGGGATGGCCGCGAAAAGTCGCGGACACGACGATGGCGCCTTCGGGCAGTTCACTGTGACGGTAGCTGTAGCCCAGCGCGTTGACCGGCAGGGTCACACGCTCACCGGACCGCAAGACGACATCGCACTCAATCAGGATATCGCATGTCTCGCGGCCATAAGCACCGCCGTTCATGCGCACGAAGCCACCAACAGTGCCGGGAATGGAGCGCAGGAATTCGAGACCGCCAATCCCGGCATCGCGCGCGGTCGAAGAAACCAGAATGCCAGAGGCACCGCCGCCGCAGCGCAGAGTGGTTTCGTCGATCCTTTCGACCTTCGCAAAGGCCTTGCCCAAACGGACGACGACACCGCGTACCCCGCCATCACGCACAATGAGATTGGAACCGAGACCAAGTGCCATCACCGGTATTGTCGGATCGAGAGCGGACAGGAATCCTGCCAGATCGTCGGCGTCTTTCGGTTCAAACAGCCATTCAGCCGCTCCGCCCGACTTGAACCAAACCAGAGGAGCCAATGGGGCGTTGGCAGTGACCTTGCCACAAACTTCGGGGAGGGCCGCAACTGCGTTCACAGACGCGCCTCGACAGCTGTGGCGAGGCCGGCCGCCATCTTGGTGATATCACCGGCACCCAGACAGATGATCATCCCTCCTGCACCGAGTTCACCGTTGCGGATCATGGCTGCGGTCGCATCGGCGAGTGTATTGGCGTCGGCGACGACCGCCGCCTGCCTATGTCCACGATCCCGGAGGCCGGTCACCAGCGCATCGGACGAAACGCCCTCCATGGGGCTTTCCCCGGCTGCGTAGACAGGCAGCGCCAGCACCCGGTCGGCGTCATTAAAGGCCTGCTGGAAATCCTCCATATGCGCACCGAGTCGAGTGAAGCGGTGCGGCTGGACCACGGCGACCACCTGCCCGGCGCCGACGCCTTCGCGTGCTGCGGAGAGGACGGCGCGGATTTCGACCGGATGGTGCGCATAATCGTCAATCACGGTCACGCTGCCGCCCGGCACGGCAATACTGCCCACTTTCGTAAAGCGCCGTTTGACCCCGGCGAAGCCGGCAAAGCCGCTGACGATGATGTCATCAGTGACACCCATGTGCAGCGCGACCGCGATTGCGGCGAGCGCATTCTGGACATTATGCCTGCCCGACATCGGCAGATGAATGCCCTCTATCGTCCGGCTGTTTCCATCCCGGTCCCGCACCACAACATCGAAGCGGTTGCCGTCCGGCCCAGGTTGAACATTGGTACCGCGCACGTCGGCCTGCGCGGAGAAGCCGTAGGTCACAATGCGGCGGTCGCGGATGCGCGGGATGATCGCCTGCACCTCCGGATGATCGAGGCAGAGCATCGCCGCGCCATAGAAAGGCACATTCTCTATGAATTCGACGAAGGCCGCCTTGATCGCGTCGAAGCTGCCATAATGGTCGAGGTGTTCCGGATCGATGTTGGTGACGACAGCGATGGTGCCATCCAGTCTCAGGAAGCTGCCGTCACTTTCGTCCGCTTCCACGACCATCCAGTCGGATGCACCGAGGCGGGCGTTGGAACCATAATTGTTGATGATGCCGCCATTGATCACAGTAGGGTCAATGCCGCCGGCATCAAGCAACGCCGCAACAAGGCTGGTCGTGGTGGTCTTGCCGTGGGTGCCCGCAATGGCGACAGTTGACTTGAGGCGCATCAGTTCAGCGAGCATTTCCGCACGCCGCACGATAGGGATGCGCCCGGCGAGCGCGGCTTCAACTTCCGGATTGCCGCGCTTCACCGCAGTTGACGTGACGACGACAGCCGCGCCATCCACATTCTCGGCAGCGTGACCAATCATCACACGGATACCGCGCTGCCGCAGCCCTTCAACGACATAGCTGTCGGCAATGTCGCTGCCCTGCACGCTATAGCCCAGATTATGCATCACCTCTGCGATGCCGGACATGCCGATGCCGCCGATGCCGACGAAATGGATGGTGCCAATATCGGTGCCGACACCCCTCATGCGCCAGCCCCCGCAAGACCACCCTGAGTGGCACGGGCATTGGCCAGAGCAGCAGAGCCGACCTCTATCACGTCCATCAGCCCGGCACCCCCAGTACGTTCCACCAGATCCGCGAGATCGCGCGTCGCATTGGGCCGGCCAACCCCAAGCGCCCGCGTGGCAGCATATTCAAGAGCGCCTGGTTCCAGTGCGAGTTTCTGCATCTGCTTGGCAAGTTCGACGACAGTGAATCGCGACTGCGGGATGCTGCGTGCACCACCAACAGCCACCATCTCACGCGTGTTATGCGTCTGGTGGTCGTCGGTCGCGCTCGGCAATGGCACCAGTATGGCGGGTCGACCCGCGCACGTCAGTTCAGCGATGGTCGATGCGCCTGCGCGCGCAATGACCAGATGCGCCCAATCAAGTTTGGCGGGCATGTCTTCAATGAATGTGGCAACATCGGCGGCGATCTGATGCCCGGCATAGGCAGCGCGAACACGGTCGATATCCTCAGGGCGGCATTGCTGCGTCACCTGCAGCCGTTGGCGGAAGGCGAGCGGCATCATGGCCAGCGCGTCGGGAATGATATCAGCGAAGATGCTCGCGCCCTGACTGCCACCCGTGACCAGCAAGCGAAACACGCTCTCACTGCCGAGCGGCGGATAGCCCTTGGTGCGCAAATCAACGACGGCGTCTCGGACAGGATTACCCACCAGATGCACCTTGCCTTCGCAGCGACGCGGCATCCGGGCGACATCCGGATAGGATGTGGCAATGGCATCAACGCGGCGCGCAATCAGCCGGTTGACGCGGCCGAGCACAGCATTCTGGTCATGGATCAATGTCGGGATGCGCAGAGCGCGCGCGCCGAGCAGCGCAGGCAATGCGGGATAGCCGCCAAAACCGATGACGGCAGAAGGATCAAAGGCGCGCATCAGCTCAATCGCCATCGCCCGGCCCTTGCGGATAGCGAGCGCGGCGCGCACCCAGCCGACCGGGCCACCGCCGAGACGGCCAGCAGGCAGCACATGCACCTGGAGCCCTTCCGGAGCGCCAGGAATACGGGCGCCGCGATCATCGGTGACCAACGCTGCATGGTGGCCGCGCGCCATGAGTTCGGCGGCAAGTGCATAGGCGGGCATCATGTGCCCCCCTGTCCCTCCGGCAGCGAGAACATAGTGGCGGGTTATGGTCATCGAGGATCCCAGGCAGACAGGTTGACCGGCGGTGCCCGATAGGGGTTACGCCGGGTCAGGGCCAGCAACAATCCCATCGCGATAGACAGCGCCCAGACCGAAGAGCCACCATAGCTGATGAACGGCAACGTCATACCTTTTGACGGGGCGATGTGCAGGTTGACCGCAATGTTGATGATTACCTGCCCTGCGAACAAGGCGATCAGGCCCGTTCCGGCGAGTATCACGAACTGGTCCCGTTCCTCTCGCAATCGCTGGATCACCCGCACGATCAGGGTGAAATAGAGGAACAGGATCGCGGCGCAGGCGATAAGGCCGAACTCTTCCCCGATAACCGAGAAGATATAGTCGGTATGCGCTTCGGGCAGGTCCCACTTGGCGGTGCCGGTAAAGGGGCCTGAACCGATAAGGCCACTGTTGGTCAGCGTATCATAGGCCTTGTCCACCTGATGCTGATCCCCGGACCCGAAGAGGAAAGCATCGATGCGACGTCGCGCCGTTTCATAGGTGAAATAGGTTACTGCGGCAAAAATCGCGCCAATGCCGCCGATCCAGCCAAACAAACGCATTGGCAGGCCAGCCACGAACACCAGCACGAGCCAGGTACAGACATAAAGCACTGTCTGACCAAAATCGGTTTCGAGCATCAACAAGAGGGCGATCAGCGCCGTCAGCCCCGCTGTCAGCCAGAAAACCGGCAGACGCTCGTCCTCCACCCGGCAGGACAATATCCAACCGACCGCGACAGCAAACATCGGCTTCAAAAACTCGGATGGCTGTACACGATACCAGCCACTGCCCAGCCAGCGGTAAGAACCGCCCGATTCCGATCCGAGGCCAGGGACCAGAACCAGCACCAGCCCGATCACGCCAAGCCCGGTGCAGACCATCGCGACCCGGCGGATCTCAACCTTGCTGCGCATGGCGAAGAAGATCAGAAAACCGATGCCGGAAACGACGAAAAAGATTTGCCGCCACAGATAATAGAGCGGCGGATATTCCACCCCCGCTTTGCGTTCGAGGGATTCGGCACCCACCGGTGACGCGACAGCCACAGACAAAATGCCGATGGCCATCAGCGTCAGGATCATCGCGAGCAAGGGACGGTCAACTTCGCTGAACCAGCGGGCAACAGGGCTGCGATCAGCGCGGCTGAGCGGCATCGGTCGCCTGCGACCATGCAGTTCAGGCGGGATATAGGGTCCCGATGCCGCTGCCGGCGAAGTCGCCTTCATGTCCGGTTCGCTCCCTTCAATGCCAGCACAAGCTGCCGAAACACATCACCGCGATGCTCGAAATCGCGGAACTGATCGAAAGATGCTGCGGCCGGCGACAAAAGCACAACGTCACCCGGCTGCGCATGCGAGTGCGCAGAGGCCACGGCCATCTCCATTGTCCCGCTGTCGAGCAGCGGAACCTTGCCCTCCATTGTCCGCGCCAGCATCGGTGCCGCTTCGCCGATCAAATAGGCGCGCGCCACATGACCCAGCAGCGGCGCACATTCTCCAATGCCCTCATCCTTTGCGAGGCCACCGACAATCCAGTGAATGCGGGGCTTTCCACCCTGCGGCGGATAGGCGGCAAGTGCAGGCGCGGCAGACGCGGCATTGGTTGCCTTGCTGTCGTTCACATAGGTGACGCCATCAATGTCGGTGACACGCTCAAGCCGGTGTGGCAGCCCCTTGAAGCTATGCAGGCCGCGCTTGATGGCGGCAGGATCGACGCCCAGCCACAGCGCAGCACTGATTGCGACAGCTGCATTGCGGGCATTGTGCGGACCCTGCAACGACGGCCAGTCGGCCTGCCGACCGAATGTCTCCGCCTCTGCGGTCAGCAGCATGGCTTCCCCTATCAGATCGCTATCCGATACTTTGGCGGCGACTTGCACAGCCTCCGCATCATCTGCACCGAAAATGGCGAACCGCTCGGCGCGTGCGCGCGCGTCTGCGTTCTGCATCGCAAACAGCCGGGCCTTTGACGCCGAATAGGCTTCAAAACTGCCATAGCGGTCGAGATGGTCGGGGGTGATGTTAGTCAGGATCGCAACGTCGCAATCGAGGCTGTGCGTGAGATCGATTTGGTAGCTGGACAATTCGAGCACATGAATGCCGCCCACCGGAAGTGACGGCTGTGCCAGGATTGGAATACCGATGTTTCCACCCATGGCCGCGATCTTTCCGCCCGTGACGAGCAGATGGTGGATGAGAGCGGTAACCGTCGATTTGCCGTTCGTGCCGGTGATCCCGACCACCTTGTGCGCAGGGAGTTGGCGACGCGCCCGGGCAAACAATTCGATATCGCTGATCAGCGGCACGCCCTGCTCGCGTGCCATGGCAGCGAGCGGATGACGGTTAATGGGAACGCCGGGCGACATGACAATGCCATCAAGCCCGGCGAGCCCATCGGACTGCGGATCAACGATGGCGGCACCGAGTGCGGCCGCCGCATCGCGGGCCTCGGGCTTGTTATCCCACGCGCTGACTGTCGCGCCACCGGCCACAAGAGCGCGGACTGTTGCGAGTCCGGAACGCGCGAGTCCGTATACGGCGAAGCGACGACCGGCGACGCTCGCCCCCAGGGGAAAATACTGTTCCCCTGAACCGCTCACCTCAGCTTCAACGTCGCGAGGCCAGCCAGCGCCAGCACGATGGAAATGATCCAGAAGCGGATGACCACTTGGCTTTCGGGCCAGCCGAGCTGTTCGAAATGATGGTGGATCGGGGCCATACGGAACACGCGCTTGCCCGTCCGTTTGTACCAGGCGACCTGAATGATGACCGATGCCGCCTCGACGACGAACAGGCCGCCAACAACAAACAGCACCAGCTCATGCTGCGCGGTCACCGCAATGGCGCCAAGCGCCCCGCCGAGCGCCAGACTGCCGGTATCGCCCATGAAGATCGCCGCAGGTGGCGCATTGAACCACAAAAAGGCCAGGCCTGCGCCCATGATTGCTGCACAGAAAATCGCGAGTTCACCCGCGCCGGGAATGTGCGCAATGCCCAGATAGTCGGCGAATTTCGCATTGCCGGTGAGATAGACGATCACAAGAAAGGCAAGCGCGGCCATGATCACCGGGAAGGTGGCGAGGCCATCAAGCCCGTCAGTCAGGTTCACCGCATTGCCGAACCCCACGATGAGCACCATCGCGAACACATAATAAAGCGGCCCAAGATCGATCGATACTTCGTTGAAAAACGGGAGGTAAAGATCTGTCCCGACGCGATCGGTGATGAGGAAAACGACAATCGCTGCAACGATGAATTCCAGCAGCAATCGGGTCCGCCCCGAAACACCCTTGTGGCTGCGCTTCGTGACCTTGTCGTAATCGTCCATGAATCCGATCACGCCAAAACCGAAAGTCACGAACAGACATGCCCAGACGAAACTGTTGGTGAGGTCCATCCACAACAGGGCGGAGGTGAACAGCGACACCAGGATCATCAGGCCGCCCATGGTCGGGGTGCCGCGCTTGGCGAGGTGCGTCTGCGGTCCATCCTCGCGGATCGGCTGGCCTTTGCCCTGCCGCACGCGCAGCATGAGAATAAGGCGAGGCCCGATGACCAGACCGATCAGCATCGCGGTCGCAATGGCCGCGCCCGAACGGAAAGATAGGTAGCGGACCAGATTGAGCGGGCCCGGGAAGCCCAGCCATTCGGCGAGCAAATACAGCATTATGTTTCTCCGGCCGTCAGCGCCGCCACGATGCGTGACAGGCCGACCGAATTGGACCCCTTGACGAGGATGGCGTCACCGGGCCGGATCATTGCCTTCACCTGCTCCACCACCTCCGCAACGTCGCGGCCATGCGCGAAATCAAACCCGCTCTCAAGCGATTTACCGGCCAAAAGAGCAGCGAGCGGGGCCATTTCCTCGCCGACCAGAATCAGGGCTTCCACGCCAGCCGCCTCTATGGGTTTGGCAAGGGCCGCATGGAATTCGGGACCATGCTCGCCAAGTTCCTTCATCGCGCCCAAAATCGCGACGTGGCGGCGGGCAGGTTCCCGCGCGAGCTGCGCAAGAGTCGCTGCCATAGAGGCCGGATTGGCGTTGTAGCTTTCGTCAATCAGCAGCGCTTCGCCTGAGCCGACCGCGATGTGGTGACGCGCACCGCGCCCCGGGATCCCCGGCAGTTCGGCGAGCGCAACACCGGCCGCGTTGAGATCCGCGCCCGCGGCGGCCGTGATCGCCAGCACGCCCATCGCATTCGCCACCCAATGGTCACCCGGCTGAGCCAGACTGAAGCACAAGGTGCTGCCGTTCACATCCGCGGTAATCAGGCTACCGCCAGTTTCAGGATCCACCACCCAGTCGTAGGCGCGCACCTGGGCACCGTCTCGCGTACCGAAAGACAGCGTGTGAGCGGCATAGCGGCGCGCCGCAGCCCGCAAGTGATCGTGCCATTCGCTGTCGAACGGGAGGATGGCGGTGCCGTCCGGTTCGAGCCCTTCGAAGATTTCGGCCTTCGCATCCGCAATGGCCTCCAGCGAACCCAAATTCTCAATATGCGCAGGCGCAATGGTGGTGATCATCGCGATATGCGGGCGCACTTGGGCGGTGAGTGCGCGGATTTCCCCGGCGTGATTCATGCCCATTTCAAATACGCCGTAGCGCGTTTCCCGGGGCATTCGGGCAAGGCTCAGCGGCACGCCGGTGTGATTGTTGTAGCTTTTGACCGATCGGTGGACGGTGCCCGGCGCATGACGTTCCAGAGCGGCGGCAATGGCTTCCTTGATGCCGGTCTTGCCCACTGATCCGGTCACGCCAACAATCGTCGCCCGGCTGCGCGCGCGGCTTGCGCGGCCCAGTGCTTCGAGCGCGGCCATGCTGTCGGCGACCAGAATGTGCGGCCCATCGACCGGCTGTTCCACAATTGCTCCGGCAGCTCCGGCGGCAAATGCGCCATCAACGAAGCGATGCCCGTCGGTCGTCTCGCCACGCAAGGCGATGAACAGGTCACCCTGCCCCACCTCCCGGCTATCAAAGGCAACGCCCGAGACCGAAAATGCGGCGCTCGCCTTGCCGCCGGTCGCTGCAGCGATTTCATCAGATGTCCAAAGGGGCGACGTCACCGGCCTGCTTCCTCTCGCGCCACTTCGGCATCATCAAACGGCAACACCCGCATGGCATCACCGCGACCAACAATCTGGCCCTGTTCATGACCCTTCCCTGCGACGATGATGATGTCGCCGCTGCGGGACTCGGCAATCGCGCGGGCAATGGCAGCTCGCCTGTCAGCAACCTCAATGGCACCGGGCGCCCCAGCCAGAATCGACCGACGAATGAGCGCAGGATCCTCGCCGCGCGGGTTATCGTCCGTAACGATAACGACATCGGCCCCGCGCGCCGCCTCCGCGCCCATGGCAGGGCGCTTGCCGGCATCACGATCTCCGCCAGCCCCCATCACACAAATGAGCCGCGCACTCGTGTGCGGGCGCAAGGCCGAGAGGGCAGCAGCGATGGCATCAGGCGTATGCGCATAGTCTATATAGACCGGCGCGCCCGTTTTGGTGAGCGCAGCGCGTTCCAGTCGCCCGCGCACAGGCTGAACCCGGGCAAGGGCATCGAGAACGGCGGCACCACTCATGCCGGTGGCCATCGCCAGACCCGCAGAGACGAGCGCGTTTGCGGCCTGATAGGCCCCGATGAGCGGCAGGTTCACCTTTCGCTCGCCAAGCCCTCCGACATCAAGCTGCAGCGTCTGGCCAAGCGGGCCGGGCTCGCGCGCGATCAGGCGGATCTCCGATCCTTTCGCACCGACTGTCAGCAGATTGAGCCCGCGGCGGCGCGCATGATCAATGGCCGCATCAGACCATTCATCATCGGCCCACATCACCGCAGTCGCATCATCTGCCGCAACCTCGTCAAACAGGCGCATCTTGGCCGCGAAATAGGCCTCCATCGTGCCGTGATAATCGAGATGGTCGCGGCTCAGATTGGTGAAGGCAACGGCCGCGATCTGCGGCCCTTCTGTGCGGTATTGATCGAGCCCGTGGCTGGACGCCTCAAAGGCGCAATGCGTTACGCCTTCGGTAGCAAGGCCGGCGAGATTGGAGAGAAAGGTGACGATGTCCGGCGTGGTCAGCCCGGTCGAAACCGTGCCATCGGCGGTCGTAACGCCGAGCGTCCCGATTGATGCCGCCGCATGGCCGCCCAGCCGCCAGATCTGGCGGGTGAGTTCGACTGTGGATGTCTTGCCATTGGTACCCGTCACGGCCGCCAAATTGGCAGGAGCCCGCCCGAAAAACCGCGCTGCCGCCAATGCAAAGGTGCGGCGCGGCTCAGTGGATGCGATGTGAACGGCCCCTTCGACCCGGGCCTCCGGCCTTGCAACCACAGCGACAGCACCAGCCGCCACCGCTTCGGGGATCACGCTTTCCGCATCGAAACGCGCACCTTTGAAGGCACCGAACAGGGTACCCGGCGTTATCTGACGGTGGTCGATTGCGACGCCGGTTACTTCGACCGCCGCCGCTTCGCCCTGCACCCCGTCGACCAGCAGCCCCAGCCGGGTCACTGCTCGCCCCGCGGCTTCCAGATGAGCGGTTCTAGGTCGGAAATGTCGACATCACGCGTGGCATCCGGATAGATGCCGAGCATCGGACCGATGCGCTCCACCACCCGCCGCACCACCGGTGCTGCCGTGAAGCCGGCGGTTCGCTGACCGAATGAATAGGCGTTGCCCGGCGGACGGTCGATCATGACGAGGATGACATAGCGCGGCCGATCCATCGGGAATGCCGCGGCAAAAGTCGCAACAACCGAGTTGCGTACATAGCGCCCGTCGACCGCACGTTCGGCCGATCCGGTCTTGCCTCCGACCCGATAGCCCTCTGCATCGGCGCGGCTGCCAGTGCCACTGGCGACGATCATGCGTAGCAATTGGCGCATGCGCGCACTGGTCGCTTCGGTGAACACCCGGCGCCCCTCCGGCACGCGGCCCTCCTCAAGCTTGAGGAGCGTTGCGGGACGATAGATACCGCCATTGACCAGAGCCGCATATGCGCTGGCCAGATGCAACGGCGTGACCTGGATCGAGTGACCAAAGCCGGCGGTCATCGTCGTCGTCCGACCCCAGGGCGAGGCCCAGCGGGGCGCCCCGCGCTCGCGGATTTCGAGTTGCGGACGCTTGTCGAAGTCCAGCGCACGAAATGTCTCACGCAGCCGGTCCGCGCCCAACTGGTCAGCAATCTGGGCAGTGACGATATTGGATGAGCTGATCAGGGTTTCAGGCACATTGAGCCAACGCCCTGACGGATGGGAATCGCGAATCTGGTGCCCGCCGATGCGTATCGGCTGAGTAGCATCATAACGCCGCGACAAATCTGTTACGACGCCGGCATCCATCGCTGCCGCCACCGTGATCGGCTTGAAGGTCGAGCCAAGTTCATAGGTTGTATAGGAAACCGCGTTCCATTGCGCCTCGGCGGTCGGAAAGCGGACACGGTTCGGGTCAAAGGTCGGGTTCGAGGCCATGGCGACGATCTCGCCGGTGTCGACATCAAGCACGAGGCCAGAGCCACCCTGCGCCTCAAGATTGGCGACCGTTTCCGAAAGCTCCAGCTCTAGCGCGGCCTGGACGCGAGCATCGAGCGAAAGTGCCAGTGGTTCACCGGTCAGCGCCCGACGGCCAAGCTCGCGGTCGAACGCGCGCTCAATGCCCATTGCGCCGCCTTTGCCGGGCGTAATGAAGCCCAGAACATGCGCCGCCAGGCTTCCTCGCGGATACAGGCGCTCGGTCTCACGCGGATAATCGAAGCCCACTTCATTCAGGGCGTTCACGGCATTGAGCTGCTCATGCGTTGCGCGGTGGCGGATCATGGCAGAGCTGTGCCGGACGATGCGGCGACGCCATTCCTCGGTTGCAACGCTTGGAATGGCCTCCGCCAGAACATCGGCGAAGAGATCGGCATTCTTGTGCCGGCGATAATCGGCCAGGCCACGCTCGGCCGCCGCCCGCTGGCTGCGGGTCATCGGCATATCGACAATGCCATCGACCCGCATTGTCAGACGACGATAGAAATAATCCTCGGTGCGATCGGGGAAAATCTGCGCCAGCCCGCGGGCGAGCACGCGCGGGTCGTTCATAAGGCGGGTCTTTACGACGCGGAGTGATTCCACCTCGATTGTCTGGGCGAGCGGCACACCGTTGCGATCGACGATGTCTGCACGATCAGCCATGCCCCCCGATGCCGCATGAGCATCGGTGAAAAGGTCGGTCGCGACGAGCTGTACGATCCGCGCGAGCAGGATAGCCCCGAAGATCAGGAACAGGAGCAGCAGGATTCTCAATCGCCCATCGGCGGCCATCGCAAAACGACGCCGACTGTCGGCACGCAGCAGAGGGTCAGGCCTGGCGATCGCCATGCTCATTGACGGCCCAACTCCAGATGAGGCGTCGAAGCGGCGGCAATATCTGCAAGGGCAATATCAGTGAGGCGCACACGGCTGGCGATCGGGCCATCGGTTGCCGCATCCTCATCGTCACCGGACACCTGCGGCAACTGGGCAGCGGCGATCAGAACCGGCTCATCCACCGCACCACGATGATCCCGCAACCGGTCAAGATTGGCGAGCGCCCGTTCGCCCGAGACATAATTGACCGCCGTGGGAGCGACATATCCCAGCCACTCGCGGTTCCAACGCTCGAGCTGATAGGCGTTCGCCAGCACCGCGACATCATTGGCCAGCCTGCGGTTGCGCTGGCGCTCCGAAGCCAAATCCTGCTCAACCTGCCTTAGTTCGGAGCGCGTCGCCGCGACCTGAAGTGAAATTGGGTAGGTGATGACAAGAAGACCCAGCGTGACAGCCAGGATGATACCTATCAGACCGAGCTTACGGACAGCAAAGATCATGCTTCCCTCCCCCCTTGGCCAGCTTGGCAACTCCACGCAGGCGCCGCAGTTCGAACGGCGCTACGCAGCGTGGCTGAACGGGCGCGCGGGTTGCGCGAAATCTCGGCGTTACCGGCGCGACGGGCCTTGGCGACTGAAGCGAATGTCGGCTGCGGGCCACCGCCCGCTTCGGGCCGATGCCGCGAACCACCGGCGTCTGCGCCGCTGCGAGCCTTGAAAAAGCGCTTCACAATGCGATCCTCAAGGCTGTGAAAGGATACGATGGCGATGCGCCCGCCGGGTTTCAGCGCACGCTCGGCAGCCTCGAGACCGCGCTCAAGCTCACCCAGCTCGTCATTCACAACGATACGGATGGCCTGGAATGTCCGGGTCGCGGGATCCTTGGGCGCGTTGGGGCGATGGCCGAGCGCCCGGCGCACCACAGCCGCCAATTCACCCGTTGTCTTCAGCGGGCGGGCAGCCACGATTGCGCGTGCAACGCGGCGCGACTGGCGCTCTTCACCATAGAGATAGAGCGCGTCAGCAATCTCGGCCTCATCGGCACGGTCGATCCATTCAGCCGCAGTTTCGCCATCCTGCTGCATCCGCATGTCCAGCGGGCCGTCAGCAGAGAAAGCAAAGCCACGATCCGCCTGATCAAGCTGCATGGAGGAGACGCCGATATCCAGCGTCACGCCGTCCAGATCCGGATGACCAGCATCGGCAGCAATCACATCAAGGTCACCGAACCGGCCGTGCACGAGGTGCAGGCGGCCACCGCTCGCGGCCACCAGATCCGCTCCGCCGCCAATCGCATCAGGATCACGATCGATGGCAATGACATTGGCACCGGCACCGATCAGCGCGCGCGTGTAACCACCTGCCCCGAAGGTTCCGTCAACATGCCATTCGCCGGCAGCCGGCGAGAGCGCCTCGATCACCTCATCGAGCAGGACCGGGACGTGGAGAGGCGCGGCACTCATGCCTTGCCACCCTTGCGCGCTGCCACACGATCACGGGCACGCAGCGCGGCTGCGGCAAATTCCTTCGCCCCCTCAAACTCCTCGCCCTCGATCGCGAGCAGCTTGCCCAGATCCCAGATTTCGAAGAATTCGCCGCGGCCGAGCAGGAAAAGCTCGCCTTCAAACCCGCCCATTTCCCACAGGACATCGGGCATCACGAACCGACCGGACCCGTCGATCGGGATCATTTCCCCACCGAACAGGCGGCGACTTGCAGCCTCAGGGTTGAAGGCCTTGCTGCGGCGGGCCGCTACATTCTCTAGCTCGTCAATATAGGTCTGCAGCCGCGACCGGCGATCGGCACCCGAACCCACCAGACAGGGGGCGGATTCATGTCGCGAGATGTAAATGCTTTTCGACTTGCCTTCACCCGGCACCGAATTGCGCAAGACCGCAGGCAGCGACAACCGACCCTTTTCATCGGGCCGGGCGAGCACCGCTCCGGTAAAGACGCCATCCCCTAGCATTAACCTCGCCTGATCTTCGTCACGGACGGGTTTGGTCTGGAATGAGCCCGGGCAGAGCCAGGAACGGGGTCACCGCTCCAACGCAATGCTCATGCAGGGACTCACACTTCGCCTTCCTCGCCTCTGCAGTCCCCATAACACAGCATTTTGGGGATGAAAGGGGATTTTACGGGTTTTCATGCATAAAGAGCGTGTTTTCTTGTTATGTTCTTCAAAATTTGGTGCGCAATCTGGTCGCGCGCTGTCAATGAGCACGTCTTCACCGTTGAGAAAATTTGGGGATCAACGCATCCAAACGGGCTGCGCGAAGCCTGTGCATTGGATGGCGCGGCAAGGTTGCAGCTGATCTGCCAGCCAGCCGATATTGGCTGAACGCCAGCCAGCGGGGCCTGTCGCGCCCGCTGGGCTGCGCCACAGAGACGGGTCAAGAAGATCGGCGTCGCCCACGATCACAGCCTGTCCCCGCCCGATACGGCAGCGCGCTACCAACCCGTCTGCAGCTGATCTGCATTGGGCCGACCGGATCGCAACCTCGCCTGCGCTGGACATCATAAGGCGATGACGGCCATCGCTGCCTAACCGGACGTCGGCCCGCGCCGGGGCGATGGCGAGCCCCCAATGCGACAGCAACGGATCGAGCATCGTCGATACGGGAGGGTTGCGGGGATCACCGAGCGGATAGGGCAGCTCCGCATCGAGCAGGGCGTCAGCCAGCACCACCGCCTGGCCACCGCCGCGCACATAGGCATCGATCGCGACAAGCGTTTCCGGCGGAAGGGCGGCAGGATGGGCGAGCAGCAGAGCATCGCCTTGTTCCAACGCCATCGCATCGACATCAGCCATCGCCACAAGGTCAAAATAGCGCTGTAACGCGGTGATCGCCGGCGCATCATTCACGGTGCCACCGAGTATGGCGGCAAGGTCTCCGCGCGATGGCGCAAACAGCGGCAGGGAAGTGACAACCGCCACCCGCGCGGGCTTGACCCCAAAAACGGGGGTATAGGCTCTTGCAACCATGGAAGTGGCCGCAAGCTGCCAGCCCCAGGCGCATGCAGCCAACATCACAAAGATCACAACCCTGCCCCATGGCGAGCGCGATCGTGCGAATAACGCAACAGCCCATGCCGCCATAAGGAGGATTGCACTGACCAGCCCTGCGACGAACGTCGGCAGCCAGTCCACCCATCCCGCCGCCGCCCATTGCACCAGGGCCAGAATGACGACGACCGCGAGACTAATCCCACCCGACAGTCGAGCGCTTGGACGGCCGACACAGGCAAGAGCCCCGGCAACCGCCGCCCAACCCGCGCCGGGCACCACAAACAAGGGGTCTACCCGGCCCAGAGCGAGCCAGCCGCCGCCAACAGCGGCGATAACGAGCAGCACCGAACCAAACACAATAGCGCCCGCTGCCTGTCGCACGGCAGACGGAGGCGCCGGTGTCACGGCTGTCGCGCGGGCTGGGACAGTTTCGGATCAGGCTGCAAATCAGGCACAACCACGCCCTCTTCGGCGGTGGGTGCGACCGGGCCCGCGCCTGGATCAGCCGTGATATCCCCGAGCGGTTCGGTTGCAGGAGTCGTCGGCACCACAGCCGCCGTGCCACCCGGGTTGGCAACGCCTGCTGCCTCGGCCTGCGCTTTGGCGACCTCTGCCTCCTGACGCGCCTGGCCCGTCAACAAGCCGGCAAGCAGGACGAGGAGAAGCATCACAAACAGCCCCCCGAAACCGAAGTAGAGCCGGCGGCGGGCTTCCTTGCGGATCTCCATGGCACTCGGCTGGATCATGACGGACCATGCTCCTCCGCTGGCCGGCCGGCTGGGCCAAAGCCGTTAGCCGCGCGCCATTCGTCATTGTGCAGCGTCGAAAGGTAGCGGAAACCCGTATCGCACAGGATCGTCGCCACCCGGCTGCCCGGCCCGAGTTGCCGCGCCAAGGCTATGGCGCCCGCGACATTGATCCCGGAGGAAAGGCCCAGGCAAAGGCCCTCTTCATGCAGCAGGCGCTGCACCCAATAGTCACCTTCGGCATCAGAAATGCGGAACTGCGTATCGATCGGCGCACCTTCGAGATTGGCAGTAATGCGGCTCTGCCCGATGCCTTCGGCGAAGCTACGCCCCTCGGCAACCAGCTCTCCACAAGCATAATAGCTGTAGAGCGCGGCGCCGTGGGGATCAGTCAGCGCAATGGTGACAGAAGGGTCGCGTTCCTTGAGGCCGAGACCCACGCCCGCGATAGTGCCTCCAGTCCCAGCCGCACAGGTGAAGCCATCAATGCGGCCATCCATCTGGTCCCAGATTTCGGCGGCGGTGCCGATAACATGCGCTTTCCGATTGGCGATATTGTCAAACTGATTGGCCCACACCGCCCCGTCCGTCTCCTCGGCGATCCTGCGCGATGTGTGGACGAAATGGCCGGGATTAGCGAAGGGCGCTGGCGGCACCAGAACCAGCTCCGCCCCCAACGCACGCAGCGTGTCCATCTTTTCCCGGCTCTGCGTGTCGGGCATGACAATGATGGTTCGATATCCACGCGCGTTGGCCACTAGCGCGAGGCCGATACCGGTATTGCCAGCGGTCCCTTCGACTATTGTTCCTCCGGGGAGCAGCGTGCCGCGCTCCTCGGCATCGCGAACGATATAGAGCGCCGCGCGGTCCTTCACCGACGCGCCGGGGTTGGCAAATTCGCACTTGCCGAAAATCTCGGCACCCGCTGCCTTGCTCGGCCCGGCAAGCCGGACGAGTGGGGTGTTGCCGATCAGGGCAAGAGTATCAGGATAGGCCACCATCACGCGGCTGATGTAGCCATGCGAGACCCTAGCGGCAAGGCAGTGTCGGCTCGGCCATTTGTGTCGAGCTAAACCCGGCCCACTTGCGAAAGTAATTATATATCATTACATGCCCCATATCCCGCGAAGCTCAGGAGTTTACACGTGCGCCTTCCATTTCTCGTTGCATCCTCGACACTTGCGCTCATCGCTGTGCCGGCTGCGGCGCAGCAGACTGCGGCACCCGCAGCACCAGAGCGGGTCGAAGACGATTTCCACACGACCAATGAAGACCTGGTGGTGACAGCGCCCTATGTCCGCAGCCTCGACCTGCTTGGTAATGTCACAGTGGTGACCGGAGACGAACTGGCGCGCGATGTTCGCACCCAGATCGGCGACACGCTGGCACGCCAGCCGGGCGTGTCCGCTACCAGCTTTACGCCCGGCGCATCGCGCCCGGTGCTGCGCGGTTTCCAGGGTGAGCGCGTGCGCGTGCTCGTCGACGGCATCGGATCGATCGATGCATCAAACACCAGTGCAGACCATGCCGTTGCGTTCGATTCCTTGACGGCGGAGCGCGTGGAAATCCTGCGTGGACCGGCGAGCCTCCTGTTCGGTTCCAACGCCGCCGGCGGCGCGGTCAACATCTTCGACCGGCGCATCCCCCGCTCGGTCCCCGAGGAACCCGTGCACATCGATGCTCTCGCAACCTATGGCAGCGCGGCGGACGAGCGCGCGATCGCGGGGTCGATTGATGTCCCCGTCACCGGCAATTTGGTGTTCCACGCTGACGCCGCATGGTCACGAACCGACGACATGCGCATCGGCGGCTTTCAGGTCGCCCCGCTGTTCCGGGATTATCTGCTGGAAGAAGCAGCCGAAGAGCGCGCCGACGGCGAGTATGAGGAAGCCGAGGAGCTGGAGGAAGCAGCGCTCAACCGCGGCAGCATCCCCAACAGTGCCACAGAAACATTGTCCGCCGCCGGCGGGATCGCCTGGATCACCCCGGGCGGCAATCTGGGTTTCTCGGTCAGCTATTATGACACCGATTATGGCATTCCTGCCCGCCCCGGCGCCGGACATCATCACGGACATGGGCACGGGCACGGGCACGGGCACGGCGGGGGCATGCCGGCGGCCGGCGAAGAAGAGGACGAGAATGTCACGATAGCCCTCAAGCAGTGGCGTGCCGATGTGCGCGGCGAGGTTCAGCTGGGCGGCGGCTTCCTCGAAACATTGCGGATCCGCGCCGGCTTTGCCGATTATGAGCATATCGAGTTCGAGGGCGATGATGTCGGCACCCGTTTCTTCAACCAGGGGGTAGAAGCGCGCGCCGAGCTGGTCCAGCGTGACCGCAGCGGCTGGCGCGGCGCCAGCGGCGTCCAATATAGCTTCCGGGATTTCAACGCGATCGGCGCTGAAGCCTTCGTGCCGCAGAACGACACGGAACAATTCGGCATCTTCACCCTGCAGGAAGTGCGCAGCGGGGCGTTCGACATCGAGGGCGCCGCGCGGTTCGAGCGCACCAACGTGCAGTCCAATGCCATCGGCATTTCCCGCGATTTCAGCGCCTTCTCCGGTGCGCTCGGCTTCGCATATAATTTCGCCGAGAACAGCAAAATCGGGATCAACCTCGCCCGCACATCACGTGCTCCGGCCGCAGAAGAGCTTTTCTCGGACGGCCCGCATATCGCGACACAGGCCTATGAGATTGGCGATCCCGATTTCGGCCTTGAAACGAGCTGGAGCGTGGAAGGCTATACCAGGCTGCGTTTTGGCGCAGCGAGCCTGAACATCGCGGCCTATGCCAACTGGTTTGACGGTTTCATTTTCGACGCGCCGACAGGTGCGGAGGAAGACGAACTTCCGGTGTTCCAGTATTTCCAGCGCGACGCCCGTTTCTACGGCGCGGAGGTAGAGCTGACCGCACCGCTGGCGCGGTTCGGGGACTATACGTTGTCGGGCGATGTGGTCGCGGACGTGGTCCGTGCAGAGCTTTCGGGCAATGGCAGTGACCTGCCGCGCATTCCGCCGCTGCGGCTGCGCGGTGGTCTGGAACTGGCCAGCGATGTGGCCAGCCTGCGCGGCGAGGTCGAATGGGCCGATGACCAGACGCGCATCGCCGCCTTCGAACGCCCGACCGAGGGCTATACGCTGGTCAACCTTTCGGCATCCTGGAAACCGCTTGGGGCCGATGGCGGCGTGACGCTGATCCTCTCGGGCAACAATCTGCTCGATACCGTTGCCCGCCGCCACGCCAGCTTCACCAAGGATTTCGTGCCGCTGGCCGGCCGCGATATCCGCGCAACCGTGCGGCTGAGTTTCTGATTGGCCGAGCCTTCCGATAACGCGGCGCGTTTCTCCCATAGCGCAGAAATGCGCCGCCGCATTTGATTGCTGCACTTCCCAGCCATGCCGCATTGCGGTTAAGGCTGGGTGGTGCAGCACCATGGCCTCTCCGCAGATATCCTATCCAATGCGCTAGTCATTCTCGGCGCAGCAGGGATCGTGATTCCGGCCTTTGCTCGGCTGAGGATCAGCCCGGTCATCGGCTTCATCCTTGTCGGCATCGCGGTGGGACCACATGGCTTGGGCGCGCTAGTCGATGAGTATCCCTGGCTGGCCTATGTGACGATCACTGACGAAGCGGCCATCGCGCCCTTCGCGGAATTCGGCATCGTCATGCTGCTCTTCTCTATCGGCCTAGAACTCTCGTTCCGGCGTCTGTGGGCGTTGAGGCAGAAAGTGTTCGGCATTGGCGCGGGCGAGTTGTTCGGCGGCGCCATTGCAATCACCATCGCCTTGATGGCGTTCGGGGAGCCTTGGGCATCGGCGATCGGACTTGGCTTCGCGCTCACTCTCTCCTCGACCGCGCTGGTGCTGCCGATTTCCGGCACGACGGGCAAGGTTGGGCAAAATGCCTTTGCCATGCTGCTGTTCGAAGATCTGGCCATCGTGCCGATCATCTTCGCGCTGGCGCTGCTCGCCCCGACGCCGCAGGCTGATCCGGTCGGAGGCTTTATCACTCTGTTGTGGCAGAGCGCGGCGATGGTCGCGGCGCTCGCGCTGGTCGGCTGGTTCCTGCTTCCACGCCTGTTCGCCCAGGCCGCGCGCGCCAAAAATCCGGAGCTGTTCCTCTCGGCCAGCCTGTTGGTGGTGATCCTCGCCGCGCTGGCGACCGCAAGCGTCGGCCTGTCCCCCATCGTCGGCGCCCTGCTCGCCGGCCTGATGATCGCGGAAACCGAATATCACGGGGAAGTTGAGGCAATCACCGCTCCGTTCAAGGGCCTGGCACTTGGCGTGTTCCTGATCACCGTGGGTATGAGCGTCGACGTGATGGAAGTCGCTGCCAACTGGCCGACTGTCCTCGGCGCGGTTGCCGGCATCTTGCTGATCAAGGCGGTCGTCACCGGGGTGCTGCTGCGCTTTGCCAAGGTTCGCGCCGGCACGGCCGCAGAGGTCGGCATTTTGATGGCCAGCCCATCCGAAACCACGCTGATCGTGCTTGGCGCGGCGGTCGCGGCGGGGGTCGTTGCGGCAGATACAGCGGCCTTCTGGCAGCTAATCACCGCCATCGGCCTCACCATTACGCCGCTGCTGGCGAAAGCAGGCCGGATCGTCGCCCGGCGCATTGACGGGACCCATGCCGATGATGATCTCGGCACGGACGGTCAACCGCTGGTGCTGATCGTCGGTTTTGGTCGTGTCGGCCAGATTATCGCCGACATGCTGTCCCGGCACGACAAACGCTATCTCGCGATCGAGGCCGATATTGATGCCGTCGCACGGGCGCGCAGCCATGGATACAAGGTGCGCTACGGTGATGCCGCGCGGGGACGCTTTCTCGATCGTTTCGGCGCGGTCACCCTGTCGGGCGTGGTGCTGACCATGGACGATCCGGTGCAACAGCTGCAACTCACCCGCGCCATTCGCGAACGCTATCCCGACATCCCGATCGTCACCCGTGCCCGCGATGCAGGAGAGGCTGCCGCGCTTTATCGGGCCGGCGCGAATGATGCCGTGCCCGAGGCGCTCGAAGGATCGCTGCAGATGGCCGAAGCACTGCTGGTCGACATCGGCGTTGCGGTCGGCCCGGTGATTGCATCAATCCATGAGCATCGCGCCGAAGTGCGCCGTGCGATCATGGAAAGCGGCGACCTCGACGAAGAACCCCGTCCGCGCGCTGGTGCCCGTCGCGCGGCACCGGCTGCTCCGGCTGATTAACTGCCGTCTACCCTAGGGCGCGACATCGCTGCCGGCGGGCGATGCGGCGGGGACAATGTGGATTTGGACGGCGCGTTCAGCGGTCAGATAGCGCCGGGCGAGTGCCTGCAGATCAGCTGGCGTCACCTGCGTCAGATCCGCGATATAGGATTGCAGTGCCGCCATCCGCCTTGGGTCACGCGTTCCGCCTTCGCTCTGTATCATCCAGAACACATTGCCGGATGAAGCGCGGATCACCTGTTCGGTGGCCGGCCCCACCGCCCGCTGCATCTCGTCCGCACTGACCGGGGCCGCAATCAATTCATCGGCGATGGCGCGCGCGGCATCGACCATCAACTGGCTATCCTCCGGCCGCACCAATCCTGCAACGAACAGGTGCCCGCCCGAGGGAAAAGCCATCGGCCAGTTGGAAACGACCGCCTGACTGTAGCTTGCACCGGCGCGATCGCGCAGACGCTCAAACAGCCGGTCATTGAAAATGGCCGCCAATATCTCGAGCCGCCGGGCCGTGCGGATATCGTCAAGGCCGCCGCCGGTCGGATAGTTGATGATCACAGCCGCCTGCGTGGCCCCGCCATTATGGGTGACGGTAATTGGCTCGGCGGATGGCGGCGCGGGCCGCACATCGGCCAGAGCGCTTGGCGGCAGGACATTGCGTCGCGGCAACCCACCAAAGGTAGAGGCCATAACCCCCGCGACATCAATCCCGCCCATGTCACCGAACAGCTGCACCTCGATCGGCCCAGCGGCCATCAGGGGCTCCCAGAAGGCGCGGAACGTCTGCGGGGTCAGAGCCTCGATTGCCGCACGACCAGGCGAACCGAAACGGGCGTCACGTGCATAGAGGAAATGCTCGAGCTCATTCTCCATCACCGCCATCGGCGACGAGCGCAACGTATCGTAGGAAAGCAAAAGGCCAGAACGAAGCCGCTGCACCGGAGCTGGCGCCCAACCCGGCGCCATAAACTTGGCCACCAACAGCCTCATTTGGTCGGCAAAGTCAGCGCGGTTGGTTTCCGCACTGAACTCGAAAGCATCATCATCGACCTCGAAGCTCATGCCGATTTGACGACCGTTGACCAACCGATCGAGCTGGCTCTGTCCGTAACGGCCGATCCCGCTTTCAACCAATGCGCCTTCACCCGTCCACAACAGGTTCGGTTCGGTGGCGGAAAGACCCCGCCTGCCCGCACCCCAGCGGATACGGATACGGATCTTGTCTGGTTCGATATTGGTGTCGCGCACCATTGCAGTCACGCCGTTGGCGAACTCCCAGCGCGCCATGCCGAAACGGTCGGCATCGTCCTGCTTGGGCGCCGATCCCGGACGGCGTGGGGCAGGCAAATCGGCAAAGCTCGGTACCGGGCCGGTATTGATGGCAGCAAGCGCGCGTGCCGGCCGGGTAAAGGCTTCAGCCAGAGCCGTTTCTCCGCCCGCGACAGGACGCGGCGAGGTCAGCAACGCGCGCTGCGCGTCGCCGGAGAACAGCACGCGCGTCCGCGCAAGCATGGTCTCTGGGGTCGCCAGCGCCCGGATCGAGCGCCAGAGCGCCAGCGCATGGTCAGGCGATGTTACCGTCTCTCCAATATCAACCGCGTACAGCAGGTCATCTGCCTGCTTGGTGCCAGGTTCGTTCTGGGCATTGGCGAGTTCGCGGATCAGGAATGTCTCGACATCGGCGAATTCGCGCATGATCGCGGCCTCAGTCACAGGGCGCGCAAGCGTGTCTGCGACAACCGATCGGGCATCATCCATCGCCCCGTTCCAATCATCGCCGATGGGAATGACCGTAAGGGTCGTAACCCACGCGGATCGATTGATGCGGTCTTCCTGGACTTGGGCGGCCAGGAAACTGCCCCCTTCCCTTGCCCGTTCCTCCAACTTGCGGTTGATGACCAGCGTCGCCAGCGTGTCGAGCATCAGCCCTTGGGTCCATTCGATGCTGTCCGTCACCCGCGTCCAGGGCCTCAGCCAGGCAAGGCTCGCCACCATTGGCTGCGATGGTTCGACGACCACACGCCCGACCGGCTGACTGCCGTCAGGCCGCCCAAGATCCGGCTCTTGAGGCGCGGGCCCTGTCGCCTGCCAGTCAGCGAAATGGCTCGTGATCGAGCGTTCGAGCAGCGCCGGATCAAGATCGCCGGCAATGGCGATAACCACCCGTTCAGGGCGGTACCAGCGGCGATGAAATTCGCGGACCCCTTCGCCATTTGCGGCACGCAACGTTTCTTCCGTGCCGATGGTCGATCGCTGGGAGAGAAGCTGCCCGGCAAACAGATGCTCGCGGCTTGCGGTTTCGATCCGGAACTGTGGTCCGTCCCGCTCGCGCCGTTCAGCGATAACGATGGGCCGTTCGGCATCGACCGTGGCATCGGTCAGCACCGGCTCCCGGATCATACCGGAGAGGTAGCGCATCGACTGCATCACTGCGTCCGGTGTCGCTGCCGGAATATCGAGCTGATAAATGGTCGCTGTCGGGCCGGTGGAGGCGTTGCTGTCGCTGCCAAAGCTAACGCCGAGCCGCTGCCAGGCACGCCGCGCCTCGCCACTTGGCAGATAACGTGACTCACGAAACGCGAGATGCTCGATCAGGTGCGCCCATCCAGCCTCGTGCGGCTGCTCCATCAACGATCCTGCATCGACACGCAGACGGATGGTAACCTGCCCCGGCGGCACACCATTGCGACGCACGGCGAAGCGGAGACCATTTTGCAGCGTCCCGAACTGCCAGCCCGCATCGCGGGGAATATCGCTGCCTTCGTAAAGCCAGGCGCTGCGATCGACCTCGACCGCCGGGGCCGTTACAGCCGGGGAGCGCGGGGCAGCCTGTTGTGCCGCAATCGGCGCGACGAGAGTGGCACATAGGCCAAGGGCCAACAGCGCATGCGCAGGAAAACGGATCATCCAGGGAGGCATAGGGAAGCTGTCTTTCGCTTGGCTGAACGCCAGCGCTCAAGCTAGAGCGATGCCATGAGCACAGCAAGCGTTAGCGACGGCCACACTGTATCGGAAAAACCGGTGCGGATTGCCCTATTGCAAATGACCAGTGGCATTGATCCCGCGACCAATGCCGACATGCTTCGAACCGCCGCCGCCGAAGCTGCGGACGGCGGAGCATCCATGCTGTTCGCGCCGGAAATGGCGGGCCTGCTCGACCGCGACCGGGCCCGCGCCAGCCACCATGTTGTGGATCAGGATGACAGCCCGTGGGCAATGGCTGCGTCCGATTGCGCCCGCGCTTTTGGTCTTTGGATCCATGCAGGCTCAATCCCCGTGCCCGGACCTGACGGACGGTGGCGCAATCGAAATCTGGTTTTCGCCCCCGATGGTTCCGTTGCGGCCCATTATGACAAACAACATCTCTTCGATGTTGACCTGCCAACCGGCGAAAGCTGGCGGGAATCGTCGGCCTATGCACCCGGAGAAGACACGGTTGTCACGCCAACCCCGCTCGGCCTTTTGGGGCTAACCATCTGCTATGATTTGCGCTTCCCCGCTCTGTTTGCCGCTCTATCCGGCGCAGGCGCTGTCGCAATTGCGGTGCCGTCCGCCTTTACCGTGCCAACCGGGTCCGCCCACTGGGAATTGATGCTTCGGGCCCGTGCTGTCGAGAACGCCTGCTTCATCATCGCACCGGCACAGACTGGCCAGCACGAGGATGGCAGATCGACCTGGGGACATTCGCTGCTGGTGGATCCATGGGGGGATGTGCTGCTCGACATGGGAACAAAAGCCGGCATCGACTTTGCCACCATTGATCCCAAGAGGGTGGCAGAGGTGCGCGCCCGCATCCCGGTGATCGCGCATCGCCGCCCCATTCCCGACCCGGCGTAAAAAAACGGCCGTCCGAAGAACGGACGGCCGCATGAAGTCTGTTAGGAGAGGATGCCTGAAAGGCGTCCTGCATCTGGGGTCGCCACGGTTATTGTGCAAGTGCGAAGTGCATCAATAGCAATTGCATATGTTGCAACTTGGCTCTGGATTTTTCGATGATTTTCCGTCATTCCTATGAATGACAGAACAGAATCAGATTGCCGCGCATTGGTAATGCGCTGCACAATGGACGGGTTGGGACAATGGCAATGCGCAGGCTGCCCTCGCTGAGCGGACTGGAAGCGTTCATGGCGGTGGCCCGTCTGGGCTCGGTCAAGGCAGCCGCCGCCGATCTGGCGCTGTCGACCCCGGCGCTCTCACGCCGCATCCAGACGCTCGAACGCCATATCGGCGAACCGCTGTTTGATCGCGAACATCATGCCATGCGCCTCAATTCGACAGGCGAGCGTTTGCTATCAGGGCTTGGCCCGGCGATGGACGCTGTCCGCGACGCGGTCGACGGCGCGGTAAAGGGCGGCGGCGAATTGCGCCTTAAGCTCAATGTCCTGCCGCTGTTCGCCCAGCAAAGGCTGTTCCCGCGCCTTCCCGAACTGCGCGCCCGCCATCCGCAACTGCACATTGACATCGAAACCAGCGTGCATGGGGAAACGCGCGTTGGCGATGGCGTGGACGCGGCCATCGCGCTGGCGAGAGAGATTGATCCGGCGCTTCACGCGGTCCGGCTGGATCGCGACAAGGTTTATCCCATTGCCGCCCGGCGCTTCGGCGAAGGGCCGGACCGGATCACCGTGCCGGAACAGCTGCAACGCATGACCGTGCTGATCCACCGCGAGATGCCGGAAACGTTCAGCGAATGGCGCAATGCCATCGGTATGCCCTGGCTCGAACCGGCCGGCATCGACATGTTCGATTCAGGGCCACTGATGCTCGAGGCCGCAGCCCAGGGCGTCGGCGTCGCTTTCATGCACGGCCATCATTTTGACGATGCCCAAGACCCACGCCTGATCCGGCTGTTCGATTTCGATATCGACAGCCCCTACAGCTACTGGTTCGTGTGCCGCCCGCGCGCCTTGCAAAGGCGCGCGGTCAAGCTGTTCCACGACTGGATCGTAAGCGCGGCGATTTAGCGCTTAAGCGACAGTCGCCTTGACGATCTTGCCCGGCGCGCGCGGCGGCTCGCCCTTGGGCAGAGCGTCAACATGATCCATGCCGCTCTCGACCACGCCCCACACCGTATATTGGCGGTCGAGGAAAGTGGCGTCATCGAAGCAGATGAAGAACTGGCTGTTGGCGCTGTTCGGGTTCTGCGCGCGGGCCATTGAACAAACGCCACGGACATGCGGCTCGGTGTTGAATTCGGCCTTGAGGTCGGGAAGCTTCGATCCGCCCATGCCGGTGCCGGTCGGGTCACCGCCCTGCGCCATGAATCCGGGAATGACGCGATGGAAAATCACGCCGTCGTAAAAGCCTTCACTGGCGAGCTGGGTGATGCGCTCGACATGGCCGGGCGCGAGATCGGGGCGGAGGCGGATGACGACATCGCCACCATTGCCGTCGCCGGTATCGAGAGTGAGGGTAAGTGTCTGGCCAGTCATGGCGACTCCTTGCGTGTAGAGGTTCGAAACTGCCCTGCCCTTAGACGCGTGCTTCGCGTGCGTCACCCCGCCAATCGCGCGTTGCCATTGCACGCGCCCGCGCCTATCCCCCCACCGCGGAGACAGATGAGGGAGGGCGAGAATGAGTGAGGGCATTCGCACCGACTTGTCGCCTGCGCCTGACAATCTTGATGAAGATGATCGCCTGCGCCCCGAATTTGTGCGCAGCGTCCTCGCTGCCGTTGAGGCGGGCGATTCCGAAGTCGCGCGCGAACTGGTTCGCCCGCTGCACCCCGCCGACCGCGCCGACCTGATCGAACTGGTCGCAGAGGACGAACGCGCCGACCTTGCCGAAGCCCTCGGCGACCTGATCGACGCAGACGTATTCGCCGAGATGAACGACTATGTCCGTGAGGATATTGTCGAGACTCTCGAGCCCGAGCAAGTTGCTGAAATCGCTGCCGAACTCGACACCGATGACGCCGTCGCGATGATCGAGGATATGGAGGCCGAGGATCAGGCCGCCGTCCTTGCCGCAATGGACCCGGAAGACCGCGCGGCCATCGAAGACGCGCTCTCCTATCCCGAAGAGTCCGCCGGTCGCCTGATGCAGCGCGATCTGGTCGCGGTCCCCGAGCATGTGACCGTCGGCGACGTCATCGACCGGCTGCGTGAGGACAGCGAACTCACGTCCGATTTCTGGGAAATCTATGTTGTAGACCCGATGCACCGCCCGGTCGGATATTGCCAGTTGAGCTGGATTCTCCGCACCCCGCGCAACATCGCCATCTCCGACGTGATGATGCGCCAGCAGACGTTGCTGCCGGTCGACATGGATCAGGAAGAGGTGGCGCTACGCTTCCAGAAATATGCGCTGATCTCTGCCGCCGTGGTCGACAGTGCAGGCCGGCTGGTCGGCATGATCACCGTCGACGATGTCGTGCACATCATTCAGGAAGAAGCAGGCGAGGATGTGTTGCGGCTCGCGGGTGCGGGTGAAGGCGACATCAACGAGAGCGCGAGTGAAAGCTATCGGGGGCGTATCCGCTGGCTGATCGCCAACCTGTTCACCGCACTGGTCGCATCGAGCGTCGTCGGTTTCTTCGGCGGCGCGATCGAACAGATGGTGGCGCTCGCCGCACTGATGCCGATTGTCGCGGGCGTTGGCGGCAATGCGGGGACGCAGACACTCGCTGTCACGGTGCGCGCCATCGCCACCAACCAGCTGACCCAGTCAAACACCCGCCGCGCCATCACCCGTGAACTCGCCATCGCCCTCATGAACGGCGGCACCATCGCCATCATCGCCGGTGCAGGGGTGACGCTGTGGTTCGGCGACTGGCATCTGGGCGCCGTCATCGCCGCCGCCATGATGACCAATATCGTTATCGCAGGCCTCGCCGGTGTGCTCATTCCCGTGACGCTCGACCATTTTGATCAGGACCCGGCGGTGGCATCCTCTGTATTCGTGACAATGATCACGGATTCCATGGGCTTCCTCGCCTTCCTCGGCCTCGCCGTGCTGAGCGGCCTCGTTTCACTCTGATTTCCCATTCTCCACATCGAACAGCGAGTATTCGCATGAAACCGCATCGCCGCCAGTTTCTTGTCGCCCTGGCAACAGCAGCAGCCGTGTCTGCCTTTCCCCACCGGCTAACCGCAAGCACGGCGCCGCATGGCCCGCGCCCTCCGGTTGCGCGGACAGTTGCCGCCTCTGACGACTATTTCGGCACACGCCTCGCCGATCCCTATCGCTGGATGGAAAGCGGTACCGATCCCGAATGGCTGCCCTGGATGCGCGGGCAGGATGCTGCAACGCGCACGCGCCTTGCCGAATTGCCGGCCCGCGCAGACATCGGCGCACGGGTCGCCGGCCTGTCGGGAGAGACTGTCTCGACCTCGGGACTGACCCCGATCGGCGATGATGTGCTGATCTATGAGCAGCGTCCTGCGGGATCGCAATTCTTCGCGCTCTATCGCCGTAACGCCGATGGCAGCGTCACCACCCTGCTCGATCCGGCCACAATGCGCGACGGGGATTCGCACATCAGCATCGACTGGTGGGATGTCTCTCACGACAAGCGCCATCTGGTCTACGGCCTGTCCCCGGCAGGGTCCGAGGCGTCAGTGCTGCACATCATGGAGCTGGCGACCGGCACCGTCCTGCCTGAACGCATCCCGATGACCGATTTCGGCGTGGTCAGCTGGCTGCCGGATGCCTCCGGCTTCTTCTACCTGCGGCTTGCAGGCGAACGCGGCACGCCGAGCCTCTATCTCGACAGCGAAATGTGCCTGCACCGCCTCGGCACCGACCCGGCGAACGATCCGGTCATCCTCAAGCGCGGCATGTATGCCGATGTGCCAATGACCGAAGGGCAGTTCCCGATCGTCGGCAATATCCACGGCACCCCGCACGTCATGATCGCTGTGTTCGATCAGGAACCCGAGCAGCAGCTGTTGCTGGCCGACCGCGAAGGTCTGTTGGCAGGCAATCCCCAGTTCAAGCGCGTCGCCACAGTTGAGGACAAGATCACCGACTATGCGGTCGATGCCGAGACTATCTGGCTGGTATCGGAGAAAGGCGCGCCGCGTCGCAAGCTGCTCGCAACACATCTCGCCGCGCCGGATATCGGCAGTGCGACAGCGGTCATTCCGACCGGGGAAGCTGTGCTGGAAAGTGTCTATACCGTCGCCGGCGGGGCGATGGCGCAGCATCTCGATGGCGGCATCCAGCGGTTGACGCGGATCGGGGCCGATGGCGCGCAGCCGGTTGCCCTGCCCTTTGATGGCGGCGTTTCCATCGTGCATGCCGACCCGCGCGATGCCGATGTCTATGCCAGCGTCTCCGGCTGGCTCAACCCGACACAATTGGTTCGGATTGGCCCGCGCGGGGGTGTCGCCAACACCGGCATCACGCCGCCGCCGCCGATTGACGTCAGCCCCTATGTCGCGGAAGAAAAGTTCGCGACCGCGCGGGATGGAACGCGCATTCCCTATGTCATCATGTCAAAGCGCGGCATGGCAGCCGACGGCAGCAACCCGACGCTGGTCACCGCTTATGGCGCATACGGCTCCAGCAATACGCCCTTCTTCAACGCGCGGATCATCGCCTTCCTCGATGCGGGGGGCGTGTTCGTCGATGCCGCAGTGCGCGGCGGGGGCGAATATGGCCGCGAGTGGCACGACGCCGGGAAAAAGGCGACGAAGCCCAATACCTGGCGCGACATGATCGACGTCTGCGAAACACTGATCGCCGACCGGGTGACGTCGAAACAGCATCTCGTCGGCTGGGGCATTTCCGCCGGCGGCATCACCATCGGCCGCGCGATGACCGAACGGCCTGATCTGTTCGCCGGTGCCATCGCCGAAGTCGGCTTCATGAACCCGATCCGTTATGTCGCGGAACAGAATATCGCCGACATCCTCGAATGGGGGCCGATCGAGGACGCCGAAAGCTTCCGCATCATGTATGCGATGGACGCCTATCGCGCCGTGCTCGACAATCCGGCACCGCCCGTCTGGCCCAAAGTGCTGATCCAGACCGGCATCAATGATCCGCGTGCCGCCAGTTTCCACAGCGCCAAATTCGCCGCCGCGCTTCAGGCCAAGGGCGCGGACGCGATGCTGCGCGTCGATTTCGACGCCGGCCACGGCCTCGGCAGCACCCGCGACCAGACGGACGCACTGCGCGCCGACATTTACGCCTGGGCGCTGGCAGTGGGGAGAGGCGTAGCCTGAGGTTCGACCGTCACCGGATCGGCATAGGCCCGCCGGCCGAGCAGCAGGAATAGCATCGCGCCGCCGGCCACGCTGGCGGCGCAGATCATCAGGAACGTCGGATACCCCCCGCCATTGGCGAGGATCAGCGACAGCACCCCGCCACCCAGCGCGGCGGAAAGACCGATGGCGGCCGTCACCAGCCCGAACACCGTGCCGTAAATGGCAAAGGCATAATGGCGCGCGACGAGATAGGCCGCGATATCGCCCTCTGCCCCCTGTGACACGCCGATCAATGCCAGCGCGACTGCCGCGAGCGCAAATCCCGGCGCGCCAAGCGCCAGCGCGAGCAGACCGAACGCCGGCAACAGCATCGCCGCCGCCGCCACGCGGTGCGCCGGCCACCGGTCAAGCGCCAGCCCACAGCCGAAACGCCCGGCCATCACCCCCACCGCGTAGATAGAGACCAGCGATGCCGCCCATTCGGCAGCATGGCCGGTTGCCACCAGCATCGGCTTCAGTTGCAGGGAAATCATCAGCGCAGGCAAGTTGCAGGCGAGCATCGCGCCGAACAGCGCCCAGGTCTGCGGCGCACGCACAATCGCGGCATAGACCGGGCGTGGGGACATCAGCGTCGGCGTGATCGCATTGACGCCCTCACCCGCACCACGCGGCAGGACAAGGAAGGCACCGAGCCCCAGCAACGCGCTCAGGGCAGCAACCGCCACATAGCCTATGCGCCAGCCCTCAGCTTCAATCACAGCGGAAACGGCGGGCGCTGCAATGGCACCCACCGCCGGTGCGCCTGCTATGGCAACAGCGAGCGCAAAGCCGCGTGCCGCATAGAAACGCTGCACCACCACCCGCGAATAGACAACGCTGGTGGTCGTCGCGCCCAGTGCCATCAGCAGCGTGAACAGCACATAATAATGGACGATATTGCCCTGAAGCTGGGAGAAGCCGAGCCACACCAGCGGCATGCCGATGATACCGACCAGCGCGACACGGCGCGCGCCGAAACGGTCCGCCGCCCAGCCCGAGAGGATGACACCTGCCGTCGCCGCCAGGGCAACAACGCCGACCAGCGCGAACTGGGCCTCTGTCCAGCCAAAGGCGCGGGACAGGTGCGGCAAGAACAGGCTGGAGACATAGAATGTCAGCGCTATGCCGCCGCCGATGCCCATGGCAGCGCCCAGCAACGGCCGCCACCCGCTGGCGAATTCCTGTCTGTAACCCATCCGCCCTCGCCTTTGTCCATCTTATCCGGGCGAAGCGGGCATGACAGGGGGGAGACGCGCCTGTTGCCGCATCCGCCCCCTTGGGATCGATCGCTAAACGGCCCGGGGGAAGCTGGCAACTCCCATCCCCCGCCCCCTTGCC
>ERZ1022756.107-NODE-107-length-30432-cov-9.675807_pt1 | contig 30432 bp, 29 predicted proteins | sample MGYA00520902_ERZ1022756 | MGnify/ENA primary metagenome ERZ1022756 (study PRJEB33162, sample SAMN09537601) | freshwater metagenome | isolation source: freshwater | place: Canada:Alberta | collected 2017-07 | study: EMG produced TPA metagenomics assembly of the...
CTTTCTGACAACAATGTAGTCCCAGTTGATGGGTATCATCTGAGATGATGGTTCCCCATTAACAAAGGATTGAATGAATGAATAATAAGTACCTTATGACACCAAAGAAAAATACTTCAATGAATAAACAAAATGGTTTTACCTTGATTGAGCTGATGGTGGTGATTGCCATCATCGGTATCTTGGCAGCAATTGCTGTGCCTAAGTATCAAGACTACATAGCTAAGACTCGTGTGACCGAGGGCTTAAGTTTGGCAGCGGGCGCTAAGTTAGCTGTGACTGAAGCCTACTCTAGTAAAGGTGCTACAGACATGTCAGTGGCAACAGATTCAACGTTCAAGGGCTCTGTGACCAACAGCATTAAAGATATCAAAATTGAAACCAATGGTTCTATTGTGGTCACTTACCAAAACAGTGTTGCTCCAGACGGCGCAAACGTTTTGAGCATCATTCCAGTGAACGATGCGAGCTCTAATGCAGTTGTGGCATTGGATTTAAGCCTGAAAGGCGAACAACCATGGGCGGGTATTTGGTCATGTAAATCGCCTGCAACAACCCTAGCTGCAAAACTTCTACCAAGTGATTGCAAGTAAGAGCTAAAAAGCAATTAATCAATCAGAGTTGCAAAAGAAAAGGCGAAGAAATCTTCGCCTTTTTTATTTGGTGAAAAGAAATCTACTCAAGAGACTTCTAACAAGAGATGTCAGACTTTACTTCTCTGCCACCCATGTACCTGACTTGCCGCCACTCTTCTCAAGCAGTTTTACTTCTCTGATCACCATGCCGCGGTCAACTGCTTTGCACATGTCATAAATGGTGAGTAAGCCAATTTGAACGCCGGTCAAAGCTTCGATTTCAACACCGGTTTGACCGATGTTCTCTGTGGTAACGGTGCAGTGGATGGTCGAATTAGATTCGTCGGGAGTGAATTCAACCGCGACCCTGGTAAGTGCGATAGGATGGCACAAAGGAATCAAATCAGGACTCTTTTTGGTGGCTTGGATGGCCGCAATTCTGGCGATGCCAATCACATCCCCTTTTTTGTGGCTTCCAGACATGACCATATCGAAAGTACTTTTTTGCATTTGTATACTGCCAGTAGCAGTTGCAATTCGGTGAGTGTGAGCCTTTTGGCCCACATCTACCATGTGGGCTTGGCCAGTTTCGTCAAAATGTGTCAGTTTGTTCATGCGGTATTTGTACCATAATTAGGGATATGAATCGTAAAAAGAATCAAGTTGCGCAGAAATTAATCGCGGGTTCCCTCGCTTTCATTTTCTATCCAAGCTGTTTATTGGCTCATGTCGATACCAATCGACTGGCGCGGGAGAATATTGACCGTAGCATGCAGTCTCCCAGATCTGCCTCAGAATTTGCACCCCCTAGCAAGAGAATGCAGCAACCTCAATTGGTCTTACCTGATTTAGGAGATTCATCGAGCGAAGCCTTATCCCCCATTGATGAAAAATTATTGGGTGAGCGCATCATGCGCGATATTCGCCGAGATCCAGATTATGCAAAAGATGCGGTTCTCTATGACTACCTGAACACGATTGGTCAGCATTTAATTGAGACGGCTAGAAGGCAAGGCGTTGCTGGCCTTGAAGGTCGCGGAAGCTTTGCGATCAGTTTTGAGCTATTTGGTGTGCGGGATAAAAGTATCAACGCTTTTGCTTTGCCAGGTGGCTTTATTGGTGTGCATACTGGTTTGATTGTTGCTGCAGAGACAGAGTCTGAATTAGCCTCAGTACTGGGTCATGAGATCGGACACGTGACCCAGAAACACATTGCTCGCAGATTCAGTCAGCAAGGCGCTAATTCGATGATTGCTTTGGCTTCAATCATTTTGGCAGCAGTTGCGGCTAGTCGTAATCCAAATGCGGCCCAAGGTCTCGCAGTTGGTGGTCAAGCCTTGGCAATACAGAACCAGTTGGCATATTCAAGAGATGCTGAGCGAGAAGCTGACCGAGTGGGTTTTCAGATTCTTCAGGCGGGTGGTTTTGATGTGCAGGGCATGCCAGATTTTTTCCAAAGAATGCAAAGAGCCAATAGCATCATGGAAAGCGGCGTTCCTGGTTATGTGCGTACCCACCCACTGACAACTGATCGTATTGCTGATATGCAAGATCGAGCGCGCGGCCTGAGTCGACCAAAGGTTAATTCATCGATAGAGTTTTATTTGTTAAAAGCCAGATCGAGATTGATACAAACCACCAGTTCAAGCAACTATCCAGAGCTCAAACAATTTTATGAAAGCCTCGCCAGAAAGCCCGAGCCCATCAAGCAGTTGGAAGGTAATTACGGTCTCGCCTTACTAAATCTAAAGCAACAAAAAATAACAGACGCCGAATCATATTTGCAGAAAAGCAGGGCTTTGATGCAAACAGTTGTTGCACAGGGGTCGCCCGTGCAACGCTCAAGCCTTTCTTTAGAGACAACCGCGATTGATATTTTGTTTGCCAAAGGACAGCACACAGAAGGCCTCAAGCAACTTGCTCAAATCAAGGCGACCCATCCTCAATCAAGATCTTTGAATATTTTGACTGTAGAAGGCCAGTTAAAAACTCGCCAGTTTGATCAAGCCATCACTTGGCTTAAAAATCAAACAAGGGTGCAGCCGGAGAATTCAATCTGGTGGGATTGGTTGGCCAAAGCTTATTCACAATCAGGTAAAAAAGCTCTTGCACATGCAGCCTTGGCAGAAAAGTATGTCGCCGATGGTGCCTGGGTTGCTGGAATTGAGCAAATGCGTCTAGCTAAGCTTGCAGGAGATGCTGATTTTTATCAGTCTTCAGAAATTGATGCGCGCGCCAGACAAATCCAAGACCTGTACCGTCAAGAACTTAATCAACAAAAACAAAAATAGTTTTTAAAGTGATTTGATCAGTGAAAGCCGTGAATCGTGCTTGGTAACTGAATGTGTTCTTCTTGAGCGGGGCTTGTGTGAATGTGGGCGATTCTCCAACCCATCGGACCTTGAACCAAAATGTAGGTGAAGTTCAAGAAAAACTCTGGCTCAATTTGCTCAGCCTCTAAACGCACAGCTTCGGTTGAGTCAAAGAAGGATATGCCAATGCCTGTGTGACCAATCACTTGAATTGGATCTAGCCACAGAAAGTGATCTTCAAGTATTTTCTTCAATCCTTCGCGAAGCTCAGCATGACCATTTAAGCGTTTGCCACCTGGTAGGATGCAAGTGATTGAATCCTCATCCATCCACAAATCAATGGATCCATCCAAATCATTACGATGCAATGATTCACGCCATGCTTCGATGACTTCTTCTGGCATTTGAAATAATCTGGCTTGACTTGGCATGGTATTTTTAATGAGTTAGTTGATTGACAGAGTTTAGGACGTCTTTCACTTCTATGTCCACTAAACATTTCAAGTGACCTAAAGGGCAGGTTCTCTTGAAGCAAGGGCTGCATTCAAGGTGCAGCCAATGAATTGAAGCAAGCTTGGACAGCGGCGGCGTATGCCTTGGATCGCTGGAACCAAAAATGGCGACCTGAGGGCGTCTGAATGCAGCAGCGATGTGCATCAAACCAGAATCATTGCTGATAACGGCTGTGGCATTGCTGATCGCCGCCATCGCATCCTCAAGACTCGTTTGACCACACCAATTGATCACCTTGTCTGGGTGGCTGCTCATTCTTGCAATATCACTGCCAATCGAAAACTCTTTCTTGCTGCCCAAAATAAGAACCAAAGAGTTTCCTTTTGTTTCAATGATATTTTTGGCCAATTGACCAAAGTGTTCAATTGGCCATTGTTTGGCGGGTCCATACTCAGCACCAGGACATAAAACATAAAGATCTTGATGTGCCTGAATTTTTTGAAGTGCTTGCTGACTGTCGGTGATCATTGCGTCAGGCAGTGATAGATGTGGCTCTGGTACTTCTGAACAAGGAATGCCAGAAAGTGCAAAGTAATGACTTGACATCGGTGGGCGATGTGAGCGCGATGGATTTTTATGCGCTGCGTTGATCAAGCCCCAACGCATCTCACCTTGGTAGCCAATTCTGTGAGGAATCTTGGCAAGCCAAGGAATCAGTGCTGATTTAAAGCTATTGGGTAAAACATAAGCGTGGGTGTAATCGCTCAAAGCCAATTGTTTGGCTAAAGCTTTACGTTCTTTCCACTGCAATGAGCCATGTTGAAAATCAGCGGTGATGATTTGATTAACAGCCGGTATTGCTTTCATGATGCTGGCCACCCATGGGGTAGCTAAAACATCAATCTGACTATTGGGATTATTTTTTTTAAGTTGAGATATCAGAGGTTCGGTCATCACTGCATCACCAATCCAATTGGGTGCAATGATGAGTATCTTCACCATCTTAGTGACCGTGCGGCTTTGTGCCAGGTATAAGCTCATACTCAGTGCCGCAGTATGGGCACTTAGCATGGCCAGTCGTTAACACATCTAAAAAGACGCGAGGATGCATGCTCCAAGCTGGAGAGTTATTGTTAGGGCAGTGAAGAGGCAAATCTTTTGTGCCATTAACTTTGATAACGCTTTGCTGACTCATGGTGACCTCGGTTTTTTTAAACCACCGTTAACCAGTGACGATATTTATCGCTCTTGCCGGCCACTGCATCAAAGAATATTTTTTGAATTTTCGTGGTGATTGGACCGCGTGTGCCGTCACCAATGATGCGATCATCTAGCTCACGAATCGGGGTCACTTCAGCAGCTGTACCAGTGAAGAAGGCTTCATCGCAGCAGTACATCTCATCACGTGTGATGCGCTTTTCTTTCACTTCAATACCAAGATCTTTGGCAATAGTGAAAATTGCATCACGAGTAATACCATCCAAACATGAGGCCAAATCAGGTGTGTAGATAACACCATCTCTAACAATGAACACGTTTTCTCCTGAACCTTCTGAAACATAGCCATCGGTATCTAGAAGTAGTGCCTCATCGTAACCTTGAGCAGTCACTTCTTGGTTGGCAAGAATTGAGTTGATGTAGTAACCAGAGGCTTTGGCTCTCACCAAAGAAACGTTCACATGATGTCTGGTGAATGAAGATACCTTGACGCGAATACCTTTATTCAAACCATCTTCACCCAAATAAGCACCCCATTCCCAAGCAGCAATGGCAGCATGAATTGAATTGCTTCTTGCAGAAATACCTAGTTTTTCAGAGCCAATCCAAACGATTGGACGAATGTAGCAAGATGACAATTTATTTTCTTTAACAACCTCAGTGATTGCTTTGGCAATCTGCTCTTCGGTGTAGTTCATCTGCATTTGAAAAATCTTCGCTGAATTGAATAAGCGACGTGTGTGCTCTTTCAAACGGAAGATAGCTGGACCAGCATCGGTCTTGTAGGCTCTGACCCCTTCAAAAACGCCCATGCCGTAATGAAGCGTGTGTGTTAACACGTGGATGTTTGCGTCTCTCCAAGGGACCATCTTGCCGTCCATCCAAATAAAGCCATCACGATTTGCCATTGACATGGTTTGTTTCCTAAATTCTGAGAAAAATGGGTTGAGGCGCCATTGTAAAACAGCCACAGGGAGATGGCTATGTCCTTTAAATCAAGGCTACTTATAATCTTTGCTTAATTCAAGGAAAAATTATGTTGGCTTGGTCTGCTGAGCAAAAGAAAACCATGCGTGATGGCAGTAAAACCATGTCAAAAGCTGGTTTTGCGATCTTCACTTGGGCTCTGGTGACCGGCATGGCCATGGCTGAATCAAGTCTGACGACCTGGCAAGCCATTGGTATGTCCTTCTTGGTTTATGCAGGATCTGCTCAATTAGCCGCTTTGCCTTTGATTGCTGGTGACTTTCCACTGTGGACTATTTTTGTCACGGCCATCATTGTGAACTTGAGATTCATCATTTTTAGTGCTGGTATTCAGCCCTATTTCAAAAATAAAGCCTTTTGGAAAAGATCCGTTCTTGGCTACCTGAACGGTGATTTGAATTTTGCGCTGTTCATGTCTAGATTTCCAAAATATCAAAAAGACCCATCCCATTTACCGTTTTTCTTGGGCATGTCTTTAACGAATTGGTCTATCTGGCAGATAGGATCTTTGATGGGTATTTTCCTTGCTGGAGCAGTCCCAGACACTTGGGGTTTGGGCTTTGCTGGAACTTTGGCATTGATTGCCATTTTGCTGCCAATGCTCGATCACCTCTCAGCAAGGCTGGCAGCTTTATCTGCTTTATTGGTTGCCTTGTTAGCCAATGATTTGCCCTACAAGCTCAGCATTGTGTTGGCGGTGGTTGTGGCCATATTGGTTGGGATCATGTGTGATCGCTTCATCAAAAAAGAAAGGGGCGCCACTTGAGCTCTTTTGAAGTTTGGGCAGTGATCCTTGGCCTGACCGTGATCACATTCATCACCAGGGGCTTTTTCCTGTTGGTGGGTGAGCGCATGGAACTGTCTGAAACGCTGCAAAATGCTCTCAGGTATGCCCCTGCAGCCGCTTTGGTCGCCATCATTGGTCCTGAAATGTTTTTTGCTCAGGGTTCTAGTGAGCTGGAGATCAATTCACCCTATCTATGGGGTGGAATCTGCTCAATCCTTGCTTTTTGGCTCTCAAGAAGCATGCTTTTAACGATTATTCTGGGGATGGTGGCATTCACGGCCATTCGGCTTGTTTTGGCTTAAAAAAGACTCGGGATTGACCGTAAAAAGGTAAAATCTCACTTTCTTGTCTTTTGTCGAAAAATCGCTATGCCAGGCACATCAAAACTTCAATTTAATCGCCTTTCTACCTTGGCCGCCAATGGTCAACTTAAGGGCAAGCGGGTTTTCATCAGGGCTGATTTGAACGTACCGCAAGATGATGCAGGCAATATCACCGAAGACACACGAATCAGAGCATCGATTCCAGCCATCAAACTGGCCTTAGATGCAGGTGCGGCTGTGATGGTGACATCTCACTTGGGTCGTCCAACTGAAGGTGAGTTCAAACCTGAAGATACTTTGGCACCAGTTGCCGACAGAATTGCAGTATTAATGGAACGCAAAGTGCCATTGATCAGTCATTGGGTGGATGGTGGTTTTGAGATAAAGCCAGGCGACTTAGTACTTTTAGAGAATTGCCGTCTTAACAAAGGCGAAAAGAAAAACAATGATGAGTTGGCCGAAAAGATGGCCAGCTTGTGTGATGTGTATGTGAATGATGCATTTGGTACAGCGCATCGCGCCGAGGCCACAACGCATGGCATGGCTAAATTTGCACCTGTTGCATGTGCTGGTCCTTTGATGGCAGCTGAGCTTGATGCATTAGGTAAAGCATTGACTGATCCAAAGCGCCCATTGGTGGCGATTGTTGCTGGATCAAAAGTTTCAACAAAATTAACGATTCTTAAATCCCTCGCAGAAAAAGTAGATCAATTGATCGTGGGCGGCGGTATTGCTAATACCTTCATGTTGGCAGCGGGCTTGCCGATTGGTAGGTCTTTGGCTGAACCAGATTTGATCAACGAAGCAAAAGCCATCATTGACTTGATGGCCAAGCGTGGTGCGAGCGTGCCTATTCCTGTGGACGTGGTGGTTGCCAATGAGCTATCACCTTTGGCGCGCGCTAACAGAGTGGCATCTACCGATGTGCAGCCTGATGACATGATTTTGGATGTCGGTCCAAAAACATCGGCTGAGCTGACCAACATCATTGCGCACGCCGGGACAATTGTTTGGAATGGTCCAATCGGCGTTTTTGAGATTGACCAGTTTGGCGGCGGCACGAAGATGTTGGCCGCTGCGATTGCGCACTCACCAGCATTCTCAATCGCTGGTGGTGGTGATACCTTGGCAGCGATTGCCAAGTACGGTATTGAAAAACAAGTGGACTACATTTCTACTGGCGGCGGCGCTTTCTTAGAATTCTTAGAAGGTAAAACTTTGCCAGCCTTTGCTATCTTGTCAGAAAGAGCGGATAAATAATGCGTGCAACAAAAATTGTTGCGACCCTGGGTCCAGCATCAAGCAGTGCTGAAGTGCTAAAAAAACTAATGGAAGCGGGCGTTGATGTTGTCCGTTTGAATTTTTCTCACGGCACTGCCGCAGACCATCAAGCAAGAGCTCAACATGTTAGAGAAGTTTCTAAAGCGGCTGGTCGTGAAGTTGCAATCATGGCTGATTTGCAAGGGCCAAAAATCAGAGTTGGCAAATTTGAAAATAACAAAATTATTTTGAAGGCTGGTGAAAAATTCACGCTGGATGCTAACTGCACTTTGGGTGATCAAACCAAAGTGGGCCTTGATTATAAAAACCTACCCAATGATGTGAAAGTTGGTGATAAGTTATTACTCAACGACGGCTTATTGGTCATTCGGGTTGAAGGTGTTCAAGGTTCATGCATTCACACAATTGTTGAATTGGGTGGCGAGCTTTCAAATAACAAAGGCATCAATCGTGCGGGCGGCGGTTTAACTGCACCTGCATTGACTGATAAAGATAAAGAAGATCTAAAAACAGCCGTGGCTTTGGGCGCCGATTACATCGCGATCAGCTTTCCTAAAAATGCTGAAGACATGAAAATTGCTCGTGGTCTAGCTGATGCTGCTAGCAAAGAGTTTGGTCATAAAACAAAACTGATTGCAAAGATTGAACGTGCTGAAGCTGTGATGCCGGGTGTTTTGGAGGGTATCTTAGAGGTCAGCGATGGCATCATGGTTGCGCGCGGCGACTTGGCCGTTGAGGTTGGTAATGCGAGTGTTCCAGCGCTGCAAAAACGAATGATTCGTTTGGCCCGTGAAGCAAATAAGTTGGTCATCACTGCCACTCAAATGATGGAGTCAATGATTCAAAATCCAGTACCAACAAGAGCAGAAGTCAGCGATGTGGCCAATGCTGTTTTGGATGGTACGGATGCAGTGATGCTATCCGCAGAGACTGCATCAGGTCAGTACCCAATTGAAACTGTTTTGCAGATGGCCGCCATTTGCTTAGAAGCTGAAAAAACTGAGGTCCATCATTTAGACGCCGACTTCTTTGATCAGAAATTCACACGCATTGATCAATCAATTGCTTTTGGAGCTTTGTTCACTGCCTACCATCTCGGTGTAAAAGCGATCGCTGCCTTGACTGATTCTGGTTCAACTGCTTTGTGGATGAGTCGACATAAGATTCAGGTGCCTATTTTTGCGATGACCACCAAATTAGCCAGCCAGAGATCTATGGCGCTTTACAGAAACGTGCATCCCTTACATTTAGATACCAGCAATGACAGGGACACCGCCTTAGAGCAAGCAGAGGCAAGAATTAAAAAATTGGGTGTTGTTGCCGCCGGCGACGCAATTGTTTTAACTGTGGGTGAGCCGATGGGACAAGTTGGCGGAACAAACACCCTCAAGATTGTGAATGTGAAATAAATTTTAATTTAAGGAAATAGCAATGGCTCTTGTATCTTTGCGCCAATTATTGGACCACGCTGCTGAGAATGCTTACGGATTACCAGCATTCAATGTGAATAATCTTGAACAGGTGCAAGCCATCATGGCTGCCGCCGATGAAGTCAATGCACCGGTCATCATGCAAGCTTCTGCTGGCGCACGTAAATATGCCGGAGAAGCATTTTTACGCCATTTGATTGATGCTGCAGTTGAAGCATATCCACACATTCCGGTGGTGATGCATCAAGACCACGGTCAAAGCCCAGCTGTTTGTATGGCAGCGATTCGTTCAGGTTTTACATCTGTGATGATGGATGGTTCTTTGATGGCGGATGGTAAGTCTGTTGCCTCATATGAATACAACGTTGCTGTGTCTCAGGAGGTGGTGAAGTTTGCGCACTCTATTGGCGTGACCGTTGAAGCTGAGTTAGGCGTTCTAGGGTCTTTAGAAACCATGATGGGCGATAAAGAAGACGGTCATGGCGCTGAAGGCGCAATGACTCGTGAACAATTGTTGACTGATGTTGAGCAGGCGGCCGATTTTGTGAAGCAAACTCAGTGTGATGCCTTGGCAATTGCAATTGGTACCAGTCATGGCGCTTATAAATTCACCAAAAAACCAACGGGTGATATTTTGGCGATTGATCGTATTAAAGAAATCAATCAACGCATTCCAAACACGCATCTTGTGATGCACGGTTCATCCAGCGTGCCGCAAGAGTTACTTGCAATCATCCGTGAGTTTGGTGGCGACATGAAAGAAACCTACGGTGTGCCTGTTGAAGAGATTCAGCAGGGTATCAAGCACGGCGTTAGAAAGATCAACATCGACACAGATATTCGTTTGGCGATGACTGCAGCGATTCGCAAGTATTTATTTGAAAACCCAGGCAAGTTTGATCCACGTGATTATTTGAAGCCGGCACGTGAAGCTGCTAAAGAGATTTGCAAGGCACGCTATTTGGCGTTTGGGTGTGAGGGTCAAGCAGGCAAGATCAAATCAATTCCTTTGGAACAAATGGCTGAGCGTTACAAGAGCGGTCAGTTGGCTCAATTAGTTAAATAAGGTATTCATGCAAGCTCTTTACGAATCTTCGATCAAATCATTACCGTTAATCTCAAAAGGCAAGGTAAGAGATATTTACGCCATTGGTGATGATCAACTGTTGATGGTGACCACTGATCGTTTGTCAGCATTTGATGTTGTCATGGGCGAGCCTATTCCAGGCAAAGGGATTGTTCTCAATGAAATGGCGAATTTTTGGTTTGGAAAGTTAAGCCACGTGATTCCCAATCATTTGACCGGTATTGATCCATGTTCAGTGGTGTCTGCCGATGAAGTGAGTCAAGTCAAGGGTCGCGCCATTGTGACCAAGCGTTTGAAGCCAATCATGGTTGAAGCAGTGGTGCGTGGTTATTTGTCTGGCAGTGGCTGGAAAGATTATCAAGAAACTGGCTCAATCTGCGGCATCAAACTACCTGCTGGATTAGAGAATGCGCAACAGTTACCAGAGCCAATATTCACGCCTGCTGCAAAAGCCGATGTGGGCGAGCATGATGAGAATATTTCTTATGCCGAGGTTGAAAAACGGATTGGTCAAGAGTTGGCAGCAAAAATCAAAGAGGTCAGTATTCGTTTGTATAAAGAAGCTTCTATTTATGCTGCGAGCAAGGGCATCATCATTGCCGATACAAAATTCGAATTTGGCCTAGACGAAAATAATGCCTTGGTTTTAATGGATGAAGTGTTGACTGCTGACTCCTCTCGCTTTTGGCCAGCAGCTTCATATCAAGTGGGTTCTAATCCGCCATCATTTGATAAGCAGTTTGTGCGTGACTGGTTAGAGACTGCAAAAATCAATGGCCAGCCATGGAACAAGTCTGCGCCTGCACCAAAGTTACCTGATGATGTGATTGAAAAAACAGCGGCTAAATACCGTGAAGCTTTAGCAACACTGACTGCTTAATTGCTCGACAAAAGCAAAAAGGAAAAAAGATGAGTCAAAAACCAATTGTTGGAATCTTGATGGGTTCAAATTCTGATTGGGACACCATGCAGAACGCAGCCCAAACGCTCACTGATTTTGGTGTTGCATTTGAAGCCAAGGTGGTTTCTGCACATCGCATGCCTGATGATATGTTTGCCTATGCTGAAACAGCTGCAGAGCGCGGCATCAAGGCAATCATTGCTGGTGCTGGCGGCGCCGCACACTTGCCCGGTATGTTGGCAGCAAAAACAATCGTGCCTATTTTTGGTGTGCCAGTCGCTTCAAAGCATTTGAGTGGCGAAGATTCACTTTTATCAATCGTGCAAATGCCTAAAGGTATTCCTGTGGCAACCTTTGCCATTGGTGATGCAGGTGCAGCCAATGCTGCTTTGCATGTGATCGCCAATCTTGCGGTCAATGATCCTGCCTTAGCTAAAAAGTTAGAAGTATTCCGAGTTGCTCAAACTGAAAAAGCAAGGGCCATGAACTTACCAGGACATTCTTGATTTATGGCTGATCGTCAAAACCCAATTTTGCCGGGATCTTACTTAGGGATTCTTGGGGGTGGTCAGTTGGGTCGCATGTTCACTCACGCTGCCCAAGCCATGGGATACAAGGTATGCGTACTAGATCCTGATGCACACAGTCCTGCTGGGATTGTTGCAGACAAGCATATACAAGCAAGTTATACCGACAGCGCTGCGTTAAAAGAAATGGCGGCTATCTGCCAAGCAGCCAGTACTGAGTTTGAAAACGTGCCAGCCAAGGCACTGGACGAGCTTGAATCCTTGGGCGTGTTTGTTGCACCAAGAAGTGCTGGTGTTTCTATTGCGCAAGATCGAGTTGCAGAGAAAAAGTTTTTACTAACTTGGCAAAAAGAGGCTGGTATTGGCCCAGCACCTTATCAGGTGATTGAAAAGCAGGGTGACGCTGAATCAGTTTCCACGGATTTATTCCCAGGCATTTTAAAAACTGCCCGCATGGGTTATGACGGTAAGGGTCAGGTGACGGTCCATGATCATGATGAACTGATGAAGGCCTGGAATGGCTTTGGCCAAGTAGTGTGTGTTTTAGAAAAACGCATGGATTTGGCCTTTGAAGTATCAGCATTGGTGGCGCGAGGTCATGATGATGAAGTCGTTGCATATCCAGTTGCGCAAAACATCCATAAAAATGGCATTTTGCACACCACAACTGTCCCAGCGCCATCGATCAATCCAGCGCAAGAACAAAAAATTATCGACGCAGCCAAAGAAATCATTCGTCGTTTAGATTACGTCGGTGTTTTGTGCGTTGAGTTCTTTGTGCTCAAAAATGGTGAGATGGTTGCCAATGAAATTGCTCCTCGCCCTCATAACTCTGGACATTACACACAAAATGCATGTTTAACGAGTCAATTTGAGCAGCAAGTCAGAGCCATGGCTCGTTTGCCTTTAGGTAGTACTGAGTTGATTGGCCCAAGCATCATGCTCAATATCTTGGGTGATGAGTGGTTGGTCTCTGCAAAGCAAACGGAACCTTCTTGGGAAAAAATCCTTAAAACTCCTTCGGCAAAACTTCATCTTTACGGTAAGACTGAGCCTCGCATCGGACGCAAGATGGGACACATTAATTTTGTGGGCAAAACTTCATCGGCCGTTGAGTTAGTTTGCCAAGAGGCTATACAGGTTCTAAAAATTGCGCGCTGATCATGCCTGATTTAATCCAAAGGGCAGTTGATGTTCTTAAGGCTGGTGGTTTGGTGGCCATGCCTACTGAAACTGTGTATGGCCTAGCAGCAGATGCCAATAATGCTTCTGCAATCAATAAAATATTTACTAGTAAGGGTCGCCCCACTGGGCATCCATTGATCGTTCATATCGCGCAAGCTGAACTTGGTGTTGCCAATGACCATCAAGATAGTGCAACTGCATGGCGAGAAATCCTCAGTCAATGGTCAAGAGATGTTTCACCAGAAGCTTTGATTTTGGCTCATCAGTTTTGGCCAGGACCATTGACCATGATTCTTCCTAAAGCTAAAAATGTTTTATTAGAAGTTACGGGCGGACAAGAGACGGTAGGAGTTCGTTGTCCACAACATCCTATTGCGCAACAATTGTTAAAACAGTTCGGTGGTGGATTGGCTGCACCTTCTGCCAATCGTTTTGGCAGAATTTCTCCAACCACGGCAGAGCATGTGCGTGAAGAATTTCCAGGCGATGAAGTATTGATACTCGATGGTGGGGCCTGTGACGTGGGGATTGAATCAACCATTGTTGATTTGACTCGCCTTGATACACATGGCGCAGTCATCTTGCGACCAGGCGCCATCACGCAGGCAATGATCGATCAGGCACTTGAGAGATCAGATCGTGGGGCTCATGACAACGATGAAGTTAGAGCAACTATTCTGTCGACAATGCCAAAATCAAATTCGTCGGCACCAAGGGTATCAGGTAGTTTGAGTGCGCACTATGCACCAAAGACAAAATTAGTTTTATACGATGCCAAAGATACCGAGTCAGTCATTTCTGAAGTGAATAACAGCTCTGATCTAAAAAGAATTGCCTGGGTGCATTTCCCCAATGGATTATCTGTTAAAGAGTCTGGCTTCGAGAAAGTATCAAAAGAATTACTGTTACCCCTTGAGTCAAAAGCATTGGCTCGAGCACTTTATGCAATGCTTAGGCAGTTAGATGCGCTGAACGTGGATTCTATTTACTTTGAGCAATTGCCCGATGGTATTGAGTGGGACGCTATCAGAGATAGATTAGGGCGCGCCTCAGTGGGCTCGGGCATGTGATTGTTGTGGGCCATCATCAAGAAGCCAAGTCATTAATGCATCATGTATGCCTCGCCCAGAGCCAGCATTGCGATGATTGATGAATGATGAGATTGCATAAACCTGACCTGTTTTACTGACAACATATCCTGAAATACTTCTGACATCAGCCAAAGATCCCGTTTTAATATAAGCACCATATTTTTTGATTGGCTTGGGGAACTGAGATAAGTTACTTTCAAAAACTTGTACATCAGCTTTTCTGGGAATGTATTGACGAAGCTTATCCATCAAGCGATGTTTCATCGTCCCATCGACGCCAGCAATTGGCAGAGATTCCGTGAAGTAATCTCTGGTAGAAGAATTTAAGCCGAGCAGCAATACTTGATTGAGATGTTTGGAACTGATTCTTTCGATGCGGGATAAGCCAGAACCATTTTCAATGACCAGCTCAGGCATATCTAGTTGATACTTTTTGAGCCATGATTTAACCACCATGTTTCCGTTATTGGTGTTGCCGGGAGCGCCATTTTTTTCTATGGCAAGTGTGAGCAACACTTGTCTGGCCATCACGTTGTTTGAAAGCTTATTGATGTCTCTGACTGATTCATACAGGGGAATGCCAAAGTGTGTCACGATCGGCCGGAAAGATTCAGTTAGCTGACCATTTTTTATGACAGGCCTCTTGCCCCATGTGCCACCCAAATCTTCCCATGCAGCAATTAAACCTTGTGATAAAAATTGATCGTTATCAGTGGCAACAATATTCCAATTGGCGGTAGAGCAAGCACTGGGGTATTCGCCACTGAAGCTGGCAATCCAGCCTGATTTTTTTTCTGCTTTCAATGACATTTGGATGCCATCTCGCCAGTTTGTGCAGGGTCCATCCACAACCAATAAATTATTCTCTATGGATAAATTTGCCATCCGCGGTGTTTGCCTAATGACAACCAAGCGGTTTTCAAGATTTGGAAAAAACTGAAAACTAAAACTATTAAAGGCAAACAGAAGGGCATCCGGTGGCACACTGTAAGAGCGTGTTGGTTCACCATCAAAAAATGAAGACTCTTTGACTGATTTGTCGTAAGCGCTCCTGTCAAAAATCAAGTCTCCATGAATATTCTTGACGCCACTTGACTTCAGATTGGCTAAAAGTTTATTGATCTCTTCTGGAATTAGTTTTGGGTCACCGCTGCCTCTGATGAGTAAGTCCCCACGCAAAGTGCCTTTTGAGATTTGACCATTGGTAAATAGATCTGTTTTCCATCTGTATTGTGGGCCCAGCATTTCCATGGCGGCCAAGCTTGTGACAAGCTTCATTGTTGATGCTGGGTTCATGGCCAGGTTTTCCTGCCAATGAATCACATCATGAGAGTTAAAAGTCGCATGACCTTGCTGACTAGTGATTTTTGAGATAGATATTGCAATTGCATCTTTGGGTATAGCGCTTTTTTTGATAGCTGATTCAACAGAGGCAGGCAAAAAATCTTTCGCTAATAAGCCAAAGCTATGTGTGGCTAGAACAAAGCCCGTGAATATCAATAAATATCTCTTTAATAACATCCCTAAATCATATAGCGTAATGAGCACTTATGTATATATGGCTAATACTTGGTAATCATGTTTTTTAAGATTTTGTTTGATCGAATCAAAGCAATGCATAAATCATAGAAAAGAGGGCGATGCGGCATGGGTATTTTTACCTGGAATTGCTCGCAAAGTTTGGCCAGCCTTAAATCATTGCTCAGTTTGGCGCCACCGAGTAATTTATGAGCCATGCTTTTCAATTCAATTTCACTTAATACCCATTTCTGTTTGCCCAGGCATTGCAGTAAAAGATCCAAGGATTTTTCTTGATAATCTAAGATCTCACTGGCAATGATCTGCAGCATTGAAGATTGCGGGTCAGCAGCGTCCTTGAATGTCATCAAATATGATTTTTCAAGAGATAACTCTTGTTGCCAATCTTTCATAGATGCAGGCTTGATTAAAACAAAATCAAAAATATTATTAGGGTTCAATAGTCTATGAGCTCCATCAGTATGGGCTGTGATGCCAAAGATTTTGATCTTTGATCCATAGTGCTCATGAGCGGCTAAGGCTAATTGGTCGCCATTGATGATGGGCATGGTCAAGTCTGTGACCAAAACATCAAAAGAAGACTCACGAATGGTGTTTAAGGCCTCTTGGCTGCAAGCGCTTGAGTGAACGCAATAACCCATGTCTTTGAACTGAGCCTCTGTGATCAGTCTGCTTGGAGCGTGATCATCCACAATCATCACACTTTCGTGATGAGCAATCATAGGGGCAGCCCTCTCATAAGTTGTGGCGGTTTTTGTGTACTTAGGTTGCTCAATGGATCTTTTAAAAGAAAGGGTGAAGCTTGCTGAGGTGCCAAGCCCCTCATCAGAATCAATGTCTAATTTGCCGCCCATCATCTCAATGAGCTGTTTTGCGATGGTCAGCCCAAGCCCTGTACTAGCATGTGAGTGATCTGTCTCAAAATACTCATACTGTTCATAAGGTTGAAATATCCTGGCTATGTGAGCTTGGGGTATCCCTTTACCATCATCAGAAACTTCAAAATAGATGATTTGAGCAAAATGATCGTTTGCAAGAGTTCGAGTTGTGATTTGAACTTTTCTGTCTGGACTGAACTTGATGGCATTGCTGATCAAGTTATGTAGCACCTGCCCCAATCTGGTACCGTCAGCAATCAAGCTTTCTGCAATCTCCGGACAGACATGACAGTTGACCATGGTGTTATTTTTCTGTGCAAGACTGCTGAATGTTCGATTGATGTTTTTAATCAGATTACCTAGATTGCAGGCCTCTACTTTCAGTTCCATTTTTCCGGCATCAATTTTTGATAAATCGAGCAATTGATTCAGAACCTCTAGCATTGACTCTGCCGAGGCATGTGCACTTTCTAAGATGGTCTTTTCAGAGTGGTCTAGCTGGCTATTGCGTAAAAGCTTTTCTTGAATGCTGAGTATCGCGCTGATGGGTGTTCTGATTTCATGACTGATGGTTGAGATCGCCTGATTCTTTGTCTCTTGAAATACATTCAGGTTTCTCTGATTTTTATGGGCAAGCTTGGACCAATGCCTATTTCTAATCAGTAAGTAAATGCTAAATAAGCATGTGCAAAGCAATGTAAAGAGAGTGAGCTGATATTCGTCAAGCATCAGTGATTCGATTGGTTCTACAAAATGAAATCAATTCAGCGATGTTACTCACACCAATCTTTTTATAAACACGGGCTTTATATGTGGATACTGTTTTGGTGCTGATGTGAAGAAATGCTGAGATCGCACTGTTCGGATGTCCATCGGCCAAGTATTTAATGACTTGAAATTCTCTTGGTGAAAATGATGAAATGATTTGATCATCACTGCTGAATATTTTTGATGAATTATTGACATGGAAAAATGTGTACCCTTGAGAAACTGCCAGGCAAGCTGCAAGGATGATGTCTGAGCTGGCTGTTTTATTGATGAAGCCATGCCCACCAAGACTTCTGACACGACTGCCGTAGACCTTGGCCTCTAAAGATGACACAACTAAAATTCTGCTGTCTGGGGCAATGATTTTCAAGCGACGAATCACATCAAACCCATCCACCTTTGGCATATCAATATCCAGGATGATCAAGTCTGTTTGATTTTCTCTGACGAACTCAAGGCAGCCATCCCCATCAACTGCTTCCCCGATGATTTCAAAATGAACCTGTTGCGCTAACATGTTTTTAAGGGCCCAAAGCATGGCTGGATGGTCGTCAACCAATAGGACTTTTTTTCTCATCTAACTCACTCCTTTTGTGACTGTTTCTTGATCAGTTGTCTCATGGCTAATTGTTGTTTGGCCGTTTTCCCCATTTTGAGTACTTGGTGAAGTGTCATTTGCGGCATGATGTGTTTGCCGTAGTAACAATCAATGGCGTGTTTATCGGCCACAGATTTTTCGTGCATCAGCTTAATAGGGCCAGCCACTGATAGTGATTCATTTGTATGAATCAGCGCCTTAAGCGCAATCAATTTCTTTTCACACTGACTTCCTGGGATTGCTTGCCTGATCAGATCGCCTGCCAGATGGATATGTGTGAATCTATGGTTCAGCATCAATTCACATTCTTCATCCTGCCCCGTGAAGTTGAGTAGGTGAAACAAAATACCTAAACGTTGTAATTGGATCAGGGCTTCCTGCAGTTCAGGAGCTTGTTTTAATTCTGCTGATTCACTGATCCCGACATAAATAAGTCCCACGGGTAAGTGGCACTTCAGCAGTAACTCTTGAAACGCGTTCATCAAATCCTGATCAATCAACCATTCGGCTTTCATCGAGAGCATGATGGCGTGCGGTTTTGTGAAGCTGTGCCAATAGTTGGCGGCACGAATACCCTCCTTGATCAAATCAATCACGTTTTCTTTTGAGGCATCCCTTAGGGAGGTGAGGCTGACAAACTCGGTGACGAGGTCTTTGGAGCTCAATACCAGCTCAAAAGATAAATTTTGGGATTCTGCCCATGCCTCAAGCTGCCTACTTTCTGGCTGCATCATCACTTCATACAGTTGCCCTTGATTGAAATCTTTAACAGCCAATCCTGGTTTTTTTGTCCAATTTTTAACAAGCGAATAGAGCCGAGCCTTAGGTTTCATAATTAAATCCAATAAAATCAATTACTTAATGATTTTTAAATCACCAATTTTTATATTGCTCTTGAGAAAAGCTTGTTTATGAGTGCTCAGGACATCCATTCTTTGAACGGAATAAATGGTCGCGACCCTTGAAAAGCTGGGTTTCCATCCCTATAATTAGCACTCAACCAGTTAGAGTGCTAACAAGCTGTTTCATTTGCTTCACTTCGTCAGCACTTCTTCTGGAAATTATAATTAATTATTTTTACTAACTATTAAGTAAATACTTACTAACTTTTTTAAAGGAGTCAAAATGAATTTACGCCCTTTACATGATCGAGTGATCATCAAGCGTTTAGACAACGAAACAAAAACAGCTTCAGGTTTGGTGATTCCTGAAACTGCAGCTGAAAAGCCAGATCAAGGTGAAATCCTTGCTGTTGGCTCAGGTAAAAAAGATGAGTCAGGCAAAGTTACTCCACTAGATGTAAAGGTGGGCGACCGTGTTTTGTTTGGCAAGTATGCTGGTCAGACAGTAAAAGTAGATGGCGATGAGCTTCTCGTGATGCGCGAAGAAGACATCATGGCAGTGGTTCAGAAGTAATTTAATAAGAGACATCGAAAGGAATTCAAATGGCAGCAAAAGATGTATTTTTCAGTGACAGCGCGCGTACGCGCATGGTCGAAGGCGTTAACATTTTGGCTAACGCAGTTAAAGTAACTTTGGGACCTAAGGGTCGTAATGTGGTTTTAGAGCGTTCATTTGGTGGCCCATTGGTCACTAAAGACGGTGTGTCAGTAGCTAAAGAGATTGAGCTAAAAGACAAGCTGCAAAACATGGGTGCACAGATGGTCAAGGAAGTTGCATCTAAGACAGCTGACAACGCTGGTGACGGTACAACAACTGCAACAGTATTGGCTCAGTCAATCGTGCGTGAAGGCATGAAGTATGTAGTTGCTGGCCACAATCCAATGGATTTGAAGCGCGGTATTGATAAGGCAGTGACTGCAGCAATTGCAGAAATCACAAAAATCAGCAAGCCATGCACAACCACAAAAGAAATCGCTCAAGTTGGTTCTATTTCAGCAAACAGCGATTACAGCATTGGTGAGCGTATTGCTGAAGCCATGGAAAAAGTGGGTAAAGAAGGTGTTATCACTGTTGAAGATGGCAAATCATTGGCAGATGAGTTGGACGTTGTTGAAGGTATGCAGTTTGACCGCGGCTACCTTTCACCATATTTCATCAGCAACCCAGAAAAGCAAGTAGCTATTCTTGAGAACCCATTCATTTTGTTGTTTGACAAGAAGATCAGCAACATTCGTGACTTGTTGCCAGTATTGGAGCAAGTAGCTAAAGCTGGTCGTCCATTGTTGATCATCGCCGAAGACATCGAAGGTGAAGCACTAGCAACATTGGTGGTTAACAACATTCGTGGCATCTTGAAGACTTGTGCTGTTAAGGCTCCAGGTTTTGGTGACCGTCGTAAAGCCATGCTTGAAGACATCGCTATTTTGACTGGTGGTCAAGTGATTGCTGAAGAAGTTGGTTTGACACTAGAAAAAGTAACACTACAAGACTTGGGTCAAGCTAAGCGTATTGAAATCGGTAAAGAAAACACAACCATCATTGATGGCGCAGGCGAAGCTAAGAACATTGAAACTCGCGTTAAGCAAATTCGTGCACAAATCGAAGAAGCGACAAGCGACTACGATCGTGAAAAGCTACAAGAGCGCGTTGCTAAATTAGCAGGCGGTGTTGCTGTTCTTCGTGTTGGCGCAGCCACAGAAGTAGAAATGAAAGAGAAGAAGGCTCGTGTTGACGACGCATTGCACGCTACACGTGCAGCCGTTGAAGAAGGTATTGTTCCTGGCGGCGGTGTTGCCTTGGTACGTGCTAAGCAAGCCATCATGAACATGAAGGGCGATAACGCAGATCAAAATGCTGGTATCAGCATCGTGTTGCGCGCCATGGAAGAGCCACTTCGCATCATCGTTTCAAACGCTGGTGACGAGGCAAGTGTTGTTGTGAATAACGTGGCTGCTGGTAAAGGCAACTATGGTTACAACGCAGCATCTGGTGAGTACGGTGACATGGTTGAAATGGGTGTTATCGACCCAGCTAAAGTAACTAAGACAGCTTTAGTGAACGCAGCCTCTGTTGCTGGTTTGTTGTTGACAACAGACTGCGCAGTTGTTGATTCACCAAAAGATGATGCTCCTGCAATGCCTGATATGGGCGGCGGTATGGGTGGCATGGGTGGTATGGGCGGTATGATGTAATTGAGTCCATACTCAAATAAAAAAGGCGCCTCGGCGCCTTTTTTATTGCCTACAAATCAGTTCAATTCAAAGTGTCACCGTGGCGATGTTTATGGCCACGCGTAGTCAAAGCCTTCTTGCGACTCTTCACCACTTGGGTTGCTTTCTTTTTGCCATAGCTCTTTGGCGGAACACCTGCCATTAATAATGCTTGGCGTTTAATTTGAGCCAGTGATAAACGTTTTTTGATATTCATGATTGAACTATACGGTAATCAATATGAGCCAATCAAATTCAGGTTTGGTATGGGCAAATGTGTGGGCAACAAAAAACCGCCCGTAGGCGGTTCTTTGTGAAATAGTTAAGGTTTACTCAACTGCTTTGACCATGTCTTCAATGACCTTCTTAGCGTCACCAAAGACCATCATGGTCTTGTCCATGTAGAACAACTCGTTATCTAGGCCGGCATAACCAGAAGCCATAGAACGCTTGTTAACAATCACAGTCTTCGCTTTGTAAGCCTCAAGAATTGGCATACCGAAAATTGGGCTGCCTGGAGTTCTTGCGGCAGGGTTCACCACGTCGTTAGCACCCAAAATCAAGACAACGTCGGCTTGGCCAAATTCACTGTTGATGTCTTCCATCTCGAACACTTGATCGTATGGAACTTCAGCTTCAGCTAAAAGAACGTTCATGTGACCTGGCATACGACCAGCCACTGGGTGAATCGCATACTTCACTGTGACACCAGCGTGAGTAAGCTTCTCTGTGAGTTCTTTGAGTGCGTGCTGAGCACGAGCAACTGCGAGACCATAACCAGGAACAATGATGACTGTTTCAGCATTCGTCATCAAGAAGGCTGCATCATCTGCAGAACCAGACTTAACATTGCGCTGTTCTTGAGAGCCACCAGCAGCTGCAGTACCTGCATCACCACCGAAACCACCAAGAATCACGTTGAAGAATGAACGGTTCATCGCCTTACACATGATGTAAGACAAGATGGCGCCAGAAGAGCCCACCAATGAACCAGCCACAATCAACATTGAGTTATTCAATGAGAAGCCAATACCAGCTGCAGCCCAGCCAGAGTATGAGTTCAACATTGAAACAACCACAGGCATATCAGCACCACCAATTGGGATGATGATCAAAACGCCTAAAATGAAAGCAATCACGACCATCACAATGAAGTAGTTCCAAGCAGGTTCTGCGCCAGGGGCGATAGAGAACATCACACCGCAACCCACCATCACAATCGCAAGAACTAGATTGAGCATGTGCTGACCTGGGAAGGTCACAGGGGCACCTTGGAACAAGCGGAACTTGTATTTGCCAGATAACTTGCCAAACGCGATCACTGATCCAGAGAATGTGATGGCGCCAACAAATGTACCAATGAACAACTCAAGACGGTTGCCTAGAGGAATTGGCTCACCCACAGTCACGATGCCAAAGGCGTGAGGCTCTGCCACTGCGGCAACAGCAATACAAACCGCTGCAAGACCAATCATGCTGTGCATGAATGCCACCAACTCAGGCATTTTTGTCATTTCAACGCGCTTGGCCATGATGGCACCAGCGCCACCACCAATCACAAGACCTGCTAAAACATAAGCCATACCACCAGCTGCTGATTCTTTAGCAAGCATCATGACTAAGCCAACCGTTGTAACAATAGCGATTGCCATACCTGCCATACCAAACAAATTTCCTTTAATGGAAGTGGTTGGATGAGATAAACCTTTGAGCGCCTGAATGAAACAAATAGAGGCAACTAGATATAAAAGCGTGACGAGATTTAAGCTCATGCTGTTTCTCCTTTAGCTTTTTTATCTTTTTTCTTAAACATTTCTAGCATTCGTCTTGTGACCAAAAAGCCACCGAATACGTTGACCGCCGCTAAGGCAACAGCAATCGTGCCCATGGATTTACCAAGTGCGCCTTCGGTTAAGGCTGCGGCCAGCATCGCGCCAACGATGATGATGGCTGAAATCGCATTCGTCACAGCCATCAAAGGTGTGTGAAGTGCTGGAGTGACGTTCCATACAACATGGTAGCCAACATAAATGGCTAACACGAAGATGATGAGGTTATAAATAGTTGGGCTGATCATGTCCATGATTTTTTCCTTGTAATTCTTCTTATGCGTTCTGACGAAGAACTTGACCGTTTTGACACATCAAGCAAGCTGTCACGATGTCATCATCAGTTGGAATAGCAAGAGCTGCTTCTTTATTAACGATGAGTTTCATAAAGTCGAGAAGATTGCGGGCATAAAGTGCAGAAGCATCTGCAGCAACCATGCTGGCTAGGTTGGTGTAACCAACCAATTTAACGCCATGCTTCACAACCACTTTGTCAGCTTCTGTGAGTGGGCAGTTACCGCCACCATTGTCACCTTTACCAGCGGCCAAATCGATCACCACTGAACCTGGTTTCATTTGTGCAACGGTTTCAGAATGCAACAGTGTTGGAGCTTTACGACCTGGAATCAATGCTGTTGCAATCACAATGTCTGCTTGCTTGGCGCGTTCAGCAACCAAGGCTGCTTGACGTTGCATCCAAGAGGCAGGCATTGGACGAGCATAGCCGCCAACACCTTGAGCGATTTCACGTTCTTCTTCAGTTTCAAAAGGCACGTCTACAAACTTACCACCCAATGATTCGATTTGTTCTTTAGCGGCTGGGCGCACATCTGAGGCTTCAATTACTGCACCTAAACGTTTAGCAGTTGCAATCGCTTGCAAACCAGCAACACCAGCACCAAGAATCAATACACGGGCAGCTTTCACTGTGCCAGCTGCTGTCATTAACATTGGCATGAAGCGTTGATATTCATTGGCAGCAACCATCACAGCTTTGTAACCAGCAATGTTGGCCTGTGATGACAAAACGTCCAAGCTTTGAGCTCTGGTTGTTCTTGGGGCAGCTTCAAGCGCAAAAGCAGTGATGCCTTTAGCAGCCATGGCAGCGTTATTGGCATTATCAAATGGATCAAGCATGCCCAATAGGACAGCGTTTGATTTCATTTGGGCCAACTCATTGGCATCCGGTGCTCTGACTTTTAGAACGATGTCTGCACCTAATGCATCAGCAGCAGAACCGATACTTGCACCCACTGCTTCATAAGCAGAATCTGGTTGGCTACTTGCCACGCCAGCATTATTTTGAACTATGACTGTATGACCTTGACTGATGAATTTCTTCACTGTTTCAGGTGTGGCAGCAACGCGCGTTTCATTCGCCCGCGTCTCTAAGGGCACGCCAATGCGCATGGGATTCTCCCTATTATTGTAAAAAGTTTAAGATTACCCTAGTTTTCGGGGTTTTCTGATCAAATTGACCCTCCATTTTATGTTTTTTTGGTCATTTAGTGTTTTATCCTAACTTTACGAGTAGCTTATTTTGACAATACCTATGACCTTCCCTAAGTTTGATACAAGCTTTTTAGAAGCAGCCCCAGTTTTGCCGCCAGCCACGGTGGTGATTGGGATGTCTGGTGGAGTTGATTCATCAGTGGCGGCTTGGATTTTGAAGCAGCAGGGATATCACGTGGTTGGTCTTTTCATGAAGAATTGGGAAGACGATGACAACAGCGAGTTTTGTTCTTCGCGTCAGGATTGGTTAGATGTTGTTTCTGTTGCTGACTTAATTGGTATTGATGTTGAGGCAGTTAACTTTGCTGCTGAATACAAGGATCGTGTATTTGCAGAATTTTTAAAAGAATACTCAGCAGGTAGAACGCCTAATCCAGATGTTCTGTGTAACGCTGAAATTAAATTCAAAGCTTTTTTAGATCACGCCATCAGTTTGGGAGCGCAAGCTATTGCAACGGGGCATTACGCTAAAACAGCCAGGTGTGATGATGGCGTTCATTTGCTAAAAGCCATTGATGACACCAAAGACCAAAGTTATTTTTTATACCGTTTGACTCAGCAGCAATTGAGCCATGTCATTTTCCCCTTGGGTGGCATTAGGAAATCCATGGTCAGAGAAATCGCTGAAATGATTGGCTTGCCTAATGCTAAGAAAAAAGACTCAACAGGTATTTGTTTTATTGGCGAGCGACCTTTTAGGGATTTCTTGAATCGCTATTTGCCCAATAAACCAGGTCCGATCAAAACAGAAGATGACAAGGTGATTGGCGAGCACATTGGCTTGGCCTTTTATACCTTAGGGCAAAGAAAAGGCATTGGCATGGGCGGCAGCAAGGATGGCAGTGGTGACCCATGGTTCGTGGCTAAAAAAGATATGGCCAGTAATTCTTTATACATTGTTCAAGGGCATGAGCACCCATGGTTGTTAAACCAGGTGTTGCAAGCATCTCAAATAAGTTGGACATTTGATGGTTTGCCTGCAACAAAAAGCTACACCGCAAAAACAAGGTACAGACAATCAGATGCACCTTGCCAGTTAACGCAGGTTTCTGCAGATACCTTCACTCTGGAGTTTGATCAAGCCCAATGGGCTACAACGCCGGGTCAGTCAGCAGTGCTCTATGACGGTGAGCGTTGTTTGGGCGGCGGTATTATCACCAGTTAAAGCGATTTAACCGGCGACAGCAGATTAATTATTTTGGTGGCGCCGTATTTGCAAAAGAAGGGCGCGCCATCAACTTTTTATAAAGTCGATTCAAATTCGGATAAGACGCTTGCCATTGAATATTTGGAAATCTAAAAATCAAATAATCCAAAGCACAACCAACTGAAATATCAGCCAGACTCATTTGATTGCCAAAGCACCATTCAGATTCACCTAAGCCATTTGACATCGCTTTGAGTGATGCGTCCACTTTGAGAAGTTGACGATCTATCCAAGCTTGGCTTTTTTGCTGATCTGGCCTCCATGTTGCTTCTAGTCTTGCAAGAACAGAAGCATCCAAAATACCATCTGCCAAAGCTTCCCATGTTTTAACTGCTGCTCTCTCTTTACCGGATGATGGAATCAGTTTGTTCACGGGGCTTAAAGTGTCCGCATATTCAACAATCACCCGCGAGTCAAACATTGCACCGCCATCATCCATGACCAAGCAAGGGATCTTTCCAAGTGGGTTGGCTTGCATGATGGTGGTGTCTTGGCTCCACACATTCTCTTGAATAAGAGGAACTTCAATTTTCTTTTCGGCAAAAACAATTCTTGCTTTGCGCACGTAGGGGCTGGTGAGTGATCCAATTAATTTCATGACATAAGTATAGCTATTTAGTGTTGTCCCCTCAGAAGGACTAAAATCATGTTTTCGATGCTTTTTTAGGAATTAGCTGTGACTACTCAACTATCTACATTAAGTGCTCTATCCCCTTTGGATGGCCGCTATGCCTCAAAAACAGACGGTTTGCGCCCATGGCTATCAGAAGCGGCCTTCATGAAGCAGCGAGTTCAGGTTGAGGTTCACTGGTTAATTGCCCTATCTCAGGCCAAATTACCGGATTTCCCAAGTTTTAGCGCCACTGCTGAAGCTGTTTTATTGAAGTTGGTTGCAGATTTTTCTGATGTCGACGCACAAAGAATCAAAGCCATTGAGGCTGTGACCAATCATGATGTGAAAGCAGTTGAGTATTGGATGAAAGAAAAAGTGGTTGGCCATGCTGAATTAGAAAAAGCCAGCGAATTTATTCACTTTGCATGTACATCTGAAGACATTAACAACACATCTCATGGTTTGATGTTGAAGGGTGCTCGTCAAGAGGTGATCTTGCCTAAATTGCGTGAGCTTCTGTCAGCGCTGACCAATTTAGCCGTGGTCAATGCGGATGTACCCATGCTGTCTCGCACACATGGACAACCTGCTTCACCAACGACTTTAGGTAAAGAAATGGCGAACGTGGCCATGCGTTTGCAAAGAGCTATTGCCAATATTGAAAAAGTACCCTTGCTTGGCAAAATGAACGGCGCTGTGGGTAATTACAACGCACACTTGTCTGCCTACCCAGATGTGGATTGGGAAAAGTTTTCAAAAGAAGTGGTGGAGAAGCGCTTAGGCTTAGAGTTCAATCCATACACCATTCAGATCGAGCCTCATGACTACATGGCTGAATTGTTTGATGCCATTGCCAGAGCCAATACTATTTTGTTAGACATGAACCGTGACATTTGGGGTTACATCTCTGTTGGTTATTTCAAACAAAAAACCAAAGCAGGTGAAATCGGTTCATCCACCATGCCGCACAAAGTCAATCCAATTGACTTTGAGAATTCAGAAGGCAACTTGGGCATTGCCAACGCACTTCTAAAGCATTTGTCAGAAAAATTACCTGTCTCACGTTGGCAAAGAGATTTAACAGATTCAACTGTTTTGCGTAATCTGGGTACTGCCTTGGGTCACAGTCTTTTGGCCTATGACAGCGCATTAAAAGGTTTGGGTAAATTAGAAACCAATCCTGAGCGCTTGGCAGAAGATTTGAACAATTGCTGGGAAGTCTTGGCTGAGCCTGTGCAAACAGTGATGCGTCGTTTTGGCGTACCGAATCCTTATGAACAGCTAAAAGAACTGACCAGAGGCAAAGGCATCACCCCAGAAGGTTTGAGAAGCTTCATCCAAGGTTTGGCTATTCCTGATGATGCTAAGAAACTTCTTTTGGAAATGACCCCTGCTTCTTATATTGGCAAAGCAACAGAATTAGCCAAGCGTCTGAAAAAATAATGACGGCTGTAGGTAAAGTCCCAATGAGAATCAGTCACCGATTGATGATGGGGCTTTACCAATTTATCTGGTATCTGGCCTTGCCTTTGGCCCTGGCACGTCTGCTTTGGAAAGGCAGATTGCAACAAGGCTACCGCGAGCACATCAATGAGCGTCTAGGCATGTCTTGGCCTATCAATGGAGCGACTCCACGCATTTGGGTGCATGCGGTATCTGTCGGCGAAACAAGAGCAGCGGCGCCACTGATTGAGGCCTTGATTCAGAGTGGTGAAAAAATCTTATTGACCCATATGACGCCTACTGGAAGAGATGCTGGACAACAGTTGTTTGCAGAGCACATGGCTTCTGGCCAATTGGTGCAAAGTTACCTTCCCTATGACATCCATTGGGCAGTTGCTTCGTTTTACCGATACTTCTCAATCAAAGTTGGCTTGATCATGGAGACCGAAGTTTGGCCAAGCTTGATTTTGTCTGCTCGTCAAAAATCTTTGCCAGTGATTCTCATTAATGCCAGATTGTCTGAGCGCAGTGCTCGACGCATCAGTCGGTTTGCAAATTTTGCTCAATTGATTTATCAATCCTTCACTAAAATTTTGGCCCAAACAAATTTGGATGCAAAGCGCTATAACTCTTTGGGTTTAAGTAATGTGATGGTGGCTGGTAATTTGAAATTTGATGTTGTGCCCCATCCTGAGCAGATTGAACATGCTCTAAGCCTTAAGAAAAAGCTGACTCAACAAGTTCAGATTGTTTGCGCTGCAAGTACCAGAGATGGTGAGGAGCCCCTGATCATTGAGGCATGGCAAAAACTCCTCAAGACCAATGTAAACCCAAGCAAGCTTTGCTTATTGATTGTGCCAAGACATCCTCAGCGATTTGATGATGTTTTTTCTCAATTGCAATCAAGCTTTTCGAAGGTATCACGTCGGACCAGTATGAATGATCAAGAATTTTCTGAGTCCATCAATCATGGTTCAGTGATACTTGGCGACTCAATGGGGGAGATGAGTTTTTATTACGCCTTATCTGACATCGTGATCATGGGTGGAAGTCTATTACCTTTGGGTGGCCAAAATTTCATTGAGGCATGCGCACTGGGGCGGCCAATTATTCTGGGCGAGCATACCTTTAATTTTCAACAGGCCAGCACAGATGTGATTGACTCCAGGGCCGCCATTCGCATCACCGATGTTGATGATTTGGTGAGGGCCATGGATTTGCTTTTGGCTAATCATCAAGTCAAAGAAGAGATGAGCACCAATGCTCTCGATTTCGCCAATCAACACACGGGCGCCACAAAAAAGATCGTCGCGACTGTTCTGGAAGCCCTTTAGTTCCTAGACTAAATCCCTATTGTTTATAAGGTTTTATGGTTATTACCATTATTTCTATAGAATTCCCCTACAAACACTGGGGAGTAGCCAGCTCATAGACATGAGTCTTTTGTATCGTCAACACGGCGCTAAATCGCCCGGTACATGAGGGGAATGGGTCCTTGGCAAGACCAAAAATTATAAAAAAGGAAATTCTATGGATTTCATGTCCATTGATGCTATTTGGGCTGTTTTGGCCATTATTCTCATCGACTTAGTATTGGCAGGAGACAACGCTTTGGTGATTGGTATGGCTGCGAATAGATTGCCACCACATCTGCGTAAAAAAGCAATTTTCTGGGGCACTTTTGGCGCCATTGCGATTCGTTTCATTTCTGTAGCGATCATCACATACTTGATGTTGATTCCGGGTTTACGTTTGGTTGGCGGTATTGCACTTGTGTGGATTGGTTGGAAATTAGCTTTCCAAGATGATCACGAAGAAGTTAAAGCGGCAGACACTTTCTGGTCAGCCATTACAACCATCGTGATTGCTGATGCTGTCATGGGTGTTGATAACGCCCTAGGTATTGCTGCAGCAGCAAACGGCAATTGGGGCTTCATCATCATGGGTTTATTGATCAGTATCCCAGTGGTTATTTTTGGTTCAAGCATGGTGACCAAGATCTTGGATCGTTGGCCTAATGCTGTTTTTGTTGGTGGCTTTGTTCTTTTTGCCGTATCTGTTCAAATGGTTTTGAAAGAGATATTGTTTGTAGACACGCTAGCAGATGTAGATCCTTGGATCCTTAAACTATCTCCATGGATGTTTGCTATTGCTATGACATTCTTCCAATTCAAGCTTTCTAAGAAAGCCAGCAAAGCTAAAGCGGTAACTATCCAATAAAGGTTACAAACTAACCTTGCTGAGTAAGAAAATAAAAAAGCGGGCATGGCCCGCTTTTTTATTTTGAAGAAAATGTATTCAGATAAAAGTATTCATCAATACATGAATGAATATCAGTGTTTAAACCTGGGCACCGAAGTTAGGATCATCAGATTTGGTCGTGCTTGCCCCAGCTTTTGTTTCAGCAGAAACAAGATCTTCACGCTTGATACCAAACCACATGGCCAAGGCTGCAGCAACGAACACTGAAGAATAAATACCAAATAAGATACCGATGGTCAGTGCCAAAGAGAAGTAATAAAGTGTTGGGCCACCGAAAAGCAACATCGCTACAACCATCATCTGTGTACTGCCATGAGTAATGATCGTTCTGCTAATGGTGCTGGTGATCGCGTTATCGATCACCGCGGTGACTTCCATTTTTCTGTACTTGCGGAAGTTCTCTCTGATACGGTCAAAAATAACCACAGATTCATTCACTGAGTATCCAAGCACAGCGAGAACAGCAGCCAATACTGATAGTGAGAATTCCCACTGGAATAAAGCAAAGAATCC